>Ga0164241_10002017_pt1 | contig 23047 bp, 22 predicted proteins | sample OricomyardsoilBY_FD_108780 | JGI IMG/M metagenome (GOLD analysis project Ga0164241, IMG submission 108780) | Backyard soil microbial communities from Emeryville, California, USA - Original compost - Back yard soil (BY) | ecosystem: Environmental > Terrestrial > Soil > Unclassified | place: USA... | reverse complement strand
CCGCCGATGCGCTCGGCGGGCACGTCCTCGAAACCGCTGCGCCGCAACCACTCCCGCATGGCGGCCTTGTCGCAGAACCGGTGCGCGACCTCCTGGGAGGTGCCCGGCAGGCCCAGCTCGTCGTTGATCGCGCCGACCAGCTCCATCGCCTGGTCCACAAGGGACACGACCCGGGTGAACCCGTACGCGTCGTGCAGGGCGCGCACCAGCGGCAGCACGCGGTCCCAGTCACGGAGGTCGGCCATCAGCACGGCCTCGGCGGCGGTCGCGGCCTGTCTCGTCACGGGCTTGCGGTGCTGCAACCACACCACCCGCAGCCCCAGCTCGCGGGCCTTCGCGACGGCCTGCGGACGGCCGCCGATGATCAGCAGCGTCTCGCTCAGTGTTGATTGGTTCGCTCCGCAAGCTCCGCTCACGACGACTCCGCCATCGTCCGGGTGGCCGCCTCGCCGATGTCCGCGCGGCAACGGGCCCCGGGGAAGGAGATCTCGGCCGCGCGCCGGTAGGCCACCGCCCGTGCGTCGCGCAGGTCCGCGCCCGCGCCGACGACGTGCAACACGCGGCCGCCGCTGGTGACCGGCCGGCCGGCCGCGTCGCGGCGGATGTTGGCGTAGTAGACGGTCGCGTCGCGATCCGGGCCGTCCAGACCGGTGACCGGCTGGCCCGTCTCGAACCGGCCGAACGGCCAGCCGGGCAGCACCTCGCCGTCGCCGTCATCCTCGGCGACGCCGCCCTGCACCAGCGCCACCGAGCAGCGGGCCCGGCCGTCGTGGCGGACCGGCCGGTCCTCGAGCGCGCCGCCGAGCACGGCCCGGCACAGGTCGGTGAAGCTCTCCCGCACACCCGGCAGGACCACCTCGGCCTCGGAGTCGCCGAACCGCGCGTTGATCTCGATCACGACCGGGCCGCGGTCGGTCAGCACCGCGCCGAGATAGACGAACCCTGTGAAGTCCAGGCCTTCCGCCCGGACCCCGCGGACGAACGGGTCCACCAGCGCGGTGCGCAACTCGTCGCGCAGCACGGGGTCGTCGGCCGGGTGCGGGGCGATCGACCCCATGCCGTCGCAGTTCTTACCGGTGTCGCCGCCGAGCGTGCGCTTGTAGTCCATCGCCGGCGGGAACGTCATCGCCGAGTGACCGTCGAGCAGGGCGAACACCGAGATCTCGGGACCGACCAGACGTTCCTCGACGACCAGCGGCAGCAGACCGGCGTCAGCAAGCCGTTCGGCGGCGGCCACCCCCTCGGCCGCGGTGGCGCAGACGATCGAGCCGTCGCCGTCCGGGGTGAGCCCGTTGGCCTTGACCACGCACGGGTACGGCCGCGACGCGATGTAGGCGCTCGCCGTCGCCGGGTCGGCGAACACCCGATGCTCCGGCACGGGGATCCCGTGCCGCACGCAGAACTCCTTGCCGCGTGCCTTGCTCGCCTCGAGCATGGCGGCGGCCGCGGTCGGGCCGATGACCTTGTGCCCGGCGCGGCGCAGCTGGTCGACCAGCCCGTCTGCGAGCGCGTCGATGTAGGAGACGAACACGAACTCCATCGGGTGGGCTTCGAGGAACTCGAGGACCGTTCGCGGTTCGTCCAGCCGGATCGACGCCACGCTGCGGATCCGCGGGTGCTCGATCACGTCGCAGCCCGGTCCGTAGTAGACGGTCACGGTCGGGTCGGTGCGCACGAACAGGTCGGCGAGCGCGTGCCCGCGGCCCGTGCCGTCCACCAGCAGAACGTCACTCATGCGCCACTCACCTCCGTCAACGGAACCGACGGCCGGGCGTCGGCGTCCAGCACGCTGTTGCCGACGTACACGTGGGTGAGCAACCCGCCCCACGCCTCGTAGAACCGGTCGGACCGCTCGCCGGCCAGCTCGCCGTTGCGTTCCCAGGACGAGTTGGCCCAGTCGCACTTCGGGCGGATGTGGTGCAGGTCGTGCTGCACGGTGTCGCCGACGAGGACGCACAGGCGGTACGGCGCGTACACGAACACGAGCCGCGCCCACCAGGCCGCGAGGTCGAGCACCCGCCTGCCACCTTGTGTCACCGGCGCCGGTTCGCCGCAGAAGCGGCCGAACGTGAGCTCGTCGCGCTGCGCGCGGGTGAGGCGTTCGGCGTTGCCGTGCAGCCACCAGCGGTGCTCGCTCAGGGTGTACAGGTAGGTCTGGTTGTGGAAGAAGAACGTGGCCGGCACGAACCACAGCAGCAGCCACTGCGGCCAGAACCCGGTCGAGGCAAGGAAAAACACGGTCGCCGCGAGGTAGACCAGTGACATCACCAGCCGGTAGGCCGGGATGCGCGGGGAGAAGTTGGCCTTGACCCGCGAGGAGAAGAACGCCCAGTGGTGCCGCGGCGAGACCACCGCGCGCCACATGCGGCGGCGGAACTCCCGGCGGGTCAGCCCGGCCTCCATCGAGGTGCTCAGCAGGTACTGGGTGTCCCCGTCCCGCAGCGAGCACGGGTAGGCGTGGTGGGTCAGGTGTTCCTCGCGGTTGCCGTCGTACGGCGGGCGCCACATCAGCGTGGTGATGATCTCGCTGACCACCCGGTTGCCGGCCTTCGACGCGGTGAACATGCCGTGCAGGGTCTGGTGCACCACCACGACGTCGAGCCTGCGCAGGCCACCCGCGATGACCGGCAACATCAACGCCACCACCGGCACGGCCGCCAGGGCGGGCCAGGTCAGCGCGTACGCGCCGATCGCGATGCCGGCCGCCGTCTGCGCCGCGCCTGCCGCCGCCGCGAGGCCGGGCCGCCAGCGCACTCGAGGCCCACTACCGGCCAGCGGCACACCGGTCACCCACGTGAGGAACGGCTGAAGGATCCGCGGCTGGCTCCGCATGGTCTCGCGGGGCTGGGGATGGACGGCGACCTTGGTTCCCGTCGCAGCCGTCACCGCTGCCCCTCCGGAGCCCCGCCGAACAGGACGTCGTTGGTCTCGTGCGTCATCTCGCGGCTCAGGTCCGGCGTGCTCGCGAGCGTCATGTTCACGATCGTGCGGCGGCTGTCGCCGCGGATCGGGTAGACCCGGTGCATGGTGGTGTCGGTCTTGATCAGGTAGGCGTCCCCGGCCTTCGGCGCGTACGAGCGGACGACTCCCTTGAGCAGTGCGCCGTGCACGTCCGGGTTCTCCTTGTCCCAGGCGGTGCCCGCGACGCCCTGGATGAACCCGCCGTCGCGGTAGTCGGGCGCCTCGAGGACGACGATGATCCCGTAGGTGTAGTCGTCCCAGTGCCAGCCGTGCGTGTCGCCGGAGTTGGTCAGCCTGCTGATCACGTAGTGCTCGCCCGGGTAGGGGCAGGTGTGCACCTGCTCGCCGAAGATCGCCGACGTCAACGTCAGCAGCTCCGGGGCGAAGTAGAACGCGTCGACCAGAGGGCCCTCGTCCTTGATGATCGGCTGACCGACGGTGGTCATCGCGCGAGGCGTGTTGTCGGTGATCGCGAACGTCGTGCGGTGGCTCGACCCGAACCGGTCGACGAGATCGAAAGCCTCGTCCCGCATGGCCGACAGCAGTTCCGGCGGTAAAAGATCGGACAGCACCACAACATGTTCGGCGGCGAATCGCCGACGATGTTCCGCAATGACGTCATCGGTGAATTGACGTGCCCAATGATCGGCGAGAATGTCATTTACGGTCGAAGCCCGGACTTCCCGTAAGTGGCCTGGCGCAGGCATGTACAACCTTTTCTGTGCGGATTCCCTTAACACCATGGCGGGCGGCGAAACATTCGGGGGCGACTCACCCCGCGCCGCCTTTCCCCAGCTCCAAGGCATGGTCGATGCGGCCGCAACTACCCGAAAGTATTCCACCAGATCGCCAATTGTGGCGTTTTTCCTTCACATCACGGCGATGAGGAACGCTACCGGGACCATGTGAGATTGACAACTGTGACCTACACCACATTGACTGTCTGATTTGCACGGAATGCGTTCTCGGAATGCATTCACTTGCCACTCGGAACGATTAAGGAAATACACATCTTGAAACGTTCTACACCGGCATTGACCTGTACACATCGGGCGGTCGTCGCAAGTCGACATTTCGCGAGTCCACTCTCGAGCCATCCGCGACCCGCTACGTTGACGGCGTGAGCGACGAGCAGGACGCGGCGGCGTGGCGGGTGATCGTCGAGGAGACGGTCGGCTTCGGCCGGAACAGTCACCGCTGGGAGGTCACGCACGTCCAGCAGTGCCCTTCGCGCGACGAGGCCCGCCGGGCGGCCGGCATCCTGGCCGAGAGCCACCGGCCGGAGCACCCGCACGCACCCCGCAACCGGTGCGTGTACCAGATCGGCGAGGACTTCTGGCTGGTCAACCTGTCCGGCATGACCAGCAACTACCACTTCCGCGTCTACGCCGCCCGCCTCATCGGCGGCTCCGACGCCGCCTTCCGGACCGGCGCGCTCTGAGGCGCCTGGCGGACTACCGGATTATCCGAGCTCGGCGAGCTGTGGCACGGCCGGCGCCATGCCGTCGATCCATGCAGCGGGCGCGCCGCCCAGCGGGGTGACCATCACCGTGTGCACGCCGAGCTTCGCGTAGTCGGCCATGGCGCGGACGAACTCGTCGCGGGTTTCCGGGGTGGGGCGCGGAGTGGTTGCCACCACGGTCGTGCGAATGTCGTCGTAGTCACGACCCGCGTCGTCGCAGTGGCGGCGTAACACGTCGAGCTTGTGCGCGACGGCGTCCGGCGACGTGGCGAACAGGTTGCACGCGTCGCCGTACCGCGCCACCAGCCGCAGCGTCTTGCGCTCCCCGCCACCGCCGATCAGCACCGTCGGCCGGTGCAGCGGCTGCGGCGAGCAGAGGGTCTCGGCCAGCTGGTAGTGCTTGCCGTCGAACGGACCGTTGTCCGTAACGTCCCACATCTGCGCACAGATCCGCAGCGCCTCCTCCAGCCGCTCGAACCGCTCGGCCAACGGCGGGAACGCCACGCCGAGCCCGTGATGCTCGCGCTCGAACCACGCGGCGCCGACGCCCAGCGCGGCCCGGCCGCCGGACAGCACGTCCAGCGTGCTGACGATCTTCGCGAGCAGTCCGGGGTGCCGGTAGGTCACGCCGGTCACGAGCAGGCCGAGCTCGATGGTCGAGGTGTGCGCGGCCAGGTAACCGAGCGTGGTGTAGCCCTCGAGCATGTGCGCCTCGGGCGGCAGGCCGGTCGGCGCGATCTGGAAGTAGTGGTCCATGAAGGACAGCCACGTCGCGCCGGACGCCTCCGCCGCGGTCCCCACTCTGGCCAGCTCGCCCGCGATGGCGGCCGGGCCGCCGTCGATGTCGAAGATCGGGAGGTGAAAACCGAGGTCCATGAACACCCTTTCTCGACGCGATGCGGTCCGACCGTACCGTTGCGCCCGTGCGCAGAGTCGTCGTCCTCGGCCGGGGCGGCGCGGGCAAGTCGACGCTCGCGCGGCTCCTCGGCGCGGTGCTGGTGTTGCCGGTCGTGGAGCTGGACAAACATTTCTGGTCACCCGCGCTGCGGCCACTGCCGAAGGACGAATGGACGGCCGTCCAGACCCGGCTGGTCGCCGGGGACGGCTGGATCATGGACGGGGACCTCGGCCCGTACGACGTGCTGCCCGTACGGCTGCGGGCCGCCGACACCGTGCTGCTGCTGGACTTCCCGCTGTGGCGCTGCGCGTGGCGGGCCCTGCGCCGGTCCCGGGAGAACGTGGACTTCTGGCAGTGGCTGGTCACCTACCGCCGCCGTGCGCTGCCCGCCGTGCTGGCCGCGATCGGCGAGCACGGGGCGCACGCCGACCTGCGCGTGCTTCGTGGGCCGCGCGACGTCGAACGGCTGCTCAGTCGCGCGGGCGCGGCGGCAGGAACGCCGCCACCACGAACGCGGCGGCCGCTGCCGCGGCGCCGACGAGCATGATCAGCCGAAAGGCGCCCTGCGTCGGCACCTGCACCGGGCCGAAGGACACGGTCAGCTGCGCGAGCACCGCGCCGGTGACCGCGCTCGACACGGCCGTGCCGACCGACCGCATGAGCGTGTTGAAGCTGTTCGCGGCCGCCGTGTGGGTCACCGGCACCGCGGCCATGATCAGCGACGGCATGGCGCCGTAGGCGAGCCCGACGCCGGCGCCGATCACGCTGGAGGCCACCACGAGCTCCCAGACCGTCGACATCAGCACCGAGCCCAGGGCGTACCCGGCCGCTACCACCGCGGCGCCGGTCATCAGCGTCACCTTCGGCCCGATCACCCGGGTGATCCGCGCCGACAGCGGCGCCATCGCCATCATGACCAGGCCGTTCGGCGCCATCACCAGGCCGACCGCGAGCATCGACTGGCCCAGCCCGTAGCCGGTCGCCGCCGGGAGCTGGAGCACCGCGGGCACCACCAGCGCCATCGCGAACATAGAGAAGCCGAACACGACCGACGCGCAGTTCGTCAGCAGCACCTGCCCGCGCGCGAGCGTGCAGAGGTCGACCAGCGGCCGCGGCGCCCGCAGCTCCCACCAGCTCCACGCCCCCGCGACGAGCACCGCCACGCCGAGCAGGCCGAGCACCGCCGTGCTCCCCCAGCCCCAGTCGCCGCCCTTCGAGATCGCCAGCAGCAGGCACACCAGCACGACCGACAGCCCGGCCGCGCCCACCACGTCGAACCGCCCGCCCGAGCGGACCATCGACTCCGGCACCAGCACCACGAGCAGCACCGCGGCCAGCGCGGCGAAGGCGCTCGACGCCCAGAACAGCACGTGCCAGTCGGCATGGTCGGCGATGAACGCCGCGAGCGGCAGGCCGAGCGCTCCGCCGACGCCCAGCGAAGCGCTCATCAGTGCCGTCGCCGAGGCCAGCCGCCGCGGGGGCACCTCGTCACGCATGATGCTGATGCCGAGCGCGATCACGCCGGCCGACAGGCCCTGCAATGCGCGCCCGATGATCATCGGGGTCAGCGAGTAGCTCAGCGCGCAGACCACCGAGCCGGCCACCAGCACGCCGAGGCTGATCAGCAGCATCCGCCGCTTGCCGTACATGTCGCCGAGGCGGCCCATCACCGGTGTCACGACCGCGCCGGCGAGCAGGGTGACCGTGACTGCCCACGCGGTGTCCGCCGCGGCCGCGCCGAGCAGGTGCGGCAGGCTGGGCACCAGCGGGATGACCAGTGTCTGCATGAGCGACACGACGATGCCCGAGAACGCGAGAACGGGCACGATCACCGCGTGCCCGTTCCGGTTAGGCTCGGCGAGAGCGCGGTCCGCGCCCAGGGTGGCGGCCTGCTGCAACGGATGCCCCTGTCGATGGTCTGAGTCGTCGTCCACGGCAAGCGTAAAGCAGTCGCTTGACTGAGCGAGTGTGCCGATGTTCACTCGAGAACCGGGCGAGCCGGGCAATACGAGGAGGTCGTGACGTGCCCCAGCGAACGCTGCGGGCCGAGCAGGTCTCGGCGACCCGCCGGCAGATCATGGACGCCGCCGAGCGCCTGTACGCCGAGGAAGGCCTCTACGCGGTGTCCAACCGGCAGATCAGCGCGGCCGCGGGCCAGGGCAACAACGCCGCCGTCGGCTACCACTTCGGGACGAAGGCCGACCTCGTGCGGGCCATCGTGCGCCGCCACGCCGAGCCCACCGAGGCGCTGCGGCTGGAGATGGTCGACCGGGTGGCGGGCTCGACCGAGCTGCGCGACTGGATCGAGTGCCTGGTGCGGCCGAGCATCGCGCACCTCGGCTCGCTCCCCCAGCCGACCTGGTACGCGCGGTTCGGCGCCCAGGTGGTGACCGACCCGGCCTTCCGCACGATCATGACGGAGGAGGCGCTGGCCACCCCGGCACTGGGGCGGATGATCGAGGGGCTGCACCGGTGCCTGCCGGGCCTGCCGCACGAGGTCCGGGCCGAGCGGGACGCCATGACGCGCCAGCTGATGGTCCACATGTGCGCCGAGCGGGAACGGGCGCTGGCCGACGGCGCGCAGGTCACGCACGCGAGCTGGGACGGGATGGCCACCGGGCTGGTCGACGCGCTCACCGGGCTGTGGTCGGCGGGCCGCCGAACGTCCACATAGGATCATTCGCGGAACCCTTCCCCGGACCGCCCCGATTGCCTACCCTCGAGGTGATCATCGCTGTTGTCGGGGCGGAGGACGCGAGTGCCAGTCAGGTCGGGGCGACGCATGGCGTGCGCGCTGCTCCTCATGCTGACCGCGCTTTCGGCGTGCACGAACAGCACGGTCGAGCTGCCCACCTCGTGGCAGCGGACCACTCAGCAGGCACCCGCAGATCCGGAACCCGCGAAACCGGCGCCCGGCGACGGCGCGGAGGTGGCGACCCCGGCGGAGGCGACCACCGTGGTCGACGCGGCGCCCGGGGCGGCGGCGGCGATCGCCGTGTCCGCGGCGTTGTTCCGGCACGCGCCGGTGGTGCTGGTCGCCGGGGAGAAGGACAAGGACGGCATCGGCACGGCCGCCGAGTCGGCCCCGCTCGTCGGCGCTCCCCTGCTGTTGCTCACCGCTGATGGTCCACAAAGGACGAAGCTGACGGAGGAGCTGCACCGGCTGTCGCCGGACACGGTCGTCGCCTTCGGCGAGGGCACCGCCGAGGCGGTGAGCTCGATGGCCGGCTCCGCGCAGGTGCTCGACGCGTCCGGTGACGCGGCGCCCGAGGCGGCGCCACCCCCGCCGGCCGAGGTGGCCGTGCTGATCGACACCGCCCGCGACGACACGGCCGCCGCGGCGACGGCCCGGGCCGCGGGCGCGAAAGTCGTGCCGGTGTCGGGCGGCGACCCGCGAGCGGACACGAAGGCCGTGCGGGCATTGCACGAGGCAGCGCCGAAGACCGTGCTCGCGGTGGGCAAGGACTTCGGCCCGGCCGACCGGCTGCGCACCCGGCTGACCACGGCGGCGGGTGGCAAGGACCTGCCCGGCGGTGGTCAGGTCGCGCTGCGCGGGCGGCGGATCGTGTGCCTCTACGGGCATCCCGGCACGCGGTCGCTGGGCGTGCTCGGCGAGCAGGGCGTGGCCGCGAGCATCACGCGCGCCAAGCGGACGGCGGCGGCCTACCAGCGCTACAGCGACGTGCCGGTGGTGCCGGCGTTCGAGATCATCGCGACCGTCGCGCAGGGCGCCCCCGGCCCGGACGGCGACTTCTCGGGCGAGTCGACCGTGGCGCAGTTACGTCCCTGGGTCGACCAGGCGCGCGCGGCGGGCTTGTACGTGTTGCTGGACCTACAGCCGGGCCGGGCGGACCTGCTCGCCCAGGCCCGCCGGTACGAGCAGCTGTTACGCGAGCCGAACGTCGGCCTCGCGGTCGACCCGGAGTGGAAGCTCGGTCCCCGCCAGCGCCCGCTCGGCCAGATCGGCGGCATCGACGCCGCGGAGCTGAACCGGACGTCCGCGTGGCTGGCCGGCCTGACCGCCCACTACGCGCTGCCGCAGAAGCTGTTCGTCATCCACCAGTTCCGCCTGACGATGATCCGCCACGAATCCGCCCTGAACACCACGCACGACGAGCTGTCGCTGCTGATCCACATGGACGGCCAGGGCTCGACCGCCCAGAAGAACTCCACCTGGCGCTCCGTCGTCAACGCCCGCCCGGCCAACCTCCCCCTGGGCTGGAAAAACTTCTACGACGAAGACCACCCGATGCTCACCCCGGCACAGACCATGGCAAAACGCCCCGCACCGATGATGATCTCCTACCAGTAGCGGGATATCCGCCGAATTCTTCTCTAGTAACAGCGCGCACGATGCCGACGACGCTCTAGAGAGCGTGGGTTTTGGACGTCGCCAAGAGGAGTGTCGGCACAATGCCGGATGAGGAAGGGCCCTACTTCGAGCGGACTGACACTCTCGACTTCATCCAACGCGTCGCAGGACAGAAATCCCTGGTTATCTACGTGGGTGCCGGCGTTTCGATCGACCGCACCGGGCTGCAGTGGGAGCACCTCATCAGCAAGCTCATGGCGAAGAAGGTCGACAACAAGGAACTTCGCGGGCGCCTGCTGTCGGACAACCCCTTGCAGTCGGCGTCGATCGCCAAACAGCTGTACATCAACGACGCGGAGAATCTCGCCAAGGCGAACATCCAGATCAGCCGCGAGGTGCAGTCCTGCCTCTACACGGGTGAGTGGCGGCGCTCCGACATCGCGCGATCCATCATGCTGCTCGTCGCGGAGCTGAAAGCGCAGGGCACGCGAGTCCATATCATCACGACGAACTACGACGACTGCCTCGAACACGAACTGAAGCTACTCAACAACGCCCGCGGTCAGCGGAACGAGAAACCCATCAGGCTCACCAAATGCGTGCCACGTCAGGTGTCCTTCGACCGGATCGACCAGGAGGTCGACCGGGTGGTCCGCGAGGAACACATCATCCATCTCCACGGCTATGTCCCGGAGCCGGGCGGCAGGCCGACCTCGATCACGTTGAGCGAGGTGGATTATGCGATGTCCTACCCGCTCTCCAGCAAGATCCTGGAGCGGCTTTTCCAGAACAACGCCGTTCTCATTCTCGGCTCGAGCCTGACCGACCCACCGTTGCTGAACGCGCTCGCCACGACCACTTCGCGAAGCACGGACAAGCGACCACGGTTCGCCGTGATGCCGGTTCAGGGATTCGGTCTGCCGATCGCCCTGCACCGGGACATCAGGGAGAATGTGGCCTCCCGGATGGACCACTTCAAAGTGGAGGTCACATTCCCGGACCATTTCTCGGAGGTCGCCCAGCTCGTCACCGAGATACGCATCCGTGCCAAGCAGGGGCGGACGAACGTGCCTTTCGGGGACTCGGACGACTGCCTGGGCTCGCGCCTGCGGACCTGGTGGGAAGGATGGGCGCAGGTCCGGGAGGGCAGGTGGGCCGACGCGAACAAGGAGGACCACAGACTCCTTAAGAAGTGCGAAGACGAACTCACGCACGAGCTTCGGAAAGCGGTGAGGAACGCGGAGGTCGAGATCTGGGTTCGCTGGAGACCGGACGGCAACGGGACGCAGCTGCGCCTGTGGGCGTCGTCGAAGGCGACCTGGCCGGACGTTGACGCACGCACCGCCAAGGTCGGCAACGGATCGGCCTACCTGGTGTCCGTCGAGGCGTTCACGCTCGGCCGGGTCGAGTTCTACCCGCCGGACGAGTCGGCGGAACAGCGCAGGCGTTGGTATCTCTGCGTGCCGATCAGGGCAGGCGAGGTGCAGCACAGCGAACTGCTGACCGCGATCATCTCTTTCGCCTACCAGCTCGAGAACGGTGACCACACCAAGGATCTGGCCGTCATGCACCGGATGAAGGTTGTCGGGCTGCTGGAGTCCTACGGCCGCCAGATCATCGACGTCAATTAACGCTGCCGAGCCGGCTCTTCACGATGAACTTGATGTCGGTCTTGATCTCGCTGTACGGGCGCGCGTCGAAGTTCGACCAGAGGTAGGCCGACAGCCGGTCGGCGATCAGCTCCTCGGCCGGGTCGGCCGAGCGCCTGCTGTTCTTCCGCTCCGACTGCGCCCGCTCGAAGTTGCGGCGGTAGCGGCGGCGTTCGTCGACGCTCGCGTTCGGCTTCGTCCCGTAGGGCTGCTCGGTCGCCGGGCTCGTCATGACTCCACCGCCTGTCCGGAGAATGCGTTTCCCTTTACGGAGCAGATCATTCTGGCCGGAACCGCTCTTACCGAAGTCGAATTTCTGTCGAACCAATGGTAAGGCCGCACTCCTGGCCGGAAAATACCCCGTTCGTCGGCAAACCCCGTGGATATCCGACCACGGCGCGTCGCGGTGTGCAGACGATTCATGGCTGCGAAGTCGCACGGGGGTACCCATCCGTTACGACGTTCGAGTGGCGCCGCAGGTTCAGTTCAGGGCGCTGCCTTCGAGCCACTTGTCCCACGGGATGTTCCAGTCGCCGAAGCCGTCGGTTGGTTCGAGGCTCTTGCCCGTGCCCTTGATGGTGATGATGTCGCCGTAGCCGAAGTTCTGGTAGAACCACAGCCCCGCCGAGGGGCTCAGGTTGACGCAGCCGTGGGACACGTTGCGGCGGCCCTGGTCGGCGACCGACCACGGGGCCGCGTGCACGAAGATGCCGCCGTTGGAGATGCGCACCGCGAACGGGATCTTCTCGTCGTAGCCGAGCGATGCGTCCGACGGCAGGCCGTACGAGTCCGAGGTCATCCGCTTGACCTTGTACTTCTCCTGCGCCACATAGGTTCCGCTCGGCGTCACGAGTGAGATGTTCTTACCCTTCTCGCCCTTGACGTTTCCGCCGCGGCCCATGCTCACGGGGAACTTCTTCACCTGCTTGCCGTTCACGGTCACGATCATCTGGTGGGTCTTGTCGTCGACCGTCGCGATCTTGGCCGGGCCGATGGCCAGGTTCAGCGACCGGTCGGTCTCGCCGTACACGCCGCCGCCGAGGTCCACGCCGTAGATGTTCGCGTCGACCTTCACCTTCGTGCCGGGCTTCCAGTAGTTGTGCGGCCGGAAGTGCAGAGTCCGGTCGTCCCACCAGAACCAGCCGCCCTCGGTCTGCGGGGTCGTGGTGACCTTCAGCGCCTTCTCCGCGGCCTTCTTGTCCGACGGGGCCTTGTCGAAGATCACCGCGATCGGCTGCCCAACGCCCACGGTCGCGGGCTTGCCTGGCGGCGGGTAGAACGACGGGAACGCCGTCTGGTCGGGCTGCAGCGTGGTGAACGAGCTCTCGCTCGTCGACTTGCCGCCCTTCCCGCTCGCCGACGCCTTGACCTTGTAGTTCTTGCCGTAGCCGAGCGGCTCGGTCGAGTGCCAGCTGGCCTTGTCCTCCGCCAGCTCGCCCGCGATCTCCTTGCCCGCCTCGTTCGTCATCGACACGTCGTCGAGCTCGCCGCCGGACACCTTCACGTCGATCGGCTTCACCGGCGACACGTCGTCGGCATCATTGTCGGGCGTGATGGCGATCTTCGGCTCGTTCCCGTCCGGCTTCTCCGGTGACGGACTGCCGGCCTCGGTACTGCACGCCACGAGCGCCGCGACCGCGACAAGACCGCTCACCAGCAGGGACACCCTCCGAGAGCGCATGGTCCTCACCCCGACTAGACGAAATGCCGCTTCACACCTTAGAGCGTCGGGGGTACCCACATGTCAGGCATGGAGAACCAGCTTGCCGCGAGTTCCCGGCTCGAGCACGCGGCGGTGTGCGTCGGCGGCCGCCTCGAGCGGCATCTCGACGCCGACGACCGGCGCCAGCACACCGGACCGCAGCTTCGCCGCGACGGCCGCCAGCGCGGCGTCGGCCTCCTGCTCGGTCGCGTTCCACAGCGCGGTGCCGAGGATCGTGGCCTCCTTGCGCATGGCCAGCCGCGGCGTGAAGTCCAGCGACGCGCGGCTGCCGACGACCACCACCCGGCCGCGGGTGGCGATGACCTCCAGATCGTGCGCGAGGTTCACGTCGGCCAGCATCTCGACGACGACCGACGGCGTCAGCGTGGCGATGTCGTCGAGGTAACCGTCCGTGGTGTGGTCGAACACGTGATGCGCACCCGCGGCACGCACCAGCTCGGCGCCGTCTGCCGTACCGGCCGTGCCGATCACGGTGGCCCCCGCGTCGCGGGCGAGCTGGGTGGCCGGGATGCCGACGCCGCCGCTCGCGCCGTGGATGAGCACGGTCTCGCCGGGTTGCAGCACGGCCTTCTGGAACAGCGCGCGCCACGCGGTCGTGCACGGCACGCCCACCGCGGCGCCCTGTGCGTAGCTCAGCGTGTCCGGCAGCGGGTGCACGTCGGCGGCCGCGGTCACGGCGAACTCCGCGTACGCGCCGGAGAACCCCGGCGTGCCGAGCGAGCTGAAGAACACCCGGTCCCCCACCGCGACGGTGGTGACGCCGTCGCCGACCGCGTCGACCTCGCCGGCGCCGTCGAACCCGGGCGTGTACGGCAACGACGGCTTGTGGAAGGCGTAGGTCCCGGTGCGGACGTAGGTGTCCGCGGGGTTCACGCCGACCGCGCGCACCCGCACGCGGACCTGCTCCGCCCCCGGCTCGGGCACCGGGACCTCGGTGTACTCCAGGACGTCCGCGTCGCCGAACGTGCCGACGCGGATCGCGTGCATCGCGGTCACCTCAGTCGTCCACCTGCTTGCGGGCGTGGTCGAGCAGCGACTTGCGGGGCGGGTTGAACACGTCGATCTCCCGGCAGGTGCTGTCCTTGGTCTGCGCGCCGTGCGGCACCCACGACGGGATCACCGCGACGTCGCCCGCCCGCAAGGTCTTGGTCTGGCCGTCGATGGTGAACTCGAGCTCGCCGTCGAGGACGATCGTGAACTGTTCCTCCTCGTGGACGTGCATGGGCGCGGTCGTGTGCTCGGCGAAGTCGACGAAGTTGACCATGGTCTGCTGGGCCAGGACGGGCCGGAACTCCAGGCCCTGCACGAACTCCACGGCCTCGACGTCGTCCACGCGGACGAACCGGCCGGGCGCGGTGGGCGTGCCGCCTGCCTCGGTGCTGAAGTGCTCGGTCATCATTCCTCCCGTTGCGGTTCGGGCTGGGCGGTCAGGCTGGTCAGGACCTGTTTGGCGAAGTTCTCGGGGACGTAGGCGTACAGCACGAGCGCGGTCTCGGTGTGCCGGATGCCGGGCAGGGTGACCAGCCGCTCGAAGTAGACCTCGTTGAGGTGTTCCTGGTCGCGGACGCGCAGCCGGACCTGCAGGTCCTCCTTGCCGGTCACCAGGTCCACGCCCTCGACCTCCGGGATGCCGAGCATCCGCTGGGCCAGCTCGCGCTGGTTGTCGCTGCGCTCGGACGCGATGCCGACCACGACCGTCAGCGTGCGGCCGAGCAGCGCGTAGTCGAGCTCCACGCGGTAGCCGCGGATCACCCCGAGCGACTCGAGCCTGCTGATCCGGTCGGCGACCGCCGGTGCGGACATGCCGACCGCGCGGGCGATCGCGCGCTGGGACAGGCGGGCGTCGTCGGTGAGGTACCCGAGGATCCGCACGTCCGTCTCGTCGAGGCGAGGCACGCATATCTCCTTGTCGACTGCCACGTTGTGAGCAATCATAGGCTAGCGAACGTAAGACTCAAGGCGATCTTGGCTAATCATTTGCAAGGAGCGGTCGTGAAGTATGCCGACCGGGTGCGCCGCGTCGTACCCTCCGCGATCCGGGACCTGCTGCGCCACGGAGCCGACCCCGAGATCATCTCGTTCGGCGGCGGTTACCCGGACCCGGCGCTGTTCCCCATGGACGAACTGCGCACGGTGTACGCCGAGCTGCTCGCCGGGAACCGTGCCGCACTGCAGTACTGCCCGTCCGACGGGCTGCCGGAGCTGCGCGAGCACGTCGCCAAGCGGCTCGGCCGCGACGGGATCGATGCCGGCGCGGACGACGTGCTGATCATCCAGGGCGCCCAGCAGGGCCTGGACCTGGCGGGCAAGCTCGTGCTGAACCCCGGCGACACGGTGGTCACGGAGAACCCGACGTTCCTCGGCGCGCTGATCGCGTTCAACCCGTTCGAGCCGCGGTACGCGCCGGTGCGCATCGACGAAGACGGCATGGACACCGACGACCTGGCGCGGGTGCTCGCGGCCTCGCCCGGTGCCCGGTTGCTGTACACGGTGCCCGACTTCCAGAACCCGACCGGCGTGACGATGAGCCTGCCGCGCAGGCACCGGCTGATCGAGCTGGCGAACGAGCACGACCTGCTGGTCGTCGAGGACACCCCGTACCGCGAGCTGCGCTACGACGGCGCCCACCTGCCGACGCTCAAGAGCCTGGACACCGAGGGCCGCGTGCTGCACCTCGGCAGCTTCTCGAAGATCCTCGCCCCGGGCATGCGGCTGGGCTGGGCGGTCGCCGGCGGCGAGATCCAGGAGAAGCTGGCCCTGCTGAAGCTGGCCGCCGACACGCAGTGCAGCACGCTGAACATGGCGGCCGTGTCGCTGTACCTGGACCGCTTCGACATCGACGCGCACATCGCGACCATGCGCCCGGCCTACCGGCACAAGCGCGACCTCATGCTGGACACGCTGTGCGCACGGTTCCCGGACACCGTCGGTTTCACGGTGCCGGAGGGCGGCCTGTTCACCTGGCTGACGTTCCCGGAGTCCTTCGACACGGAGGCGTTCATGCGCGAGGTCGCCCTCCCCCGGGCCCGCGTCGCGTACGTGCCGGGCGCGACGTTCTTCCCCACCACGGCGGAGAACCACCACGCCCGGCTCAACTTCTCCGGCCTGCCCGACGACCGCATCACCGACGGCCTCACCCGGCTGGCCGCCCACCTGCCGCGCTAGCGGTCGCCTGCCAGAATCCTGGCCATGGCCGAACGGACGATCATCGAGGTCGGCGCGCGGCAGATGTGGCCGATGGCCGCGATCGTGGGCGGCGCGGGCCTGGTGCTGATCGTGCTCGACGTGTTCGCGATTCCCGGGGTGTCGCTGTTCACGCTGCTGGGCGTGCTGTGCCTGCTCGGCGGCGCGAGCGTGCTCGCCGGCTCCCGCTCGCCGACCCCGGTCCTGCGCGCGAGCGACGCCGGCTTCCGGTTCTTCGGTGACCGCGAGACGCCATGGGCCGATGTGCGGACGCTGGTGCTGCTGTCCCGGGAGGAGATGGTCTCCGGCGGCGCGACCACCACCGTCTACGCGGCGCTGACCCCGACCGCGGCGGCGGAGATCGACCTCGCCACGCTCACGGCCGACGCGGTGACCGGCTGGGCCGCGCTGCCGGGCGCCGTCGCGGACGTGCCGGCCGAGTCGGTCGAGGCCGGGCTGCGCGAGGTGCGGCCCGGGCTGACCGTCGTGGACCTGCGGCGCACCTGACTACAGCTGCCCCGCGGACCAGCAGGTCGCGCCGCTGCGGCAGGACGTCAGGTGCGTGAGCTGGGTGTGCAGCTCGCGCAGCCGGACCGCGCTGAGCGAGCCGGCCAGGTTGTGCATCTGGTCCCGGTCGTGCACCAGGTCGTAGTACTCGCGTGAGCCGTCGCGGTATTCGACGTAGGTGAAGGTGTGCGTCCGGATCGCCGCGTAGTCCGGTGGGTTGCCGCCACCCGGTTCCGGGCGGTCCGGGTCGTCGGGCCGCACGACCGGGCCGTGGTGCTCCACGAGGTTCGCCGTGCGCCACGAGTCGTCCGAGCCGCCGCGCAGCAGCGGCAGCAGGCTGCGTCCGTCCACAGTGGCCGGTATTGGCGCGCCCCCGGCCTCCTCGAACGTCGGGGCCAGGTCGATGTTGGACACCGCCGCGATGCTGCGCCTGCCGCCCGGCACGCCGGGGCCCGCCACCACGAGCGGCACCCGGACGTCGGTGTCGAAGGCCGTCATCTTTCCGGGGCCCAGCCGGTACTCGCCCATGTGGTAGCCGTTGTCCGAGGCGAAGACGATGTAGGTGTCGTCCGCGACGCCGGCGGCCTTCAGCGTGGCCCGCAGCTTGGCGATGAGGTCGTCGACCGCCTGCACCGCCAGCACCCGCTTGCGGAAGGCGTGGTCGATGGCCAGCAACTCGGCAGGCGGCAGCGGCTTCCGGTTGGCCAGCCACGGCGGTGCGGCCGTGGGCAGCTTGTTGTACTGCGGGCCACGCGGCGCGCCGAGGTCGGGGAACTCGTCGAGATGGCGCACCGCGGCGGTGTACGGCGCGTGCGGGGTGAACGTGGAAACCTCGAGCAGGAACGGCTTCTTCGCGCGGGCCGACCGCTTGATGAACGAGGCGCCCTTGTCCGCCAGGACGTCGGTGAGGAACTCCTCCGGCGCGCCGCCGTACTCGACCACCTTGCGGTTCTCGTTGAGCTTGTAGTGGTAGCCGCCGTAGCCACCGCCCGCGACGTCCCACTCGGTCCAGCCCATCGGCACGTACGGCTCGGTGCCGCCCGCCTTGAAGGTCGGCTGGTACTCGTTGAGGTACTTGCCCATCAACGCGGTCCGGTACCCCTTGCCCTGCAGCGAGGTGGCGAAGGTGTCCGCCTCCTCGCCGTGGTTGTGGAAGTAGCGGAAGCCGCCGTCCTTGCCGCCGTTGGTGTAGACGCCCGTGTTGTGTGGGAACCGGCCGGTGAGGATGGACGCCCGCGAGGGACAGCACAGCGAGTCGGTGACCACGAAGTCGTTGAACGTCATGCCCTCGCGCTGGAGCTCGCGCACCTGCGGCATGTACGGCACGAGGTTCCAGGACAGGTCGTCCGTCAGCACGAACACGATGTTCGGCTTGCCGGTGGACACCGCGCGGCCCGCCACGTCCGTCGTGGGCTTGGTCGCCGAGAGCCCCGCCAGCAACATGACGAACACTCCGGCCGCGAGCATCAGCCGGACGTGATCACGTCTCATGCCGGACATTTTCAACCACACAGTGTGGGAACCGTGTTCAGAGCGTGGTGGCTGCCCGTAGTGGCCCGCTCCGGGGCGGTCTCCGGGTGATCCCCCATGCCGCGGACCATACCGGCACGCAGACTCGCGGCATGGAGTTCACCGACGGGACGCGGCGTGTTCTCGACCGCGCCGCGCACGAGGCCCGCGCGCTCAACCACAACTACATCGGCACCGAGCACCTCCTGCTCGGCCTCGCCGAGGCGGACACCGCCCCGCTGGACGCGATCGGCGTTGACGGCGTGGCCGCGATCGGCCACGTGCACGACATCGTCGGCGCGGGCGAACGCCCACCCGAGGACGAGTCGCTCCGCTTCACCGCGCGGGCGGACAAGGTGCTGTACCTGGCCGAGAAGGAGGCGCTCGGCCGCGAGCAGATCGGCCCGGAGCACCTGCTGCTCGGCCTGATCCGCGAGGCAGACGGTGTGGCCGGTCAGGTGCTGGGTCGCATGGGCGCCACCCTCGAATCCGCCCGTACACACTTTCAGCCTGCTTGAGCAAGCAAGATTATTGCCTTTGGGCCACGGGCCGCGCCGGGCTGCGGGCCAGGACTGTCAGGCCGCCGACCGCCACCACCACGGCCAGCACGCACGGAGCCTGCCAGCCCGGCCGGATGCCGTCACCCAGCAGGCCGATGCCCAGACCGCCCGCCGCGAGCATCTCCACGCCCACCACGATTGCCGCCACCGCGCTCGGGGCGCCGCGGCGCAGGGCCAGGGCGAACATGACCGCGCCGAGCCCGCCGAACACCGGCACGGCATAGGCGGGCGGTTCGCGCAGCAGTGAGGCCAGGTCGAAATGCCGCTGGTGCAACGACCGCACGGCCACCGCCACCCCGCCGAAGGCCAGGCCCGCGAGCACCGCCGGGCCGACCGAGCGGCCGGCGTGCACCGCGGGCGCGGCGGCGATCAGCAGCACGGCGAGCATCACCAGCAGCACGATGTCGACCGTCATCGCCTCCACGTGCGCGGTACCGGTGGTGCCGCTAGCCGCGACGAGGGCCAGCCCGGCGACGGTCGCCGCGGCCGCGATGAGCTGCGCGGCGCCGGTCCGCGTCGAGAACAGCAGATGCGCGCCGATGACGGTCAACGCCACCTGCGACGCGACGATCGCCTGCACCGCGAACACCGGCAGGTACCGCAGCGCGACCGCAGACATCGCCCAGCCAAGCAGGTCGAGCACGAGCCCGGCGACGTACCACCTGCGGGAGAGGCGCCGGGCGCCGCGGGACTGCACGAGCGTGGCCACGCTCGACAGAACGGCCGCAAGCACGGCGGCGAAAAACCCGAACGCGACCATGCCCCTCCCTCCTGCCGGCCCCGATTCCAGCAGGTCGGCGGCCAATCGGCCACACATCGGCAGCGACGCGCCCACCACCCCGGCGCAGCACGGAGGCGGGCGCGACCGGCGGAGTCACGCGGTCAGCAGCGGCGCGGTCAGCAGCGGCGCGGTCGAGGGCGGCACGCGGTCGGCGGCACCAGTCGGCCACACACCGTCGAAGGCCCGTCGGGCCACGCGGTCGGCCACGCGGTCGGCGACGCCACGCGGTCGGCCCACCGTCGGAGGCCCAGTTGAAGGCGCAGTCGGGCCACACCCCGTCGGGCCACGCAGTCGGAGCCGTGGTCAGCGCCCACGAGTGGCCGGCCGCCGCCCACATGGTCGCTCCTCCCAAGCGGTCCACCCGAGCGGCCGGCGGCGCAGGCGGAAGCGCGGTTAGAGGCGCAGTCGGCCACACCGTCGGCAGCGCCCCACCAACCCGGCACACCACGGCGACGGACACGCTCAACCGCGCCGCACGATTTGCCACGGTCGGCCCACATAGCGACGGCGCAGTACGCGGCACAGTTGAGCCGCGGTCGGCCTCACCATCGCCACAGCGCCAAGGGCGCGATCGGCCACGCGGCCGGAAACGCGATCAGAAGCCCGATCGAAAGCTCGATCGGAGGCGGGATCGAAAGCTCGGGGCCGAGCCGCGGTAGAAGCCGCAGTTAGAGGCGGTCGGCCCACGCGGTCGGCCACACTGTCGGTCGGCGCCGTCGGCAACGCGTCAGGCCACGTGATCGGAGTTCGGTCGGAGGCGCGGTCGGGCCACGCGGTCGGTCGCACCACACGATCGGCGACGTCATGCGGTCGGCGGCGCCACGCCGTCCGTCGCGCCACACGGTCGGCCACACCGTCGAGGCGCGGCCGGAAGCGCGATCGGACACGCGATCGGAAGCCTGGTCGGAGGCGCGGTCGAAGCCCGACCGGCGGCGCGATTGGAAGCCCGACCGGGCCGCGCGGTAAGCCACGCGCCGGAGGCGCAGCCCGCCGCAGCGCCGGAGGCGCCGTCCGCCTCCCGGCGCATCATGGCGGGATGGACGCGGTCGTCGGCGCCGTGATCGGGTTGCCGCCCTGGCTGGTGCTCGGCCTGGTGTTCCTGCTGCCCGCGTTGGAGGCGTCGGTCTTCGTCGGGCTCGTGGTGCCCGGTGAGGTCGCCGTGATCATCGGTGGGGTTGTCGCGCACGGCGGTGGGCTGCCGCTCTGGGCGGTGATCGTGGCCGCCGTCGCGGGCGCGGTCACCGGTGATCAGATCGGCTATCTCGTGGGCAGGCGGTTCGGGGCCGGGCTGCTCGACCGCCTGCCGGCCCGGGTGCACCGCTCCGGCGAGCTGGACCGGGCGCTCGACGTCCTGCGCAGGCATGGCGCACCCGCCGTGGCGCTCGGGCGGTGGGTCGCCGCTTTGCGGGCGCTCATCCCGGGCCTCGCCGGGATGAGCGGGATGCGCCGCCTGCCGTTCACCGTGGCCAACGTGCTCGGCGGGACGCTGTGGGCAGCCACCGTCGCGGTGCTCGGCTACCTCGCCGGGGCCTCCTACCGCGCACTCGAGCAGCGGCTCGGGCTCGGCAGCGAAATCGCAGCCGGCGTGCTCGTGTTGCTGGGGCTGGCGCTGTGGTGGCGGGCCCGACGCAGGCGCTCTGCGCACACCGAAACGGCAGGGTGATAGAAGTTGTCCGTGCGCGACTTCGTCACGGGTGTCCGGTTGTTCGGGCGAGGTCTGGGCATCTTGCTCCGCTCGCCGCGGTTGCTGCTCATCGGCGCGCTGCCCGCGGTGCTCACCACGCTGCTGCTGCTCGGCGCGATCGTCGCCCTCGGCTACTGGATCGACGACCTGTCGGCCCTGGTCACGCCGTTCGCCGACGGCTGGTCGGAAGGCGTGCGCACGGCGGTGCGGTTCGCGGTCGGCGTCGCGCTGTTCGCCGGTGTGCTGGTCGTCGGGGTGCTCGGCTTCTCCGCGCTGACGCTGGCGGTCGGCGCGCCGTTCTACGAGCACATCGCGGAGAAGGTCGCCGACCAACTGGGCGACGACGCAGGCATCGAGGTGCCGTGGGCCCGGCTGCTGTGGTGGGGGCTGCGCGACGGCCTCGTGCTCGTGGCCCGGTCGCTGCTGTTCACGATTCCCTTGCTGCTGCTCGGGTTCGTGCCGGTGCTCGGCCAGACCGTGGTGCCGGTGCTGCTCGCACTGGTCACCGGCTGGTTCCTCGCGCTCGAGCTGGTCGCCGTCCCGTTCTACCGGCGCGGGATGGACCTGCGGCAGCGCCAGGAGCTGATGCGCCGCCGCCGTCCGCTCGCGCTGGGGCTCGGCCTGCCCGCGTCGCTGCTGTGCGCGATCCCGTTCGCGGCGATCATCGTGATGCCGGTGGCCTTCGTCGGCGGCGTGCTCGTCGCCCACGAGGCCTTGCTCACTCGCGCAACTCGCTGAGCACGTGGTCGAGGGCGTCGACCACGTGGTCGGCGCTCGCGGCCGTGATGCACATCGGGGGCTTGAGCTTGAGCACGTTCTTGTGATCGCCGGTCGGCTGGACAACGCAGCCGTGCCCGAGCAGCGCCTCGCACACGGCCCCGGCCAGCTCCGTGGCCGGGGCGAACGTCGCGCGGTCGGTGACCAGCTCGACGCCGAGGAACAGGCCGAGCCCGTGCACCGCGCCGATCTCGGGGTGGCGCCCGGCCAGCTCGGTCAACCGGGCCCGCAGGTGGCCGCCGACGGTGCGGGCGTTGTCCTGGAGGCGCTCGTCGCGCAGCACGTCGAGGACGGTGAGCCCGACGCGGCAGCTGACCGGGCTGCCGCCGGTCGAGGAGAACAGGCTGCCCTCGACGGCGAACGCCTCGGCGATCGCGGCGGTCGTGAGCACGGCGCCGAGCGGGTGCCCGTTGCCCATCGCCTTGGCAATCGTGATGACGTCCGGTGTCGCGCCCTGCTGCTCGCAGCCCCAGAAGTACTCCCCCAGCCGCCCGTAGCCGACCTGGATCTCGTCGCTGACGCAGACGCCGCCCAAGGCGCGCACCCGCTCGTACACCCCGGCGAGGTAGCCGTCCGGCAGCAGCACGCCGCCGCCGTTGCCGAAGACCGGCTCGAGGATGACGCCCGCGATCTCGGCCCGGCCGTCCACACCGAGCGCGTCGAGCCGGGCGTCGAGGTCGGCCAGGTAGCCGGCCGCGGCGTCGGGGTCGCGGTGGGCGCCGCGCACGGCGTTGGGCGCGTCGATCAGCTCGACCCAGCCTGGCCTGCTGGTCAGCGCGCCCGGGTTGTCGCCGAGGGAGGTCGACACGGCGTCGGCGCCCACCGTCCAGCCGTGGTACGCCTCGCGGGCGGCGATCACGCGGGACCGGCCGGTCGCCGCCATCGCCAGCCGCAGCGCGAGGTCGACCGCCTCGCTGCCGCTGTTGACGAGGAACACCGTGTCCAGGCCGTCCGGCGCGAGCTCGGCGAGCCGCTCGCACAGCTCGGCGAGGGCGGCGTAGTGGAACCGCGAGTTGGTGTTCAGCAGCGCCGTCTGCCGGG
>Ga0164241_10002016_pt1 | contig 23050 bp, 18 predicted proteins | sample OricomyardsoilBY_FD_108780 | JGI IMG/M metagenome (GOLD analysis project Ga0164241, IMG submission 108780) | Backyard soil microbial communities from Emeryville, California, USA - Original compost - Back yard soil (BY) | ecosystem: Environmental > Terrestrial > Soil > Unclassified | place: USA... | reverse complement strand
GTCGGAGTCGGAGCCGGAGCCGGCTCGACCTGTCGCACCGGCGGTGCCTGCGGAGGCGCCGCCCGCCGCTGCTTCACCGGCCGCGCCGCCGCCGGCCGAGGTGCTGTCCGCCGCGCCGACGACCCCGCCCGGTGCCGGGGCGCCCCTTTCGCCCAGCATCGCGCCTGCGCCCGCCAAAACCGAGCTCATCACGGATCCGAAGGCACGCCGTGCCGCTGAAGCGCGCGCGGTACGCGACGTCGACGTCGACGATGATACGCAATATGTCGCCGAGCGCCGGAAGTGGTACGGCTGGCAAACCTTGGTCGCCGACGGGGCCAGCTTCGCTTCGCTGCTCGTGGGCGCGTCGGTCGCGAGCGAGCGCTCGGGCGCCGACGACCTGGGCGACACCCTCGCCTGGACCGGACTGCTCGGCTACGAGTTCGCTCCCGGCATCATCCACTTTACCCACCGCAACCCTGGCCGCGGCTTTGCCAGTTTTGGGCTGCGTTTGGGCATGCCCCTGGCGGCCGCTTTCGTGGGGGCGAGCCTGGTCAGCAGCTGCAACACCAACTTGTGTGAGAGCAACGGCGCCGGCATCGGCGCACTCTTGGGCATGGGCGGCGCCGTCGCCATCGACGCGGCCGTGTTTGCCTATGACGACCCGAAGCGCGCGTCGTCGCCCCGGCTCGGGCTCTTGCCGATCGTTTCGGTCACGCCGCAGCGGGCTTGGATTGGCTTGGCGGGTCGGCTCTAGCCGCTACGGCAGCGGCAGCAGCCACAACGCTTCTCCCGCGCTCACCGCCAGCGACTGAGTCGCGTCGGCGGGCAGGCGAACGACGGCGTTGGTTTCGCTGACGCGACACGCCACGGCTCGGAAGTACGGCGACTCTTTCAGCTCGCGCGCCACCAGCACGCGCGGCCCGCCCGCAACTTCGTGCTCGGCCAACGCGCCGCCAAAGCTCGCCTTGCGCGTATTCTGAATCAGCGAAACCTCGTCCGCGTCGGCGACGAAATGCGGACCGCCATCGAACGGATCGATGCGCTCGGCATAACGGAAACCAACCCTGCGCAACATCCGCTCCACGCCGCGGGTTTGCGCGCCCACTTTGCCGATCACGTCCTGGGCGTCTTTGGCCAACAGGCTGGCGTACACCTCGCCCCGCGGAAAAAGATCGCGGATGAACGTCTTGTCCTCGCTCGAACGAAGGTCGGCCTCGGCGTAGCTCATGCCGGTAAAGCGTCGACCGAACGCTTCCCACAGGTGGCTCGTGCCGTCGGGCTCGAGCGGCGGCATCAGCTCCGCCAGGAGCTCGTTCTTGACCAGCTCCCGGTGCGAGGCGATGAACAAGAAGCGCACGTAGGAAATCAACAGGCCGAGCTTCTCGTCGGCGCGCCGATGGTTGGGGTGCACGACGAGACCGCCCAGCTCGGTCGGGCCATCGTACGAGAAGCCGATGCGCAGGACTTGGTGTTGAAAATGCCGGTCCGTCGAGCTCGAGTATTTTTCCTCCGTGCTCACGTCCAGGTAAATGTAGGGCGCGTCGCGCCGGCCCAGCTGCGCGACGATCGTCGAGGTACCTACCGCTTCGTTCAGCGATAGGTCACGGATCAAAAATACGTATTTCCGCCGACGCGGATTCTCGATCTGCCCCAGAAAGCTCTTCTCCGAGGCCTCGAGCAAGCGAGCGATGTGGCCGGGCTCGTCGGGCAAGTTGACCGAGTTCAGGTGGCGGGCGAGCCTGAGCAGCTCACCTTGGTCACTGGGCACGGCCCCGCGAATCTCATAGCGCAGCAGCCGCGCCGGTGGCGCTACGGAGCTTGGTGGAGTGAAAACCATCGACGGAGGGCTGCCACTGCTAGCACGGGTCGGTATTTTCAGCCTGCCTAGACTGGTAACTCGTGATAAGGAGGGCCCCGCTCAGGATGACTTTTCCCGAACCTAAGTGGCCTTTTCAGCGCGCCGACGCGCTTCCCCCCTACGCGTTCGTCACCACGGACGCCGCCAAGGCCAAGGTTCTCGCCGCAGGGGCCGACCTGATCGACCTCGGGCTCGGCAACCCCGATCAGGCGACGCCCAAAGAAATCCTGGACGTCTTTCACGCTGCGGCCGACGTCGGTAAAAATCATCGCTACCACCCCGGCCGTGGCCTGCCCGAGCTACGCCAAGCCTTCGCGGCTTGGTACGCGCGCCGTTACAGCGCCGTGTTCGATCCCGAGACCGAGATCATCGTCACCATGGGCGCGAAGGAGGGCATGAGCCATCTGTGCTTCGCGATCCTGGGTCCGGGCGATGTCGCGATCGTCCCCGATCCTTGCTACCCCATCCACGCCGGAGCGCCGCGTATCGCCGGCGCCGAGGTCGAGTTCTATTCGGCGCGCGAGGGGCTCGCGGCAGGTGTTGCCGTGGCCGACGCCATCAAGCGGGTCGAAGCGCGCGGCCAAAAGCCGAAGCTCGTGATCGCGAACTACCCGCAAAACCCGACCGGCCGCGTGATCACGCGCGACGAAATGACCGAGCTGGTCCGCGTCGTGCAGCGCTCGGGCGCGCTGTTCCTGCACGACATGGCGTACGCGGATTTGGATTTCCGGTCCCGATTTTCGCCCAGCATCTTCGATTGCGGCGTCGACCGCGAAGAAGTGAAGCGCTTTGCCGTCGAGGTGTTCTCGATGTCCAAGAGCTACAACATGCCCGGCTGGCGCGTGGCCTACATGGCTGGCAATGCCCGGATGGTCTCCGCGCTCGGCCACATGAAGACGTACCTCGACTACGGTACCTTCGCGCCACTGCAGATCGCCTCGGCGTGGGCGCTGACCAACGGCGACCACATCGCTTCCGATCTCCGAGATCTCTACCGCTCGCGCGCCACGGCCCTCGTCGATGGCTTGCATCGCGCCGGTTGGGCGACCGTGGCCGAGCCTAGCGGCACCATGTTCGTGTGGTGTGAGCTACCGCCGGGGCTACGGGAAAAGGGCTCCATGGCCGCCGCCACGGACCTGATCGAGCGCGCCCACGTCGCGGCCGCGCCCGGCGTCGGCTTCGGTCCCGGCGGCGAAGGCTACCTGCGCTTCGCCCTAATCGAAGATCCCCCGCGCATCGCCGAAGCCTGCGAACGCATCGCTCGCTGGCTCAAGAGCCAAGGGCCCGCGAATGGCTAAGTCGATCGATCTCGCGGCCGATGCATCGCGCCTGGCTTCGTTGCTCCTCAGTTACCTACTGCAGTAGGCGCCTTCGTCGCGCCTCGCCATCTTCGACCGACTTAGCCATTCGCGGGCCCTTAGCCATTCGCGGGCCCTAATCATCTCAACTGCAGGCTCATCGCGGAAGCCCCCCGTAGCGAGGCGCCGAATCTGCCACCTTTGACGTTCAAAAAGTGACTTCGGTTCCGAAGTCACTTTTTGATTTCAGAAGGCGCCGCGGCCGCGGTGGCTGAGCGTGGGGCGCAGCGCGCGAAGCCTCAATGATTCGTTTCCGGCCTTCCCGCCTTCCTGTTCATTCTTGCGGGTTCGGCTCGGCCTGGGGACGCAGGGGACGCAACGGAAGCTTCTACAAGCGAGCTGCGGTGAGCTGCGGCGCGGCAGCCAGACACTCACGGAGCGGGCGGCGGGACGCTGGTGGGGACCGACGCGGGGACGATGCTGACGCGGGGTTGATCGCTGGGTACGCGCAGGCGGTGCACCAGCGCCAGCGCGCCGCGCGCCACGATTGCGGTGATGCCGCCGAGCGCGATGGCGTTGAGCGCCAATAAGCCGACCGCGCCGTGATGGAGGAGGCGTCCACCCCAGTCCCACAAGTCTGCCAGGCGCGTCACGTCGGGCGTCAGGGTGAAGCTCGTCTCGTAGGACAAGTGCGGATTGAATCGCAGGTCGACCCACGCGTAGCCGACGATCAGCAGCGTTGCTGCGAGCCAGGCTTTTAGAAAACTCGAGACCGAGTCCACCTCGAAGTCTACCACGTGGTTCGAGGCCGTCCCGTCGGAGCCCGACGGTCACGGAACTGCGCGAGAATCGTCGGGAATTTTTTGTGCCTTAAGTTTTGGCGCACGCCCGGGCAACTTCGCCTTGCGTCGCGGCGTCGCGCGACCCTGTCTAGACAGGTGGAGCCGCGCGGCGGTCCGCGGAGCCGCGGCGGCTCAATCGAGGCTGAAGTCGAGCGTCATAGGCAGTCAGCTATCAGCCAGTCGAAAGGGCCAAAATGCAGCGCGCGGATCAACCACTAAGTTCAGTGTTTTTGACCACCAGTGCGCGTCGCTACGCCGTAAGTGTCGACGCGCTGCACGCTCTCACCTTCGACGTGTCGTGCTCATAACAACCCATCATGCGCAAAATAGCATGATTTAAGCGCTTTCGGAGCTGTGCGAGCGCCGACACGTGGCATGATGGTTATGAAATGTCTTTGTACGGAGCGATCGAAGCCGGTGGGACTAAGTTCGTATGTGCAGTCGGGACTGGCCCTGAAGATCTGAGAGCACAGGCTCGCTTTCCAACCACCACTCCGAACGAGACCATTGGCAGGTGCATCGATTTCTTTCGCGCGCAGCCGAAGATCGAGGCGCTCGGTGTTGGCTGCTTTGGGCCGATCGACCTGCGTCGCGGTACCCCTCGCTATGGTCACGTCACGACGACGCCCAAAGCCGGTTGGGCGAACGCTGACGTCGTCGGGCCGCTTCATCAGGCCCTGGGCGTCCCGGTCGGTTTCGACACCGACGTCAACGGGGCGGTGCTGGGCGAGGCCCGTTGGGGAGCGGCCCAGGGACTAGAAACCGCCATCTACGTGACGATCGGCACCGGCATCGGGGGTGGGGCGCTGATCGGCGGCAAGCTCGCCCACGGCCTCGTGCACCCGGAAATGGGGCACCTGCTCTTGCCGCGCGAGCCCGACGACCTCGACTTTGCGGGCTACTGCCCGTTTCACGGCGCGCGCTGCTGGGAAGGCGTCGCTTCCGGTCCAGCCATGGAACGCCGTTGGGGGCGCCGCGCCGAGACCCTCCCTGGCAGCCATCCGGCATGGGACCTAGAAGCGCGCTACATCGCGTCCGCCCTGACGACGCTCGTGCTCGTGCTCTCTCCCGATCGCCTGATCTTGGGCGGTGGCGTCATGCAAGTGGAGCAGCTATTCCCGCTCGTGCGCAAGCACCTGATGCGCTCGCTCGGTGGTTACGTGCAAGCCGACGCGGTGATAAGCGGCATGGATCAGTACGTCGTGCCGCCGCTCTTAGGACAACAAGCCGGTATCGCGGGCGCGCTGGCGTTGGCGGAGCGCGCTGCGTGCGAGCCGCACATGCTGCACGGCAGCGTGGCTCAGTTGTCGTAACGGCGCTCGGGCGCGGTCGGCGCCTCCGCGCTCTTCTTGCAGCCGAAAAAGCCGCGCCGCTTGATGATTTCGGCGATTTCGCTCGGCACCATTTCCTCCCAGCTGCTGTCGCCGTCTTTGATGCGGTCCAGCACGTCGCGCGAGAAGATCTTCAAGCAGCCCGGATCGTAGTTGTTCAACTGCAAGATGCAGCCGCGATCGACCAGGTGACCATAGAGCTTGGAGAGGTCGGGGGCCACGGCCAGGTTCTCGACCGTCGATAGCTTCTGCGTCTGCGGGTCGAGATACGGGTAGACGTAGAGCTTCAGGTCGTTCTTGAACAACCTGCCGAACGACTCGAGGATGCCGCCGTCCAGATCGGCGTAGTACTTCTCCTCGAACAAGGTGAGCAGGCTGGCCGCGCCGAGCGTGATCGCGATCGGGCGTGTGGTGTGCTTTCGCAAATACGCGGCCATTCGGTAGTACTCGAAGTAGTCGGAGATCAGCACCGTTTTGCCGGCCGCGGCCAGCACGTCGGCGCGCGCCAAGAAATCGCGATAGTCGATCTGACCGCCGACGATCAGGTTGCGCATGGTGATCTCGGCTAGCTCGACGACCTCTTCACCGGCGCCGAGCGTCTTGGAAAATTCCTCGCGCGCGCTCTTGAGCATGTCGATGTTGGGGTTGCACACCGGCCGGAAGCTGCCGCGCTCCACCAACACCGGCTTCTTGTACAAAACCTCCGATGGCTGCAGCACTTGGCCCTTGGGGCCGAACATGGCCGCGCCGGACAGCCCGAGCTGCACGAGCTTGAGGCTCATCACGCGGTTATCGACGTGCCGGAACTCGATGCCCGAGAACTCGATCATGTCAATCTCGATCCGCTGCGTGTTCAGGTTGTCGAGCAACGACTCGACCAGGCGATCGGGATCGTGGTGCATGAAGAACGCGCCGTACAGCAGGTTGACCCCGACGATACCCAGCGCCTCTTGTTGCAGCGCGTTCTCGGTGTCGAGCATGCGCACGTGGATGATGATTTCGCTGTCTTGATCGCGGGGATGGGCTTGAAACTTTACTCCCATCCAGCCGTGACACTCGTTGGTGCCCTTGAAGTTGCGCGCCGACACGGTGTCGGCGAAGGCGAAGAAAGACGTGGTGTCACCGCGCGCGTCGCGCAGGCGCTTCAAGTTCAGGTCGTGCTCGTAGTTGAGCATGCTCTCCAGGCGCTGACGCGCGACGTAGCGTTGCGTCTGGCCGTAGATGGCATCACTGACGGCCATGTCGTAGGCCGAGATGCTCTTGGCGATGGTGCCCGCCGCCGCACCCACGCGAAAGAACCAGCGCACGACCTCCTGACCCGCGCCGATCTCGGCAAAGGTTCCGTACCGCTTGGAGTCCAGATTGATGGCCAGCGCCTTCTGATGGGTATCCAGCTTTTCAGGGCTATTCACGTCGCGGTGGGTCAACATGGCGGCCACCCTCCCTAGCACGTTCCCTCCGCCCGTTCCGTTGCGGCACTGTTTCGTCACCGCCGATCGAGCGGGAATCGACAGGGATGCGGGGAGGGCGAGCACGAAGCGCATTTTGCGTTCGGAGAGACCGAACGAAAAATCGATTTGCCCGTGGCCTGCGGGCACGGGGACACAGGGACGATGGCGCAGCCCGACGCGTCGGGGCATCGGGAACCCAAAATCTGCCTCTCTCCCCGTCTCACTTTCTTGTCTGGGATGGGCCTCCCGTAGCGTTCGCCTCCCAGCTTCATCCCATCAGGGCGGCGGACGCCGCTATCCGCGACTCCCTGTGAATCTCGAGCTCGTTCGTTACAGCAGGAACGAGACGCCGAGGGAGAACGTGGGGTAGCCGATGCGCATGGTCAGGGTGATGCGGTCGGTGATGTGGTAGCGGCCGCCTGCGTACAGCACGAACGGTGTGAATTCGAGCTGGCCGTCTTGGAAGTAGAAGGCCATGCCCGGCTCGCCGAACACCGACCACTTGCGGTGGAGCCAGAAGTTCCACTGCAGCACCACGGGCAGGTAGAAGTAATTCACGTGGTCGATGCTCGACGTGCGCACGCAAATGGGCACGCCCGCGGGCCCGGGCGTAAATTCCCGACAAGCGCCGCGCGGCCCTTGCCACCCGTCGTAGCGCAAGTAATCGATGCCGAAGCCGAGACCGACGGAGTTGTTGAGCTTGGAAATGAAGCCGTTCTTGAGCAGCTGAACCGTGCCGCGAAAGCCCACGCCCCAGCCGGTGCCGCCGCCGAAGCCGGGCGGATCGAGCAGCCCCACGTCGAGGTGGGGCTCGGCTTCGAACACGTAGTTGGCGTGGGCACCCGGTTGCTTGATGGTGCTTTGCGCCTGCGCCGAACCGCAAATGCTCCAGCTGCCGAGCACGACCGACAGCGCCAGCACCACACGCCAGACGGTGCGGCTCATGGACACGCTCCACAGGCTACCGAGCCGTCGCCGCACATGGTCAAGGCCGCGCTGCCCAGGCACTTCACGCTACAACCATGCTGGTCGTCGCAGGCGTCGGGGGCGGCGCTGCGGACGTGGCAGGTACCCGTGCACTCGATTTCGGTACGCGAATAGTTGTGCACGTTGATCTCGCTGCCGTTGCCGGCGTGCACGCCGCAGCGATCCATGTCGTGACAGTCGAAGTTGCAGCGGTCACCGCAGATGGCTCCGCACGCCACCGCGTTGTGGCACGAGACGTCGCAATCATCGCCACAGCTGGTGCTGCACTCTTGTACGTCGAAGCACTGCGAATTGCAGTCGTCTTCGCAGACCGCGCCGCAATGCTCCATCTGAAAACAGCGAGGGCTGCAGCCGTCACCCTCGCAGCCGATGTAACAGTCGTGGCCGCCGCTGCAGTCGCACGGCCGACCAGGATCGCAGGTGTCGTGATCGTTGCAGCCGCTCAGGGCGAGGCTGACGAGCACCAACGACAGGCTCAAGGCCGAAAAGAGGCGCCGCATGGCGAGCGCGACTATGCCACCTGGAACCGCTACCACAAGCTAAAAACGCGCCAACCGGTGCACGCGCGGCGGCTCAGCGCCAGAGCAGTGAGTTGCCTTGCGCGTCGCGGAAGCTGCCCGTGGCACACAAGCACACGTCGATGATGTGCCAGATGCCGAGCCCGCCGCACGTCAGCAGCTTGAGCACGCCCAAGCCCGTCTGCCCGATCATGAAGCGATCGAGACCGAACCCGCCGCCCAGCATGCTGGCGAGCAGGACATGATTACCGTTGATGACGGGCGTGCCGACGACCTCACGCGGCATGCGTAGCGGTTTGCCCTCGACGTCTTTGGCCTCGCCCAGGGCCAACAAGACGTTGTCGATGATGGCCCAAACCAACAAGCCGCCGCAGGTGAGAAACTTGAGAATGCCCAAGCCAATCTGTCCGCGGTAAATGCGGTCCAGCCCGAAGATGCCGAAGGCGGCCGGCAAGTACGCGAGCAACAGCGCGGTGCTGCGCTCTTTGTCGGACTCGACCTGCGGCCCGCCCAAGCCGGGCTGCGGATAAGGGTTGGGACCCTGGCCCCAGCTGCCGGCCGGGGGCGGGCCGTAACCGCCGCCGGGGGGGCCGTAGCCGCCAGGAGGTGAGCCGTATCCACCGGGGCCGGGCGGGGGTCCGTAAGCCATGGTGCAACGTATCAAACGAGGATTGATCTGTAAATTACCGCAATCACTGGATAGATCGGCCAGCGCTGGTCGCAGGGCAGCGTTATTGTAGGCGCTTGGCTTGCGGCCGGTGGTGCCGCTGCGTTAGCAAAGGATATGGCGTCCTTCGATCCCGAGCGGAAGTGCCACGTCGTGCGCATCGTTTACGACGGTCCGGGCTTCGCCGGTAAGACGACGAACCTGAAGCGTGTGCACGAGATCATTCCGCCCAGTCGCCGCAGTGACATCGTCACGCCCGCGGAGCTCAAGGGCCGCACCATGTTCTTCGATTGGTTGGAGATCGAAGGGCCCAAGCACTCCGGCGTAGGTCTGCGCTTTCAGTTGATCACGGTCCCGGGTCAAATCGAGCGCAACTATCGGCGCCGTCCGCTCGTGGCCATGGCCGACGTCGTCGTGTTCGTGTGCGACTCCAGCCCCGCCGCCATTCCCGACACGATGCGGACGTTCGCGCGCTTGCGCGCTTCCATCAAGCGTCGCACCGAGCCGGTCAGCTTGATCGTGCAGGCGAACAAGCAAGACGTGGAAGGCGCGCTCACCCCGCCCGTGCTGCGCCGCAAGCTGAAGCTCGACGGTTCCGTGCCGATGATCGCCGCCAACGCGGCCAAGGGCGACGGCGTGCGCGCCACCCTGAACGAGGCCATGCGCGTCGGCGTGCGCGCCTTGAAGGGCGGCGACGTCGGACCGCTGGTGGCTGAGTTCGCGAACGCCGACAACTTGTTCGATCACGTGCTCACGTTCGAAGACACACCCAACGACGGGCCGCTCGACGTCGAAGAGGTCAACGTGCGCAGCGAGGACATCGACACCGAGGGCGCGGCCGCCGCTGCGCATCTGGGCGCGGCGTCGCTGGACGCGCTCGAGGCGCGCGCGCGTCGCGCCGCCGCTCGCAGCGCCGTTCACTCTCGCGACTCACAGCCTGACGCCGAAGGCGCCGCTGATACGGCGCCCCGCCCGTAAAGCTCAGCTGCTCGCGACGAGCGCGAACGCGAACGCGCTGGCGATCAGCAAGCTGGCGGAGACGGCCAACAGGGCGCGCAGCCGGAGTTGCGAGCGGCTCTCGGCGTCGAGCACGGCTTCTTGGCCGTAGTCGGCCTGGCGCCGGCCTTTCACGCTGTTGTACAGACAGATGCCGAGGGTGCCAGAGATGAGCAAGTAGGACGAAAGCGCGACCGGTAGGGCGACGAACCAGCCCAACCGGCGCGTCATGCCCAGCTCGGACGACAGCAGCGCCCAACCGAGGGCCAGCCCACCCATCAGCACTCCGAAGCTGACGGACCTACCGCGGGCGCGCTCACCGAGGTTCTGCTGCTGGTGACAACCGAGCATCTGCCCTAAAAGTAAGCCCAGCGCCCGCCGCCCGCAAGCCGGCCGCACCCCCAAAAACCGCCGATAGACGAGAAAGTTTCCGTGAAGAACGCGCTTTTGACCCGCTTTGTCGACCTCCGGTCGGGCGAAGGTGGCTCATTTCTGCGCGCGTTCTTCGTGCTGCTCACGACCATAACCGCCCACACTGTGCTCGAAACGGCGCGGGACGCGCTGTTTTTGACCAAGCTTCAGCCGCGCAACCTGGCCGCGGTCTACGTGGCCACGGCCGTGTTCACGATTGCGCTGACTCCGCTCAGCGTGCGTCTGACGCGGGCGGCCGGCGCCAAGAACGGCCTGGTCGTGTCGTTGCTGCTGACGGCGTTCGCTTCGGCTTGGTTTCGCATCCGCCCCCCCGGCGCCGCCAGCGTGTTCAGCCTGTATGTGTTCGGCGCCCTGTCGGCCACGCTCTTGGTTGGACAGTTTTGGTTGTTGGCGGGCACGCTGTTCAGCGCCGCGCAGAGCCGGCGCTTGTTTGGTCCGCTCGCTTCTGGCGGCGTGTTGGGCGGCGTGGGCGGAGGCGCGCTGGCGGCGCTGTTGCTGGGAGCGGTCGAAGTGCGCGGCTTGTTGGGGGTGGCGTCGTTGCTGTACTTCGCGGCCGCGTTCCTGGCGACGCGGCTCGAGGTCGAAGACGTCTCGGCGCCGTCGCGCGCGCTCGGCTCGAGCCCAGTGGCGAGCCGTGAGCCCTTGCGTCCGCAGCTTGCCACCGTGCAGCGCGATCCCTTCTTGATGCGGTTGGCGGCGATGGCGGCGCTGTCAATCGCAGTGTCGGTGGTGATTGACTACCTGTACAAAGCCAAGGTTTCGCGCACCATTCCGCACGAGGCGCTGGGCGCATTTTTCGCGCGTTATCAGCTTATTTTGAGCCTCGGTTCGCTCGTGCTGCAAGTCGTGATCACCGGTCCCGTCGTTCAGCGCATCGGCGTGGTCGGCCTGGCCTTGACCGGCCCGCTGTTGCTCACGTTCGGCGGCACCATGACGGCGCTGTTGGCGGCGCCGTTTTGGTTGGTGGTGGTGCTCAAGGGCACCGATACGTCGCTGCGCAATTCGCTCGGGCGCGTCGCGGCGGAGCTGCTCTGGGCACCTGTCGAGCAGCAGGCCCGTCCGCGCGGCTTCATCGACTTGATCGTGACGCGCGTGGCGCAGGCAGTGGCGGGCGGCGTTTTACTCGCGGCCACGATGGAGCGACAGTATCGGCCCGGTCACCTGGCAGCCACCGCTGCCATTTTGGCCACGCTGTGGCTCCTGGTCGGCGCCGGCATCCGAAAGCCGTACATCGCGCTGTTCCGCAAGGCGCTGACTCGCGGCCCTACCGAGCGGGAGTTCATGCTCACGGAGCTCGACTTGACCTCGGTCGAGACGCTGGTCGAAGCGCTGGCGCGCCCGCAACCGAGTGAGGTCGTCGCGGCCATGAACGTGCTGTCCGAGCGCAAGCGCGGTCGGCTGATCCCGGCCTTGATATTGCTGCACTCCGACGAAGGGGTGCTGGTGCGGGCGCTGGAGATTTTGGGGCCGAGCGGGCGCAAAGATTGGTACTCGTTGGGGGAGCGGCTGCTGGGCTCGGGGTCGCCACGCGTGCAGCAGGCGGTCGTGCGCGCGTTTGCGCTGGCGGGTGAGGCGGACGTTCTTCGGCGCATCACGCAAGAGCGCAACAACCCCGGGCTGCGCACCTTCGCCACGCTGTACTTGGCGCAGCACGAGGGTGAGACCTTGACCGGTGATCCGTTCGGCTGGGAGCTGTTCGCCGAGGACGACGCGGAGCACACGCTCAAGTTGGCTTTCATCGACGCTCTGGCGGCGCACCCTACGCCGGATACGCCGCAGCTGCTGCTGCGTTTTGCGAAGCTGCCGGCGCTGGCGGGCGCGGTCACGGCCGCGCTCGAAGTCGCGGGCGACGAATCGTCGATCGATTTTTTGATTGGTCGTTTGAAGTGGGCGGACGATAGATTGCTGGCCCGTCGTGCGCTCGTGCGCCTGGGCGAGCCGGCCTTGGCGGCCCTGGAGCGGGCGCTGTACGATCAGAAGTTGGAGCGGCGCGTGCGCATCCACGTGCCGCGCAGCATCTCCGCCTTCTTGTCCAAGCGCGCGCTCGATATTCTGCTCAAGGCGGTGGTGGAGCACGAAAACGGCTTGGTTCGTTACAAAGCGCTGCGCGGGCTCGAGCAGTTGGCGCTCGAGACGACGCTGCGCATCGACAGCGGTCCGCTGTTTCACGAGGTGACCCGTAACGCGCTCGAGTACCTGCGATTGTTTGCGGTCGAGGTGGCGGTAAAACGCGACCGGCAAGCCGCATCGCAGCAAGAGAGCCAATTGGTGCTGGAGCTCTTGGACGACAAGATTGCACAATCGCGCGATCGCTTGGCCCGGCTGCTGCAAGTCTTGCATCGCGGCGACGATATTCCGGCAATTTTCGCGGCGTTGGTCTCGAGTGATCGGCGGCGGCGCGGGCGCGCGGTCGAGTTTTTGGACGCGCTGATCCGCGGCTTCGATCGCTCGTCGGACAGCGCCGCGTTCTTGCTGCGGTTGGTCGTCGACGACCTGCCCGACGAGCTGCGCGCGGAGCGCGCCGGAGAGCTGGTCGGGGTATTTCCGGACGCGCGCGCGGCGCTCGCGGCCATGGCGCGCGACGCCGACGAGGTCGTCAGCATGCTTTCGGCGCGGGCGCTGGCGAGGTTGGGCTCGGTGCCGGCGCCGCCGCCGCCGCTCTCGGTACTGGCGGAGCGTCCGGCATGAAGGTCGCCGACAGCGAGCGCCTCAAGCGCGAAATTCTGCTGCGCACGATGTTTCCGAGCATGCCGCATGCCGCACACGTGCGCTTCATCGAGCTACTCGAAGAGATTTCGGCCGCGCCGGGCGAGCTCGTCTTCGACGTCGGAGACCCGCCTGATCGCTTCTTGTTCTTGATCGAGGGGCGGGTGGCGATGGAGCGCGAAGACGTCCGCGCGTGGGAATTCGTGCCGCTGGCGGTGGTGGGCGTCATCGACGCCGTCCTCGGGCGCCCGCGCACGCGCAACTGCCGCGCGCTCGAGCCGAGCAAGTTCTTGTCGCTGCGCATGACCGATTGGTTCGACATGCTCGAAGACAACGGGCAAGTGGCGCGCGCGGCCATTCGCAACTTTGCGACGCAGCTCCATAGTCGCTGGCAGAAGCTGGCGCCGCGCTTGACGCGGCACAGCGAGCCGCCGCCCGCGCCCATTCCGGCGACGCTCGAGCCGTACGACAAGATCTTGGCGTTGCGCCGCGCGGCTTCGTTGCGCTCGGCCGGCATGCAGGCCATCGCCAGCTTGGCGACGGTGGCCGATCCGTTGAGCTTGAAGCACGGAGAGCTGCTGTTCGATGTCGGCGCCCACGACGAGAATTTGTATTTCGTGGTGCGCGGGGCGATCGAGCTCACCGCGCCCGGATTTCGGTATTTGCATCAGCGTGGGGACTTGGTGGGCGGGCCCGCCGCGCTGTGCCACGCCTTGCCGGGCTACGCCGCGCGGGCGACGACCGACGCGGTCGTGCTGCGCATCGCCGAGCAAGACTTCTACGATCAAGCCGAAGAGCACGGGCGACTGACGCGGGGCACGCTGAGCTACCTAGTCTCCGAGCTCGAGCCGTTGTTGCAGATCGACGAGGCCGCGCCGGAGTCGGTGGGCAGCTTTCCGCTCAATCGGGGCGTGTGAGCGCGACGGGGCGTTCGATGCCGGCCAGGGCGTAGCCCTGCTCACCGAGGTCGTACAAATGCACCCGCAGCGGGCCAGGGGCGTAGCCGTTGGTGATGTCGACGATGACGTAGCGCTCCGGGGAGTCGGCCGCGGGCGAAAGCGACGCCGGGAATCGGCGGTGGGGGATGTCGACGCAGACGTTGGGCGCCGAGACGTGCCGAAAGCGAGGTTTATCCGGCTCGAGGCTCGGCCCACGATAAAGGTACGCACGGAACGACATCTCTTCGTTCGGCACGACCCCGGTCGCGCGCGCGAGATCGACCCCGCAAACGCCGTGCTGGTTGGCGCTGACATGAGCGATGGGTGAGACCTTGGCGAAGTAGCGCTGCAAAATGAGGTTGCGGCGCGCTATCAACGTCTCTACCAGGTAGCGCTCGCTGAGCGGGTCGTACTGGCCGACTTTGACCGCAGCCTTCACCGCGTCATCGCTGAAGTTGGCCAGAATGCGCGTCATCCACGCGCCGTCCTGCTCGGACATGCGCATGAAGGCCGGGTTGGGGTACTCACCGCGCCAGGCCTCGGGCTCGAAGTCACGCGCGCTGAAATAGCCAAAAATGCCGCCGGTGAGCTGGGCCTTCTCCCAAGGGCGGCGCTGAATGCCGAGCGACAAAAAGTCTTCGGCGACGTGGCCGCCGTCGAACACGTACGAGTTGCCCAGCCGGCGCGAGATGCCGTCGACGGTCCACTGGCTGCCGAAGCAGTCGCCCATGTCGATGATGTAGTGACGAACGAAGCCGGGCCCGTTTTTCGCGTTCTTGTCGAGGGGCAGGAACACGTCCATGGTGTTCTGCTCGCGTGAGTCGAAATGATTGAGCCACGCGGCGATCAGGCGGGCACCGCGCACCTCGCGGCGATCTTCGTGCGGTATCACGTCGTTCGGATCGTCGTCGCGCGTACCCTCGTAGCGGTAGGGGCCGATCGGCTTACCGGGCAGCCAAGCGGAGGCGACCATGCGCACGAGGCCGTTGCGGTGCGAGGCCTGCTTTAGAATTTTGTCGAGCCGGGCTTGGTCGAACGGGCTGGTGATGCCCTGATTGTTGGTGACGGTCAGGCCGGGCTCGAGCTTCAGCAGCGACGGTCGAAAGTACACGACCGTGTCGCAAGCGGAGTAGTAGCCGAGCGCGTGGTAGATGCGCGAGGCGATGGCGGTGGCGCCCGTCGCGCGTTGGGGCTCCGTCTCGGGATCGGTCTTGAGCATGAACTTGCCCAGACCTTCGATGTTCACGCGAAAGCCCGGATTGGCGCCGTTGTCTTTGCCCTTGTCGATCGTCCAGCTGCCGTCCGCGGCGTTCGGATCCAGAGCTTTTTCACTGCACGAACCGCGCTCGATCTCGGCCGAAGTCAGCGTGCGCACCCCCATGCGGTTCTCGAACCAGCTCGAATCCGGCACCTCGTCGAGAGCGTTGACGTTGGTGGCCGCGCCCGCCGGATCGACGGCAAAGAAGCGGGCGATGGGGTGGAACACCATGTAGTTGGCGCCGTCCCAGGCGAACGGTGAATAGTATTCTTCGGGCGCTTGCGCGAACGGCGTTTCATCCGCGTCACGCGTGAGCGGCGCTTTGAGCGGGAAATGCGGCGCGGAGGCGCAGCCTGCCAGCGCCAGTGCCAAGACGGAAGTCGCGCGCCTAAAAGCCACTTCTTGCTCCTACGACGACGCGCAGCGAGTCGATCTGCGCGCCGCTCTCGAACGTTTCCGTGCCGAAGCCTACCAGAGCTTGAAAAATGCTGTCGCGCGAACCTTCGCTCTCGATGCCGATGGCCGCCGAGAGCCGCCCGCGTTCTGCTCGGAAGCCGTCCAGGCGCGCGCCGAACACGTTACCGGTGGCGACCTGGAGCGAGCCGTTGAGCCAAACCCAAACCGGCCAAACGTAGCGCAGGGTCGCGACGGCCGCGCTCCGGTCCGCCAAGCGACCCATGCGGAAGCCGGGCATCATGCCGGGCCCGCCCAGCTGTACGAGCTCGGTGAACGGCACCGGTCGCGCTCCGAGCGGATCGGCGAAGAGGGTCGAAACGGACAGACTGACGACGCGATGGCTGTCACCCATATCCCAAAAGCCGCCGACGGTGCCGCCGTAGCGCAGCCAGCCGGAGGCGGGCGCGTTCTTCGAATCAGCGCCGTGCTCGCCGCTGACGTCGAGCCGGAAGCCAGTTTCGGAGCTGGATTTGCCGCGCGAGTCGAGGGCCAGGCGCGCGCGACTGAACACCGCCCGGTAGCCGTCCTGAAAACCGGGTGGCGGCGGCAAGGTTCGTTGGGCGACCGCGTCGTCCAACGAAAGGTCGCTTCCGTAGTTGCTGTGACGGAACGACGCGCCGCGGTAGCCGACCGTGGTTTGGAGCACGCTGCTACCCGCAAAGCTGAAGCGGGAGCCAAAGCTGACCTCGGCTTTATCGGCACCGTAGCGCACGAGCGCCGACTCGCGGGTGTCGGGGCCAATACCGTAAAACGCGAAGTCGGGACGGTGGGTTGCGGTGCCGCTCAACGTGAGCTCCACCCCGCCCCGCAGGCGAAAGCGCTCGGTGGCGGTACCAGAGAGCCAGTCTGGACCCCAGGTGGAGCCGTGGAGTCGCAGATCGTGCCCTGCAAAACCGGCGTCGTCCCAGAACGCATACAGACCCACGCTCGGCTCGAAGCCGAAGTCGATGAAGGCGATTGGTACGATGCCCGCCGAGTGGTTGGGGCCGAACGCGAAAAAGTCGTACAGCGCGCGCGGCAGCTCGGCCTTCTCGGCGGCCGTGATCGCGAAGCCGAGCGGTCGTCGGACCACGTACTCGCTCACGAAGTACAACGGCGAGAGCAGCAGTCGCGGCACCCAGAGCGCTTTTCGCCCCGGCGTCGTGGGTTTGTCGCGCCCGTCGTAGCTGGGCACGGGCCGTTTTTCGGCTTCGGCGCCCCCGGCGTCGGCCGAGCCGAGCGCGCCCGCCACCAGAACCCCAAGTGACGCCCACGCCCGAAAGCTCATGCGCCCAGCTTCTCTTTCCGCTCTTCGAAGCCGTGGTAAAGCCGGCCGATCGCGACCGCCAAGACCAGCCACAAGCCCGCCAACACGATGCTGATCCACGCAAAACGCGGCACCGAGAACTTGAGCAGGTCGACCGCCAAGTAGACCGAGACGGCCGAGCACACGTCACCTATGCGCACGCAGAAGGTGTCGACCACTTGCTTGGCCTTGTATTTCATGTCCGGCGAGGTCACGAGCCACAACATCTGCCGCAAGGTGTTGTTGAGCGAGTAGTCGGTGGCATTTTCGGCGGTCTTGCCCGCCTTGGCCAGGGACACGATTGGCACGAACGCGAATACGAACGCGTTGCCTAGCGCTAGCGCCGGCATGAACAAGAACGCAGCGGGCAGCTTGAACCACTTGACGAGGCGCGAGACGACGAAGGTTTGCAGGATGACGCCGGCCACGTTCACGTAAAAGAAGAAGTCGGCATAAGCGGCGCCAATGGCGTTGCCCTTGTCGTGGGCTGCCAACTGCCCGTGGGCGATCAAGACCTCGACGTCGTCCTTGATCAGCTTGCTGAGCATGTACTCGCCGTTGCTGTTGACCCAGTTGTAAACGAGGGAAAATAGCGCCAACAACAGCAAATATTTGTGGCTCAGCACCAGCCCGAAGCCGCCCTTGCGACTCTTGCCGTCGCCGCCGCTGGCGGGCTCTTTCGCCGTCGGTTTGCCCTCGCGTCGCTCTACCAGCCAAAACAAGCCCGAGCAGATGACCAACAACAACGCCGCCACCAGCAGCATGGACGGCTCGCCCAGCCCTTTGATCAACAGCTTGGCGCCTTTGCTGCCGACGGCCGCGCCGACCGAAGCCCCGATCGCGACCATCGGAAACAAGCGATCGCCCTGGTCTTTGTCGTAAAGATCATTGGCGTAGGCCCAGAACTGCGCCACGACCATCACGTTGAACACGCCCACCCAAGCGTAAAAGAACAGGCCGAGATTGGCGCGCAAGCTGGGCATGGCGATCGCTACGTAAAACAGCAACAGCTGCACCGCGAACGCCAGCGATACGCCAATCACCAGCTTGATGCGCGGCAGGCGGTCGACCAGCTTGCCGTAGGCCGGCACGAGCCCGAACAGCAAGATCGCGATCGCGCCGCTCATGTAGGACTTGTATTCGGCGCCCGCCGCCATCGCCAAAATCAAGTCTTCGCGCAGCGGCTTCAGCACGTAGTACGCGCTGAGTAGAAAGAAGACGTTCACCGTCAACAGCAGGGCCGTGATGGCCTCGCCCGGGTGCACCTCGGTTATTGGACGTAGCGCGCGCGAAAGCCACGCTGGTTCGGAGCTTCGAGGTTGATTTTCGTTTTCTGCCACTTAAGCCGGCACCCTAACCCAGGTCCGTTGGCGTGTAGATTTCGTTTCGCGGCGCGGCTATGCCCGTCGCCACGATGACGAACGTCACCGAAACACCCGTGAAGGCCGCCGACTTCGATCCTGTACCTAGCGTCTGCAAGGAACTGGGGCTCCCTGCAAGCGGCGTGCGCGCGGTCGTGGCCCTGTTGGCCGAGGGTTCGACGGTGCCGTTCATCGCCCGCTACCGCAAGGAAGCCACAGGCGGGCTCGATGAGGTCGCAATTCGCAACATCGACGAGCGACGGACCTATTTGCTCGAGCTCGAAGCGCGCCGCGGCAGCGTACTCTCCGAAATCCGGAGCCAAGGCAAGCTGACGCCGGCGCTCGAGGCCAAGCTGCGCGGCGCCCTCACCAAAGCCGAGCTCGAGGACTTGTACCTGCCTTACAAGCCCAAGCGTCGCACGCGCGCCGTGATCGCCAAGGAGCGCGGGTTGGAACCGTTGGCCGAGCTATTGTGGGCGCAGGCCGATGGGCAAGCCCCGGAGGCCATGGCCGGCGGCTTCGTCAGCGTCGAAAAGGAAGTTCCCGACGTGGCGGCCGCGCTCGCGGGGGCGCGCGACATCGTCGCCGAGCGCGTGGCCGAAGACGCCGAGGTCAGGCGCCATGCGCGTGAGACGTATTTCAAGGAAGGCCAGATTGAGGTGCAAAAGGTCGGCGAGCACCAAGACAAGGTCACGAAGTTCGATGCGTACGCGAAATTTGCCGAGCCCTTGGCGAACATTCCGTCGCATCGCTACCTGGCCATTCGTCGCGGTGAGACCGAAGGCATTCTGCGTGCTTCGCTCGGCATCGACAAAGACGCGTTGACGGAGCGGGTGGCCAAGCAGCGCGTGCGCTCGGGCTCGCCCTGGGCCGGGCAAATGGCGCTGGCAGTCAAGGACGCAATCTCGCGCTTGCTGGTGCACTCGGTGGAAGTCGACGTGCGGGTCGAGCTGAAGCTCTCCGCCGACAAGGCCGCCATCGACGTGTTCGCCAAAAACTTACGCGAGCTGCTGCTGGCGGCCCCGCTCGGCACTCGCTATGTGCTCGGCATCGACCCCGGGCAACGCACCGGCTGTAAATGCGTGGTCGTCGACGAGACCGGCAAGCTGCTCGAGCACGAGACCGTTTACCTGGTGCAGGGTGATGCTTCGGTCGAGCGCGCGAAGGCGACGCTGAAGGCCATGCTGCAGCGCCACCCGATCGTGGCGGTGGCAGTCGGCAATGGCACGCACGGGCGCGAGACCGAAGCCTTTGCGCGCGAAGTTTTGACGGAGCTCGGCGCCAAAGACGGCCTGCCGTGTGTGGTCAGTGTCAGCGAAGCCGGCGCCAGCATCTATTCGGCCAGCGACATTGCGCGCGAAGAATTTCCAGACCTCGACTTGACCATTCGCGGCGCCATCAGCATCGCGCGGCGGCTGCAGGACCCCTTGGCGGAGCTGGTCAAGCTGGACCCAAAGAGCATTGGCGTGGGCCAGTATCAACACGACGTGTTTCAAGCCTTTTTGGCCAAGAAGCTGGACGAGGTCGTCGAGAGCTGCGTGAACGGGGTCGGGGTCGAGCTCAACACCGCCAGCGCTTCGTTGTTGTCGCGGGTGGCCGGGCTGGGCGCCAGCGTCGCCAAGCGCATCGTGACCTACCGCAACGAGAAGGGCGCCTTCAAGAGCAGGAAGGCCTTGCTTCAAGTGCCGGGCATGGGTCCCAAGACGTACGAGCAGGCAGCCGGTTTCGTGCGCGTGCGCAACGGTGAGCACCCGCTCGACGCCAGCGCCGTACACCCCGAGCGCTACGAGCTGGTCGAACGCATCGCCAAAGATCTGGGGGTCCCGGTCGTGTCTCTGATCGGGAACGTGGAGCTTCTGCGGCGCATCGATCGCGCCCGTTACCAGACGGGCGACGTCGGCAATTTCACGCTCGACGACATCTGCGCCGAGCTCTTGCGTCCCGGCCGCGACCCGCGCGAAGAATTTCAGCCGCCAAAGTTTCGCGACGACGTGCGCACGCTCGAAGACTTGAAGCCGGGCATGGCGTTGGAGGGTGTCGTCACCAACGTGACCGCGTTCGGCGCCTTCGTCGACGTTGGCGTCCACCAGGACGGTCTCGTGCACGTCTCGCAGTTGTCGGATCGCTTCGTCAAAGATCCGAGCGAGGTCGTGAAGGTCGGCGACAAGGTGACGGTGCGGGTGCTGGAGGTGGATTTGGTGCGGAAGCGGATTGCGTTGACGCGGAAGTCGGGCCCGGCTGAAGGGGCGAGGAGCGAGGGGGGAGGGGTTAGCCAGGCCCGGGCGCACGGGCCCGACAAGGGCCGCGAGCAGCGGGCGGGCAAAGGCATGAATACGAAGGCGCCTTCTACGTCGAAGCCGGCGGAAACCTTCTCGAACAATCCGTTCGCCAAGCACTTTCGCAAATAGCCAAGCTTTCTGGCGGGGGCTCGTCACAGTTTTCGTCCCTCCGACGATGAACCGGAGCCCCCATGGTAATGTCCGCGGTTTCGACGGTGATGAAAACGAGGGTTGCGGATCCGGCATTGCGGCGCGAGGTGGAGGCGGCGGTGCGCCGCCGCGTGCGCGGGGACGAGGCCGAGGACGTGGTGCAAGCGACGCTGGCCGACGTGCTCTCGGCCCACACCGTGCCGGACGAGCCCGAAGAGTTCCGCCGCTTCGTGTTCGGGGTCGCTCGCAACAAGGTGTTCGACCATTTCCGCCGTCAAAAGCGGCAGACGGCCGGCCTGGATGAGAGCGAGACCGCCGCCCCCGAGCCGCCGTTGTCGGCGCGCGACATTCTGCGCTGGGCCGAGGGTGAGCTGCCCGACTCCGAGGCGCAAACCCTGGAGTGGATGCTGCGCGAGGGTGACGGCGAAAAGCTCGAGCACATCGCGCGCGACGCGAAGCTGCCGGCAACGCGCGTGCGCAAACGCGTCTCGCGCTTGCGTAAATTCTTGCGCGACCGCTGGGCCGCGGAGCTGATGCTGGCGGGGCTAGCGGCGCTGCTTTGTGCGTTGGGCGTCTTGTATTGGTACGCCAAGGGCAAGAACCCGGACGACGTGGTCGAGCGTGAGCCGGTACGGCCCGTGCCGTCGGCGCCGCGCGTCGTCGAACCGAGCCGTCCCGCCGGTAGCGCCGCGCCGGTTCCGAATTTGGTAGCCCCGCCGTCGAGCGCGCCGCCCACGCCGAGCGCCGTGCCCAGCGCGCAACCCAAGCGCCTACCGACGAAGGTGCAGGCCAAGCCGCGACCGACCGAAGACCTACGCAACCTCCCCTCGCCGAGCGTGACCGGCAAGAAGCAAGCGGTCCCGTTGGACGGCAATGCCGAGACGCTCGACCTCGACGCAATCGTGCCGCAAGGCAAGGCGAAAACCTCGCCGGGCAAGGCGCCGTCCAAGGTCTCCAAGGGCGGCTCCGCTCTCGACTTCACCCCCTCGAGCGCCACGCCTGCTCCGGTCCAGAGCAAGCCCGAATCGAAGTAGCGCGAGCGCGGTCACACTCGGTGGCCTCCGGCGATGGACTGAGTGAAGCGCGGCCGTGAGCTGTGATAACCCATAAGGGTTATCTGGTGCTCTGGGCGTAACGCTTCTTCGAACTCGGCTCGGCCGAAGAAGGGCTCGTCATGGGGCACGCGTGTTTGCGCCGTTCAGGCGCCAAGGCGAAGGTGTGTCTGCTGTTCGCGGTGGGGCTGGTGTTGGTGTTGATGTCGACGCCGGCGCGCGCGGCGGCGCCGTTCACGCTGGCGGAGACGGAGCGCGAACCGGGCGTCGTCGTTTATCCGGCGCAAACACCGGGCCTGCATCGCGTCACGGTGCTGCTGCACGGCATGTGCGGCGAGCCCGAGAACGCGTGCCGCCATTTCGCGGAGCAGGTCACGGCAAACGAGCACTTGCTCTGCCCGCGCGCCAGTCGACGCTGCGACGGAGGCGGTTCGACCTGGCCGCAAACCGGCTTCGAGCCGAAGATCGAGCAAGCGGTGTTGCGCGCCGAAGCCGCGCTCGGGCCGGGGGTCGACGAAAGTCATGGCCGCACCCTGATCGGCTACTCGTTGGGCGCGTACCGCGCGCTCGAGCTAGCGCAGCACGGCGCGGGCAAGTACCCGCGCGTCATGCTGATTGGCGCGCGGATAGTCGCCAATCAAAAGCTGTTGCGAGCGAACGGAGTCGAGCGGTTGCTGTTGAGCGCGGGCGCCTGGGACATGATGCACGAGCCGATGCGTCGCGAGACGGACCGGCTCGTGCGCGGCGGTTTTACGACGCGCTTTCTCGGCCTGGGGCCGGTGGGCCACGCGTTCACCCCCAGCTTGCAGGAGTATTTGCCGGACGCGCTCGGCTGGCTAGCCGCGAGCGACGGCGCCGGCAGCTGAAAATTGCACGAGCCGCTCGGTATCGGCGCTCGGTCTCGCCACAGGTCGAGGACGGCGAATCGCTGAACCGACCCAGGTGGCTGGCGGTACATGGGGACGTGCACCTAAAAGCGAGTTGGCAGGTCCATGCCCCGGTCGCGGTTCTCGGGCTGGTCTCGCTCGGTTGGCTCGGTGGTTGTGGCGAGCCCAGCGAAGCGGCGGTACCGGCGGGGCTGGCGGGGGCTGCAAACGCCACCCTTGCCGGCAGCTCGAACGGGGGCGGCGGACTGAGCTCGGCGGCCGGCGCCAGTGCCACCGGGAATGGCGGCGCAGGCATGGCAAGTGTCGAAGGCCCGGG
>Ga0164241_10002015_pt1 | contig 23053 bp, 16 predicted proteins | sample OricomyardsoilBY_FD_108780 | JGI IMG/M metagenome (GOLD analysis project Ga0164241, IMG submission 108780) | Backyard soil microbial communities from Emeryville, California, USA - Original compost - Back yard soil (BY) | ecosystem: Environmental > Terrestrial > Soil > Unclassified | place: USA... | reverse complement strand
CTCTTCCTTATTATTAAACTTCGTGTCAGCAATCTGCATGGCAAAGGTAGCGGCTCCTTGCTTGCGCGCAGTAGCTTCTTTAAATTGTTCAGCTGTAATTTTGGCTACTTCAAGGTTAGTGGTAACTACCCAAATCATATTCTCCTTATTGGGGTTATAGCTAAAGTTGTTCAAGGTATTTAAGTAATAGTGATACATTACTTGCTTCCCTTTTTCTACCAAATACACATCTTGCAAATGCAGTTCTTTACCGGTATTTTTATCAGTAAACAAGGCATTAATTCTTGAGCCTTGCGGCAAGCTTGCAGGGCAATCGCTGTTCCATATTCCAAACTGTTCCACCCTAAAAGTACGGTACACTAAATCCGATTGCTTTAAGTTAGCTTCATACTCACGCACTCGTTGCTTTTGGGCTTCTATCTCTTTCTTTATCTCTTCTTCCATCGCTTTTTGCTTAGCCGCTAACTCGGCTTCAAGCCTTGCCTGCTCGGCTTTTTTATCAGCTAATTTTTGGGTATACTCATCAAACTTTTCGTTGTATATTTTCTTAGCGGCAGCGTAATCGGTGGTGTTAAATACAGGTGTGGCGCGCACCCGGTAGGTTTCGCGGGCATTACTAAATATTACATCATAGTTAATGCCTCCTTCTACCCTTTCAATGCGTACATCATCCCAGGTTACTTTGGTTTTGCTTTCATCGTATTGCTTCTCATCCACCACCTGAAACTTAACATTGGTATAGGTAGCAATTTCCGGAAACTCCTTCGCATCAACATTAATAGTAAAGCGCGGTTTACCTTTTTGCACCTCTTTAGGCTCAATAGGTTTTTGCTTAGTAAGTTGTACTATTTCGGTTTTAACTACGGCTATGGCTTGTTTCTTCTCTGCCATTTCGGGGGTAATGTTAGGTTGGTCGGTATCGGTATCTGAATTAGGGATTATAGACTGCGCTGCCTCAACAGGTGCATTATAATTACTCTGTGCCTTATACTTCCATTTCCTTTCTGCCGTATCTAAGTAATAGGTATTAAACTTATCGGTCGCATTGCTCGAAACCATGTTAACCGTAATGGCAGCCTTGGGGTTCGTATAAAGCGCTTGGCCATTTTGGGTGGCACTTATATCCATCATACCTGCGGTTTCAAAATGGTATTGCTGTCCTGCCGAGTCGTAGGCCATAGGTATGCCCGCCAAAAACACATCGGCTATATCATGAAACTCGCGGTAGTGCAACTCAACCAAACCCGCTACCACATTGCCTGCGGCATCTAAAAAGGCATTGGCAGGTATATGTATTTTCGAGCCCGATTTATAAGTAAGTGTTGAATCGGCAGTGGCATTTACCAGAAAAGTACTGGGCTGCACATTGGCCTCGGCAACGGGCGGGTTAATAAAGGGTGGCTCGTTAATACTATTGGGCATTTTGTTGTACAGCAGTAAGCCTGCTATACTGGCCACAACCAAAGCCGATGCCCCAAACCAAAACTTAACCGTTTTAAAAAAAGGCGTTTTAATAGCCTTATAGGTTTTAAGCAGCTTATCAAAATCCTGCCCGGCGTTTAAGTCTGCATCGGAAAGTGGTGGCCTGTTTTTATTTATCTTAAAGTTTTTCATTGCATAACCCATGCGCCCCCATTGCGGGAACTTAGTATCGGGCCTCTTTTATTTTTATTAGTAAATATGTTTCTATAGTTTACTTCTATTACTTATTCCTTAGTTGCTTTTCTATTAGCGGTTTTAGCTTCTCCAATATGCGGTAAAGGCGCATTTTGGCGTTGGGTTCGCTTATGTTCAGTATCTCTCCTATTTCCTTAAAAGGTCGTTTCTCAAAAAAGCGCATTTCAACCAATTGGTAGTCGTCCTCGTCCAAAGTAGTAAGCGCATCTAACAGTACTTGCTCCTGCACTTCAATGTTCATCTCGCCTATTTCTTCGGCTACATCTTTCAGGTGGCTATCGTTCAGGTTTATACCCCGCTGCTTCTCGTTCTTCCTAAAAATGTTGTTCATTTCATTAATAGCAATACGGTATAGCCAGCTGCTAAAAGGCAAACCCCTGAACTCATACTTGTGCAACGACAGCATAGCCTGCAAAAACACCTGCTGCGTAATATCGGCAGCATCGGCACGGCTGGTTACACGCTGGTACACAAACTTTAGTATAGGGGCATGGTACTTTTGGTACAGCACATTAAAATGTGCCGGGTTTTGGCGGGCTGCCAGTATTTGTAGTTCCTCATCGGTATTTGCGGTAAAGCCCTGTTGCATACTATTGATTACTATGGTTGTGTTTGCCTGCATTTGAATGTATAATGCAGGGTAATACTAAAAGTAACAGATTAGCTTAAAAAAAATTGCTTCTGCCTTTTATCAATTACTTAAGCGCTAGAATTAATTCCCGCGCTATTTAGAAGTAGATTGTATATCCTTAGCCATAGATTTAAATCTCTGCCTATAGAAATAAATACACATTTAGTACTACCAAACAACCCAATGCAGCACTAAGTTTTTATTTTTGTTCGCTTTAAAAAGCAGCCCCCTATTGCGTATGTTAAAACTTGCTACCCTGCCATTGCGCTATTTATGCATTGTATGCCTGCTATTGGCAGCTACGCAGGGTTATGCGCAAGCTACACACAATAAATTTACCCTAAGCGGTTACGTTAAAGATGCCTCGGCGGGCGAAAACCTGTTGGCAGCATCGGTATATGTTGTTGAATTAAGTAAAGGCGCTACTACTAACGAATACGGCTTTTACTCGCTAACCATGCCTGCCGATACCTACCACATTAAAATAACGTATGTAGGCCTTGCCCCGCAGGAAAAGGTGATAGTACTGGATAAGGATATACGCCTTAACATTGAAATGGGCACCAGCGTAATTGATAAGGAAGAGGTAGTAATTACTGGTGAAAAGAAAGGACAAAATGTAGAAAGCACCGATATGGGTAAGCAGGAAATGCAGATTGAACAAGCCAAAGCCATACCTGCATTATTGGGCGAAATAGATGTAATGAAAGCCCTGCAATTGCTACCCGGCATACAAGGTGCGGGCGAGGGCAATAGTGGCTTTTATGTGCGTGGCGGTGGCCCCGATCAAAACTTGGTATTACTGGATGATGCCGTGGTTTACAACACAGGGCACCTCTTCGGTTTCTTCTCGGTATTTAATAGCGATGCAGTAAAGAATACTACTGTGTACAAAGGCGGTATGCCTGCCGAGTACGGTGGCCGTATATCATCAGTGGTGGATGTGCAGATGAAGGAGGGGAATATGAAGAAGTGGAGCGTATCGGGTGGTTTGGGGCTTATTAGCAGCAGGCTTACTGTTGAGGGGCCCATTAAGAAAGATAAATGCTCCATCATAGTATCGGGTAGACGTACATACATCGACCTGATATTAAAACCCATTTTGCCCCATATCGGCGATGGCGGCTTTGCGGGCAACTCGTACTACTTTTACGATATTAACGCAAAAATCAACTATCGCATTTCCGATAAGGACCGTATATATGCCAGTGGTTATTTCGGGCGCGATGTATTCCACTTTCAGGATGCAGGGGGCAACTTTTCGTTCGATTTTCCATGGGGTAATACTACAGCTACTTTACGTTGGAACCACCTCTTCAGCGATAAACTATTCCTGAACACGATGGTTATATACAACGATTTTGGGTTCGATGCCAAAACGGGTTTCCAAAACGTAAAATTTAATCTAAGCTCTAAAGTGCGCGAAGCTACAGCCAAAATGGACTTCGACTTTGCCCCTGCCATTGGGCACATGGTTAAGTTTGGCTGGCAATACAACTTCCACATATTTACGCCCTACCAGGGCAGTGGCACCGATGGCGCAACAGAGTTTAAAACCACCAATCAGGAAAAGAAATACGCGCACGAAACATCGGTATATGTGCAGGATGATTTTGATGTAACCAAATGGTTAAAAATGAACGTAGGCTTGCGCGCCTCGTTATTTAACTTTGTTGGCCCTTATACCAAAACAATATTTGCCGATAACGGAACAGCTATTGATACCGTAAGCTACAAACCGGGCGAAAACATAAAAACCTATTGGGGGCTTGAACCCCGCCTTAGCATGCGTTTTAAAGTTGATAAGGCTTCATCCATTAAATTGGGGCTTACCTTCAATCAGCAATACATACACTTGGTGTCAAGCTCAACTACTACCCTGCCCGTCGACCTTTGGGTACCAAGCACCGCTGCCGTAAAACCACAAAAAGGTTTGTTGGCAGCGTTAGGCTATTTCCGCAATTTTAAAGATGATATGATTGAAACCTCGATTGAGGTTTACTACAAACATTTGTGGAACCAAATTGAGTATGGCGAAAGTGCAGTAGGTAGCATAACTGCCGATGTGGAAGACCAATTTACTTATGGCAAAGGCTACAGTTATGGCGCCGAGTTTTTTGTAAAGAAAGCAAAGGGCAAATGGACGGGGTGGATTGGATACACTCTTGCATGGACGTGGAGGGTTTTTCCCGGAATTAATAACGGCGAGAAATTTTTAGCCAAGTTTGACCGCCGGAACGACCTAAGCATTGTAAACATGTACGACATTAATAAGCACTGGAAGGTAGCAGCCACGTTTGTATTTGCAAGCGGCCAGCGTACTACCTTGCCTGTTTCCTTCTTCTTAAACGAGGGGCAACCGCACTTTGTATATGGTAAGCGAAACTGGTACCAAATGGCCCCATATCACCGTTTAGATTTTAGTGTAACTTATGTAGTAATACCTAAAAAGAAACGCAAACTCGATTTCTATTCCGATATCAACTTTTCGGTATACAATGCCTATAACCGTATGAATCCTTACTTTGTTTACATTGACCCTAAAAGCGATGTAGGTACTGCCGATGCCAATAATAGTAATAGTGGTTTTCATTTTAAAGCCAAGCAGGCTTCGTTGTTCCCTATTCTTCCATCCATAACCTGGAACTTTAAATTTTAACGCATGAGGGGAATGAAACAACTTTTACAATACACAACCATGGCAATGCTTATTATAGGCATTACAACCATTAGTGCATGTACTAAGGAAATACAAATTGATATACCCGAATCATCGAGGCAAGTGGTAGTTGAAGGCACCATTGAAAACAACATGCCCCCCATTGTTATCCTTACCAAAAGCGCTAGTTTTTTCAGCAATATCGATTTGAATAATTTAAGTACCTACTTTATACATGGAGCACAGGTAAAAGTAACGGCCGATGATGGGCAGCAAACGCAACTACAGGAACTTTGCCTGCAAGATTTAAACTTACCTGCCGACCAACAAGCAATTATATTAAGCACCTTAGGATTTTCAGGTGTCGACTCAACCCAAGTACCGGGTATTTGCGTTTACACCGTACCCGATATTGTAACTTACTTTTTAAGTGGTACCTGCAGTTTTATGGGTAAGGAACGTACCGCCTATGCCTTAGATATTATTTCGCCGGGCATACAAACACCCGAAGACTCGGTACATGTTACATCCACTACCTACATACCAACCGCTATTGGCTTAGATTCATTGGCCGTGCGCGACCACCCTAACCCTGCTTACCGCGATTCGATGGCTGCGCTTTATGCCTATGTTACTGTGCCCGATACTTTCGGCAATTTTTTAAGGTATAAAACAAAGCGTAATAACGAACCCTATTACAGCCCACTGGGTGGCTCGGTATATGACGACAGATTGTTTGTGGGCCTTACCTTAGGCTTACCTTTAGAACGTGGACAAGCACCACACAGCGATTTCGATTTTAATACCGACAGCTATTTTTGGCGCGGCGATACTGTTACCGTTAAGTGGAGCAACATAGATTCAAAAACCTACGACTTTTACTTTACGCTCGAAAACGATGGCGGTGATAGCCCGTTTTCATCGCCCGTAAAAATTAAAACCAATATTAATAATGGTATAGGTGTATGGGCAGGTTTTGCTACAAAGTATTATACCATAGTAGTACCTAATCAGTAGTATAATCCATCTATAACGAAGAAACTAATCTGCTTGGCGAATGCAGGCTACCATACATGTAACTACAAATATCTTTCCTTAATAACATTTAGATGGTGGTTAGCATGGCCAACTATAATAAAGCCTAATGCCCGTACGGTTACTATGTTACAGCTGGCTATGCCTTTGCGCATCAACATATCATTTGTAAACGATTTATATAACGAAAGTGTAGCCGCCCTAATGGAACCAAACTCCTCGTGTATATTAAACAGCGTACGTGCAGCCGCATTGCTATAAGGCACATATTCGTTTTCAACAAACCCATGTAACTCGGCATGGTCGTTGCGTGCAAAGCGCAGGGCGCGGTAGGCAAATATGCGTTCGGCATCGCACACATGCAGCAGCACTTCTTTAAGCGTCCATTTGCCATCGGCATAACGGTAATCCCCTTTACTCAAATCTACCGATTCAAAAAAACTATCGTAGTCAGCCTTATTAGTGTGTAAGGCATCTAATAAATCGTTCTGCTGTACAGCTTTAATATACGGCGAGTAAAATTCAGCATACTCAATATGCTCAGGTTTGGTAATTATCATAATAGGTTACTATTTTTCAACTACTAAATTTTCCGATACCGCACCTAATGTCAATAGCATTTCACTAATATCTTTTACAAACTTATCGGGTCCGCATACATAAAAAGGCTGGCTAAAGTTGCCAATGTTTTCAATTAAAAAATCAATAGTAATCCGCCTGTCTAAATAGCCAATAATGTTCTCGCGGGTATAAACATTAATAAAATTCTCCTTCAGCATTTCAGCCAGCTCCGCCCCTATTATCACATCCAGCGATGTTTTGTTGCTATTAATCAGTTTGTTGCCTGCTATGCGTTTGCTGCGGTGTAGTTCGCGCAGTATGGCTATAAAAGGTGTAATACCTGCGCCGCCTGCTATAAATACTCCCGGGCCTTTGTATTGTATAGTGCCAAAAGGTTCTTTTATTATCAATTCGGAACCTGCATTTATCGATGCTAACTTATTGGTTACGCCGTTATGACTATTGTATATTTTAGTCATTATTTCTAAGTGTTCCGCACGTGCTAAGCCGGTAAATGTAAATGGCCTAAACTCGCTTTTCCACTCAGGCAGGTTTATGGCTACTTCAGTTGCCTGGCCCGGTATAAAAGTATATCCTTTAGGCTTTTCAAATAAAAAACGTTTTACATCGTGCGCTATAAAATTAGCCTCCAAAATTTTTACAATATGCTCACTCATAATGTGAATTTAAAAATATTTAACCGTTGTTTTTTAAATCCTGCCTTGCGGCAATACGGCTATATTTAAGTATATATCCCCACATGTAATAGATAAATTACTCTACTTTTCTTTTTACCCATAAATGTTGCAACATTCAAATTATTACCCCGTAATAATTGTAAAATAAGCGCTCCCTTAAACAAGGAGATGGCGATAGATAAATGATTGAAGGAAACTAGTATGCTTTAATAAAATAGCACAGTACAAAATCATTAACTATCACACTATGAAGATATTTCCGTTTAGGTGGGTCAGAAACATTTCGATAGCTAAAAAGCTATATTTTACAATAGGTGTAATGGCCCTGCTTATAGCCATCGAATTAGGCACCCTATTTTTTTCCATACATACTTTATCGGCAGTAAGGGCCTATGTAGCCGGCGAGGGTTTATGGTCGAAAGCGCAGAAAGATGCGGCTTACCAACTACTTAAATATGGTAGCACCCATAACGAGCAAGACTATGCAAAGTTTAAGGAATACATGAAAGTACCCTTAGGCGATGGTAAAACACGCAGGGAGTTAGCCAAGCCCAAACCCAATTTTGAGTTAGCACGGCAAGGTTTTATTGAAGGCCGAAACCATCCGGATGATGTAGATGGGATGATTAAGCTTTTCAGAAGGTTTAATAAGATTTATTATATCGACAGAGCCATATACTATTGGAGTGCCGCCGAGCCGCTTGCTATGCAAATGATTCCTATTGGCGAAAGGCTGCATAATGAAATAAATTCTGCTAAACCATCGAACAAAAAAATACAACAAATACTTGCTGAAATAGACCCTATAACCACACAAATTACTCCCCTTGAAGATAATTTTTCATTTGCGTTAAGCGAAGGTTCGCGCTGGCTTGAAGGGGTAGTGCTTAAATTACTATTTGCCATAGCATTTACTGTTGAAGCTTCGGGTTTACTACTGGCTATTATGCTTAGCCGCGATATACAAAAAGGTATTGGCGAAATAATGCGCGCCGCAAAATCATTTACAGGTGGTAACCTTAAAGCACGCGCACAGGTTTTATCGAAAGATGAAATAGGTAGTTTGGCGGTATCGTTCAACCAAATGTCGGAGCGGCTGGAACAGAACATGAACCAACTTGAATTTAAGAATAAAGAGCTGGAGCAGTTTGCCTACATAGCCTCGCACGATTTGCAGGAACCCCTGCGTACAGTTACCAGTTTTGTTGAATTGCTGGACCGCAGCCACGGCAAAAGTTTTAACGAAAACGAGAAGGAATATATGGGCTTTATTATAAGTTCGGCACAACGTATGAAACAGCAAATAAAAGCATTGCTTGAATACTCGCGTATAGGTAGCGAAGAGAACAAACAGGAAATAGACTGCAATAAACTAATACGCGAAGTAATTGATGACATGACAGCTACCATCAAGCAAAACAGTTGTGTTATTGAATACGGTATGCTACCTACCATACAGGGGCACAGGGCAAGTATTAAAATGCTTTTCCAAAACTTGATTTGCAATGCCATTAAATTTCATAAACCCGGTACCAACCCGCATGTAAAAATAGGGGCAACGTTTATATCTAACTATTGGCAATTTTATGTACAGGATAATGGTATAGGGATGAGAGAGGAATATCTGGATAAGATATTTGTAATTTTTCAGCGCCTGCACACCGCCGATAAATACGAAGGTTACGGTATTGGCTTAGCTCACTGCAAAAAAATAGTTGAACTGCACCATGGCCTAATCCGTGTTGAATCGGAATTAGGCAAAGGCAGCACCTTTTACTTTATGATACCCGCCGAAAATAAGGAGGCCATAGTTTATGTGCGAAAAACAGCATAACTAAGAAAAGCAATTTGTTGCATAACGGGCATAGTATTACCCACCCGAAATGGACTGCACCCCTAATGTGTACTGCTATTGTTGCATTTGCACGTTTTAACACGTGGCATACAGTTATATAGTTATTTGGTAAAATACTATGTTATGAAAACCTCTGCAAAAATTTTAAAAACCAATTTGATTATAATACTCGTTGCATACACCACTTTAGCTATGGCACAAGCTGCTAATGGTAACACCAGCACCCCTACAGGTAGCTATGGTAAAAAAGATACTTTTACCAGTTACGATAAAGATCAGCATAAGAACATGAACGGTGTAAGCCGCGAAACCATAAAGGTGGATAAAAAAGTACAACCGGGCGATAACAGCAACGGCAATATGCAAGCCCAAGGCGACAACATGAATGGCACTAACCCTGCTAACAACGTTGCCCGAACCGATAATATAGATAACACAACTGCTACTGACGATAACCCTGTACCACCTGCCACAGAGTTAACCAACGTTACACCCAGCTATTGCATACCTATTTGGGGGGGCATCGGCCTGTTTATTTTAGGGCTAATATTAGGCGCTATTATAGGTAGGGTAATACAACAACGAAAAACAGCATAGATACATTTAATCTACATTATAAAAAAAGCCCCTTAAGCAATTGCTTAAGGGGCTTTGTATTTTAAGTCTCCCCTTTGGGGAGATTTAGAGGGGCCTACATCATTCCACCCATGTCAGGCATTCCGCCGCCTGGCATACCCATGCCACCACCTTTATTATCTTGTGGCTTGTCAACTATTACTACTTCAGTAGTTAATAGCATACTGGCAATTGATGCTGCATTTTCTAATGCAATACGAGTTACCTTAGTAGGGTCAATAACACCTGCTTTTTTCAAGTTTTCATATACATCGGTACGGGCATTGTAACCAAAGTCATCTTTGCCTTCGCGTACTTTTTGTACTACTATACTGCCTTCCAAACCGCTGTTTAATACTATTTGGCGCAATGGCTCTTCAATAGCACGACGTATAATTGCTATACCTGTGTTCTCATCATCGTTCTCGCCTTTTAGTTTTTCTAAAGCAGCTTGAGCACGGATGTAAGCTACACCACCACCTGCAATAATACCTTCTTCAACCGCAGCACGTGTTGCATGTAATGCATCATCAACACGATCTTTCTTTTCTTTCATTTCAACTTCGGTAGGTGCACCAATGTATAGTACAGCAACACCACCGCTCAACTTAGCTAAACGCTCTTGTAGTTTTTCGCGGTCGTAATCGCTGGTAGTTTTTTCAATTTGCGCTTTAATTTCTTCAATACGCGCTTTTATTTGTTCGCTTTCGCCTTTACCGTTTACTATGGTAGTGTTATCTTTATCAATAACCACTTTTTCAGCTTGGCCAAGGTAAGTAAAGTCGGCATTCTCCAACTTGTAACCCATTTCTTCGCTTATAGCTATACCACCTGTAAGTATGGCAATATCTTTAAGCATTTCTTTGCGGCGGTCGCCAAAGCCCGGGGCCTTAACAGCTGCAACTTTAATAGTACCGCGTAGTTTGTTTACTACTAAGGTTGCTAAGGCTTCGCCTTCAACTTCTTCAGCAATAATTACTAACGGACGGCCACTTTGTGCTACCTTTTCAAGTATAGGCAACAACTCGCGCATGTTGCTTATTTTCTTGTCGTAAATTAAAAGCAGGGCGTTTTCTATATCTGCTTCCATGCTTTCAGGGTTAGTAACAAAATATGGCGATAGGTAACCACGGTCAAACTGCATACCTTCTACAGTTTTCACTTCAGTTTCAGTACCTTTTGCTTCCTCAACAGTAATAACACCTTCGGTGCCTACTTTTTGCATAGCATCGGCAATCATTTTACCAATTTCGTTATCGTTATTAGCCGATATAGATGCTACCTGCTCAATTTTGCTAAAATCTTTACCTACGCTTTCGCTTTGCTTTTTAAGGTTTTCAACTACTACCCTTACGGCTTTGTCAATACCACGCTTTAAATCCATAGGGTTTGCACCGCTGGCAAGGGCTTTTAAACCCGGGCTAACAATAGCTTGTGCTAATACAGTAGCTGTGGTAGTACCATCACCTGCCAAATCGGCTGTTTTCGAGGCTACTTCTTTAGTCATTTGGGCACCCATATTTTCAATAGGGTCTTCCAATTCTATTTCTTTTGCTACACTTACACCATCTTTAGTTACCGATGGGGCGCCGTATTTTTTGTCTATAATTACATTGCGGCCTTTAGGTCCTAATGTTACTTTAACGGCGTTTGCCAACTTATCAACGCCGGCTTTTAGTTTATCGCGGGCGTCTTTTTCGAATAATATAATTTTTGCCATTGCACTATTAATTTATTGATTATTAGATTTTTGATTGTCTTGTTCAAGGCTATTCAACCCTGTTATTACCAGCCATATGGCTGGCTAATTATAATATAGCAAATATGTCCGATTCGCGCATAATCAGATATTCTTGGCCTTCAACCTGTATTTCAGTGCCTGAGTACTTGCCATAAAGTATGCTATCGCCAGCCTTTACGGTAGTGGGCTCGTCTTTTTTACCCGGGCCTACTGCTACTACAGTACCACGTTGTGGTTTTTCCTTTGCCGAATCAGGGATAATAATACCACCGGCTGTTTTTGTTTCAGCTTCAGCAGGTTTTACAAGTACTCTGTCTGCTAAAGGCTTCAATTTTACATCTGCCATAATTATTTAGTTTTTAGTTTTTAAATGTATGCCCACACAGGGCTGTTTTACGGTGCGAATGTAGCAGATTTTGTGCCAGTACCTATAAAAGGCTTTTTTGGCAGTTTTGGCGGTAAAAGTTGACAGACAGGCTGAAATTTCGGCAGATTGTTACTACAAAAAAGCCGCCCTTGGTTAAAGGGCGGCTTAATATTCTGAGGCAATTTATAAAGTTGGTTTTTAATTCTTTATAACTTTAGCTGCTTGCGTATTGGTGTTTACTGTAACCTTCATAGTGTATAACCCTTTCTGATAAGCGCTGAAATTCAAATACAAATAATTTAAACCTTGGTTTAAATTTCCATATTCCTTAACTGTAATTGGTCTACCCATAAAATCTATAATATCAATGGTTGCCTTATCTCCTTCCTTAGCATTTACCTCAACCGTTACAATGTTGCTGGCAGGGTTAGGGTAAAAACGCATTAGCCCCATCGGCACCTCAATTAAAGTCCAATCAATTTCTGTACATACTTCCCGTGTACATGTGCCCACTTGCCCACTTGGTAAGTTAATATAGTAACTAACTTGGGCGCATAAATCATGATGCGTTGCACTTGGGTGTAGATATGAATGGAAAGGGCTGCCGCTACCTACCGGTGGTGAAACTACGCCATCTATACTCCAAAGTATATTGGTATACACAACGGGAGGTGAAGCTACAATTTGCATATTTGCGTTATGATTTAAAACATCAACCACCTCCATTTCAAAGCTATTAACATAGCATGGGCCTATATCAACATGTGTACAAATTGTGTCAACACAACAGCAAACTGCAAGGCTATCAAACACCACTGAATCACCCTTTAAATTCCAAATTACGTAAGCGCAAGCCTCATAACCCGTTCCTGAAGGGTCGTCTTGATAAGTATGAGTAACGCTTTCGCCACTATTTACTATTACATTCTCATCTCCAAAATCCCAAACTATTGTGGTGTAATATCCATCGGGAACGGAATCATTCGTGTAAGTAAATGTTACATTATGATAATCTGATGGATGTATAGAATCAGATATAATTCCATTTCTCTTCCAAATTTCACATGGACTTACATAGAAAGTGTCACAATCTTCATCATAGCAACATAATTCATGTCCGTTGTTTCCCGGTAACACGTAAGCTGCCATCATACATATTGTGTGTATCCCACCTCTCGAAGTATCTACATAAGGATTGTCCCCTTCAGTGCGCAATACTTCATGGCCATCAACAAACCATACAATGTATGTTGGCTCTGTTAATCCTCCATTATAGAAATAGTGAACCCCGTTTAATACTGTGTCCATTAGTTGTGCTTTACCCCGCAGCCCATCGCAGCCACAATTTTGTACTACTAAATTAAAACATGTAGTATCTGAACACCAATCATTTGTAGAATCAGGATTAGCTGAATATACAACAAAACATAATTTGTTATTACCTACAAAACTACCATTGGGTGAAACCACATCATTAAAACCGCCAGCAGGAATTTCAAAATATTCATACCGAGTTGTATCATTCACTATTAATACAGCCCAACTACCACCTCTAATTGAAATTGTTAGTGAGTCGCCTACACATAATGTATCAGCTGATACGGTAACTGTATCGGATAAAACACAACAAGGTTGACGGAATACATCCACATCACCCGGTAATGACTTTCGGGCAGCAGCATTAGCGGAAGTAGAGCCCGTTGAAGAAAAGATATCCAAATAACGACTGTCAGTTTTTACTGTTGCAGCGTTATTGCCGGCTATGTTGATACCAGTAATGCCATACACAAAAGGCGGAGATACAAGTGCAGGGGGTATAGTAAGATTTCCACTAGGATGTTTAAGGGCATCACCCGTTGCCCAAACCATTCCTTCGCAAACAGTATTAGCTGCAGTAATTGGATTATACCCAAAGTCAACACCCCCGTCACAGTTATTATTGTTATAAACGCAAGTAGAGGGTGGAGAATCATTTGTTGAAAAGTTTCCTACCAAATAATTTTGCCCCGGTAGTGAACTGTTCCATATACTAGCTACTAAGTTATATCTTAATACTCTTGACCTGTGAGCGTAATAAAGATAATTACCATTATTAGCCATTGAGTTATATGGAGATACTTCAGCCTGAGGTGAGGCATCGTGCATAGTGCGTTCGGCTAATAACATTGTTTTACCATCTTCCGATATTTCAATATCAGCTATAGGGTTTGAATAGGCAGTATCATCAGCACAAACAGGTGGTATGTTATTAATAACAAGTGTAGGAGTAAGCAATCCATAATTAAAAGGAGTAATAATGGTGGCGGGCAAAAAATTACCCATAGCATCCAACCCAATAGAATATACCCTGTTAGTTAACAGTAAATCTTTATGCCCAAAATCTTCATTAACCTGCGAAAAGTACAGTTGGTTGTTTTTGTAGGCTATACCCCAAATCCTTTCGCCACGTTTGGCAAATTCAGGTGGCGTAGCGCTTGCAGTAAAAGGCATAAAAGGATCAAATCTACTAAGTACATTACCCGAAATAGCATCAATACAATAGATACGACCATCTTCCATATTTGTAGCAAAAATTCGGTTGTGATCTTTATCATAACAAATGTTTCCTATACCTGCACCCATGTTGTACATTAATGGAGAAGCATTAGAGGTTAATGTTGCGGTTTGAGTACTATATACTAATGGAATATAGGCACCCGTAGCAGGGGTTAATTGCCAAATTAAAACAGTATTATCGGCGTATGGATTGCCGGGTATAAAGTTATGTACAGATGTGCATGCTGGCCCCGAATAATAAATTTGTGTATTGGCAACATATATTAGCGGATTTCCGGAATTAGGATTAATTGCTAAGCCAAAAACTGGCCCCAAATTACCTAACGTCCACGTACTACAGCACGTTTTGTAAGTTTGGCTCCAGTTGTTTCCAGGAAAAGCTAAGGGATCAGCCGGGTTTCCAACATTAAAAATTTTGACTACAACATCAGTGCAATTTGCAGCCGAGTTAGTAGTTACGGCATCACCCAAATTTAGCTGAGCATAGGTGCTTGCAAAAATCATAAAACAACAACAGAGGGAATATAGCTTTTTCATAGCTCAAGGTTTAGTTAATAATACCCAAAGCTGTATAATGAAAATGGAATTTAATATCTGAAACTTACAATTAGTATTAAATGTATTGTAAGTGGAACTATATATGCATTAAGTGGTATGCTAAGTTATTTGCGAAAGCCTTTCGAGCAAAATATCTTTCTTGCGTTTCGAAACATTAACCGATGAGTTATCGGACATAACCAATGTTGGCGAGTTGCCTTTTATAAATTCGGCTATATGCTGAAAATTAACCAAGTGGGCATGGTGTACACGCATAAAATCGTTATCGCTAAGTATTTCATCATAATCACCCAAAGTTTTTGTTACTAATAACTTATCGCGGTTGGTAAAATGTATCCAGGTATAACCACCATCAGCCTCAAAGCGTATAATATCTTGCGTTTTAATAAACAGCATTCCCTGTATGGTAGGTATGGCTATTACTTTGTCCTTCGCCATGCTTTTCATATTAGCAATTAAGGCTTGTATATGTTCATTTTGCCCTTTTGCACTTATGCGTTGTCTGGCTTTTTCAACTGCTGCAATCAGCTCCGAAATATCAATCGGTTTCAAAATGTAATCGCAGGCCGAAAGGCGTATAGCCTTCATAGCATATTTTTCAAAGGCAGTTACAAATATTACTTCGAATGGTATATGTTGGTAAATAGATAGAAAATCGAAAGCATTGCCGAAAGGCATTTCAATATCCAAAAAAACAAGATGTGGCTTAATTTCATCAACCAATATTTTTGCCTGCGCTGCACCACTTGCATCGCCAACTATATTTACTGCAGGGCAATACTTTGTAAGTAACGCCCTTAAGTTTTCTACACCCGCCCTTTCATCATCTACTATTACAGCATTTATCATATTAATTATTTAGCATTACAAACACTTTTACCAATGTACCTATTGCATTACCCCCGCTATCCGTTTTATCAATAATCTGTGACCTAATATTACTTTGATGAACGGTGTTAAACAAATATATTTTATCCTCTGAAAGGCTTATACCCTTTGACTGATACTCAACATGCATTTTACTTTTTAGTTCACCAGCCTTTTTTCTGCCTATACCATTATCATCAATACTGCAAACTAAAAAATTGCCCTCAATATCAAATTCTACCTTCAACTTTCCGTTGCCGCTTTGCTTATACCTAAGGCCGTGCCTGATGGCATTTTCAACATAAGGTTGCAATATCATCGAGGGCAACATAATTTCTTCTTCCACTTTGCCTATGGTGTTATCATTTATCTCAAATTCAAATGCATCCTCAAAACGCATTTTCTCTAATATTAAGTATGTATTCAGGTAATTTATTTCATCGGCAAGTGTAATTACCTGCATAGTTGAAATATCCATCGTTCGCCTTATTAATTTACCAAAATTGGATAAGTAAAAATTAGCCGATTCAATATTATTTTGGTTAATGTAGTTTTGTATAGAGTTAAGTGAATTGAAAATAAAATGTTCGTTCATGTGTGCCTTTATAGCCTGCAACTCAACTTCGGCAATGCGCTTATTTATAGCTGCCTTTTCGTGTTCACGCTTACGTACAATATTTACCCGCCACCTGAATATTATTACAATCAGCACCAACGCAGCGGCTATTATTGCTAAAATAAACCACCACGTTAGCCAAAAAGGAGGCAGTATAACAAATGTCATAACTGCAGGTTTAGCGCTCCAAATACCCAAAGCATTACGCGCCCACACATTTAAACTGTAATTACCCGGCGATAGGGCATTCATATTTAATGTAGTGCTTATTGTAAATACTGTATCTGAAGCTGTACCATCGGCATCAAGTACATATTTATAATTTACATTGCCATTGCTGCTATACGATATGCCAATAAAAGTAACCTGCGGATCGTTTTGAAAATACTTAAGCTCTACTGTATTCTCAAAGCCATATAACGAGTCGGCGGTTTTAAAAGATGTAATATAAACCGGCGGGGCATTAAACCTCTTATTTAAGGCACGCTCAATTTGCAAAAGGCCATTAGTAGTTGCCAGCCATATATTATCACTATCTACAAATACATCGTTAACCGAAAAAGATTTATTGCCGGCCCATTCAGCAGGCAACTGCACGGTAAAGCGCTGCTTGCGGTCCACTCCTGTTATCTCCACCTTACTTAATGTATGGTTGGAACATACCCACACAGCATTATCCGCTTCTTTATAAAGCCTTACACAAGTATTGCTCGATAAACCATTCCGTCTGTTAATTTCAATTATCGAATCGGGCGTAATAATAAACACCCCCCTTTGATGTGTTGCGGCCCATACATTGCCAAACTTATCACACATTAAATCTGTAACACGCAAATTGCTTAACGCTTGTGTGGTATCATACTTAGCTACCTTACCTCCATTAATAATAAACAAACCACCTAATGTGCCAATCCAAACTTTACCCTGTTTATCTTTTGTAACAGCTATGCAGCGCCCAATATTTAAGGTGTCAACTTTATAACCAATTTTAGTTTTAATAATACGGGCTGTAATATTAAATGCAGCAATTAAAACAGAGTCGCGGCCTTCCGGATACATGTTTTTAATGCCTACCAAAGGCAGCGAAAAACATTTATCAGGACTATCTTTATCTATTACATACAGCCCCTCATCGGCACCCATCAGCAAAGTATTGCTATCAATTAAACATTGCTTAACTATACGGCTTCGCGCAAACGATTTTGCAGTTGTAAAAAATGAAACTAAACTATCGGCATGCAACACCCCATAGTGCGAATAATCGAACCCTGCTATTACCGGGCCGTTATTAAACTTGTAAACTGAAGTAACATTATTGTTGCCATCGCTGCCATTACTTTTATAAAGTATTTTTTTATTAAACGGAATAAAGAATATACCACTACCCAACGATGACACCCAAACATTCCCTTCGTTATCGAACACGGTATAACTATACGAAGTATTGTTAGGCAGGTATGGAAAAGGATCGGATATTGGATCTAAATTTTCACTAAATGCTTTTATTCCTTTTATTCCTGCTGAAATCAGTATTGAACTATCAGCAGAATTATGAACCATGTAGTTTAATACTACATCTTTTATGCCTATCGAATCAAGGTATAGGGTGCGGGCGCCTTTATTATTATACTGAATAACGGCTGCTCCATTTGCAATTTTTTCAATAACGTAACATGTATTTTTCACAAACAACGGAGAGCTTGCTTCGGCAATTCTTTTTATAAATACGGGTTTGTAAATAAGCTCATCACCTAATATACTTACTTCGTAAATCCCTATTGTGCTAACTATGCAAAATTTATTATTTATATACCCAACACCGCAACCCGATACATTATTAACTATCGAATTATAACATTGTACCTTACCGCTATCTATAACATATATTTTAGGCCCTATTAACCAAACACGGCCCTGCTTATCGGTAACTACGTTTCTAAATACTAAATCGCCGCTGCCAATTTTTTTAATCAGCGTATCGTTATTGCCATTGTGTACAGTACTATGATAAATGTAAAATGGCTTAGTATTGTAGCATATACCCCATACACGTCCTATCGAATCTTCGCTAAGCCTGAAAATTTCGTTATCTGGTAATCCATCATCGGTAGTATAACTTTCAAAACTTGCTCCATCAAATCGACTAACGCCCTGATCGGTAGCAAACCACATAAATCCCTTGCTATCCTGCATGGCATAATGCACTATTGAACCTGCAAGGCCATCCTGTACATCATAGTTTTTATAAACTCTTAATTGCGCTATAGTATTTAGCATGCACAATAACAGTATAACCAATAAGGTAATGCGTTTTTGTTTCATAGCCTTGCTTATCAAATATAAGCCAGCTTATGTATTAATTGCATTTGTAGCGTGCACCAATCATTAACCCTTTGCAAAAGTGCTTAGGTCGCTCATTATTTGGTTGGCAATGTTATCGGCTGTAGTTTCGCTATTGCTTTCGGCGTATATGCGTATAATAGGTTCAGTATTGCTGCGGCGTAAGTGTACCCAGTCCATATCAAACTCTATTTTTACTCCATCAATTGTATTAATAGGGTACTTTTTATACTTCTTCTTCACCTCTTCAAACAGCCTGTCCATATCAACCGATGGGTCAAGATCTATCTTCTTTTTAGCAATAGTATAGTTAGGGTAAGTAGCACGCAACATCGAGGTTGTTTTACCAAATTTAGCCAGGTGTGTTAAAAACAAAGCTATGCCCACCATAGCATCGCGGCCATAGTGTAATTCAGGGTATATAATACCTCCGTTCCCTTCGCCGCCAATTACGGCATTTACTTCTTTCATCTTCTCTACCACATTCACCTCTCCTACTGCCGATGCATGATATTCGCTACCCGCTTTTTCCGTAACATCGCGCAGCGCACGTGTCGATGATAAGTTGGATACGGTATTGCCTTTAGTATTACTCAATACATAATCGGCTACAGCAACCAGGGTATATTCTTCACCAAACATATTGCCATCTTCGCATACTAATGCCAAGCGGTCAACATCAGGGTCAACACTAATACCCAAATCGGCTTTCTTTTTCTTTACCGTAATTGAAAGTTCGTTCAAGTTTTCAGGCAGCGGTTCCGGGTTATGCGGAAACAAGCCATTGGGCTCAGTATATAATTCAACTACGTTCTCAACACCTAAAGCAGCTAACAATTTAGGTAGTGCTATACCACCTGTTGAGTTAACACAATCAATAACTACTTTAAACTTCTTGGCTTTAATAGCTTCTACATCCACTAAAGATAAAGCCAATATCTTTTCAATATGCAGGTCGATGTAATTTTCAATAGTAGTGTATGTACCTAAACTATTTACATCGGCAAATTCAAATGCCCCTGCCTCGCCATTGGTTAATACTTCCAGCCCCGCAGCTGCCGATATAAATTCGCCTTTGCTGTTTAATAGTTTTAAGGCATTCCATTGCTTAGGGTTATGCGACGCGGTAATAATAATACCCCCACCCGCTTGCTCAGCGGCTACTGCTACCTCAACCGTTGGTGTGGTTGATAAACCTAGGTCAACCACATGTATACCTATACTTTGTAAAGCACCCGATACAATGTTGCTTACCATAGCACCGCTTACGCGGGCATCGCGGCCAATAATAACTTTATTAATACCCGAATCTTTCTTTACCCATTCGCCAAAGGCTAAGGTAAATTTCAATATATCAACCGGTGTCAGGTTATCGCCGCTTATACCACCAATGGTGCCACGTATACCCGAAATAGACTTTATTAAAGACAATTGTGTAAAATTTAAGGAGCGCAAAAGTAAAAATTTAAGTTTTTTACGGAAGTTCGTACCTCATCAACTTATACACAAACGTAAAATGGCCGAAAAACAATGGTATGAAGAGTGGTTCGATTCCCCATATTACCATATTCTATATGCAAACCGTAGTGATAATGAGGCAGAAAGCTTTATAACTAAGGTTACTGCCAATTTGCAAATGCCCCAAAATGCCAAGGTACTTGATGTGGCTTGCGGTAAAGGCAGACACTCAAAAACCCTTGTTAAGCTCGGATTCGACGTAACAGGCATCGACCTGAGTAAAAATAGTATTGCCGAAGCCCGACAATATAATTGCGACCATTTACATTTTGAAGTGTGGGATATGAGGCAAGTATATAGGCCCAATTATTTCAACTACGTGTTTAACCTGTTTAGCAGTTTTGGCTACTTTAATGATGAAGCCGACGATTGCCGCGCAATACAAGCTATGTACGATAACTTAATTGAAGGCGGCACGCTATTGTTAGATTATGTAAATACCGAATGGGCAATAAAAAATATGAAAGCCCGCGAAATAATCCCACGCGGCGAAATACAATTCCATATCCAAAAGCGCGTAGAAGGAGGATTTATAAAAAAGAAAATTGAGTTTTTAGTTAATGGCCAAGATTACACCTTTGAAGAACAACTGAAAGTAATAAACCAGTATAAGTTTGAACAAATGCTTACCAGTGCAGGGTTTACTATATTAAAAATTTACGGCGATTACGATTTGAATACCTTTAATGCAGCTACTTCGCCACGGTTAATACTCATAGCAAAGAAATGATAGAGACACTCCGCAACATCGACCATAACTTATTTCAGTTTATAAATCATACACTGGCCAACCCTGTGTTCGATGTTGTATGCCGTATACTTCGCGAAAAGTTGGTGTGGATACCCGCCTATGCTTTTGCTGCATGGTATTTTTATACGGTATATGGCAAGCGCACCATTTGGCTATTATTATTTGCCGGCATTACCATTTTACTAAGCGACCAACTAAGCAGTTCAGTTATTAAGCCTTTGGTGCACCGCATAAGGCCTTGCAATAACCCCGATATTAATGCACGTTTGCTTTTGGCGTATGGCGGTTCGGGCTTTAGCTTTGTATCATCACATGCTGCTAACCACTTTGCCTTAGCCACATTTTTTTCGTTGCTATTACCTGTTCAAAAACGTAAATTATGGATTCCTGTTTTGTTCTTATGGGCCGCAAGCATATCGTTCTCGCAAGTGTATGTTGGCGTTCATTACCCCGCCGATGTAACGGCTGGCGCATTACTTGGTATTGCCATTGGTTATTTTACAGGTTGGGCTGTACTAAAGGTTATTGAACTACGGCCTATAACTACCAAGCTTTAATAAGCCATAACCTTAATTGATATTAAAAATTAAATTTGTTGAAGCATCCTTTGTAACAGATTCAATTAATACTCTCAATATAAATAATATCATTATGGCTTTCCAATTTATTAAGGTTACCCCCCAAGTTGAAACACACATTGCTTTAATTGAGTTAAACCGCCCTAAAGAATTAAACGCCCTTAACCGCGAGTTGATGCTTGAAATACGCGATGCTTTGCGCGAATTAGATGAAGATGATAATGTGCGTGTAGTAATACTTACTGGTGGCGAAAGGGTATTTGCTGCAGGCGCCGATATAAAACAAATGGCAAACGCCACTGCCATTGATATGTTTAACGTTGATCAGTTTAGTACCTGGGACCAGATAAAGAAAACCAAGAAACCAATTATAGCAGCCGTATCTGGTTTTGCATTGGGTGGTGGTTGCGAATTGACCTTAACCTGCGATATGATTATGGCCTCGGAAACCGCAAAATTCGGGCAGCCCGAAATAAAAATAGGCACTATGCCCGGTGCAGGTGGTACACAACGTTTAACCCGTGCTGTGGGCAAAGCTATGGCTATGGAATTGGTGCTAACAGGCAAATTTATTAATGCCGAAGAAGCACTTAACATGGGGCTTATTAACCGCATAGTTCCAGTTGAATTATTATTGACCGAAACATTGGGCCTTGCGCGCGAAATAGCAAAACAATCGCCGGTGGCTATTAAGTTAGCTAAAGAAGCAGTTAACCAGGCATTCAACTCAACCCTTGATGAAGGCTTGATGTTTGAACGTAAAAATTTCTATCTCACATTCGCCTCCGAAGACCAAAAGGAAGGTATGGCTGCATTTATTGAAAAGCGTACACCTACTTTTACAGGTAAATAGTTATCTTTCAATTTATACGTATCCCCCAAGCGTGAAAAAACTGAAGGTCATTTTTCTCCTTTTGCTGCCCTGTTTGCTGTTTAGTAAGCAAGAGTTTACCATTAAAAACATTAAGGTTGGCAATACCTTAATTAGCGATGCCAACTGCATGCAAATAAAATACGACCTGCTGCTTAAACAAAGTTATAACGAAAGTGTAAAACTGGGCGATAGCACCGATACCTATGTTATACAAGTACTAATAAAAGATACCACCAAATACGTACACGCTACTAAAGGGTTTAGAACTTACGCCGATACACTTGGCAGGGTAAGCACAGCTGTGGGTTTATTATTACTGTACGATGCCAAATTATACGGCGAGCAAACAATCAATATCCCGTTATCGGCCATAGCATTATCAGCAGGTGAGCATTTGGTAAAAATTGAGTTTAAAATTACCGATAAACAGGGTAAAGTGCTACTGCGCAAAACCGAAAGTACGGTACAGCATATTAATGTATTGCCCAAAGTAAATTTGCATTTGTCTATCCGCGAAATTGATGTTTCGAATACTGATGAGAAAGGTGAAGCATGG
>Ga0164241_10002014_pt1 | contig 23081 bp, 21 predicted proteins | sample OricomyardsoilBY_FD_108780 | JGI IMG/M metagenome (GOLD analysis project Ga0164241, IMG submission 108780) | Backyard soil microbial communities from Emeryville, California, USA - Original compost - Back yard soil (BY) | ecosystem: Environmental > Terrestrial > Soil > Unclassified | place: USA... | reverse complement strand
TGGGCTTCCTGTTTAAAAACCCTGATAAACATATTACTGAAATCTTCCGAAACTTCTTTGCTCCGGCAACGCATTAAAACCAAATCTTCCTTCCGCTCATAGGCATCCTGTACACGGGGGTACTTTTTTTGGGCTACTTCAAAGCCGGTAGTTTGCCATGGCGCAAATGCCATCAGCAACACACTTAAAACCAATAAAAGCGAACTTCCGGATAATTTCATTTTTACTAAATGCGTAAAGTGGTATTTGCACTGTTGCAAGGTATTAGGTTATACTGAAACTTGAAATAGTTTGTTGGGTTTTGCAGAAATGAACATCAACACTATTGTATTATAATAAGTTAAAGATTTAAATATAAAACCCATTATTATTAGCAGTGTGGATTTGTATATCAAGTTTATTTGGCGGCTATTGTAAATGCCGTAATCCATGTTGGGTACACAGCAACTAACATATTGGTGTATTTATAAAACATTTAAAACCATATCTTTATATACTGTATTAACATGCTGTGGATAGTGGTGTTAACAGTGGGTGCGGCATAACTTTTAATTAACATTGTGTTCAACAAGGTGTTGATTAACGGGGGTTTATACACCATGCCTTAGGGTTAAAATGAGTAAGTCAATAAATTGAAAGCTCAAAAAATACTTGATGGTAACTTTTACCCCTGCTTATCCACACCTGCCAACACTTTAAAAGTGGGTATCGTGGATAAACAATACACCTGTTTATCGGTATAAATTGAACTTATGGACGTATTCCCACACTTTATCATGCAAAAAGTACTCCATCGAAATCCCATTTTTAATGTTTTCGCGTATAAAAGTGGCCGAAATATCAATGTACGGAAAATCGAGCACGTGTATGTTGGCGCTATCGGGGTATGGGTTTACATCGGTATCGCGCCTCTTATATATATAGAACTCGTAGTTTTTTAAAAGTAACTCGTAATTCTTCCATTTATGCAGGGTAGTTAGGTTATCGCTACCCATAATTAACGAAAACTGGTGGGCGGGGTATTTTTCCTGTAGGTGCACCAAGGTATCAATGGTGTATGAAGGCTTAGGCATTTTAAACTCAATATTGGAAACTGCCAGGTTTTCATTTCCCTCAATAGCCAGACTTATCAGGTGCAGGCGGTCGTGCTCGTTTATCAGGCTTTCTTTTTGCTTTAATGGGTTTTGAGGCGATACTACCATCCACACTTTATCAAGCGCCGAGGTTTCGCATATATAGTTGGCAATAATTAAGTGGCCATTGTGCACCGGGTTAAACGAGCCGAAAAATAAACCGATTTTCATACTTTCTGTTTCAGGAAATCTTTAGTTGAAAGCCACTGGCGCCTAAAAGCAAATACTATTAAAAAGAAAGCCACTATACCCATACCTGTAAGCACTTGCCAAAAACCATTTACATCTTTAATGTGCGGCATTATTTCAAAATTCATACCATACAGGCTGGCAATAAAAGTAAGGGGTAGAAAAACGAACGAAACGATAGTAAGCGTTTTCATTACGTTATTCATTTTGTGAGTTTGCAGCTGGTAAAAGAAATCCATCAGTGAGTTTATTTGCTGTAGCTGAAAATCCAACTCCTCGGTATTGCGCTGCATGTGGTCCTGTAAGTCGCGCAGGTTGTATTTATTATCGGCATCAAAATGTTCTATTTCATTACGCTTTAGGGTAAGTATTAAATCGCGTGCCGGCAATATATTTTTGCGTATGTATAGCAAATCGGTTTTTAAAAGTTGTAGCTCAACAATGTGGTGGTCGTCGGGCTTATTCATTATTTCTTTATCCAGTTGTTCAATGCGCCTGTCTGTGTGGTCCAGCACCAAATAGTAGTTGTCAACTATTATATCCAGCATTTTATAAAGCAGATAGTCTTCGCCTTTTTTACGTAAGCTGCCGGTATCGGTCAATATTTTTTCTCCTATCTGCTTTTCAAAAAGCCCATAACCTTGCTCGCGGAAAAGCATCAGAAAATTATTGCGTATAATAATACTTATCTGCTGGTCTTCAATTTTGCCATCAATTAAGGCAAACATACGCACTACCAAAAAATGAAAATCGCCGTAGTCTTCCAACTTGGCGCGTTGCTCGGTATGGGCAATATCTTCAATTACTAATGGGTGTATATTAAATACAGTAGCTAATTCTTCTAAGTCTGCTTGTGTGCGTTTGCCAACAATATTTATCCAGCAAACATGGTTAGCGGTGTTATAAGTAGTACATTGTTTAAACGTAATGTTTTCCTTATAAACACACTCATCTGCATTATAGTAATAAAGGCTGGTTTGTATATTGCTCATGGTAATTGAATGCAAAATAATATAATCAAATACATTTGCACAGTCAAAACCTATATGAGCGACCTAATAACCAGCCTGCAAAACCCGAAAATTAAAAACTTAAAGAAGCTTGATAAGCATGCTGAACGCCGTGCACAAAACCTTTTTGTAATTGAAGGACTGCGCGAAACAGTGTTGGCGGCAAGGGCGGGCTACCAAATAACAGCCTTATATGTATGCCCCGAATTATTGAAAGAACAGAGCGCATACAACCTTAATGAGATAGAGGAAAATGTTGAACGTTACGAAATAACACAAGCCGTTTATAACTCGGTAGCTTACCGCGAAACCACCGAAGGCATACTGGCAACGGCTATACCGCATCCTCTAACATTAAATAGCTTGCAATTAAAACCTCAGCCTCTTATATTAGTGATAGAAGGAGTTGAAAAACCCGGCAACTTAGGTGCTATGTTACGGACCTGCGATGCCGCTGCGGTTGATGCCGTAATTATTTGCGACCCCAAGACGGATGTATATAACCCCAATGTAGTACGCAGTAGTATAGGCACGGTTTTTACCAATCAAATAGCAGTATGCGAAACAAATGAGGCTATTAGTTTTTTTAAAAACAACAGCATTACCACTTACGCAGCCGAGTTAGGGGCCACCCTTTACCACCACCAGCAAAGCTTTACAGGGGCTACCGCCTTAGTGGTTGGTACCGAAGCCACCGGCTTAAGTCATGAATGGATGAATGCTGCCGATAAAAAAATAAAAATACCCATGCTTGGGCAAATAGATAGCCTGAACGTAAGTGTTAGCGCAGCCATATTACTGTTTGAAGCCCGCCGCCAGCGCATGTTATAAAATTAGGGGTTAAGAATTAATAAACCTGCTTGTTATTAAGGTCGGGATTGATGTTCTTTGCGGCGCAATTGATAAATGTTGCTGTAATGAGAGACCCTTATGCCTCGCTGAGGATTGCCGCTTTCCGAAATTTTCAACTTTCCCGTTTCCTGTTAACTTTTGCTGTACAAATGGCCGAAACCATTTTGGCCTGGAAGGTGTATGAAATAACTAAAGATAAACTGGCACTGGGTTTAATAGGCTTAAGCGAAGCATTACCTTTTATAGTTACCTCGTTTTACGGCGGCCATGCGGCCGATACTTTTAACCGGTACAAAATAGCGCGTAGTACCATATTGGCTATTACTGCCTGCTTTGCTGCCATAGGCTTAATGATGAGCGGCACCGCACCGCTTATAGCAGCTTACGGCATACTGCCTGTTTATTTAGTAATTGGCTTTAGTGGTATAGCACGTGGTTTTATGGCGCCTGCCTACCAAAGTATTTTTCCGCATTTGCTGCCGCGCAATTTATACGCTAATGGCGCCACTTGGCAAAGTAATACTTGGCAAACAGCTGCAGTAATTGGCCCGGCATTAGGTGGTTTAATTTATGGCTTTACCAACATGGAAATTTCGTTTGCCTTTGCGGTAACCTTAATGATTATATCCTTCTTTGTTTTTTTACGCGTGCCCATGCAGGCAGCACCCCCGCGCGAAAAAAAGGAAAGCCTTTACCACTCGCTTACCACGGGCTTGCGTTTTGTGTTTAATAAGCAGGAAATGCTTTCGGCTATATCGTTGGATTTATTTGCGGTATTATTCGGTGGCGCCGTAGCATTACTGCCTGTATTTGCCAGCGATATTTTACATGCCGGTCCGCAGGGTTTGGGTGTGCTGCGTGCAGCACCATTTTTGGGTTCGGTTACTATGGGTTTGTTTTTGGCTTATAACCCACCCACTAAACATGCAGGCCGTAATTTATTAATAGCAGTTACGGGCTTTGGATTAGCAACCATTGGCTTCGCATTTTCGCAAAGCTTTGTTATATCATTTTGCATGCTGTTTTTAACCGGCGCTTTCGATAATATTAGTGTAGTAATACGCCAAACAATATTGCAAATAATGACCCCCGATAACATGCGCGGAAGGGTAAGTGCAGTAAATCAAATTTTCATTTCATCGAGCAACGAAATAGGTGCTTTCGAGTCGGGTTTAACGGCCAAGCTTTTTGGCACAGTTAATTCAGTACTTTTTGGCGGCTGTATGACAATAGTAGTGGTAGCTGCCACCTTTATTTTTGCGCCTAAAATGCGCCACCTAAAAAACCTGGAACAATATGGCGAAGAAGAGGTAAAACCCGTATAATAAAAAAGGTAAAATAGAACGCTGATTTTCATGATTAGTTATGATAAAATCATGATTTTATAAACAAGTCTATTTCTGTTGTTTATTTTGAATAAAACTAACTTAGTGAACCTTGTGTTTCTTGGTGTGCTTAGTGGTAAAATTTAGTTCAGTTCCAATCCGAAAATTTCGTAAACCGATTTGCGGATATTTTTACTGATGGTATCGGTAGGCAAATCGTTATCATCTTCGCCAAAAGGGTCTTCAATTTCTTCCGATATTAATTCTAAACTGGTTAGGGCATAAAACACAAATGCCACTACGGGTATGCAGTAGTAGCCTAAGCCAAAAGTAAGCGTTAGTGGCAGCGACATAATGTAGAAGAAAATGAATTTTTTAATAAATATGCTATACGAAAATGGTATGGGTGTATTTTTTATCCTTTCGCAGGCCCCGCATATATCCGTAAACGATGAAAGTTCGCCATTAATAAAAAGCATTTGCTCCTGCGTAAGTACACCTTGGTTTAGCATGGTGTTGGTTTCTTCAAAAATTTTGCTGGCCACGTAGTTGGGGTTGTGCATACCTAAGTGTATATCGGCGGGGTTAAATTTCTCGTTAGCTTTTAGTTCGGCAGGGTTTACTTTATTGCGCAAGTGGTTTTTAAGTACAAACGGGTAGTTGCTTATCATACCCGCAAAAAATACTTTTCGTTGGTTATCGCCTTTAAGTATGGCATTTAATTTCAACGATAAGTTGCGGCAGTTATTAACCAAAGCCCCCCATTGTTTTCTACCCTCCCACCAACGGTCGTAAGCACTATTTATGCGAAATACCAATAGCATAGATATAACAAACGAAAGGGTAGTGTGCATAATAGAAATATTCTTCAAATGGCTGTTCTCACCCAACTTCAAAATATCAGTTTCCAACCACACCACTATACCCGAGTAGATAGATATAGCAACAATCATAGGCAATAACTCGCGAAAGGTATCGGACTTATGAAACCTGAAAATAAATGTAAACCAATCCTTAGGGTTATAACTAATCATAATGTAAATATTACTTGCAACGAAAATAGCATCATTTTAACATTTTGGGTATTGAAATGGTTGGCATAAGCCCCTGAAATTATTTGCGAAATAGTCGCAGTCGCCTAAAATTTTTGCGTTGGTGCTTCGTCTGCGTAGGTGTTACTCACCCCCGAAATTTATTAACTATGAAAAAAACAGGATTGGCCCTGGCTATCCTACTGTTTGCAGTTACGGCATTTGCAGGCGGCAATAAAAAAGGCGATGCCGATTTAATTAATGCCACTAAAGTTAGCCGCCCCGGTGTTTACGAGGGTTACACTAAACCCCAGTATAAGGGCTTCAACTACCAAAGCTATTACGTACCCATGCGCGATAGCGTATTGCTGGCGGTAGATGTGTTTTTGCCCAAAAATTTAGAAAAGGGCAAAAAAATACCTACCATACTTTACCCTACGCGTTATAGCCGGTCTATACAGGCTAAGTTTCCGCTAAATATATTCCGCGACCCCATTTTGGTTATTGTAAGCGAAGCGGAAATAAACTTTTTTACCTCGTACGGCTACGCCTGTGTTATTGTTGATGCCCGGGGGTCGGGTGCAAGTATGGGCCAACGTAATATGGAATTTAGCCCTGCCGAGGTAGAAGATGGCAATGATGTAATTAACTGGATTGTAAAGCAAACTTGGTGCAATGGCAACTTGGCCACCTCGGGTATATCGTATGGTGCTACCATGGCCGAAATGCTATTGGCTAACCAAAACCCTGCTGTAAAAGCCTGTATACCGCGCTCGGGTATTTTTGATTTGTATAATGATATTATGTTTCCCGGTGGCGTATGCCAAGGGCCTTTTGTTGATGTATGGGGCTTAACCACCAAATCGTTAGATGATAATAACTACGCCATATTTGGCAAGCAAGCTAAACTGGTAACAGGTATACACCCCGTAAAAGGCGATAAGCACAAGGTGGTTTTAAACCAAGCCATTAAATCGCACAAAAAGAATTTCGATGTATTTGCCGGGCTTAAAACCATCAAATTCCGCGATGACTATAGCCATAGCCTTAAAGCTGCCGCCGATGATTTTAGCAATAGCGCGCAAATACAAAAAATTGAAAACTCAGGCACAGCCATATACCGCATAGGTGGCTGGTACGATGGCGCTTTGGCAAAATCGTGTACCGATGGCTACTTAAATACCTCTAATACACAAAAGGTGCTGCTGGGCCCTTGGGACCACGGCCCCCACCTAAACGTAAGCCCTTATGCCGAAACCAAAGAATTGAATTTTAGCATTTACACCGAAATGCTCCGTTTTTTAGACTACCACCTAAAAGGCATAGATAACGGCATTGAAAACGAACCCGCTATAACATATTATACGGTTGGCGAAGAGGCATGGAAAACCAGCAACACTTGGCCGCTTAAAAACCAAAAACAGCTAAACCTGTACCTGTCGGCCGATAAAAGTATGCAGCCAACGCCAAGTGCTACCCAAGCGGGAAGTATTGATTACAAGGTTGACTATACCGCCACATCGGGTAATACCAGCCGTTGGAACAGTGTTACCGCATTATATATGCATGGCCCCACCAACTACACCGATAGGGGCGAAGAAGACAAAAAGTTGCTGTCGTTTACCGCAGCACCCCTAACCGAAACCACCGAAATAACCGGCCACCCCGTTGTAAACTTGCAATACAGCGCCAATGCTACCGATGGCACCGTGTTTTGTTATTTGGAAGACGTAGGCCCCGATGGCAGTGTAACCTATGTTACCGAAGGCATGCTAAAGGTAACCGCCCGTAAGCTGAACGATGATGTGGTATATAAAACCGCTTACCCCGACCATAGTTTTAGGCAGGCCGATGACGAAAAGTACAAAAAAGGCGATACCGTTACCCTTGCATTCGACTTATTACCAATATCGTATCAATTTAAAAAGGGGCACAGTATCAGGGTATCAATAGCGGGCGCCGATGCAGGGCATTTTGACTTGCCCGAGCATACACCCGATAATATTACCATAGCCTGCGGGCTGCCCGAAGCATCGTTTTTGCAACTGCCGGTAAATGAAAAATAGCCCGGTTAAAGTAATATTTGATTTTCTGATAAATCAACGTATATTTGCGTCGCATTCATGATTGGTAGAGGGGACGAGAGTCCCCTCTCGTATTTTTCGGATATGAGTATCGACGTAGTAAAATTGAAGATTGAGGAGTGGTTGGCACCTGTTTTAAGCGAGAAAAATCTTTTTCTGGTTGATATTAAGATGTCAATGGCAAAAAAGATAGAGGTGTATGTTGATAGCGACACAGGCATACAGATTGATGAATGCGCAAGCCTTTCGCGCTTTCTTGAAAAAAACCTTGACGGTAGCGGGTTAGTACCCGATAACTATACACTTGAAGTTTCATCGCCGGGCATGAGCAACCCTTTAAAGGTGCCACGCCAATATAAAAGGCGCATTGGGCGCTTGCTGGAAATAGTAAAAACCAATGGCGAAACTATTGAGGCAGAGCTAACCCATGTAGGTGACGAAAAGATAACATTAAAGCAGGTAATAGTACCCGAAAAAAAGAAGAAAAACAATAAAAAACAAGTTGCAGTTACAGTTGAGGAACCAAAGCAATATGAAATAAAATATAGCGATATTAAAAGAGCATTAATTGTATTTAAGTTTTAGGAATATTCATCAGTAAAAACATAATATCTTCAAAAAAGTAAAACAAATACCATGAACAGTTTAGAGCTGATCGACTCGTTTAGTGAGTTTAAACAAATGAAAAATATTGACCGCCCTACTATGATGAAGGTGCTGGAGGACGTTTTTCGTACACTGCTTCGTAAAAAGTATGGCGACATCGATAACTTTGATGTGGTTGTAAATACCGATAAAGGCGATCTTGAAATTTGGCACCGTCGCGAAATTGTAGAAGATGATGCGGTTGAAAATCCCATTACTCAAATTTCGATAACCGAAGCACAGGCTATTGAAGAGGATTTTGAAGTGGGTGAAGAAACCTACGAAAAAATTGAATTGGAAAGCTTTGGCCGCCGAGCAATTTTGGCAGCAAGGCAAACTTTAGCAAGCCGCGTTAGCGATTTGGAAAAAGACGAAGTTTACAAAAAATATAAAGACCGTATAGGCGAAATTATACCCGGCGAGGTTTACCAGGTATGGAAAAAAGAAATACTGCTTTTAGATGAAGAAGGCAATGAACTTTTGCTTCCGAAATCGGAACAGATAAAAACCGATTTCTTTAAAAAGGGCGAAACTGTACGTGCGGTTGTGCGTAAGGTTGAAATGAAAAACGGTACACCGTTTATTATTTTATCGCGCACCGATAATGCTTTTCTTGCAAAATTACTTGAACAGGAAGTGCCCGAAATTTTTGATGGCTTAATAGTTATTAAAAACATAGTACGCGAACCCGGCGAAAAAGCAAAAGTAGTAGTTGAATCGTTCGATGACAGGATTGACCCTGTAGGCGCCTGCGTTGGTGTAAAGGGCAGCCGTATACACGGCATAGTGCGCGAGTTGAAGAATGAGAACATTGATATTATTAACCATACCAATAACCTTTCGCTAATGGTACAACGTGCCTTAGCCCCTGCCAAAATCAATAGTATTGATATTGATCAGGATAAAAAGCGCATATCGGTTTATTTGGAGCCCGACCAAGTATCGTTGGCAATTGGTAAGCGTGGTGTAAACATTAAATTGGCAAGCCGCTTAGTTGGTTTCGAAATTGATGTGTTCCGCGAAAACGACGAAGCTGGTGAAGAAGAATACGATATAGACTTAGAAGAGTTTAGCGATGAAATTGAAGGCTGGATGATTGATGAGTTAAAGAAAATTGGCTGCGATACAGCAAAAAGTGTTTTAGCTTTAAATGATGATGAGCTTGTACGCCGTACCGATTTAGAAGAAGAGACCATCAAGGAAATAAGAAAGATACTTGAAACCGAGTTTCAGAACGAGTAATGTTTAGTATTTAAACATTAATATATGAAACCGGAAACAACAATACAAAATTAGTGGTTAGTGTGCGTGGTTAGTAACGCTGCACTAACCGCGCATAACAATAGCTAATAACCAATAAACACACATGGCAGAAGTAAAAGCATTACGATTAGCAAAAGCAAGTTCTACCTATAATGTTTCAACGGAGCATATCCTTGAGGCGTTAAAGGATGCGAAGTTTACGGTGGAGAGTAACCCCAACTTTAAACTTACACCCGACATGGTAACGGTGCTTGACAAAGTGTTTGGCAGCGATAAGGCCATTAAAATACAGGCCGATAATACCAAAATAGATAAAACTAAAAAGGAAACGGTGGTAATGGAGGAAGATGTAATAACCCCTCCTAAAAAAGAAGAAGAAGAGAAAGATATTCTTATTAAAAGCAACATTGTTGTAAGCGATAAAGAAAAAGAGAAAGAGAAAGAGAAGGAAAAAGAGGTAAGCGATAGCAACCACATGGCGGCTGAAAAAGTTACCCTTGAAGGACCCAAAATAATTGGAACCGTTGACCTAGATAAGGACAAGAAAGCAAAAAAGAAAAAGGAAGCTGAAGTTGAACCTGTAACCGAAGAAAAAGCGCCTGAAACTGAAAAGGTTGAAGCGCCGGCCGAAACACCGGCCGAACCCGTTGTTGAAGAAATTAAAGCCGTACCTGTAGAAGAACAACAACAACCGGTTAAACCCGTTGGCGAAGTAATTGAAAGGCACGAAACCAAATACCAAAAACTTGAAGGGCCTAAAATTTTAGGTAAAATTGAGATTAAGCCCGAGCTGCCTAAAAAGAAAGACGAGCCGAAGAAAGAGGGCGAAGGCGAAAAGAAAAAACGCGAACGCAAACTTATTAAAAAGAAAGGCACCGCACCTGTGGCCGGCGATAGCTATTACGATAAGAAAGTTGAAAATTTTCAACGCCGCCGCGATACACCGCACAAAGGGCCAAACCAGCCACCTGCTACTCCACCCGAAATTACTGAAAAGGAAATTGAGGATAAGATTAGGGCTACAATGGCCAAAATACAGGCCCAAACCAATAAAAGCGACCGCTCAAAAATAAGAAGGGAAAAACGCGAAGCCAACCAAGAAAAAATTGCGGCTGAACAGGAAAACCAACAAAACTCGAAACTGAAAGTTACCGAGTTTATGACAGTTAGCGAGTTAGCCAGTTTAATGAACGTATCGGCGGTTGAGGTTATTAAAACATGTATGCAACTGGGCGTTATGGTTTCAATAAACCAACGTTTAGATGCCGAAATTTTAGAGTTGGTAGCAGGCGAACACGGCTTTGAGGTAGAGTTTCAAAGTGCCGAAGAAACTACCGCCTTTAAAGAAGACGAACCCGATACACCCGAAGATTTACTGCCACGTGCACCTATTGTAACCATCATGGGCCACGTTGACCACGGTAAAACATCGTTGCTTGACTATATACGTAACGCCAACGTAGTAAGTAAGGAAGCGGGTGGTATAACCCAGCACATTGGCGCTTACGAAGTAACAACTGCAGCAGGCCGTAAAATTACATTCTTAGATACACCTGGTCACGAGGCTTTTACAGCTATGCGTGCGCGTGGTGCTAAGGTTACCGATATTGCGGTAATTGTAATTGCTGCCGATGATGCGGTAATGCCACAAACACGCGAGGCTATTAACCACGCACAATCGGCAGGCGTACCTATGATATTTGCTTTCAACAAAATTGATAAGCCGGGTGCTAATGCCGAAAAAATACGCGAGCAACTATCGGGTATGAATTTATTGGTTGAAGAATGGGGTGGTAAATACCAAAGTCAGGAAATATCAGCCAAAAAAGGACAGAACGTTGATTTGTTACTTGATAAAATATTGATTGAAGCCGACCTGCTTGATTTAAAGGCTAACCCCGATAAAAACGCAATAGGCTCGGTAGTTGAAGCAACGCTTGATAAAGGGCGCGGCTACACAGCTACCGTATTGGTTGAAGCAGGTACACTTCAAAAAGGCGATATTATAGTGTGTGGTCCGTACTCAGGTAAAGTAAAAGCCATGTTCGACCACAAGGGCACTAAAGTTGAAAAAGCAGGGCCATCGACCCCGGTAATGATATTAGGCTTAAACGGTGCACCGCAAGCGGGCGAAAAGTTTAAGGTATTTGATAGTGAGCAGGATGCAAGGGAATTGGCAACTAAGCGTGCACAGTTAGAGCGCGAAACCGGTATACGAACCAAGAAACACATTACACTTGATGAAATAGGAAGGCGTTTAGCGCTGGGCAACTTTAAAGAGTTGAACTTGATTATTAAGGGCGATGTGGATGGTTCAGTTGAGGCCTTGGCTGATTCATTATTGAAACTATCGACTGAGGAAATACAAGTAAAAGTGCTGCATAAAGGTGTGGGCCAAATATCTGAAAGCGATGTTAACCTTGCCGTTGCAACCGATGCCATTATATTAGGCTTTAACGTTAGGCCATCGGCAGGTGCTAAGAAAATTGCCGATACTGAAAACATAGAAATAAAGCTTTACTCAATCATCTACAAAGCAATTGAAGATGTGAAGAGCGCGATGGAAGGCTTAATGGAGCCTAAAATTGAAGAGAAAATTATTGGTAACATTGAAGTACGTGAAGTGTTTAACGTTACCAAGGTGGGTACCATTGCAGGTTGCTACGTAAAAGATGGCCGCGTACTTCGTAGCAGCAAAGTGCGTTTAATACGCGATGGTATTGTGGTACACAATGGTGCGCTTTCATCATTAAAACGCTTTAAAGATGATGTTAAGGAAGTGGTAAGCGGTATGGATTGCGGTATTCAGATTAAGGATTTCCAAGACATACAGCCCGGCGACCAAATAGAGGTTTACGAAGAAACCGAAGTAGCACGTAAGCTGTAATACTTACCGTAACATATAATCAAAAGCCATTGTAGAAATACAGTGGCTTTTTTGTTTTTATTCGTCCTCTTCTTTAACTTTATTCTCATCGTTACTTTTCTTTGTGGCATCGCTTACAATGTGCAAATCGCGTTGCGGGTACGGGATTCGGATGTTGCTTTCGGCAAATTTTTGGGCAATAATAAAACGCAAATCACTACGCACACTTTCAAACCTAAAGTAGTCGTAACTCCAAAACAGCACTTCAAAAACTATCGAGCTTTCACCAAACTCCGATAGGCGTACAACAGGTTTGTAAACACTAATATCTAATACCGCCCCCGGCAATTGGTTTACACATTCAAGCAATACTTTACGTACTTGTTCGGCATTTGTACCATAGCTAACACCTACACCCACTTTAAACCGGCGCGGTTTTTTGTTATGGCTCCAGTTAATTACATTATCGGTTACAAATTTGTGGTTGGGCACTATTATGTTTATGCCATCGCGAGTTGCAATTTCACTGGTGCGCAACTTAATAGCCTGTACCCTGCCAACTACACCTTCTACTTCAATTACATCGCCCACTTGTAAGTTGCCTTCCACCAATAATATAATACCACTTACCATATCGTTAAAGGTTTGCTGTAGGCCCAAACCCAAGCCAACCAGCAAGGCCGCCGAACCTGCCAATAAAAACGATAACTTTACTCCAACGGTTTCAAGCGAGCCTACAATAACTAATACTAAAAGCAGATATTTAAATATTTGATAAACCGAGTTGCTACGCCCGGCATCTATTCGGCCTTTTTTTTTTAGCCTGTTAAGTAAAAACTTAAGCAGGCGCAAAAAAATGAATAAAATAAGAAAGGCACCCACCACAGTAATTGCATCGCCGGCAGTAATTGAGTACTTACTTAATTCAATAAGTTTAAAATCGAAAATTTCTTTCAGTGTTGCATTCACGTTATTAATTTACTTAAAAAACGGCATTAATACAAGCTACAAATTAAAGCTACATGAATATATTATAGCTTAACTTTGTACAAACTAAACAATCATGAAGATAATTATCCAATCTCCGCACAATAAACCGAGCGAATCGCTTCAGCGATTTATAAAAGAGAAAGTAACCAAACTTGAAAAATATAGCGATGATATTATAGCCGCCGATGTAACATTGCATCAAGAGGAGAAGGCAAATGAAGAGAAGCAGGTTTGCGAAATAAAGCTTTCAATAAAAGGCAAAGATTTTTTTGTAAAGAAAAAGTCAAGGCTTTTTGAAGATGCTATTTTAAAGTCGGTTGATGTTTTAAAAGAAAAACTGAATAAGCGTAAGGATAAGAAGGTTGCCAAACGCAAAAAATAATTTCCGTTATCTTATATTCGGTTTGTGTTTATTCCCTACCTAACGTTTTTAATATGTGCTGCTGTAATTATATTTTGCGGCATACGGTTAAGTAAGTATGGCGATTTTATAGCCGAAAAATCGGGTATCGGTAAAGCTTGGTTCGGGCTTATTATGATGTCGTCGGTAACCTCTTTGCCCGAGCTGGTATCGGGCATAAGTTCAGTAACATTTATCAATGCCCCCGACCTTGCTATTGGCGATGTGGTGGGTAGTTGTATGTTCAACATCCTTATTCTTTCAGTACTCGATTTTCTATATAAAGAAGGGCCCATTTCATCACGTTTACAGCGCAGCCAAATATTAGGCGCAGGCTTTGGTGTTATAATTTTTACGTTAGTACTTGCCGGTTTTATGTTTCAGCAACACCTGCCTGTATTTGGTTGGGTGGCGCTGCCAAGCATCCTGTTTATTGTAGTGTACTTAATAGCCATACGTACTATTTATAAGTACGAGCAAAAAAGTAATGTAGCCGCTAATGATAATGAAGTGCATTCCGCTACCGATGGTGCGCTTACACTTAAAAAAGCTATTGCTTTTTATTTGTTGAATGCCGGATTTGTAGTAGTAGCAGCTATTTTTTTACCCCATGCCGGCGAACAAATTGCGGCATCAACGGGTTTGGGACAAACATTTGTAGGCACCTTATTAATAGCGGCATCTACTTCGTTACCCGAGTTGGTGGTATCTATTTCGGCATTGCGTATTGGCGCGGTTGATATTGCGGTGGGCAATTTGTTTGGCAGCAACCTGTTCAACATTTTTATTTTGGCTATTGATGATATTGCTTATACCCGCGGCAGCCTACTGGCCGTGGCAAGTAAAAGCACATTAATTACCTTACTTACAGTATTGGTAATGACAGGTATTGCCATTATTGGCTTATTATTTCAGCAGCAGCATAAACGCTGGAAAATGGCAGCCGATACCTTTGCCATACTATGTGTGTACCTGATAGGTGTAACGCTATTATATTTTACCCGCAATATGTAATTGCCTATATTTATAAGGCATGAACTGGCAAGCCTTAAATAACGACCCCATTGTACAACTAACGGGCATAATACTGGCCGTAACCTTTGTGGTGTCTATTATTGCCGAGTATGCTTTATCTAAATGGCGGAGGAAAAACTACGTTAGCTCACGTTTTTTAATTATCAATTTATTAATAGCCCTTTTGCAACAACTAACCGATCTGTTAAACAAAGGCCTGTTTTTGTTTGGGTTTATGTATGTACAAACCCACTGGTCGGTGCAGTATTTGTTTGGCATACCCGAAATAAAACCGGGTAATATTTTACCTAAAGCAATAAGCTACATAGCGGTAATTATAATAGCCGATTTTTGTCAATACTGGCTGCATCGTTTTTCGCATCAAGTTAATATTATGTGGGCTGGGCACATTACACACCATAGCAATACCGAATACAACCTAAGCGTTGCCGTAAGGCAAAGTGCCATAGAGGGAATTTACACGTGGGTGTTTTTTCTGCCATTGGCATTTTTAGGCATACCCTGGCAAATATTTGTTGCCGCTTACGCCGTTAGTTTGCTGTGGCAGTTTTTAGTACACACCCGCTTTATTCATAAAATGGGCATACTCGAAAAAATCATGTCAACCCCCTCGCACCACAGGGTACACCACGGAGTTAACAAACAGTATATCGATAAAAATTACGGTGCATTTTTTATAGTGTGGGATAAACTATTCAACACTTTTGAGCCTGAGGTAGAGGAAGTGCAATATGGAATTAGTAAACCACTAAGCAACGAAAACCCTGTTTGGACAAACGTGCATTACTACGTACATATTTTTAAAACCCTTTGGCAAGCTAAAACTCTAAATCAAAAGTTGAAAGTAATATTTGGTTCACCGGCTTTTGTACCTGATAGTGTGGAGCAACCTATAAATACGGATATAACTGAGTTAGTTTTTATTCCTCAATCGGTCGAAGAAATATAAAGCTTTTAAATGTATTATAGGTTATTATAAACTTCCATAGTTTGACGAGCAAATGCGTTATCTGTCATGGTAAGTGCATGGGCAAAACCCGATTCTATCATTTTTTTACGGAGGGCATCATTTCGTAAAATCTGAAGTATGCTATCAGCAATTTCTTCAGCCGATAAAGGATTTATCAATAATGAATTTTTACCTGCAGCTTCCTCAATAGCATTGCCCTTAGTAGCTATTACAGGCGTGCGCGAAAAAAGAGCCTCAAGCACAGGCGCGCCAAACCCCTCAAACAAACTGGGGAACACAAACACGCTCGCATTTTTGTATAGTTGAGGCAATTGGCTGTTGCTAACATTGCTAATAATGCGCACCCTGCCATGCAGTTTAGCATCATCTATTTGTTTTTGTATAGCGGCGTGCATGTTGCCCCAACCACCTACTAAAACTAAGTCTTCTTCTACTTTGTCTTTTATAAGGTTAAACGCTTGTATTAATGTGCTTTGGTTTTTCCGCGGAAAAAAAGAGCCAACATTCAATATATATTTTTTGTTGATCAGCGGCTCGGTTTCTGCTATTGTGTTGTTGTAAAATATAGGGTCAACGCTTGGGTAAATCACCTCAATTTTATTTTCAGGTACGCGGTAGTACTCTGTCAGGTCGCGCTTAGTTTCATTGCTTACAGCTATTATTTTGTGCGCATGTTTAGCAGCGTATTTGGTTTTGGCTTTATAAAATTGCCTATCTGTAAACGGGTACTGCTCGGCGTGTTTTAAAAAAATTAAATCGTGTATGGTTACTACGGTTTTAATTTTTGTTTGATGTATGTTAAAGGGTAATTCATTACTTAAGCCGTGGTAAATATTTACACGTTCGCCCTGCAATTGTTTAGTTATACCGTATGAGCGCCACAGTGCATTAAACGATTGGTGCCACTTGGTTTCGGGCATACACATTTTAAAATCGCCATGTAGCTGATGGAAAAATTCATCTTTTACTTTAGGTGTAAATAGCAGGTAGTCGTTGTTGGTATAATCGCGCATTAAGGCATTAAGCAGTATGCGCGCATGGTTGCCCAAGCCCGTACCGTTGTTTAACGCCCGCTTTGCATCAAATGCTATTTTCATTTCAATTTTATTGCCCTGTAATACTTTAATAATACCTCGCGCGCTTGATGGTAGCAAATTGTAAAACCTGTGTTACCATCCGTAAACCCTACATTGAAAAAATAGTTTTTAATAAACTTAAACCCCGGGCTAAACAACAGTTTAAACACTAACACCCAAACGTTTCGGCTTTTTAATTGCTTAGCTGCAATGGTGGCAAATTTATCGCATTGTTGAATGTACAATTCCTGAGTGGGAAATGAATAATGCAGCAAATCGCCATTAAGTTGTTGAACGGTTGTATTGGGCGCCATTACTAAGCGCTCGTGTATTAATTGCCCCTGCCAATTTCCTTTTTGCCTATTCCACAAGCGTATTTTTGTATCGGGGTACCAACCGCAGGTTTTTACAGGGCGGCCACAGTAAAAATTTAATCTGTTCATGGCATATCCGTCTGCCGTAAAGCCATTCATCCGCAATTGCAAAATGCTTTGCAATAACTCTTCGCTTAAGCATTCATCGGCATCTAAATTCAATATATAATCAAATGACGCTTGGTTGGCTGCAAAATTTTTCTGTTGTATATAATTCTCAAACGGATGCATTATCACTTTAGCATCTAAGCTCTTGGCTATTTCAACGGTTTTATCGGTCGAAAAAGAATCAACCACCACCACTTCATCAGCAACGGCTTTTACCGAAGTAATGCAGCGGGCAATGCTTTCTTCTTCGTTAAAAGCAATAATTACAACCGAAAGTTTATTCATCGGCATTAAAGTGGTTCATTAACAACAATAGAAAGATAAGATAAAACCCCGTGCCCATCTGCTCTTCCAAAGTATCTTCAGTTAAAAACGATGAAAATATAATTAAGTGCAGCACCATAACTGGCCAATGCTTGTATAGCTTTTTAGTAAACAGCGGAACAAAAAAGGCTGCTAAAAATAAAGCCAAACCAACTATACCCGTAGAGGCCAATACCCAAACAAACTGATTGTGTGGCACTTTACGGTTAGGCTCGGTTATGTTGGGATATTGCTCAATATACACTTTGTTTACCTCGGTACGCAAGTCGCCCGCACCTATACCAATAACGGGGCTTTGTTTCCAAATATCAATGCCAATTTGGGTTGATAGTATACGTATGCCATCGCTCAGGTTATTGTATTTGCCATCGCGTATTTGGTGTATATCATATTCCATATAGCTTATCTTGTTATGAAAGCTGGGTACAAAATGGTAAGCTGCAAATGGTAGTACTATTACAAGTGCTACTGCAGCAACCCCTACTAAGTATTTGCGTTGCCTGAATACAAAAAACAAAGCCACATACAACAAACCCAAATACAATGCTAACAAACCACTGCGTACAGCCAATATGTGCAATGCAACAAATGCAAACGCCGCAAATAAAAGATGTAGCCATTTTTCATTTGCATTTAGTACATAAAGTTTTTTACCGTATAGGTATATGGCACAAAAAAAAGCAAACGCCAGCATTAAAGTGTAGCGTATGTGGCTAAAAGGTATGGGTAAGGCACCGCCCTTATATAGTTCCTCATTAATAGCGGCGTAGTGGGCAAAGTAATTAATAAGTATTGCTGTGGTACTTACAAAAAACGTAAGCATAAAGCCATACAGTACAAGTGTAAACTTTTTGGTGTCTAACTTTTGTATGCCCGCAAATGCAATGGGCAATGCTACATAAGGCAGCTTTATGCGTACCCAATTAAGCCAGTCGTTTTTATCGGCCGAATATAAGCCCGACACCAAAACAATAATAAAGTATAACGATAGGATGTAAAGTTCTTTACGCCGCAGGTAATTTTTGAAAACACCTTTAGGGCTGCCCAGTACAAAAGGTGCTACTAATAAGGTTATCATCCCTATGCTTGCTGCCGCCCGCGATGCCACAAAACCAATAAAAATAAGCATGCAGCCAATAACTGTAACCCAAGGCAGCAGGGTATGGCGGTTTTTTATAGTAAGCGGGCTTTCTTTTTCCAAAATTTTAAACAGCTTCTTAGGGTCTATGCACTATTTCTATAACTTCACGTACAAACATAATAAGAGTTGAACGTTACACGCATTACCGATTTTAAAACGCTTGCCCGAATTATATCGTTGGTTGAAAATGAAGCAGGGAATTTTGAAGAAACCCTGCGCAATTTACAACCTTCCGAAATACCAGTTATTGGCTTTACGGGTCCGCCGGGTGCCGGCAAAAGCACGCTTTTAAACGCAGTAGTAAATGTTTTATTGGCACAAGGTAAAAAAATAGGCCTGGTGTTAGTGGATCCATCATCGCCGTTTAATTTGGGCGCTATATTGGGTGATAGGCTTAGGTTAAGCGGTCATTTTAATAATCCCAACCTTTTTATCAGGTCGGTGGCATCGCGAGGGTCATTAGGTGGCTTAAGTGATAAAATAATGGAAGTGGTAGAGGTAATGCGCGCTTACCCCTTCGACTATATTTTTGTTGAAACCGTAGGTGTAGGCCAAAGCGAAGTAGAAATTGCAGGCCTTGCCGATACTACCGTTGTGGTATTAGTACCCGAAGCTGGCGATAGTGTACAGGCTATGAAGGCTGGCTTAATGGAAATTGCCGATGTATTTGTAATAAATAAAGCCGACCGCGCCGATGCCGAAGCATTGGTTAACTCGCTGCAACACCAACTACATATTAATGGCCGCGAAGACATACCTGTTTTAAAAACTGTTGCCGTTGAGGCCAAAGGCGTAACCGAGCTAATGGAGGCCATAGCTAACCGCAGTAATAATGCTAAAAACTACGAACGTAAACTGATGTTGCTAACCGAAAAGGCATTGCGCATTATTGCCAAAAACCGAATGAAGGGTTTTGACCGTGCTGCTTTAAAGCAGGAACTGAACGAAAAATTACAAGGCTCCGATTTTAACCTGTACGATTTTGTGCAACGATATTTGTAAAACAATAAAAACCCACCTAACACGACATACTATAAACCAACCTCATGAACAGCAAAACTATATTAGTAACCGGCAGCAGCAGCGGCATTGGCCTTGAAACAGCATTAGCGTTGGCACAACAGGGCCACGAAATTATTTTAGCCGCACGCACCGAACAGAAATTGAAGGATGCAGTTGAGCGTATAAAAACCGAAACCGGTAATAATAAGCTGAAATACTATACTGCCAACTTCTCTTCACTTAAATCACTAAGGGCCTTGGCCGAAAACATAAAGCGCGACTATACTAAGTTGGATGTATTGGTAAATAATGCTGGTGGTGTTTTTTCCGGCTTTGAATTGAACGAAGACAGGCTTGAAATGACTATTGCCACCAATCATTACTCCTATTTTCTGCTAACAGGTTTGCTATTAGATCTATTAAAGAAAGCTGACGAAGGGCGAATAGTAAATGTAGCATCGCGCAGTAGTTACCGGGGCAAAATAGATTTCGAATCGTTTACGAAAGACAAGGGCTACTTTATAATGAAAGCCTATGGGCAAAGTAAATTGGCTAACGTATTATTTACTGTTGAGCTTGCCGAACGCCTGAAAGGAACCAACATCACCGCTAACTGCCTCCACCCGGGCGTAGTAAAAACCGATATTGGCACTAAAGATACCAAGTGGTATGCATCTATTGTATGGACCATGCTATCGCGCATGGCAGGTATTAGTGTAAAAGATGGCGCAAAAACTTCTGTATTCTTAGCTACATCGCCCGAAGTAAAGGGTGTTACAGGCAAATATTTCGACTTGTGTAAAGCAAAAGAACCTAATAAAGATGCTTATAACGCCAATTTACGTAAAGAACTATGGAGTATTAGCGAAAAATATGCTAAATATTCGTATTTATAGATGAAGGGTGAGCCTGCAAAAAATTCCTACATTCGCCTTCCAATTAATACAAGCATAATTAGTGGCGAAACCTAAAAACGTAATATTTATTGTAGCTGATAGTTTACGCTATGACTCGGCATATGTAGACGGAAGCCCTGGCGTTCCGTACCTCGAGCAAAATGCAATTCAATTTTCAAATGCACGTTCATCGGGCTGCTGGACCTTGCCTGCAACTTCAAGTTTATTTACGGGCATGTTGCCACACCAGCACGGCGCAACATCGCAAAGTCGCTGGTTAGATCCAAAAAATCCAACCATTGCAACCAAACTTAAACAGGCAGGTTACAAACCCATACAAGTATCGGCCAATGTAGTTACTACCGATATTTTTAATGTAAGTAACGGATTTGATGAGGTTTACAAAACATGGCATATATCCGAAAGCAGGCACCCCGCACTTTTAAATTTGGTACTATCACTTAACAGGCCGCGTATACGCCGCATGATTTTAAGGCCGAAGGATATGGTGTTCGACCGCATTAGCGAAGACTTAAGGCAAGGCATTATATGGGCGCAAAAAACATGTAATGATTCGTTTGATAAAGCAAGGCAGCTAATAAAAGAGAACAACGCTAAAGGCCAAGGCGTATTTATGTTTATAAACGTAATGGAAACCCACTACCCTTACCACATTGCCGATACGTTTACGCTTTTAAACCGTACTCTGCTGGGTAAAATACACGAGTGGAAGGTGCTGTTTCACTATCTGTCGCAAAGCTTTTTAAAGAACGATAAAAAGATATTGACGCAGGAAGACTTGAACTTGCTGCGCAAAAAACAACAACTGGCTTGGAAACTGATACGCGATGATATAGATGCCTTTTGTAAAGAAATGCACGATGGTACCGATAACTTGGTAGTATTTTGCAGCGACCACGGCGATAACTTTGGCGACCAAGGCTGGCAATACCACTTTAGCAATGTAACCGACGGAGGTAATAAAGTACCCGTGTTTTGGTTAGACCATGAAACCCCTAAGGGCGAAACCAAGCAGCATAATGTAAGCTCGCGGTTTTTGCAAAACGATATTTTACGCGCCTGCGGTTTAGATGATGAAGGCGGTACCTTAATGGAAGAACGCGAAAACAACCTTCCGTTTTTGCAAAGCTATTGGTACGATAACGAGGGCCATACAATGGATAAATACAAATACAACCAAGCGGCATTTATTGAAGGCGATAAGCGTTTTGTATTACGTGCAGGCCAATGGATGTATGCACCGGTGGGGCAAGGCGGGGTAGAGCCTACCTTTGAATATGTAGAAAAGAACTTTAACCCCATTGAAGCGCTTAACGTTCCCGAAAGCAAGAAAAAGTACCTGCAACAGAATATGAACGACTTTACTTCGTTTTCAGAAAAGATAATGAACAAAGGTAAGTAGCCCAATGAACATTGAAGAAGTACGCGACTATTGCATGGCTAAAAAAGGGGTTACCGAGGAGTTTCCCTTTGATAGCGACACATTGGCGTTTAAAGTAATGGGCAAGATATTTTTGTTAACCGGCTTGTCTAATCAACCATTTAGCTGTAACTTGAAGATGGAAGCCGGCATAGTGCCCGAATACCGCGATAAATATGCCGACGTACAACCCGGCTACCACATGAACAAAAAGATGTGGAACACTGTTTGCTTTAATGGCGCTATACCACGCAAAGAATTACTATGGATGATTGACCATAGCTATGAACAAGTGGTAAATGGACTAACTAAAAAACTAAAAGAAGAACTAAATAAACTGTAGTTATGGATTTAATAATAATGATAATATGTAGCTATATGCTTTTCCGTATGGCTAAGCAAAAAGGCGTTTCGCCGTGGACATACGTTTTACAATACTGGGCTGCTTTTATATTAATGGCATTTACATTGGGCTGTGTAGCATTAAATATATGGGGTCCCAATATGTTAAATAACGAAGAAGCTATGAAAGAAGCACGAGTGCTTATTCCTTTCTCAATTTTATATGAGGTATTAACATTTATCTATTTCCGCAAGCGCATTGATAATGCAAATGTTTATTACGATGATAATGATGATACTATAGATACACCACCATCGCCAAAAAATAAAGGCGAAAAGAAAGACCTATCGTACTTTAGATAATAGATACACTTTTATTAATACAAACAACAAAGCCTGCTATATTATATAGTAGGCTTTGTTGTTTTAGGGCTATGCAATAGCTAATTATAAGCCGACCCAAACAATTTTACTTATTGATAATCAAATATTTACAATTATAAAGCAAAAAATAACAGAGAAAACGTAACAAAGGTGTTGACAAAAGTTGGGGGAGGGTTTAAATTGATAGAGTGATGCAGGGA
>Ga0164241_10002013_pt1 | contig 23088 bp, 23 predicted proteins | sample OricomyardsoilBY_FD_108780 | JGI IMG/M metagenome (GOLD analysis project Ga0164241, IMG submission 108780) | Backyard soil microbial communities from Emeryville, California, USA - Original compost - Back yard soil (BY) | ecosystem: Environmental > Terrestrial > Soil > Unclassified | place: USA... | reverse complement strand
TCGCGATACACCGACATGCGCGGCTTCACGCAGATGGCATGCGGGCAGCGGCGCAGCGCCTCGCGGATCGGCATCGCCGAGCGAACGCCGAACTTGCGCACTTCGTAGCTGGCCGCCGCGACGACACCGCGATTGCTGGTGCCGCCCACGATGAGCGGCTGGCCGCGCAGCTCGGGACGATCACGCTGCTCCACGGACGCGTAGAACGCGTCCATGTCGACGTGCAGGATGGCGCGCGGCGCGGTCAAGTGTCCGTCCGATGCCCGCCCGCTACTTCTCGACCGTGATCGTGATCTTCTTCGAGATCACCGCCGGTTCGTGCGGCGTATGCAGTGCGTCGGCCAGCAGCAGCAGCAAGGTGTGTTTGCCCGGCGCCAGCGTGAGCGTGGTCTCGGTCTGGCCTTTGCCGAAATGTATGTTGTGTTCATCGGCAGGCAACGGCAGCGAGAGGTCTGCAGGCGGGTCTGCGTCGACGATGAGATGGTGATGACCGGTATTGTCGAACTTGATGCCGGCGGGTGCGACGCCCATGCCCTTGAGCCCGAACACCACGGTCACGGGACCTTTGACCTTCGCGCCGTCCTTCGGCGAGACGATGTAGACCTCGGCGCCGGCGGGCGATGGTGTCCGTTCGGCGAACGCGATGCCGGTGACCGTGAGGACGAGTGCGGCACCAAGCGCGAGACGCGGGAAAATTCGGGTTTTCATCGGAGGGCTCCTCTGGCGTGGGGGTGCAACTTAGACCCGCGGGAACCGCGCGCGCAAGCGTCGCCCGTTGGAATCAACCCATGCTGATCGCGCTGAACATCGCGACGAGCAACAGCACCGTCACGGCAGCCGTGATGTAAGACAGGCCGACCTGCAGATATTTGAGCAACGTCAGCGCTTTGCCCTGACCGTAGTAGTTGCGCATGCCGCGGAACAGGTACCAGAACATATAGAGCCACGCCGCCCACTTCACGATGCCGAGGTGTTGACCCACGACCGGGATCAGCTCGAGCAGCGTCAGCACCGTGAGCACGAGGAACACGAATGCGTGGTTGTGGACCAGGAACAGCAGGTGTTCCACGTAGTAGCGCTTCGGCTTCCAGTACAGCGGCTTCATCGCCAGCGCCAGCAGCGGCAGGAACACGAACATGGCGCGTGGGAGGTTGTGCACCACGGTCTGCAGGAGTTCCCGGCCGTTATCCTCGGAAATCTTGGCGCAGGCGTTGTGCAGCTTGGCGTAGTTGCGATTGGCGTTACGGTCCGGATTCTTGAACTCTTCGCAGAAGTCGGTCATCGCATTCTTGCTGGCGAGTCCATCGACGGGTTTCTCATCGGGTGCCTCTCCGCGCTCTTCGGCGTCCAGCGCGGCCTCTTCCTTCGCTGCCTGCTCGCGGATCGACGCGGCTGCGACTTTGAGTGCATCGCTTCCCGGCCCCGTTTCCTTTTCGAGGCCGGCGGCGGCCTCATTCATTTTCTGGATGCGCCCGGCCGCGGGCGTGTCATCAATTTCGAGCGATGCCGTGTCGGGCAACTGCACGGAGAGGAAGAACAACACGCTGATGACGAGATACAGCCGGAACGGCGGTAGATAGGCGACGCGCCGCCCGGCGAAGAATTCCTTCGTGAGGAAGCCGGGACGCGCAAACAGATACCAGAGCGTGCGCCACAGCCGCGAGTCGGCGTGCGACACACTCTCCAGCGCTTCGCCGGCGAAGTGCGCCACCGTGTGCACGTGCGGCTCATGGCGTTGCCCGCAGGCAGCGCAGTATTCGCCCGTGAGCGTGGCGTGACAGTTGGCGCACACCAGCGTGAGCGGCTGGGGCGGCTCCGGAGGACTGACGACGGGAACGGGAGGCGAGTTCATCGTCTCCGGTTCAGGCGACTTGTCCAGAAGAGCGGTGAAAGCTGGTGACGCCGGACGTCGTCACCTCCGCCGGCGTGTCCGCCTGCGCTGCAAGTTCGTGCGACTCGAAGTCGTCGACGCTGATGAGCTCCATGACCTTGCGGTCGTAGTCGCGCAGCATCGCCGCTTCGGTGTCGGAGATGATGCCGACGGCGAGCGCCTGCGTGATCTGGCCGGGCACGTCGAGCGCCGTCACCTTGCCCGTCTTCACGCCATCGACACGGATGCGCTTCTCGATGGGCTCCGCGGTCTGTGACAAGACCAGCGCCTCCTGCAGCAGCCCGAGCGGGTTGGTGGGCTCGAGCGTGCGGTAGACGAAGCGGCACAGCCGGTCGCGCACGTCGCTCGGCATCAGCACGGTGTCGGCCAGCTTGTGGCCGAGTCGGTCGCTGGGAGCGGAGTAGGCGCGGCCGCCCGGAAAAATGAGCGCGCGCATGATCCAGCTGAGGAAACGGTTCGGGAAGTTGCGCAGGAAGTCGTGCAGCTGTTCCTGGGCCTTGTAGAGCTGGTTGCGGCAAGCCCACTCGACCACCGGGAGGTCTTCGGCCGGCCGGCCCTGGTTCTCATGGTGCTTGAGCACCATCGACGCGAGATACATCGCCGAGAGCACGTCGCCCAGGCGAGCCGAGAGATTCTCCTTCTTCTTCAGGTACCCGCCCAGCGTGAGCATGGCGACGTCCACGGCGAACGCGAATGACGCCGAGAAACGCACGATGTGCTGGTAGTAGCGCTTGGTATCACCCACGTCGGGCACGTGCGTGAAGCGCGCATGCGTCAGCGCCATGACGAACGAGCGCACGGCGTTGCTGATGGTGAACCCGATGTGGCCGAACAACGCGCGGTCGAACTCGTCGACGCCCTGGTTGCGGTCCGGGTTCTTGGCGGCGTTCATCTCCTTGAGCACGAACGGATGGCAGCGCACCGCGCCCTGGCCGAAGATGATGAGTGAGCGCGTGAGGATGTTCGCGCCTTCGACCGTGATGGCGACCGGCACCACCTGGTAGCTGCGGCCGAGATAGTTGCGAGGGCCCAGCTGGATGCCCTTGCCGCCATGCACGTCCATGGCGTCGTTCGCCACCTGCCGGCCCATCTCGGTGACGTGATACTTGAGCATGGCCGACGGCACCGACGGCTTCTCACCGCCGTCGATGGCGCCCGCGGTCACGGACCGCGCCGCGTCCATCGTATAGGTGTAGCCGACCATGCGCGCGATGACGGCTTCGACGCCTTCGAACTTGCCCACCGACATGTTGAACTGCCGGCGTATGCGCGTGTACGCGCCCGACGCGAACACGCCCGCCTTCGCGCCGCCCGTGGCATTCGACGGCAGCGAGATGCAGCGGCCGACGGACAGCTGTTCGACCAGCATGCGCCAGCCCTGGCCCGCCATTTTCGGGCCACCGATAATCGTGTCGAGCGGAACGAACACGTCCTTGCCCGACAGCGGGCCATTCTGGAACGGGACATTGAGCGGGAAGTGCCGACGGCCGATGCTGAGCCCCGGAGTGCTGCGCGGGATCAGCGCGCAGGTGATGCCGTAGTCCACCTTGTCGCCGCCTAACAACTTGTCGGGGTCGTAGAGGCGAAAGGCAAGGCCCACCACGGTCGCGATCGGCGCCAGCGTGATGTACCGCTTCGAGAAGTTGAGCTTGAGCCCGATGATTTCCTTGCCGTGGTACGTGCCCTTGCAGACGATGCCCGTGTCCGGCAGCGATGCCGCATCGGAACCCGCGCGCGGGTGCGTCAATGCGAAGCAGGGCACTTCCTCGCCGCGCGCCAGGCGCGGTAGATAGTGGTTCTTCTGCTCGTCCGTGCCGTAGTGGTTCAGCAGCTCGGCCGGGCCGAGCGAATTCGGCACCGCGGTGGTGGCGGCCAGCAACCCCGAGCGGCTCGCGAGCTTCACCAGCACGCACGAGTGGGCGTACGCGGAGAATTCGAGACCGCCGTATTTCTTCGGGATGATCATCGCGAAGAAACCCTTGTGCTTGAGGTAGTCCCACACCTTTTCGGGCATGTCGCCACGCTTGTGGGTGACGTCCCAGTCGTCGTACATGCGGCAGAGTTCTTCGCAGGGTCCGTCGATGAATGCCTGCTCTTCGGCGGTGAGAACCGGCGCCTTGCTGGCTAACAACTTTTCGAACCTGGGCTTGCCCGTGAAGAGCTCGCCGTCCCACCACACCGTGCCCGCTTCCAGCGCTTCCTTTTCGGTCTGCGACATGGAAGGCAGGAGGCGCATGTAAGCCTTCAGGAATGGCCGCGAGATGATCGCCTTGCGCAGCGGACGGACGTTGAACAGCCAGAGCGCCGCGAGCAGCACCCAGAGAAAGCCCTTCCAGATGCCGGCGGGCGGCGCGATGTAGGTGTAACCCGCGAGCAGCAGCGTGAAGACGGCCGTGAAGGCGATGAGCGGCAACCGCTTGTACGCCATGAACACGATGGCGCCGATGAACAACAGGGTGAAGCCGGTGCCGACCTCGGCCACGTAGGCGGCGCCAGCGATCAGGGTAAGGATGACCAGGATTGCGCCGAGCATAAGAATCCCCTCGATTCGCGATGGCGAAACTATAGTCGTTTCCGCACTGCACCGCGCGCGGGTGGCTTCAGGTCTGCCCCTCGAAGCCGCGCCGCGCGGCCGAGATCGCGTCGCCCACCACCGTGAAGAATGCGCGTACGCGGGCGGTGTTCCTCAGGTCCCGGTGCGTGACCATCCACAATTCGCTCGCAAGATCGGGCAACACGCCGGAAATGCGCTTCACTCCACTGTCCCGATCCGCGAGGTAGCAGGGCAGTAACGCAATGCCAAGCTTTGCACGCACTGCCACCAGCTGGTTCAACAGGCTGTTGCAGCGGTAGCCCACTCGATCGGCCGGAACGTGACTGGCGATCCACTCGCCGACCACGATGCGGGTCGGCTCGTCCCAGCCGATGACCCGGTGACGCGCGAAATTGAACGAACTGCCTTCCCGCCGCAGGCTCGCGGCATCTTCGGATGAACCATAAAACGCCCAGGCGACGCCGGTGAGTCGCCTCCCAAACAAGCTCGGGTCGGTGGGACGCCGGGCACGCAGTGCCACGTCGGCCTCACGCCGACCAAGGTCGAGCAGCCGGTTGTCGATGATGAGCGAGAGCTGGATGCGGGGGTGGACCTCGTGAAAGCGCGCGAACAGCGGCGGCAGCACGGAATTCGAGAAGGTCTCGGAGGCCGTCACTCGCAGGACGCCGGAGAGTTCCTGGTCACGCCCGCTTATCTCGCGGTCGAGCGCCAGCAGTTCGGTCTCGACGCGCTCCGCGGTGTCGGCGGCGCGAATGCCGGCGGCGGTCAGCTGGTAGCCGCGCGCCGAACGGTCGAACAGGCGAACGCGCAACCGCTTTTCCAGCGCGTTCAACCGGCGGAACACCGTCGACAGGTCCACCTCGAGCTCTTCCGCGGCGCCGGCCAATGTCTTTTCGCGCGAGAGGGCCAGGATCAACGGCAGATCCGCAACCTCCAACCGTCCTGTTTCGTTTGCATTCATGCAAGTGAGATTTGCCACACGACCAATGTGTTTGCAACAGTGCAGACCTACCATTTCGGCGGTCGCAATCGTGCGAACACATTCCAACGGGAGATCGTCATGTCTGTTTTAGTAGAGAAGGGAGACGCCACGGGCGCCGCGGTGTTGCGCGTATCGCTCGGCATCATGTTCCTGGCGCACAGCGTCGTATTGAAGCTGTACACCTTCGGGCTGGCCGGTACGGCCGGCTATTTCGCGTCGCTGGGGTTGCCCGCGAGTCTCGCCTACGTCGTCTTCGCCGCCGAAGCCATTGGCGGTGCGCTGCTCCTCGCCAACGTGGCCACGGGCTGGGTGTCGCTCGCTCTGATCCCAGTGCTCGCAGGCGCCTTCTGGGTTCATGCCGGCAACGGCTGGGTATTCAGCGCAAAGGGCGGCGGCTGGGAATATCCGCTGTTCCTGATCATCGTGACGGCGGTGGTGGCGATCCAGGCATTCGCGGCGAATGCCCGCACCGTCGGCAAGCCTGCCGTGCTTGGGAACACCGTGCGCCAGGTGTGACAATGGCGCATGTCGAATGCCGCGTTGTTTGCAACGGTCGCGCGCGAGTACGCGGACTTCAGGCCCGGCTATCCACCGGAACTGTTTGCGTGGCTCGCGCGCATTTCACCGTCCCGGGATTCGGTCTGGGATTGCGGTTGCGGCAGCGGCCAGGCGAGCGTCGCGCTGGCCGACCACTTCACGCAGGTGCAGGGCACCGATGTGTCGCCGGAACAGATCGCGGCCGCGAAGCCCCATCACCGCGTGCACTACTCAGTTGCGCCCGCCGAACATTCGGGGTTGGCCGCCTGCTCGGCCGACCTCGTGACCGTCGCGCAGGCGCTGCACTGGTTCGACGTGAACGCTTTCTATGCGGAAGCCCGTCGCGTCGCGCGGCCCGGTGCCCTGCTCGCGGTCTGGAACTACCCCCGCCCGCGGTTCGAGGATGCGGACCTCGATCGGCGCTTCTTCGCGTTCTATTCCGATGTGGTGGGGCCGTACTGGCCGCCAGAGCGCCGCCACATTGAAGCCGGGTATCAGACCCTGCCGTTCCCGTTCGAAGAGGTCCGGGCCCCGGAATTCGGCCTCGATCTGATGTGGAATCTCGAGCAGGTGGCGGGCTACGTGAGCAGCTGGTCGGCGACCGCGCGGTATCGCAAGGCACTGGGAGCAGACCCGGTGCCGTTGCTGCGCGAATCGCTGGCCGCCGCCTGGCCTGCGGCCGGCGCCAGCGTCCCGATGCGCATGCCGATCGGAATGCGCGTCGGGAAGCTTCCGGGCACTAGTTAGATGAGCTCGCGGACGCCGTCGCGCTCTTCGCGCAGTTCCTTGTCGGTGGCTTCCATGCGCTTGCGCGAGAACTCGTCCACGGTGAGGCCCTGGACGACCTTGTAATCGCCGTTGGCGCAGGTGACCGGGTACGAATACACCACGCCTTCGGGAATGCCATAGCTGCCGTCCGAGGGCACGGACATGCTGATGAAATTGTCGCCCGTGGTGCCGAGATGCCAGTCACGCATGTGGTCGATGGCGGCTGACGCCGCCGACGCCGCCGATGACGCGCCGCGCGCCTTGATGATGGCGGCGCCGCGCTGCTGCACGGTGGGGATGAAAGTGTCTTCGTACCACTTGCGGTCCACCAGCGAGTGCGCCGGCTTGCCGTCGACGGTGCAGTAGTTCAGATCCGGATATTGCGTCGACGAGTGGTTGCCCCAGATGAGCATCTTGCGGATGGCCGTCACGTGGCTGCCCGTTTTCTCGGCGAGCTGCGAGACGGCGCGATTGTGATCGAGGCGCGTCATCGCGGTGAAATTGCGCGGGTTCAGGTTCTTCGCGTTGGCGCGCGCGATCATCGCGTTGGTATTGGCCGGGTTGCCCACCACGAGCACGCGGATGTTGCGATCGGCCACGTCGTTCATCGCCTTGCCTTGCGCGGAGAAGATCTGCGCGTTGGCCATCAGCAGGTCCTTGCGCTCCATGCCGGGGCCGCGCGGGCGGGCGCCGACGAGCAGCGCGGCCTGGCAGTCCTTGAACGCCACGCGCGCATCGTCGGTGGCGACGATTTTGTTGAGCGTGGGGAACGCGCAGTCATTGAGTTCCATGACCACGCCGGCGAGCTGCGGCAGGGCCGGGGTGACCTCGAGCAAGTGCAGGTTCACCGGGGTGTCTGCACCCAGCATCTGGCCGGAAGCAACACGGAAAGCGAGGGCATAACCAATCTGACCGGCGGCACCGGTAATGGCGACATTGACTGCGGGTTTCATCATCACTCCGGACCCAGGAAACTGGAAAACAAAACGGGCCGGGATATTAGCAGGGTAGCCTTGCCAGTTCAGCGATCCGGCGACGAGGCGTATGCGCGTTGCGCGCGCTTGAATTCCGCGTATTCCGCGTCGGCGCGCGCGGTGTCTCCCGTCTCGCGCAGTCGCTGGATCTCCGCCTGCCAGGCCTTGGGATCCCGGCGCCAGGCGGGTACTTCACTCGCTGCCACCACTGGCACGGTGGCCGTTTCCGCCTGCGACGGAACCAACTCGACAGGCGGCGCAGCGGCCGGCACGGGCGCCTCGACGCGATCCGTGATGCTCTGGACCGTGACTTCGGGTTTGCGCGCCGACTCCGGCGGCATCCCCGCGCGAAAAATGACCGCGAACGCGAGCAGCAGCGTGGCCGCCAGTGCCAGTGGCATGGACCAACGCGGTGCACTGAACACACGCATGGGTTCTTCAGGCTGGATGGCCTCCCGTGCCTGGCGCAGCACCACGCGGTCGAGCTCGTCCGGCGGCTCGAACATTTCCTCGTCGGGCCTGCGGAACACAGGCTTGCGGCGCTCGAGGAATTCTTCGAATTCGTCGTCGGGCCCGGTCATCAGGCCTCCGTCGCGGACAGTGCCGCCTTGAGCTTCGCCACCGCGTAGCGCAGCCGGCTCTTCGCCGTCTCGGCGCCGACCCCGGTGACGCGGGCGATATCCTCGAGTGACAAATCCGACTCCTCGTGCAGTAGATAGACATCGCGCTGCTCGGGCGGCAGGGTCGCCAGCGCGGCGCGGTAGCGGCGCGAGGTCTCGTCCCTCGACAGCGCCGTATCGGGTTGCGTGTCCTCCGCGGCCGGCAGCAGGTCCGCGTCATCGGCCTCCTCGATGCGAAGACCCGTCGGGCGGGACTTCGTGCGGCGACAGTGATCGATGAAACAGTTGTGCGCAAGCGTGAAGAGAAACGTCCGGAATTTGGCGCGCGGTTCGTAGCGCGAACGATTTACGATCACGCGGCTCCACACTTCCTGGAACAGATCGTTGGCGATCTCGCCGTCGCGCGCCTGCCTGGTCAGGTAACGATAGAGAGCGCCTCGATGGCGTGAATAGAGCGTCTCGAAGGCGCGCATCTCGCCGCGTGCGTAAGCGAGCATCAGCTGCGCGTCTTCGTCGTCACTCACGACCTCGACTGTACGCGTGCGGCTCAATCTGGCGAAGCGCACCGTGGTTTCCGAAGTAGTGAGACCGTCCATCGTGAAGGTGGCCGCGTTCACGGCTGCGGCACCCTGAGTTCTGCCACCGATGTGTCGGCCCTGGCGAGCAACTCCAGCGGCGGCTCGAAATTCGGCAGGTCTTCGGGCGCCTGCACGCAGGTGGTGATCGGGGCTCGGTGCTTTGGCGCGTCCTGGCGGGCCCAGCTGGCCGCCAAAGCCCCATGCGCCGCGATAATTCCTAAAATAAACAACAGCTTAGGGCCCATGTTCGCTCCTGCCCGCGGAACGTCCGCCTCTAGGCTTGCAACGCGGCACAAACATTTTTCGGGTTAGGGGCTTGCTTCTGAGTTGGTGTTGTAGTTATATATAACACCAACACGTAGGGCGAATCGCAAAGGGCGAGGCGCCCTGAAACGAAGAGTCAAAGCAGAGACAAGGAGATGACCATGAAGACCCTGAACCTCAAAGCCGTCGCGAGCGCTTTCGCCGCTCTCGCCGTCACGATCGCGCTGAGCTGGACGTTCGTCGACGCCACGAAGGTGGCGCGCGTGCACACCGTCGGCGGTGCGGCCTTCGTGGCCTCCATCAGTGCTCTGGTACGCTAGGTCACCGGAGCACTCTGATGGACCCGCAGTGGGACGATAGCCAGCCAATCTACAGGCAGCTACGCGATCGAGTGGTGGCGATGATCCTCGAGGGTGTCCTCAAAGAGGGTGACCCGCTTCCCTCGGTCCGCGCTGTCGCGGCGGAATTTCGTCTCAACCCCCTCACTGTTCTCAAGGGATACCAGCAGCTCGTCGATGAGCAACTGGTGGAGAAGAAGCGGGGCCGGGGCATGTTCGTCAACGAAGGGGCACGTGCCTCTCTCATGAAAGACGAGCGTGTGCACTTCCTGGAGACGGAGTGGCCGAAGATCTACGCGACCATCGCGCGACTCGGCCTCACCACGCCAGAACTCATGAAAGCAGGCGCCAAGTCGGCTCCGGTCTCCCAGCCGTTCCCGACGCGCGCCACAACGGATACTGAAGATGACAGCAATAATTGAAGCTCGCGGCCTCACCAAGAGCTACGGCAGCACGCCGGTGGTTCGCAGCGTGGATCTCAACGTGGAGGCGGGTCGTATCGTCGGCCTCATCGGCCCGAACGGCGCCGGCAAGACCACGGTGATCAAGTCCATTCTCGGACTCACGTCCTTCGACGGCGAACTGAAGGTGCTCGGGCTCGATCCGCGCACGCATCGCGACGACCTCATGAAAGAGGTGTGCTTCATCGCCGACGTGGCCGTGTTGCCGAAGTGGCTGAAGGTCTCGCAGGCAGTGGATTTCGTTGCCGGCGTGCACCCGCGGTTCGATCGCAAGCGCGCCGAGGAATTCCTCGCCAGGACCGACATCAAGAAGGAAAGCCGGGTGCGGCAGTTGTCGAAGGGCATGGTCACGCAGCTGCACCTGGCGCTGATTCTCGCCATCGACGCGAAGCTGCTGGTGCTCGACGAGCCGACGCTCGGCCTGGACCTGCTGTTCCGCCGCTCGTTCTACGACAACCTGCTGAACGACTACTTCAACAAGGAACGCACCATCCTCGTGACCACGCACCAGGTGGAGGAAATCGAAAACATCCTCACCGACATCCTGTTCATCGAACACGGGAAGATCGTGCTCGATTCGCCGATGGAATCGCTGACCGACCGGTTCACGCAGCTCATTCCGGCGGCGGGCAACGTCGATCGGGCCCGGGCGCTCAAGCCATTCTGGGAACGCGAAATCTTCGGCCGCGTGGCCATGTTGTTCGACGGACGGGACCCCGCTGAGCTTGGTGCGTTGGGTGAAACCCGCGCGCCCTCGGTCGCGGACCTGTTCGTCGCCATGATGCAGCCTGTAGGCGCGGCGCCGTCGCCGTCGAAGGAGGCCGCGTGAACAACATGATCTGGTTGATCCGCCGCGAATTCTGGGAAAACCGCTCACTGTGGATCGCCCCGCTGGTGATCGCCGGTGTCATCCTCGTGCTCACCGCATTTGGCGGCGTACACATCGGCCGCGAGGAGACTTTCTGGTTCGGGACTGGCACAAGCGACCTCGAAGGAATGTCGACCACCGACCGCGAGCATCTGAACCAGGCGATGGGCGAAGTCTCCGGCAAGCGGGACATGATCTACGCGTTCACCCTGTCCATGCTGACCACGGTGCAGATGTTCGCCTTGGTCATCGTGATCTTCTTCTATCTGCTGGACACGCTTCTCGCTGAGCGGAAAGACCGCAGCATTCTTTTCTGGAAGTCCCTGCCCGTATCGGACGCCGAGGTGGTCTCTTCGAAGCTGCTCACGGCTTCCGTCGCGGCGCCGGTGTTCGTGCTTCTGTTGAGCGCGGTTGTCCAGGTGCTGTTCGGGCTGGTGGTGTGGGCGCGGTTCAGCGGGTCCGTCGTCGGCATGGTGATGCCTGTGTTCGATGCCGGCGTATGGCTGCAGGTCCAGGCCGCTGCGTGGCTCATGACCGTGTCGGCCATCGTCTGGTACCTGCCCCTGATCGGCTATCTGCTGCTGGTGTCCGTCTGGGCCAGGCGCAACGCCTTCCTCTGGGCCGTGCTGCCGCCGGTGTCCGTGCTCATCATCGAAGCGATGCTGGCGCAGTCGCACCACTTCGCGGATTTCCTCGGCCGGCGCTTTGCAGGGCACCTGGAGATCATGGACTTCTCGTCGCGATCCTTCGGCGACGATGGCGATCTGCCAGCGCTGGGCGAGCTCGCCTCGCACATCGTGCGGGTCTTCACGAGTTACGAGACCTGGGTGGGCGTGGCGGTGGCCGCCGCATTCATCTTCGTCACGATCCGGATCCGGCGCGTGCGCGACGATTCCTGATGCAACGTTGCAGGCGGTCCGCGGGTTACACTGCGGGCCGCCATGTATTTGAGCCAGCACCGGGACGGCGCCAATCTAGAAGTCGAACTCGCTGGTAGTTGGCGTGGCGCCGAGTTGCCGGCCATCGAAGCCGATCTTGCCAATATTTCGCTGAACGGCGTTCGCACCCTGCGGATCGCCGTTCCCGAATCCTTCGATCTCGACCTGGCCGGGGCGTGGACGCTGCGCCAGTGGACGAAAGCCGCCGAGGAAGCCGGAGCCAGCGTGGAATTCTCCGGCGCCGTTCCGGGACAGATCGAACTCATCGAATCCACCTCGGCAGGCAAAGTACACGCCGCGCCGCCCTCGTCTTCAGAGCCCAGCTTCGAGCCGGTGAGCTCGCTGGGCCGGCACGTGACCCGGCGCTGGATCAGCCTTTTGATGGCGTTCGAATTCGTGGGCCGGACCACCATGACCCTGCTCCACGCCTGCACGAGCTGGCGGCGCATGCGGCCCACCTCGATCGCGCGGCATGTCTACGAAACGGGCCTCACGGCAATCCCGATTGCCTCGCTGATCGCCTTCCTGATCACGGTGATCATCGCGTACATCGCCGCGCAGTACATGCGCACCTACGGCGCCGAGGTGTACGTCGTCGATCTCATCACGATCAGCGTGCTGCGCGAGCTCGCGGTGCTGCTGACCGCCATCATCGTGGCAGGTCGCTCGGGCAGCGCCTTCGCTGCAGAGATCGGCGCGATGAAGCTCAACGAAGAGGTCGACGCGCTGCACGCCATCGGCGTGAACCCTCATGAAGTGCTGGTGCTGCCGCGGGTCATCGGCCTCGTCATCGCGCTGCCGCTGCTGACGGTGGTCGCCGACCTCGTCGGCCTCACCGGCGGTGCATTGCTCTGCAAGTGGCTGCTCGACATGCCGCTGGTCATGTTCATCGAGCGCGCGCAGGATTCCATCGCCCCGACGACGTTCTGGGTCGGTGTGATGAAGGCGCCGGTGTTTGCGCTGCTGATCGCGCTCACCGGTACGTATCGCGGCCTGCAGGTGCGCGACTCGTCGCGCGAGCTCGGCCGCCTCACTACCACCGCCGTCGTGCAATCCATCTTTCTCGTGCTGCTCGCGGACGCATTGTTCGCGGTGGCGTTCTGGCTGCTGGACATCTGATGGAACCGCTCATCGAAGTCCGCGGACTGGTGAATCGATTCGGCGCGCAGGTCGTGCACGACGGCCTCGACATGACGGTGGAGCAGGGCGAGGTCTTCGGCATCGTGGGTGGCTCCGGCTCGGGCAAATCCGTATTGCTGCGGTCCATCCTCGGCTTGCAACGGCCGCAACGGGGGGAAGTGCTGATGCTGGGTCGCGACCTCACCAAGGTCTCGAGTGCCGAGCTCAACGAAATCAAGGCGACCTACGGCGTCACGTTCCAGCAGGGGGCGCTGTTCTCCTCGCTGACCGTGCTGCAGAACGTTCAGCTGCCCATGCTCGAACATCTGCGGCTGTCGCCCCGGGCGCTCGAGGAACTTGCGCTGCTCAAGCTGAGGCTGGTCGGTTTGCCCGACGAGGCCGGCCGGAAATTCCCGGCCCAGCTCTCGGGCGGCATGATCAAGCGCGCCGCGCTGGCCCGCGCGCTGGCGCTCGATCCACGGCTGCTGATGCTGGACGAGCCTACCGCCGGCCTCGACCCTATCAGTGCAGCCGCCTTCGATGAGCTGCTCATGGATCTGCGTGTTCAACTGGGTCTCACGGTGATCATGATCACGCACGATCTCGACACCATCTTCAGAACCTGCAATCGTGTCGGGGTGATCATCGACCGCAAGATGACGAGCGACACTCTCGAGGGCATCACGGCCAATCCGCATCCGTGGATCCAGGCCTATTTCCACGGGGAGCGCGCCGTGCGCTTCGGCGTCGGGAAAGGCCAGGGACAAGGAAAATAATGGAACGGGAAGCTAACTACACGGCCGTCGGCGCGTTCGTCCTGCTCATCGTCACGATGGCCGGCCTGTTCGTGTACTGGTACGCGGGCAGCTCCGACAACCGCGACTACCGCCGGTACGAAATCTACTTCGAAGGCAGTGTCTCGGGGTTGAACCGCGGCAGCACGGTGCGTTACCTCGGCGTCGAGGTTGGCCGCGTCGTGGCCATTCGGATCGACAAGCGTGCGGCAGACCGCGTGCAGGTCATCACCGATATCGACTCGCAGGCCCCCATCTCCGAGAACACTCTGGCCTCACTGTCACTGCAGGGCGTCACGGGCCTGCTGTACATCGACCTGCTGGTCAACGCCGATGCCAACCGCCGGCAGGAATCGGTGCCCAGCGAGCAATATCCCGTCATCGATTCGGTGCAATCCAATTTCGATCGGCTGCTGGCCAGCCTTCCGGATCTCGTGGGGCGCGCCACGGAAGTCGTCGACCGTGCGTCGCGCGTCCTGTCCGACGACAACATCAAGGCGTTTTCGCAGACCATGCAGAACATCGAGACGTCTTCGGCGACGCTTCCCGGCGCGATGCGCGACGCCGCGGTGGTCATTGCCGATCTCAAGGCCACGCTGGCCGATGTGCGGGTGGCCGCAGCCAATGCACGGCAATTCATGGAAACCTCCGGGCCGAATCTGGCGGCCGCGTCCGAACGCTTTCGCGCAATCTCGGAAAATCTCGCCAGGACAACTACGAGCCTGGACCAGCTCATGACCGCCCATCGCGAAGACCTCGGCTTCTTCATGCGCGACAGCCTTCCTGAAATCGAGCGGCTTCTGCGTGACAGCCGAAGTGCCGCCCAGGAGTTTCGGGAGTTGTCGCGCAGCCTGAAGGCCGACCCCTCGCAACTCCTTTACGAGCCTAGCTACAAGGGCGTGGAGATTCCGAGATGAAACTGCGGACCTGGATTCTTCTCTCGGCCTCGTTGCCCCTGGCCGCCTGCAGCGGGGTCTTCGAGAGCGACCTCGCGGCTCCCCAGTCGTATGTTTTGCGCCTGCCGCCAGGCCCCACGCCCGACCTCGTGAGTGGTTTGGGCAGCGTGCTGGTGCAGCGACCCGAAGCGGGTCCAGGACTCGATTCCGAACGCATCGCCTTGCTGCGCAGCGAGCAGCGTTTCGATTTCTATGCCGCCAGCCGCTGGGCGGCGCCCGCGCCGGATGTGATCGAGAGCGTGATGGTCGATACCCTGCGGGCTACGGGACTCTTCTCCGCCGTCTTCGACGACTCGGCACCATTCGCGCCGAGCTACAACTTGCGATGCAGCCTGCGCCGCTTCGAGGCGGATTACACGAAAGGCGGCCGCGCTCCCACGGTGTTCGTGGCGCTCGACTGCACGCTCGGCCGGCATCGCGACCGCGCGCTGCTCTCCGGCTTCTCGGTCTCGGGTGCGGCGGCCGCATCGGACGACAGGCTGAACGCGGTAGTGGAGGCATTCGAAGCCGCGACCGCCGCCGCGATGTCCGATCTCGGCCGCGCAACGACCGCTGCGTTATCCCGCGAAAACCTGGGTGGTGACAAATCGTCCGGTGTCGAGGCGGCCGGCGAAAATGCGGCCAGCCAGGGGTCTTCAGAAGGTAGATAGGCCGGTCGCTTCCATCAGGCGATAGAGCCAGTAGCTGCCCTGCGACGGGTCGGCGTATGCGCCGAACTCCGCCGTGTATTCGAGCTCGGGCGGCCCATGGTTCGTCCACAACGAGTCGAACCAGGTCGAGATCTGCGTGGCGATCTCGGCATCCGGAGGCACACTCGCCGCGATGTTGGCCTCGAGGTTGTAGTTCTCGAGGTTGCGCCGCGTGAGGTTGGCCGAACCCAGTGTGAACCAGTATTCACTGGCGGTGCGCATGGCGACGAGCTTGCAGTGGAACTGCTCGCCGTGCGTGCGGAACCAGCGAACCTTGATGGCGCCGTCGGAAGCCGCGGCCAGCTCCGTGGCCACGGAACGGTTCGGAATGCCATTCTTCGTGCGGCCGAAGGCATCCTTGTTGGGGTCGAGCAGCACGCGCACGGCCACGCCGCGCCTGGCGGCGGCGAGCAGTGACCGGATGACGTCGCGGTCCGATAGATAGAACATCGCGATGTCGATGCTGTCGCCGACGCGCGCGCCCGCGAAATTGCGCACGATGGCGGCGCCGACTTCACCCTCGGTAAGCACCTGCACGCGCGCCGTGTTCTCGGGTTCCGGCGCGGGTGCGGCCGGCGTCGGTGACGTGTCCCAATCGCCGGTCCATCCGGCCCCGGCGGCAATGGCCAGTTCGCTGGCGAGTAACGGTTCGAGCGCGGCGCCGGACAGCCTCAACCCGACATTGGAGTGCAGGCTGCTCGCGTCGTGTGGATTGGCAGACGTCACGATGCCCGTCAGGCCACCCTTTCCGTCATCCGCGATGACCACCTTTCGGTGGTCGGCCTTGAAGTTCAGCAGGCGGCCCCACGCCGCGAACGAGACACGCTCGGGCCCGGCATCGAGCGGGTTCGGAAGGTTGGCCTCGCCGGAGCCGTCACCGGCCCACCAGCCCATCGTCAGCCGCCAGAGGGAGGAGTAGATAGGATTGGAATCGCGCAGGTCGTCGAGATCGGGCGTGACCACTTCGATGCCCGCGCCGCGCAGCTGCGCGAGATCCCGCGAGGGCAATGCGCCGTAAACGTCATTGATGGGGTCGGCGATGACCAGGATGCGCATATCCGGCATCGCGCGCTTGCGCGCGAGCAGCGCGTCACGCAGCTCCACCGACAACTCGCGATGGGGCTTAACCCCGGTGGCCGCGCCACGCTGGCTGTTGAACAGGAAGAAGTCGAGCACGATGAATTCGCGTGACCGGCCGATGAGCGCGAGCACCGAATCGAAAATCTCCTGGCGAACGACAGGCGCGCCGAACACGTCCGCGCCAGTGACGTCGTTCAGGAATTGCAGTTCGTTGAGCGGGGTCTCGACGATGGTGCCGCGGATGCTGACGCCATCGGGCAGTGGCTTGAACAGGTTCCAGAGCGCGGTGAGGGTCCAGAGCGCGAGGAAACCGTACACAAACAACCGGCCCCAACGCCACGTTCGTCGTGGCGCCTGTGGAGGGGGAGACGGGTCTATCAGTGTCTCTTCCGGCTCTTCAGCCATTCAGGGATTCTAGCCGCTCGGACAGCTCGAGCCAGCGTGTCTCCAGTTGCTCGACTTCCCGAATGAGAGATCCATGCCTTTCGGTCACCTTGCGCGCGTGGGCGGCGTCGCGGGTGAAGTCGATGCCCGCGAGTTCCTTTTCGAGCCTGGCGCGTTCCTGGCCAAGCTTCTCGAGCGATGTCTCGATGGACTTGATCTCCTGCCGCCTGGCCGTCTTGTCCTTGCGCGCTTCCGGCGCGGTCTCGTTGCGAGAAGCCGCCTTTTCGCGCCTCTTGTCGCGCTTGTCTCCGTCGCCCCGCACCTTCGGCGCCGCGGGGGTGGAGGCCGTGCTGCCGCGCTTTTCGAGCCAGTTCGAATAGTCTTCGAGATCTCCCTCGAAATCAGTGACCGCGCCGTCGGCCACCAGCCAGAACTGGTCGCAGACGCTGCGCAGCAAGCCGCGATCGTGCGAAACCACGATCACGGCGCCGGCAAAATCCTGGAGCGCGGTGATCAGCGAATGGCGCATCTCGAAATCGAGGTGGTTGGTGGGCTCGTCGAGCAGCAACAGGTTCGGGCGTTCGGCCACGAGGATGGCGAGTGCCAGGCGGGCGCGCTCTCCGCCGGAGAAGTGGACCACCGGCTCGAACACCCGGTCACCCCGGAAACCGAAGCCGCCCAGGTGATTGCGGCGCCGTTGTTCATCCCACTGCGAACGCACGCCGATCTCGTCGATGCGGTTGGTCAGCGCGATCAGGGCGGTGTCACGCGAGTCGAGGCGATCGACCTCGAGCTGCGCGAAATTGCCGACGATGAGGTCCGGTGACGCCACCCGATCTCCAGCGCTCGGGGGCAGCGCACCCGAGATGAGTTTCATGAGCGTGGATTTGCCGGCACCGTTGCGGCCGAGAATGCCGATGCGCTCACCGGGATTCACCGAGCGGCCGACGCCTGAGATGACCACCCGGTCGCCGTACCCGGCCGACGCGCCATCCAACGTGACCAGCGGCTGAGGGAGTTTGTTGGCCGCCGCGAATTCCCACTCGAAGCTGTCGAGCTCCGTGTAGGTCGCGATGGTCTCGAGCTTGCCCAGCGCCTTGATGCGGCTCTGTACCTGGCGAGCCTTGCTGGCCTGCGCGCGGAAGCGGTCGATGAACGAATGCAGGCGGGCCACTTCCCGCTGCTGGCGGGCCGCCATCGCGGCCGACTGTTGAATGCTGGCCGCGTGCTGGCGTTGGAAATCCGTGTAGTTCCCGGTCCAGTGCGTGAGCTGGCCGTTCTCGAGATTCACGATGCGGTTGACGATGTCGTCGAGGAACTCGCGATCGTGCGACACGAGCAACAGCGTGCCCGCGAACCGCTGCAGCCAGCCTTCGAGCCACAACACGGCGTCGAGGTCCAGGTGGTTTGTGGGCTCGTCGAGCATGAGCACGTCGGCGCGCGACATCAGCGCGCGTGCCATGTTGGCGCGCATCTGCAGGCCGCCTGACAACTCCTTCACCTTGCGCTCGATGTCGGTGGGTGCGAACCCGAGGCCATCGGCCAGTTCCGCCGCACGCGCGGCGGAGGTGTAACCACCCGCCAGGTCGTAGTCGCCTAACAGGTGGGCTTCCTGCATGCCGTCATCGGCGGCGCGCGCTTTCTCGAGCTCGGCTTCGATGGCCATGAGGCGCGTATCGCCGCTGCGCACGTATTCGAGCACCGTCGATTCGGTGCGCGGCAGTTCCTGCGACACGGACACGAAATTCAGCTTGCCCGGGACTGAGTAGTCGCCGGCGTCAGCGCCGAGGTCGCCGCGCAGCAGCGCGAGCAGGCTGGACTTGCCGCACCCGTTGCGTCCAACGATACCGATCTTGTCCCCGCGGAAGATGGTCAGGTTCGCGCGGTCGAAAAGCACCGCGGCGCCACGTCGAAGGCGCAAATCACGGAGTTCAAGCATGTAAGGGTTCCAGCATGGGGTGGCGGATTCTACTGGAATCGGCCTGCCTGACCCCGGACTGCTTCACGCTGCGTTCTCAGACCGGTATGCACTTTCGACCACTACAGGGAGCTCCAACAATGAATCACCGAATCGTGCCGGCGCTCGCGCTTGCACTGCTGATCCCCATCGGCGCGACGGCCGCCGATCCAGCGCCGGCCGCTGCGCCGGCTGCCGCGAGCGACTACGCCTCGATCGATATCGGCGACCTCATCGCCAGAGTCGCCAAACGAACCGGCAAGCAGTTCATCGTCGATCCAAGGGTGCGCGCGGAAGTGCCGCTGATCGGCCTGGATGTCGATCGAATCGACTACCCAAAGCTGCTGGCGATCCTGAACGTCCACCTTTTCGCGGCCTACGAGTCGGGTGGCATGGTCAGGGTCGTGCCCGATGCGAATTCACGCCAGCTGCCGGTTCCTCTCACGAGCGAGGTTCCGTCCAAGGCGCTCGATGACGAATTGGTTACCGTGATGCTCCAGCCGAAAAACATGTGCTCGGCGCAGGCGGTGCCGGTGCTGCGACCGCTCATGCCTCAGGCCGCGCACCTGGCAGCGTACCCGCTGTCCAACACCCTCGTGATATCCGATCGCGCGGCGAATGCGCGTCGCATCTTGGACATGGTGGAAAGGCTCGACAAGGCGGCGCCGGCCGGCCAGAAGTGCCCGGAGTGGGCCTCGGCGAAAACCGACCCGAAGTAGCTAGGCTGGAATGCCCTCTTCAGGCGCCGCGCGGTTTCGCCAGCTGGTCGGAGCTGGCGGACTGGGCGATCAGCCCGGCGAAGGCCGGGCCGGTCTCCTGCTGGCGGGCGAGCAGCAGACGAAGCTCTTCGAGCGTCACGGGCTCGCCGAACAGTTTGCCCTGGCCGAAGCCGCAATGGTGGCGGCGCAGGAAGTGCAGGTGGCCGAGCGTCTCCACGCCTTCGGCGATCACGTTCATCTTGAGGCTGCGGCCCATCTCGATGACGGTGCGCACGATGGTGGCGTCACTCTCGTCATCGTCCACGTCGCGCACGAATGACTGGTCGACCTTGAGCGTGCCGATGGGGAACTGCTGCAGCGCCGACAGCGAGGAATAGCCAGTGCCGAAGTCGTCGATGGAGAGGTGCAGACCCATCGCATAGAGCTCGTCCAGCAGGTGCAGTGTGCGCTTCGAATCGGCCATCAGCGTCGTTTCGGTGATTTCGAGTTCGAAGCACGTGGGCGACACGCCGTGTTTGCGGAACACCGAGCGGAAGCGAAGGATGAAGCTCGCCTGGCGAAGCTGCTTGAGCGATAGATTGAGCGATATGCGACCCGGCGTCGTGACCGTCTGCTGCAGATCGCGATAGTCCTGGCAGACGCGGTTCAGCACCCACTCGCCGACTTCGAGAATCAGGTTGGTCTCTTCCGCCAACGGGATGAAATGCGAGGGCGGAATGTCGCCATGGCCCGGCAGCCGCCAACGCAGCAGTGCCTCGGCGCCGACGATGCGGCCATCGCGCAGGTCCACCTTGGGCTGGTAGTGCATGAGGAACTCGTCGCGCTCGAGCGAGCGGCGCAACTTGCTCTTCAGCATCAGCCGTTCGACGGCGGCCGCGTTCATCTCCGGCGAGTAGAACGCGAACGAATTCCCGCCGTTCTGCTTGGAGTGGTACATGGCCGCATCCGCATTGCGGATGAGATCGATGACGTTTTCCGCGTCGCGCGTGCAGAACGCCACGCCGATGCTCGCGGTCAGGAACACCTCGTGTTCCTGCAGCTGGAAGGCGCGGCCGACTTCGGCGAGCACGCTGCGCGCGAGTTGCGCGACGGTGCCGCGGTTGTCCGCGTCGGCGGCAAGATCGTCGACGAACATCGCGAACTCGTCGCCCGCAAGGCGGCCGATGGTGGTCTCCTGCGGCAGGGCGCGCGTGAGGCGCTCGGTCAGGATCTCGAGCGTGCGGTCGCCCGCGGCATGGCCGAAGGTGTCGTTGATCTCCTTGAACCGGTCCATGTCGAGGTACAGGAGCGCAAGGCTGGTCTTGTTGCGAATGGCGCGTGCGATGGCCTGCTGCAGCAGGTGCTGGAACTGCATGCGGTTCGGCACCTTGGTCAGCGCGTCGTAACGCGCCAGGTAACGAATGCGCCGCTCCGCGCGCTTGCGCTCGGTGACGTTGCGCACCACGAAAATGGTGCCCTGGTACTGCGGATCGTCGGTGGTGATCTGCGAGCCCGTGATGGCCACGGGGATGGTCTGGCCCTGGCGCGTCTTCACGACGGTCTCGCGCGTATCCTGGGAGGCGCGGAGCATGTCGAAATCGCCGCGTTCACGTTCGTCGAAGATCGACACGATGCTGCGGCCGACGAGTTCCTCTTCACCCCACGCGAGCAGCTTGCACGCCGATTGGTTGGCCATGCGGATGACGCCATCGGGCGAGGTGACGAACACGGCATCCGTCATGCTGCCGAGCACGTTGGTCAGGTAGTTCTTGTTGATGGTGGTCTGGCGCAGTTTCTGCCGCATGCGCTCGAGCGCTGCCTGCAGCTCACCGAGTTCGTCGCGCCGTTCGACTTCCATCGGTCGCGAGTAGTCGCCCTGCGCGATGCGGTCCGCGCCCTTGATGAGCGAGGAGATGGGCGTGTGAACGCGACGTCCCGCCCACCATGCCAGCGTCATGCCGACCGCCAGGGCGACGAGACCCAGGCCGCCCGCCAGCAGCAACACCTTGCGCATCTGCTTGCGTTCCATCGAATCGAACTGGGAGCGTGCGGCGGCGGATTCCGGCGCGCCCTCGAACGAGCGGATCAGGATTTCGATTTCGCCGACCGTCTGCGGAGCGACGACGCCCGGCATGGCCTCCACATCGGCGCGCACCGGCTTGACGGCGCTGCGCGTGATGCTCTCCGTGTTGTCACCCGGCCGGCGCCACGCATAGAGCTGGTGGCCCGTGGTGTCACGCAGGATCACGCCGAGCAGCGTGTCGTCGCGCTTGAAGGACTCGACTTCACGGGCGATCAGCTCGCGATCGTTACGCAATACCGCGTCTGCGACTCGTTCGGAGACGTGCCGGGCCAGCTCTCCGGCGCGCAGGTTGAGCTCACCAAGCACGCGGTTGCGGGCGTCTGCAGCGGCGGTGTCGAACAGGGCGGCGTGCTGGGAGTCGTTCTCGTAGACCATGACGGCGCCAACCGCCACGGCCACGGCAATGGCGGCCGCCACGGCGACGGCGATGTACTTGCTCTTGAAGCTGGCGATGGTCACGGAGCCCCGGGATTTCTTGTTTGCGCGATCTTACCCGGGGGTTTTCCACAGGGGGCACATTCGGTGGGCGCCGACAGGGGCGCTATGTCGATTAGTTCCGCAGAAAGGTGCCAGCCGCCCTCCGGTAGGATAGCCGGGCATGCGCAAAACCCCGGAATTCTCGCTGGATCAGCTCACCGGACGTGCCCGGGACCACCTGTCGGAGGTCGCCGACCCACCCTGTACCTTGCATAAGGACGTGGTCGTCCCGTTCCTGGCCATGCGCGCGGCGGCGGCGGCTGACGGCGTCGACATCACCGCCTTCTCGAGCTTCCGGGATTTCGACCGCCAGCTGGCCATCTGGAACGGCAAATTCCGTGGCGAGCGGCCCATGCAGGATCGCGAGGGCAGGCCGCTGGACCCCCTGAGCCTGTCTCCCGAAGACCGGGTCAGCGCCATTCTCTGGTGGTCCGCGCTGCCGGGCGCCAGCCGGCATCACTGGGGCACGGACTTCGACGTGGTGGACACGCGCGCCAAGCCTGCCGGATACAGGCTCCAGGTCGTGCCGGCCGAATACCAGGCGGGCGGCCCCTTCCATCGCCTAACCACCTGGCTGGACGCGCACATGCACGCCTTCGGCTTCTTCCGGCCCTACACCACCGACCGCGGTGGCGTATCGCCCGAGCCATGGCACCTGTCATACGCGCCGGTCGCGAAACGCGCGCAGGCGCAGTTTTCGGCGGCCAGGCTGCGCACGGTGCTGGAAGACAGTGCGATCGATGGGAAGGATGAAGTGCTCGCGGCGCTCGATCGTCATTTCACGACCTACGTGGTCAACGTCGATGCAGCGCCCGCGACGGCGCTGCTGAGTCCCCGGCTCGCGTGAGTCCCGGCCGGGTCAGCCCCAGACTTTCTTGATGGCGCCCAGCATCAACGTGCGGGTGGTCGCCATGGAGTCTTCGACTCCCGTGAACACCGGCGGCTGACGCCGCAACAGGCGCCAGTTCTCGCTGCGCAGGATGCGCTGCAGGTATTCGAGATTGCGATCGATGGATTCCATGTACGGGTTGCGGCCCTTGTACAGGATCTCGAGGTAGCGATACGCGCGGTTGAATTC
>Ga0164241_10002012_pt1 | contig 23094 bp, 21 predicted proteins | sample OricomyardsoilBY_FD_108780 | JGI IMG/M metagenome (GOLD analysis project Ga0164241, IMG submission 108780) | Backyard soil microbial communities from Emeryville, California, USA - Original compost - Back yard soil (BY) | ecosystem: Environmental > Terrestrial > Soil > Unclassified | place: USA... | reverse complement strand
CGCGACGCGGATGCTGTGCCAGTGGATGGAGTTGGTGTCCGGTGGCGGACGCTTCATCGGAATTAGCTTCATTTCGTGAGCGTTTCGTTGGGCCAGCGCCGGGGTGATGCCGGCGAACAGACAGAGTGACGTCAGCATGAGGCCGGACAAATTTTTTATTCTGCCTGATGTCATCAACGGGAAAATCTGGATTGCAACATTCAATTGGCAGGCTGACGGCCTTTGCCGGCCATGTCAAAAAGCATTTTCGCGCGCACCGGAATTGCCTTTGGCAGCAGGGCTATTATGCTCGTGCGTGATGCCAAAGAATAATCCAGCCGACCCCAGGCTGATCCGGCTGATACAAGAACTCATCCAGGCCAAGGGCGGCGGACATAATGAAGCCGAAGTCGCCGACATCATCGAGAACGCGCTCAAGCTGCTCACTGATGTCAGGGACACCGGCGACATTCGCGTCATCCAGACGGCGTTGCGGGAACTGCGTTATTCTTTCCGTATTTTCGCGCCTTACTCGGATAAGCGCAAAGTCACCCTCTTCGGTTCCGCGCGCACCGCGCCAAGCCGGCCGGAATATCAGCAGGCCGCTGAATTTGGCCGGAAAATGGCCGAGGCCGGATTCATGGTCATCACTGGCGCCGGGCCGGGCATCATGCAGGCCGGCCATGAAGGCGCCGGGCCGCAAAACAGTTTCGGCGTGAACATCCGCCTGCCGTGGGAACAATCCGCCAACCCCGTCATCGCTGAGGACAAAAAGCTCATCACGTTCAAATATTTTTTCACGCGCAAACTTATTTTTATCCGGCATTCCGACGCCATTGCGCTGTTCCCCGGCGGTTTTGGCACGATGGACGAAGGATACGAGGCCATCACGCTCATGCAGACCGGCAAGGCCCAGCTCATGCCGCTTGTGCTCGTGGACAAACCCGGCGGCACTTATTGGAAAACCTGGGACAAGCACATCCGCGAACATCTCTTGCGCGACAAATTGATTTCGCCCGACGACCTGAATCTCTACCAGATCACCGACAGCGCCGATGAAGCCGTGAAAATCATCACGCGCTTCTACCGGAATTTTCATTCCACGCGGTTTGTGAAAGACCTTTTCGTCATCCGCCTGAAACACGCGCCCAGCCCTTCGGCCATTGACGCGTTGAACGAAGATTTCGCCGACATCATCAGCGGTGAACGGATCAAGATCATCCCGCCCACGCCGGAGGAAACGGAGGACGCCGACCACCTTGATCTGCCGCGCATCGCCTTTGGGTTTAACCGCAAGGACTACGGCCGCGTGCGCCAGTTGATTGACGTGCTGAACGGGTTGTGAAGTTGCGGTGGTTTTGCAACCGCAGAGGCCGATGGCATGAATCAGTTGCGCGCTGGTTTCCGCCGAAAATACCGCATAAAAACGCCCAGGCACAGGAAGGCGAACACCGTCAAAACCGTCTGGCCGGGTTCGGGGGCGGGAGCCACGGCCAGCCATTCGCCGGTGGTGCCGGGGTAAAATGGAATGTTATAGACAAGGCCACCGCCGTTCACATTCGCGGTGCTTTCGCTGGCGATCAGGGAAATCGCCGGTCCCGTAAGGGCGTCGTGGGTGTAAAGATTTTCATGGCTGCTGACATACGCATAGGCTGAAAGAACGCAGTCAAATTCATCATCCGGCCCGCCGGGCGGCGGATTGCCAGGATTCACAAATTCACGGCTCAGAAACGTGGAATTCTGGATGAACCCGATGTATAACGGCGTGGTGATCCGGGTCGCATCCCACGCAAAACTGAACCCGAGATCGGACGAGTCGTAAAAAGCGGTCGGGTGAATCGTCACCGGCGGAATGTAGCCGCCGTATAAGGCGAAGGTGAAATAAGAATCAGGTCCGATGTCGGCGAGCGAACCGTTGCTGGATGCGGGCGCATTCAAAAACAGTTTCCCGCTGATCCCCAAGTCGGATGAAACAAAGTCGTATTCGTAGGGATATTGAATTTCAGCGCGCCCCACGGCTGCGGTTGAGAAAAGCAACAGGCAATATATCCAGATTTTCACGCGTCTGAAAATGGATCCAGCCGCAATGAAAATGGAAGCCGCTGTCTCGGACGCCTGTTCAAATGATGTCATATTCAATGCTGTCCCCAAGGTTTTTGGGTGTGCGATTGTCGCAACAGAATTGAATTTCATCAGGGCAAAGTTGTCTAGCGGATAAGTGGGCCAGCAAATGCGCTTTTGGGACATCACGCAAAAATGCCCGCAGCTTGGCCGCCCGGCCGCCGGTTAAACGGCCAAAGGCCGGCCAAGCACGGCCGCAAAACCTCAAGGATTTTTAACTGCCAGCCAGTTGCAACAGCCGCTCCGCCTGCGCCTTGGTCAACGATGTCACGGACAGGCGCGATTGTTTCACCAGCGGCATTTCCTTCAGCCGGGCATCGGTCTTGATGGCTGCCAGCGTCACGGGATTTTTCAGCGGCCTGACCGGTTCCAAATCCACGCATGACCAGTCGCCTTCCTCGGCGGTGGCGTCAGGATAAAATTCCCCGGCCACGCGCGCCAGGCCGACGACCTGTTTGTCGCTGACGCTGTGGTAAAAGAAAACGGCGTCGCCCTTTTTCATCGCGCGCAGATTGAGGCGCGCGGCAAAACTGCGGACGCCCGTCCAGGCCGTTTTGCCGTCCTTGACCAGTTGCGCCCACGAGTAAGCCTCCGGTTCTGATTTCACGAGCCAGTAGTTCATGCGAAAAGTTAAACAACAAAGAAACCAAGGAACAAAGCATAAAATTTCCCGCGCCTTGTTTTTGAAACTTTGTTTCTTGTTTTTTTGTTGTTAATTATCATCTTGTGGACATTGCTGAAAATTTGAATTTAATCCGGCGGCGCATCGCCGGCGCGTGCGGGCGGGCCGGCCGCGACGCTGCTTCCGTGAAGTTGCTTGCCGTCTCCAAAACGCATCCGCCGGAAAGCATCCGCGCGGCCGTGGAATGCGGACAGTTGCTGTTTGGCGAAAATAAAATCCAGGAAGCGAAGGCGAAAATTCCATTGTGCCCCGGCAAGGCGTGCTGGCAATTCATCGGCCACCTGCAATCCAATAAAGTGCGCGACGCCGTGGAATTGTTCGAGATGATTCAAGGCGTGGACAGCCTGGTCATCGCCAGAGAAATTTCAAAACGCGCCGAGCAGGCGGCGAAAACCATGCCGATTTTGCTGGAAGTGAACGTCGCCCGCGAGGCGAGCAAGTTCGGCTACGCGCCGGAAAAATTGCTGGCGGAGCTGAACGAACTAAACGCTCTGCCGCGCCTCGAAGTTCACGGGCTGATGGCCATTCCGCCATTCACGCCGGTGCCGGAAAAGGCGCGGCCTTATTTTCAGAAATTGCGCGCGCTGAAAGTCGGGTGCGAGCAAATCCTCGGCGCGCCGCTGCCGCAGTTAAGCATGGGCATGAGCGGCGATTTCGAGGTGGCCATCGAGGAAGGCGCGACGATTGTGCGTGTGGGAACGGCCTTGTTCGGCGAGCGCGTAAGCGGTCTGCGCCGCGTGGATTGAATAAAGTCGCAATTTCACCGGTTTGATTTAATTTGCAGCATGACCGTGGACACCTTCAAACGCGAGCTTGGCGACGCCGTAAAAAATTATGAACGTCATGTGATTTGTCTGCAAAAGACGCCGGACGAATTTGAAGCCGTGCTGCAATCCCTGCTCCAAAAGGCGATCAAAGCCTACGAAACCCGCGCCGCCGGTTTGCGCCACGGCATTGCGCTGGACAAGGAAGTCACCGTTATTTTGAGCCAGAGCGACGGCGGGCGGCCTTTGTGCGGGATTTATTTCAACCTCCATTCGCCCTATAAAAAGGACGCGCTGCCCAAGACCGTGAAACCGCTGACCGAAAAATCGCCGGAGAGCGCTGAATGATTATTTGTCGCTGACGGTGTCGCCCACCTGCGCGTCGCCGGAAACCAGGTCCGCCACGATGTTGCTGTCCTGCTGCGGGCCGGTGACGTGAACTTCCCCCGTCTTCAAGCCATTACGATAGAGAAACAAAGTTTGATCCATCCTCGGCATCTGGCCGGTGGGAAAGCTCATGACGACGAACCGCCCGATGGCGTTCACGGAAACCACCCTGGCCGAGAGCGAAAAATCCGGCGTCACGATGGCGGCGGATTTTGTGGCCGCCGGCCTGGTGATGGCGGCTTTATGGCTGAACCAGGAGCAACCGCCGGTGGCCAAGGCCAGCAGCGCGACGAAAACCGGCAGCGGATTTTTTATTTGCCAAAGCATTAAATTCATGGCCGACATTCTCCAATTTTGCCGGCGGAATCAAGCCTGTGCGCCGTCAATTTTCTCGCACCTTTCGGCGTCACCGAGTCCGGCGAGCAGTTGCGTCACCGTCCGGGTTTGTCCCGGAAGAATCAAGTCTGGCGCGATTTCGCTCAATGGTTGCAGCACAAACCGCCGCTGATGCGCGCGCGGATGGGGCAGGGTGAGCGGCGCGGTCGAGCGGACTTCGTTGCCAAACGCGATCAAATCCAAATCCAGCGGACGCGGCTCGTTCAGGATTTTTTTGGGCCGGCGGCCAAATTCTTTTTCCAGCGCCTGCAATTTTGCCAGCAACGATTCCGGCGTCTCGTTTTTTTGCGGAATCAAACCAGCAACCGCGTTCACAAATTTTGGCGAACCCGGCGGGCAATCCACCGGCGACGTTTGCCAGAGTGACGATTTCAACAGTGGTTCATCGGAAAATTGCTGCAATCGCGCCAGCACAGCGCAAAGAATTTTTTGCGAACCGCCGAGATTTGAGCCAAGTGCAATAAGGGCCAGTTTTGAATTTTGAATTTTTAGTTTTGAGTTCAAAAATTGCGGTGCAGACAACTCAAAATTCAGAATTAAGAGCTTAAAATTATTTGAGTCCCAGCACGTCCTGCATGTCGTAAAGGCCGGGCGGCTGCTGGACGACCCATTGCGCGGCGCGGAGCGCGCCGTTCGCGAACGTGTCGCGGCTGGATGCCTTGTGCGTGAGTTCCACGCGCTCGCCGTTGTTGGCGAAAATGACGGTGTGATCGCCCACGACATCGCCGCCACGAATGGCATGAATGCCGATTTCGTCTGGCGTGCGTTCACCAACGATGCCTTTGCGGCCATGACGCAGCGCTGCTTCAAGTTGAAGTTTGCGGACATCGCCAAGGATTTCCAAAAGCGTCGTGGCCGTGCCGCTGGGCGCGTCTTTCTTGAGGCGATGGTGCATCTCGACCACTTCGAGATCAAAGGCCGGACCGAGGATTTCCGCCGCCTTGCGCGTGAGCCAGAACAGCGTGTTGACGCCGGTGGAAAAATTCGTGGCCACAACCATCGGAATTTCCGCCTTCAGTTTTTCGATTTCCGCTTTTTCTTCTTTTGAATGGCCGGTGGTGCCGATGACAACCGATTTCTTGTGTCTGGCGCAAAGTTCCGCGACACCAAGCGTGGCGTTGTGAAAACTGAAATCAATCACGACATCCGCCTGGCCGATGATGGTAGCGAGGTCATCGCCTTGGTCCACTGTGCCGACGACTTCAAGTTCAGGGATGCGCGCGGCGCAACTGAGGAGCGCCTGGCCCATGCGACCTTTGCCGCCGGTGATGATGATCTTGGTCATTTTATTTTGGCCACCGAGTCGCCGAGAACACAGAGGTTCCGCATATTGATTTTTCTCTGTGAACTCTGTGGCTCGGTGGCAAACAATTTATTTCAAAATACCCGCCGCCTTCATCGCGGCTTTGAGCGTGGCGCGGTTGGCGGCGCTCATGCGCACGAGCGGCAGACGGTATTCCTCGTCGCCGATGCCGAGCATCGCGAGCGCGGCCTTGACGGGAACGGGGTTGGTTTCGATGAACAAATCCTTGAACAACGGATATAATTTCTGATGAATCTGCAACGCCTTCCGCGCGTCGCCGGCGGCAAAAGCACGCACCATTGTCGCCACTTCGCGCGGCGCGACATTGGCGGCGACGCTGATGACGCCCTGCGCGCCCACGGCCATGAACGGCAGCGTGAGCGCGTCGTCACCGGACAGGATTTCAAATTTCGCGCCGAGCGCGGCGCGAAGCTGCGAAACGCGGTCGGCATTGCCGCCGGCTTCCTTGATGCCGATGATGTTTTTACAGTCGGCCGCGAGGTGCTTGACCGTCGGCACGGCGATTTCAATGCCACAGCGTCCGGGAATGCTGTAAAGCATGATCGGCAGCTTCGTGTTCTTGGCGATGGCCTTGAAATGCTGATACAAACCTTCTTGCGTCGGTTTGTTGTAATACGGCGCGACTTGCAACGAGCCGTCGGCTCCGACGCGCTCGGCGGCTTTCGTGAGGCCGATGGCTTCACTGGTGGAATTCGCGCCGGTGCCGGCCAGCACCTTGACTTTACCTGCCGCAAACTTTACGGAAAGCTCGATGATGCGAATGTGTTCGTCGGTATCCACCGTGGGTGATTCGCCGGTGGTGCCGACGGGCACGATGCCGTCCACGCCGCCCTTGACCTGGTGTTTGACGAGCCGCGCGAGGGCGGCTTCATCCAACTGGCCATGCTTGAACGGGGTGACAATCGCGGTGTAGGTGCCGGTGAACATAAATTTAATTCAGACGGCCAAGCTCGCAGAAAAATCGCGTTTTGGCGAGCGGGATTTTTGACGGAATTACCCCAATGACGGATGAAATCTGGTTGAATGGCCGCAGCCCAAGAAACCGGCCGGCTGAACCGGCTCGCAATCACTCAACATTTTCACCTTGGTTCGCCAGGGGCGAAGCGCGCCTTTCAGTAAACCACCACGCGGTAAAAGGCCGGGGCGGTGGCGGACAGGAAGCGGGTGTCGGTGACGATCACGTCGCTGCCGGTGCCGGCGATGCCATCCTGCAACGTCTGCCAAGTCAGCAGGTCGCTGGAGGTTTCCACCCGGTAGGTTCGGTTCAGCGCGGTGCTGAACGTGACCTGATATTTCCCGTCCGGACCGGTGGGCGCGAGGTTCTGGACGGCGAACACCGAACTGGTGTTGGTCGGGTTCAAGCCGGCCACATAATCCTGCCAGACCATCAGGCCGTTGCCGTTCACGTCATTTGTTTCATCAGCGGCCCAGGCGGTGGAATCGGTGAATCCATATCCGATCAGCCACGGCACGGGCGTGCCATAAGGCAGCGCGGGATAGACCGTGATGAAGGCGTTGGTATTTTCAAAGGTGAAGCTTTGATTGCCGGTGTTGGTGTAAATCGTATTGTCCACGTCAAAAAAGCTGAATGCGTTGCTGGCATTGATCACGTCATGGAAGGCGAAGTTGAGCAACGCCCCCTGGTCGGCAAAGGGAATGCTCATGGTCAAGTCCTGCTGGTTGGAACTGGAAAGCAGCGCCCATTGACCACCCGCGCCATCGTTGGTTTGCGTCAGGCTCCAGCCGTAAAGCTGCTCTCCGGCATTGGTGGACGCCAAGGTGACGGAGCAGGGCCAATTAGCCCGGTAATGCAGGCGAATCTGCCGGACATAACGGGGAACATAGGTCGAGCGCAGCGTGATGGTCGAGGGTTGCACGACGGCGGAGGATAACAATCGCAACGAACCGACCGTGACATCGCCGGCAAAAGCAGTGGGCAGATAGGGGGATATGATATAATTGGTCGTATAAACCGGCACTTCATTGGTCGTGGGCGGCACGGCATTGGTGTCCACGACATAATTGGTGCCGGAAATAAACGGTGGTGGGTTGGCAGGAGAACTGGCCGTGAAACCTTGGTAGGAGATCCGAAACGATGGCATGAAAGTGTTGGCGGATCGTTGCAGCGTGGCCCAGCGCAGAAAATATTGGCCGCTGACATCCTTGCCGACCTGTGCAAAATCCTTCGCCAACGCCGTCAAGTTATTTGCCTCATAGTAACGGCCATGAGTCTGGGAAGTGATGGTTTGAAGCGTGGCAGTGTCAATGTCATTGCCGAAGCCGACACAATATATCTGCACATTGGCATTGGTGGCGGCGTTGATGACGTTGTCGAAAGTGTTCGTGCTGGACGTATCGTTGCCATCCGAGCAAAAAATGACCACATGCTCCTCATCGCTGCTGTTTGTGCCCAAGTCGTGAATGGCCGCCGCCAGGGCATCCCAACACCGCGAGCCGGCGGGGAAACCTTGGACATAATTCGTCCAGATGCCGCCGATGGCATTATTCAGCAGTGTTTTCTCCGAGGTGAGTGACTGCACCAATTGCGGAGATTCATCGTCGCGGTGAAATTCATAGATGCCGAACTGGGCGGTGTCGGGCTGCTGGTTGATAATGGCCTGCGCGGCGCTCACCTCGGTGTCAACGGCATCGGAGATTCCATTATTGTTGGTGTCGCCATTGGCCAGCGAAGCGATGCTCTCGCTGAAGTCCAGCACTTGAAAAGCTTTCAGCACCTTGGCGGTGATGCCTTGGTTGACACCCTGGATGATGACTGAAGTTTCGTTTGTGCCGACCGGCACGTTGTCTTCATAAGCGGTCACAGTCAGGTTGCGCGGATCCGTTACCACGGCATTGCCCAGCGTGGGATCGTTGTTGTCCCGCAGCGAGAACTGAAAATCTAACAAATAGGGTGCCGAATAGCTGGCAAGCAGGTTGGCGATGGAAAATCCGGTGACTTTTTTGTTGGCAAAGCTCAGTTGCAGTGTGGCCGTGCCGACGCCCCAGATGTTGGTGGCGGAAACCGTCACCGCATAATTACCGGCATACAACGGACTGCCGGAAATGACACCGCTGGCCGGATCCACGCTCAAACCTTGCGGCAGATTGTCCGCACCGAAACTTGTGGGCGAACCCGTGGCCCTGATTTGATAGTTAAAGCCGGTCTGTTCCGTGCCGGTGGCCGTCAGCCCGCTGATGATGACAGGCTGCGAAGAACCGATGGTGATGGTGAGGTTGGTCTCGGCCGAGGAACATGGGTTGACCGTGCCCAGTGTCACATAAAAAACACCGTCTTCCAAAGGAGTTCCTGAAATCACGCCGTTCGTCGGATTTATTTCCAGGCCATAAGGCAGGCCGGAGGCTGTAAACAGAGTGGGATTATTCTGGGCGATGACCATATAGCTGAAAGAATTTCCTGCTTTCCCGCTGGCTGTCAAAGCGCTGAAAATCAGCGGCGGATCGCATGGCGGCGGACGCCAGGCCGGCGGCAATTGCGCGCCGATGCTGATTGTGGCGCCGAGCGAATTGGTGACGATCACGGTATAAGTGCTGGCCGCAATCGCTGAAAGATTGGTCAGACTGAGCAACGGGCTGGTGGCTCCGATGATATTGGTGCCGTCCTGCTGCCATTGGTAGCTCAACGGGGCTTGTCCCGCCGGTGTCACGTGAAAATAAGCGATGTCGGTGGCGGCATTATACTGGCCGACCGGTTGCACGGTGATGACCGGTGAACCATCACCCACCACCGCCAGATTATGAGTCTGGCCGGCGGCGATCCCGATCACATGAGCCAGGCCGGCGGGGAGGTTCGTCTGAAAAAAGGTGTTGTCCCCCCAGACCACGACGGTGCCGTCCTGCTTCAAGGCCACGCTATGGTAGGCGCCCGCCGTAATCGCAATGACATTGGACAAGCCGAGAGGCACCTGGCATTGGCCCCAAGAATTGTCGCCCCAGGCGATCACTTTGCCGTCGCCGCGCAACGCCAAAGAATGATATTCGCCGGCGGCCAGCGCCGCGATATGGGGGAGGCCGTTCGGGAGATTGGTTTGGCCCCAAGTATTGTTGCCCCAGGCCGCCACCGTGCCATCACCCTTCAATGCCACGCCATGCGTATAACCGGCGGAAATTGCCACCACATTGGTGACGGTTGCGGGCGGCGGCGGAGCGCTGCCCCACGCCATCACATTGCCGGCGCGGGTGAGCGCCATGGCTCCGGTTGACGCGGCGGCCACCGCGACCGCTTTGTTCAAGCTGGCCGGCACCGTGGTCCGGCTGCCCCAACTGATGACGCTGCCGTTGCCGCGCAATGCCAGGCTGAAACCGTCACCGGCGGCGATGGCCACCACGTTCGTGACACTGGCCGGAATTGAAATTTCGCCGGAGGCATTGTCACCCCACCCGGTCACGGTGCCGTCCTCTTTCAACGCCAGACTGTGGGACGCTCCCCCGGCGATGGCGGTGACATTCGTCAACCCGGCGGGCGCGCTGCTCTGGGAATGATCATTGCCGCCCCACGCGACCACGGTTCCCGCCGCGTGAACTTTTTCAGCGGCAACGCTTAGAATCAGGAAGGCCGCACAAAGAATAGTGATGGATGAAAACTGGAATTTTGCGATTTCAGAAAAGAACCGCCGCTGGGGTGGTTGTGAATATAGGTTCATTCATTTTATTATTGGGGATGAACGCGGGCCGGTTCAAGGGAAATTCCCGACAATTTTGTGGCGCGACAGGATGGTTTCATGACCCGGCAGCCTGGTAATTTTCTGCGTCCCTCATTTGCCTTTGCCGGCGAATTTTCGCCAGTCATCATGCCGCCCTGCCGTTGGGGACAAGCCTGCCCGCCTGTAACCACAACTGGTGACAAGCCAGCGGCGGCGAATCTGTTATGCTGTGCTTGTTGGAAGTAGTGACTCCGACAAAAATTTAGTGTGTTGTTCAAAATGAGGCCGGAGTAGTGTCCGGCCTCTTTTCTTTTCCCTCCAGCCCAGCATTCGCACCCCGGAATTTTCTCGCCAGAACACGGAACCGCGAAAAATACCAGTTTGGCCCGGCCGCTTGTTGGCGTTATACTGGCTGCATCTAAATCCAGAACATCTGGAGCCGAATAGAAAAGCATGAACAAACCATCCAAGACTCCCGGCATCTGCCGGATTGACCAGCCGTCGCATCGCACGCACGGTTTCTTTGTGCGGGTGGGCCGCAAGGGCAAGGTCCATTCCGCTTTCTTCGCCGATAAAAAATATGGCGGGCGCAAGGCGGCATTGGCGGCGGCGCAGTCGCATCATGTGAAGCTGCGGGCCAAGCTCGGTGTTCCGCGCCAGGTTTCGCGCCGCTGGAATGCCGAGATCGTCCGGCGCAAGGGCCGGTCAGGCATCCACGGCGTGCGCCGGATGCTGGTGCGCGGCGGCCGCCGCCTGCGAAAATACTGGGTGGCGTCATGGAGTCCCCAGCCGGGCGTGGTGCGGCGGAAACAGGCGTCCATCCGCAAATACGGTGAGGAAAAGGCCAAGCAAATGGCCATCCGCGCCCGCCGGGCGGCCCTGCGGAAGATGAAATGAAGCGCGGCGGAAAACGCCGCCGCCATTCGCGCTCCCGGTTTCCTGATTAATTTCCGGCTCATTCGTCCGCTGGATTCGCTGTGATTTATTTTGGACATTTCTTTGTCGTGCCGCCCGGCCGGCTGGGATAGAATCATTTTATGATCCTGACACCCGACGAACTTCGCAGTCTGGTTGAACTCACCCATCAGTCCCCGCACACGCTGCTCGGCATGCATCCGTTGGGCGGCCAGTCCGGCCTCGTGGTTCGCGCGCTGTTACCGGATGCCAAAGCGGTGGAAATCCAGCCGGTGCATGAAAAGAACCAGCCCAGGTTCAAGCTGGAGCGGATTCCCAACACCGATGTTTTTGAAGGTGTCACCTCGGCGGCCAATGCCGTTTATGCCTACGATCTCGTCATCACCAGCAAACAAGACCAGACGCGCCGCACGCGCGATGCGTTTTCTTTTTTGCCGACGCTGGGCGAGGCCGATTTGTATCTTTTTGGCAAAGGCGACGAGCGGAAAATTTACGAAAAGCTCGGCGCGCAACTGCGCACGATTGACGGTGTTCACGGCACAAGTTTCGCGGTCTGGGCGCCGAACGCGCAGCGCGTCAGCGTCGTCGGCGATTTTAATAACTGGGACGGACGCTTTCATCCGCTGCGGCTGCTCGGTGCTTCCGGCGTCTGGGAAATTTTCATTCCCGGCGTGGAACCGGGCGCGCATTACAAGTTCGAGATCCGCGACGCGCACGGAAAAATCAAGCTGAACACCGATCCGTTTGGATTCTTTTTTGAAGTCGCGCCGAAGCAGGCGGCGATTGTCTGGGAAACAAAAAAATTCAAATGGACGGACGACGCGTGGTTGAAGCAACGCCGCAAGCGCGATGTATTGCGGTCGCCGATGAGCGTGTATGAAATGCACGTCGGTTCATGGCAGAAAAAGAATGCAACCGAATCGTGGAGCTACCGCGAACTCGCCGTGCCGCTCGTCGGCTACCTGAAACGCATGGGCTTCACGCATGTCGAATTCATGCCGGTGGCCGAACACGCGTTTTATCCGTCGTGGGGCTATCAAGTCACCGGTTTCTACGCGCCGACCAGCCGCTTCGGCACGCCGGAGGATTTTCAATTCCTCGTCAACGCGCTGCACGAGGCCGGCATCGGCGTCATCATTGACTGGGTGCCCGCGCATTTTCCGCGCGACGAATGGGCGCTCGCGAAATTCGACGGCACCGCGCTTTACGAACATGAAGACCCGCGCAAAGGCGCGCACCAGGATTGGGGAACTTTGATTTTTAATTTTGGCCGCAACGAAGTTTCCAATTTCCTCGTCGCCAACGCGCTTTACTGGTGCGACCGCTTTCACATTGACGGCCTGCGGGTGGACGCGGTCGCCTCGATGCTTTATCTCGACTATTCGCGCAAGGCGGGCGAATGGATTCCCAACCAGTTCGGCGGGCGCGAAAATCTCGAAGCCATCGAGTTCCTGAAAAAATTCAACCACATCACGCAGACGGAATTTCCCGGCGTGATGACCATCGCCGAGGAATCCACCGCCTGGCCGCAGGTGACGCGTCCGCCCTACATCGGCGGCCTCGGTTTCTCCTTCAAGTGGAACATGGGCTGGATGCACGACACGCTCGGCTATTTCAAACTGGATCCGATCCATCGCAAATATCATCAGAACGATCTCACGTTTGCGATGCTTTATCATCACAACGAAAACTTCGTGCTGCCGCTCTCGCACGACGAAGTCGTTCACGGAAAACTGTCGCTCATCGGCCGGATGCCCGGCGACGACTGGCAGAAATTTGCCAACCTCCGCGCGCTGGTGGCGTATCAATGGCTGTTCCCCGGCAAAAAATTAATTTTCATGGGCGGCGAATTTGGCCAGTCGAAAGAATGGAACGAAAACGCGCAGCTCGACTGGTGGCTGCTCGACGCCGGCCCGTTCCATCGCGGCCTGCAAAAATTTGTCGAGGATTTGAACCGGCTTTACACTGCGTCGCCCGGACTGTGGCAGGGCGATTACGAACCGGCGGGCTTCAACTGGATTGACTGCAACGACCGCGAGAACAGTGTGCTGTCGTTTCTGCGCCAGACGGCGGATGGAAAAAATCACACGGTCGTCATCCTGAACCTCACGCCGGTGCCGCGGCCGCATTATCGCATCGGCGTGCCGCTGGCGGGCAAATGGAACGAAGTCCTGAACAGCGACGCCGGCATCTACGCCGGCGGCAATTCAGGAAACTGCGGCGGCGTCACGGCGGCAAACATTCCCTGCCACAACCAGCGCGCTTCGGCGGAATTTTTCCTGCCGCCGTTGAGCGTGGTGGTGTTTCAGGCGGAAAGTTGAAATAATTGCGCCGGAAAATTTGCGTGGCTTAAAGTTCGTCTTCTCTGAAAAAAACAGCGCAGATCAGCGGCCGGCTTTTACTTCACCCCCGGAAACGCCAGATAGTTTTTCGCGTTGGCGTGGCAGATGTTTTGAATCATCGGCCCGACGAGTTTTTCGTCGTTGGGAATTTCCCCGTTCTCCATGTCGCGCCCGATCAAATTGCACAGCGTGCGGCGGAAATACTCATGGCGCGGATAGCTCATGAACGAACGCGAATCCGTGATCATGCCGATGAACCGTGAAAGCAGCCCCAGGTTCGACAACGCGTTCATCTGCCATTCCATGCCTTCCTTCTGGTCCAGAAACCACCAGCCGGAGCCGAACTGGATTTTTCCGGGCAGTGAACCGTCCTGAAAATTTCCGATCATCGCGCCGAGGACGTAATTGTCCGCCGGGTTCAAATTGTAAATGATCGTCTTCGGCAGCGAATTTTCCGAATCCAATTTGTCCAGATACGCCGCCAGCGTTTGCGCCTGTGGAAAATCGCCGATGGAATCAAACCCCGTGTCCGGTCCAAGCTGCCTGAGCCGCCGCGTGTTGTTGCCGCGCAGCGCGCCAAGGTGAAGCTGCTTTGTCCAGCCGCGCTTCGCATCGAGCTGGCCGAAGAACATCATCATGAACGAGGCGAACTGCGCATGTTCCAGCACAGAAACCGCCGCGCCCTTGCGCGCCTTGGCGAAAATCCCCGCCGCCATCTTCTCGGAACAAAAATCTGCAAAGCAATGGATCAGGCCGTGGTCGGACAAACGGCAGCCTTGCGAATGGAAAAATTCATGCCGCTTTTCCAGCGCGCTGATGAACGCGCTGAAACTGTTGATGTCCACGTTCGCGACGGCGGCGAGCCGCTCCACCCACAGATTAAAACTGACGGGCTGGTCCACCGTCAGCGCCTTGTCCGGGCGGAACGCCGGCAGCATTTTCGTTGGATGGCCTTGTTTGGCGAATGCGCGGTGATGGCCGAGATCATCCGCCGGATCGTCCGTGGTGCAGACGGCCTTCACCTTGAATTTTTTCAGGATGCCCTGCGTGGTCAGCGCGGGCGTGGCGAGTTTGGCATTGGCCTGCTTCCAGATTTTGGCGGCGGTCTTTTCGCTCAACAAATCATTGATGCCGAAATAACATTTCAGTTCCAGGTGCGTCCAGTGATAGAGCGGATTCCGCAGCGTGTGCGGCACGGTCTTCGCCCACGCGTGGAATTTTTCCTCCGGCGGGGCGTCGCCCGTGCAGAATTTTTCCGCGACGCCGTTGCTGCGCATCGCGCGCCATTTGTAATGGTCGCCTTCCAGCCAGATTTCAAACAGGTTTTTGAACCGCCGGTCCTCCGCGATGTCCTTCGGCGAAATATGGCAGTGATAATCGAAAATCGGTTCGGCTTCGGCGAACCCGTGGTAAAGCCGGCGCGCAGCTTTTGTGCTCAATAAAAAATCTTCGTGGATAAAGACCATAATCCTTGGAGCTTACCGTCTGGCCGGGGGCGGCTTCAAGCCGCTTTCCTTGAAACCATGAAAGTTGATCGGTCAAGGCGTGAATTGCGCGGCCAGATTGCCGCGTTGCGCGTCGCTGAACCGGCTGAAATCTTCATCAGTGATGGCCAGAAGTTTTTCCACATCTTTCGGGTCGAGCAGTTTTGGGCGCAGCATCAAAGAATCATCCAGCAGATGATATTCGATGAGTTCTTTGGTCGGGCCCAAAATGGTCATCGTTACCGCCGGATAATTATACTCTGGCCCATGTCAGCGAATGGGGATTGATCCCCATTGGATTTGAAAAATCGGCAGCGGCGCGCGGTTTTGCGCGGTCAACGCGCCGCTGGAACCGGTGGCGTGGGAATAGAAGAATCTTTGCGTTATCTTGCACGGATATTTTTGTTCCAGCGCCGTCACGTCAACACCCAGGCCGGTCAGCCAGTTGATGGCGAGTTGATGCGCCTCGTTTTTTCCGATTTGCGAAGTCATCTTTGACCAGCGCGTCTGTTGCTCCCGGATGCTTTCTGGCGACTCGGCGGCGCGAAATTCCCGCTGCCAGAAATTGGCCAAATGGCCGCGTCCGAAACCGAAGAAGCATTTTTCCGTTTCAACGCTGCCGCTGAATCCAATCAGGCCGGGCGGGGCGACGCTGCCTCGGAATAATCTTTCATTTTGCGTGATCGGCTGGCCGGACGGCAATTGAGCTTGCTGGACGAACAGGTTGCAGTTCGTGAGCATGACCGCCATCGCCACATACTTGTAAGCCGCCGTGATGAGGAATTTATTCGTGGCGGTTGCGAACAATTTGTTGGTGGCGGTGAAGGCGATGAGGTTGGTCATGGGCAATAATCGGTTTTATGGAAGCTTAAGCCATTTAAGCAAGAATAGGTTTTTATGATGATATTTTACTTCAAGCAGAAAATAATAACCAAGATTGTCCAACGCGTAAAATCCGGCGCAGACCGGAACTATCAAAAGACAAATCGCAGTGATTTTTTGTGCCGACGGACTGTGGAGTATGACGGGCGTTAAAATCACGCAGGATAAACTTGAAAACAAAGCCACTAGAAATGACATAATAACCTCCTGGCTTCGTTCGCCAAAATCCGGCATAAGAAGCAAGGAAAATACGATTGGATAGAATAATGCAGCCAATGCCATTCTAACCGAAAAATTAGGTCGCGAACGTCGCTTTTCCATGTCATTTCCAGTTTTCACGGATCACCTTTTTCCCTATCGTGGCCGATGCTGCATACTTGCAGGCCGCAGTTTGCCGGTGACGCTTGCAGAAAGGAGATTGGTCATAATGAATGATATTATCCGAACAACCCGCCAATAACGGAGGCCCAGCCCATAAAACCAAACCAAGCGGCTGGCAACAGAAGAGCGGCGGCGATGACTTTTTCTCCAAGCGTTCCGCGAATGAGGATGGGAATCAAAAGAAGCGCCGAAGCGGTGGGAAGCAAGGCGAACAGAAAGTCGTTCAGGCCCGTCTGAAAATCATAATCATTTCCTTCCACTCCACTGACGAAGTAGAACATCATCGCCTGCAAGAACACGGCAATGACAATCCGCAGAGCCGCATGGCGCGATGATCTTCGCGGCGCATTTTGCTGGTTGTCGTTTTTTTCAGTCATTGTCTTTCCAAATCAACACAGCCTGAAATTTCCCACGACTCCGCTCCGGTAAAACCATTGGGAATTGCGTCGCCGGCAAATTGACCTACGCAATAATACAAAGGGTATCCAGCCATCCAATTTCCGAACAAATATCCGAGCGCTTCGGCATATTGAGCATGGGCCAACCCCGAAAAATCTCCGGTAGTGGGCAGATAAACAAGTTGTGTCCAACCCACCAGCGCGCCTGCCGGTCGGCCAACCGCGTCATAGTCTGATCTTGTATTGATGCTGCCACTTGGAGAGAAGTCAATGCCAAACGCATCTGCCCAGGCTTTGTCATAAGTTTCGCACCCATCTAAAATTACCAGGTGATAGGGATGCTGGTTTGTCCGGGGATGCTTTGGCTTGGACATGTATGCCTCATTGTGCAACCACTCGTAAGCGTCAGCAGTTCCAAATCCTGAATGCTTTTTGTTTCCGAAAATGACTCCGCTACCAGAAGAATGACCAAACCAAAAGAAATTGCCGCTGTCCTGTATGGCGTGCTTTAGCACGTTTTTATCTGGATCAGAATCATAACGAAAAGCGGTGCCGCCATAAGGCACGTTTGCAACCGGCAGTAAATTGTATGAATTGGGATCGGCCGGATTTCCTAGAATATTGATTACACCATCTTGCATAAGTTGAGTCCGGTTGCCGGTGAATGGAGGAAGATACGAAGCAATTCCATCCCAACCCCAAGCGACCGTGAAATTACCGCCTGCATTCGCGATTGATTTAAGAAACCAAGTTGAAAAAATTGGGGAAGGCGATGTGTCAGCAGGCTGCATACTGCCGGAACCGTCTGGCTGATGAAGATAGAAAACCGCCTGAACGTTGCCAAACGAAATCTGGCTTCCGTTTCCGTCAGTCAAATCCCAGCCTATGGCAATCTGTCCGTCTGGCGCTGAAAGTCCTGTGGCATAAACAAGCGAGTTGCCGTAGTCATCGTAGAGATATACGTCAAAAGTGTCATTGGTGTCCGCCAGAGTTCCGTAAATGTAGAGGTAGCTGGTGAACTGACTGGTCAATTTGTCCATCATAATTGGATTGTTCACTTGCACCAATATTGGCGTGCCCATGACATTTGTGATCAAGTCGGGCGAACTCGCCGGCGCAACCGGGCAATCCAATTGAATTTGATAATTGCCATTGGTCAAAAAAATGGTGTTCCAATCCATTTGCCATTGGCCGTCTGGCCCTTGCGCGAGAACTGCATCCGCTGCCGGCAGGCCATTGACCCATAAGGCTAGCGGCGGTTTTGGAATGTTCGCACTCAAGCCATAAATGGGCAGTTGCGCGAAACCGCTGATTGTTGTGCCGTTCGTCACACCAGATAAATTCAACGGATTTTCGGCGACATGCGGATTAAGGCCAAGAATAAATTTGGCGAGATTCGGCAGGCCGTCGCCAGCCGGGGCGGCCAGCGAATTGTCCATCGTCGGATCAAAGCCGTAGCGCAAATCCCATTGGTCCGACAGCCCGTCGCCACTCGTATCTTGCTGCTCAACCTGCACATTGCCAACTGCGTATCCGCCGTTTGTGTCGGTGAGGATGTAAGTAAAGGCATCGTCTCCAAACAAATTTGGGCTTCGCGTGTAGATGATATTGCCGCTCGCGTCATTTGACACGCTGCCCATGCTCGGCGGATTGACGGCGTAAAGAATCGGCGAGTTGCCTGAGGCATTTGTCACAGCATTGAATGCCACGGAATAAACATTCGTTTGCAGTGTGATGATGAGGTCATTCGCCGAAGGCGGAGTGTTTCCTGATTGATTGACAAAAACGGTGACGGTCGCATTTGAGGAAACATCGCCGTAACCGCTGGTAATATTGTAGGTGAAGGAATCAACGCCATAGAAGCCCGAATCCGGTGTGTATTGAAATGTCGCGGCGTCTGATGAATAATTGATGCTTCCGTGCTGCGGCGAAGTCACGTTGGCGATGTAAAGCGCATCATCATTCGGGCTGAAATCGTTTTGAAAAATGTCAAGTTGGTTGGCCGAACTATCCTGATCAATCCCGAAAAAATCATCGTGCGGAACCGGCGTGACATCAAAAACACGATAAAAGCCGCAGTCCACTTGCGTATCACTTGAATCCTCATGGTCCATCGGTTGAATCCTATCAGGAGTGGCGGCGGCTGGATTAACCGTATAACCGTTACCGTTCACCGATTCTCCAGTCATCGGATCGAAAATGATAAGGCCCGATAAATCAAAGCCGGGTGGATAAATGGCCAGCGGCACGGCGGTGCCATTAGCCGACAGAGCCATCGGGACAGATGTTCGGGCTGAACGCGCCGCCGTCCTGCCAAGCGCCACCGATGGATTTGGCGGACTGCCGCCTCCGCTTTCACCACCAGAGCCGCCAGATGGAGCTGGAATGACATTGGTATGCACAAATTCCGTCACATTGGTGCCAGTTGCTGCCGGGAAATAATTTGCCAACTCGCCCCAATGCACGTCGCCGGACAAGGATTTTTCGTATTCAATCAGGTAAATTCTCCCGTTGGTGCTCGGCCAGTTGAGAACGATATTGGTTGCTTGAACCCCGATGCTGACTCCAGTAAGAGCAGGTGAGGAAAAGGTTGAAAGGGATAAAAATGCGGAGGCAATGAGCACGTTGCGTTTAATCGTATTCATAGAGTTTTCCTGATGGATACTGGTTGTGACTCTAGTAACATCGCTTGTCAAGACCTTTGCTTCTTATGACTAATGGGTGTCAAAAAACAATTTGCGAGAGGCCATCGCCGCCAATGTCATCCGGCTGTTGCGGGAAGCGCGGGAAAAACGCGGGCTTTCCATGAATGTGGTGGCGCAGCGGTCCGGTCTTTCTCATTCCATCGTCAGCCTCATCGAGCGCGATTTGCGCAATCCCACGCTGGACACCTTGCTGCGAATGGCCGAGGCCCTGGAAATTGATTTGGGGGAAATCCTGGTGCAGGCCCGCAAAGAAGCCGGCCAGGCGCGATAGAATTTACACGAATTTCTTCACGACGAACCGAGCAGGAGCGGTTTCATGTGCCGCTCGAAAAGATTTTCCGTGACGTTTCTGGCGATGACGGCCTCGTGTTTTTTCAGCGCGTTCAGATAGCGGTCGCCCAGCTTCGCCGCGACTTTGAAGCTGACGTGCAGCAACTGGCGGAAGCTCGGATTGAACGCCGGATTTTTCCGGTCGTGGCGCAACGCGGAAACAAATTGGTTTGAATTCCAGCCGTTCACGGTCGTGGCAGATGGCAATTTCGATTTATCAATGTCAATGACGCTGGCGTAAGGCGCACAAAACTCGTCCACATGCCCGATGGCATAAGCGTAAATCTCTTTCGCGATTTCCAAGCCGTCGCCGCCCGCCTCGGCCAAACCGATCAATTCCTCCAGCCACGTCGTGCCGGCGGTTTTGATGTGGACGCCCGCGTTAAATTTCTTCAACGCCTGGCGCATTGGTTCGTAAATGGAAAACTTGTCGCTGCCAGAATGCACGCTCAACTTGAGCGAGGCGGGCAGGCCGTATTGCCGGATGGCGAACGCGATCACGGCGAGGTCTTCATTGAATTCTTGCGCGAATTGTTTCACGTCGCCGACGTAATCCACGCCTTTGTTGAAACGCCCGGTGAACTTAGGCGCGATGGTCTGAATTGGAATTTTTTCATCCGCCAGCGCGGCGAGAATGATGAGCAGTTCCGGCGGCGTCTGCGGGCTGTCCGTTTCGTCCATGGAAACTTCGGTGATGAAATTCGCCGCGCCTTTTTTTGCGACGATGTGGCGATAAATTTTCCCCGCGTCCTGCACGGCGAGTAAAAACTTGTTTGCCACGCGCTCAACTTCCGCCCGCGAAATTTCCAGCGGGTGATCAATGTGCGGGACAGAAACTTTTCCCACGAGTTCGGGGTGACGATCCACGAATGCTTGCACGTCGGTCGCCGCCGCCGGTTTGCCGATGGAATCGGCCACGTCAATCGTGAAGAAATCCGACGGCGCGATGAAACGATCCACCGTTTCCAGGCGGATATGGTCGGCGTCCACATGATAGGATTTCTTCCATCCCAGCGCCTGCACCGCCGCATCGGCCTCGGCCCGCAAACCTGACGGTTCGGTGCCAATGAAGCTGTGTTCGCGGTTCGATTTGTTCCAGACAGGAATGAATTCCGCGCCCCGTTCCGTGGCCAGCACGCAGGCCCGAAGCTGGGCCTTGCCCTGATGACCAAAACGGTCGCCCATGCCGAAGGAAAATTTGCCGAGATCAAGGTGTTCGTTCATAAAATAGTTGACGGCCGCAATATAACAAATGTGCCCGGCAAAACGCCATGCGAGTTCTGCAATTATATTTGAGAATTTTGCACTGGACCGGCGCCCCGTTCTTCGCCGGTCATCCGCTCTCGTTGGGCGTCATGGACATTTGTGATTTCCCTTTTCTTTGATCAGCGTGATGCGGCGGTCGTCTTCCGCCATGCTGGCTTCGCGGGCCAGATGAAAAAAATCATGCCATTGAAGCAAGACCTTCAGCCCTTGCTTTTCGAGCCAACTTATGGGCTTCTTTGGCTCCATTATTTACGGAAAACAGTTTCTTCTTCACAACTCCAACCTGCGGACTCCAGGAAGCCTCCCAAAATTCGTATTCAAACTCCTTGCTGGCCTTGGTTGTTTTTCTGACGCCGACCTCGGCATTTTTGAAATTCGCCCGCCTGATCTGGGCGTATTCTTTGCGCGTCAGGCGCGGGAATAATTTATCCACTTCCAAGGCCCGCTTTTTTGCCGCCAGAAAACAGGCCCGTCTGGTCGGGTGCCTGGAAAAATTAAACACTTCATGCAGTTTCGCGCGGGCGCGATGAAGCTCCACCAGAAAACCAATCTGATCCTGCTGGGGGTAATTGACATGAAACAGATGCGGGACTCTGGTTGATTTGAGGCCGGTTTTTTTCATAAATCAGTTGAATGTCAGCGGACATGTTATGAATGTCTGTAACATTTTTACGGCGTCCGGCAACATGAAAATTCATGCCTGGTTGAAAGCCGGGCCGGTTATCTTTTCAATCCCCTTTGCCACAGGTCAAAATGATACAGCGCGACGACGACGAGGGAGTGGCCGATTTTTTCATCGGCGACAAGCCGTGGAATTTCCGCCACCGGCACGAACTGTGTTTCCAAATCCTCGCCATGATCAAATTCCACGTCGTGTTTCAACTCGCAGTTCTCAATCAGCACGGTGAAGGTGGTGTTGCTCAAGATCGCGGGATTGGAATGAATTTTTCCGAGCAGCCGCGCGTTTTCGCCTTCGTAGCCGGTTTCCTCGCGGAGTTCACGAATGGCGGTGGCGACGGGATCGGTCTCGTGCGGGTCCATCATGCCGCCGGGAATTTCCAGCTCCACGGTCTCGGTGCCGAAACGATATTGCCGCACCATCACCAGCTTCTGGTCGGGCGTGACGGCGATGATGTTGACCCAGTTGACGCTGTCGAGGACGTAGAAATCATGCGCCTGGCCGGTGCGCGGATTGATGCAGGTGTCGGAGCGGATCTTGAAGATGCGAAAATCGCCGACGGATTTTGAACCGGTTTTTTTCCAAGGCTTAACCATATACGATTTTAGATTTACGATTTACGAAACGCGCGGATTTGTGGACCGCTCGTAAATCGTATATCGCAAATCATAAATTCAAAACCCCTTTTCCTTGGCCGCCCAGCCTTGTTTCATCAGCGTGAGCAGGTGCTTCAAGGCTTCCTCGTAGCTGCGGCTTTTTTCGGCGGCGAGCTGACGGGCGCGTTTGTCGAGCTGTGCGGCCATCTCGGCGGATTTTTCCGCCGGACAGCCGAGAGCGGCGAGAACCTGGGCAAGCTGAGCGATTTCCACGGGGTGAAAACGGATTAGTGGATTATTGGGTTGATGGAAATGAGGACGGCAAAAAGAAAATTCCGCCCACTAATTCAATCATCCAAAAATCCACCAATCCAGCAAAGGCTACTTCACCGAATCGGCCGGGACGATTTTCACGCTGATGAGCGTTTGTTTGGTGACGGGCCGGTCGCCGGGCTGCGTGGGCGTGGTGGCGATTTTTTCCAGCACGTCGTCGCCTTTGATGAGTTTGCCGAACGCGGTGTATTGGCGGTCGAGAAAACGCGGGTCGCCGTGGCAGATGAAAAACTGGCTGCCGGCGGAGTTGGGATCATTGGAACGCGCCATCGAGAGCACGCCGCGCGTGTGGGCCTTGTCGTTGAACTCGGCCTTGATCTGATGGCCCGGCCCGCCGGTGCCCCAGCGCGCTTCGTTTTTCGCATCCTTGGTCAACGGATCTCCACCTTGGATCATGAAGCCTTTGATGACGCGATGAAATGCGGTGCCATCATAAAATCCCTGCTTGGCAAGTTTCTTGAAATTTTTG
>Ga0164241_10002011_pt1 | contig 23097 bp, 16 predicted proteins | sample OricomyardsoilBY_FD_108780 | JGI IMG/M metagenome (GOLD analysis project Ga0164241, IMG submission 108780) | Backyard soil microbial communities from Emeryville, California, USA - Original compost - Back yard soil (BY) | ecosystem: Environmental > Terrestrial > Soil > Unclassified | place: USA... | reverse complement strand
TGGTGGGCCGCTTTGGTCTGGGCTGCCTGCTGGCGCGGCGGTTGAGCGAGGCCGGCGCGCGATTCATCGAGGTGACGACCGAGTACATTCCGTTTCTAAACTGGGATACGCACGAAAACGGCCACAGCCGCACGGTGAGCATGAAGCAGATGGTTGACGCGCCCATCGCCCAGCTGGTGCGCGATCTCGATGAGCGGGGATTGCTGGATCGCACCCTGGTCGTGGTCGCAAGCGAGTTCAGCCGCGACATGATGGTCGAGGGCAAACCGAACAAGGGCGTGAAGGACCAGGTGGAGGTGCCGTCGGTCATCAACGACCCGAAGTTCTACGGCATGCACCGCCATTTTACCGCGGCGGGCAGCGTGCTGATGTTCGGCGGCGGGGTGAAACGCGGCCATGTACACGGCGCCACTGCGGACGAGCGGCCCTGCAGGACGATCAAGGATCCCGTCACGATCACCGACCTGCACGCCACGATCTATCGCGCCGTGGGAATCGCGCCAAACCACTCTTATGACGTGGAGAAGCGTCCATTCTACGTGACCAGCGACGGCAAGGGCAAAGCCGTGGATGATGTTTTTCGCTTTTCCGCCGCCTCGTGACGCCGGGGGGGGGGCGACGATTTTGCGCTAATTTGCGGCGGATGAACCATAGCCGTTGCAGGTTCGGCGAATGTGAGTAGCATGCCCGCGCCGGGGTTTCCTGGCGGATGCGGCGGTCAGGCGGACGACAGGGGGGTTCCCCTTTGTCCGAAAGGTTGCATCGCCGTTTTTTTTCTTTCTGATGAAAATAATGATCCTATTTCCCTTCCGTTTCCGCCGGTCGGTTTCCGCCGTGCGGTTTTTTTGTCTTACGACCGCTGTGGCGTTGGGCTTCGTGCTCGCCGGCTGCGGAAAAAAGCCAAACGCCGGTCCGCCCCCTTCGGGTCCGCTGGAGGTGGGGGTGATCACCCTCGCGCCCGCGTCCGTCACCCTGACCAAGGAATTGCCCGGCCGCACCTCGGCCTATCGCATCGCGGAGGTCCGCGCCCGGGTCAGCGGCATCGTATTGAAGCGGTTGTTTACCGAAGGCGGCGAGGTGAAGGAGGGCGAGGTCCTCTACCAAATTGATCCGGCTCCCTATCAGGCGGCGTTGAACAGCGCGAAGGGGAACCTGGCGCGCGCCGAGGCGAACGCGGCGTCATCCCGCCTGCAGGCCGACCGGTACAAGGATCTCATCGCGGCCAAGGCCGTCAGCCAGCAGGACTATGACAATGCCTTCGCCGCCGCGAAGGCGGGCGAAGCCGACGTGGCCGCCGAGCGGGCGGCGGTCGAAGCCGCGGAAATCAACCTCGGTTTCACCCGGGTCACCGCGCCCATCGCCGGTCATATCGGACGCTCCGAAGTGACCGAAGGCGCCTATGTGCAACAAAGCACGGCCACGCTGCTGACCACGATCCAGCAGATTGACCGGATGTATGTGGACGTGAACCAATCCACTTCGGAGGTTTTGCGTTTGAAGAGGGAACTCGAAAACGGGCAGCTCACCGGCATCGGCAAGGACCAGGCCAAGGTCACCCTGTTGCTCGAGGATGGGACGGAATACGCGGAGCCAGGGACGCTGCAATTTGCCGATATCACGGTCAACCCGGCGACGGGCTCGATCGCGTTGCGCGCGATCTTCCCGAATCGCCGGGGGGAACTGCTGCCGGGAATGTTCGTGCGCGCCCGGCTGGAAGAGGGCGTCAATCCGTCAGCCATCCTCGTGCCGCAACTCGCCGTCACGCGCAATCAGCTGGGACAGGGGATCGCCATGGTCGTGGGCGCCGATTCGAAAGTTGAGGCGCGGACCCTGGTGACCGATTTCGCCCTGGGTGACCAGTGGGTGGTCAGGTCCGGTCTCAAGCCGGGCGATCAAGTGATCGTGAACAATCTCCAGAAAATCCGTCCGGGCGCGCCGGTGAAGCCGGTGCCCGCCGCCGGGGAGCCGGCCGTTGCAACCGCCGCTTCCCGCTGAGCGCAGGCTCTCCGCGGAAACCCTCATTTTCCCATGGCTAAATTTTTCATCGACCGGCCCATCTTTGCGTGGGTGTTGGCGATCGTGACAATGCTGGCGGGCATCGCGGCGATCCGATCGCTGCCCATCGCGCAGTATCCCAGCATCGCCCCGCCCGCCATTTCCATCGGGGCGACGTACCCCGGGGCCTCCGCGCAGACCCTGGAGGATTCCGTGACGCAGGTGATCGAGCAGCGCATGAACGGCATCGACAACCTGCGCTACATGGCGTCGAGCAGCGCTTCCTCCGGCAACGTCACGATCACCCTGACGTTCGATGCCGGGACGGACCCCGACATCGCGCAGGTGCAGGTGCAGAACAAGGTCCAGCTGGCGATGCCGCTGTTGCCGCAGGAAGTGCAGCAGCAGGGCGTGCGCGTGACCAAGTCGGTGCGCAATTTCCTCATGGTGCTCGGCTTTGTCTCGACCGACGGCAGCATGACGCGCGACGACATTTCCGACTACATCGCCGCCCACGTGCAGGATTCGATCAGCCGCATCCAGGGCGTCGGCGACATCCAGATTTTCGGCTCGCAGTATGCGATGCGAATCTGGCTGAACCCCGACAGTCTCGCCAACTACAGGCTCACGATCAATGACGTGACGAGCGCGATCCAGGCACAGAACGCGCAGGTTTCCTCCGGCCAGCTTGGCGGCACCCCCGCCGTCCCCGGCACCCGGCTGACCGCCACCATCACGGCCCAGACGCGGTTGGAGACCCCGGAACAATTCTCGAACATCCTGCTCCGGGTGAACCCGGACGGCTCGCAGGTTCGGCTGGGCGACGTGGCCCGCGTGGAACTGGGCGGCGAGAACTACGCCATTCAAACGCGCTATAACGGCCAGCCCGCCTCCGGCATGGCGATTCGTCCCGCCACCGGAGCCAACGCGCTCGATACCGCGCGCATGGTCCGCGAAAAACTCGACGAACTTTCGCAGTTTTTCCCGTCCGGCCTGAAGGTGGAATATCCGCTCGATACCACGCCGTTCGTCCGCATTTCTGTCGAGGAGGTGGTCAAGACGCTGATCGAGGCGATCGTCCTGGTCTTTCTGGTGATGTACCTTTTCCTGCAGAATTTCCGTGCGACGCTGATTCCAACCATCGCCGTACCGGTGGTGTTGCTCGGAACCTTCGCGGTCATGCAGTCTTTCGGGTTTTCGATCAACACGCTGACCATGTTCGGCATGGTGCTCGCGATCGGATTGCTCGTGGACGACGCCATCGTGGTGGTCGAGAACGTCGAACGGGTGATGGCGGAGGAGGGGCTTTCGCCCAAGGAAGCGACGAAGAAATCCATGGCCCAAATCACCGGCGCGCTGGTCGGCATCGCCTTGGTGCTGTCGGCGGTGTTCGTGCCCATGGCCTTTTTCGGCGGTTCGGTCGGCGTGATCTACCGGCAGTTCTCGATCACGATCGTTTCCGCGATGATCCTTTCGGTGATGGTCGCCGTCATCCTGACGCCGGCGCTCTGCGCCACGATGCTGAAGCCGATTCCGAAGGGGCACCACGCGGAGAAGCGCGGTTTCTTCGGCTGGTTCAACCGGGTTTTTGACCGCAGTGCCAACCGCTATTCCTCGGGGGTCGGGGGCATGTTGCGGCGCAGCGGCCGCTCCCTGCTCGTCTATGCGCTGATCATTGGCGCGATGGCGGTGCTTTTCCTCCGCCTGCCGAAGGGGTTCCTGCCCGACGAGGATCAGGGCCTCCTGTTCGCCCAGGTGCAGTTGCCGGTCGGCTCGACGCAGGAGCAGACCCTGGAGGTGATGAAGAAGGTCGAGCAACATTTTCTCACCGACGAGAAGGCGTTGGTCCAATCGATCTTCACGGTGGCCGGATTCAGCTTCGGCGGCCAGGGACAGGATACCGGTCTGGCGTTTATCAAGCTGAAGGACTGGGACGAACGCCCGGGCAAGGATCAGCGGGTGAAGGCCATCGCGTTGCGTGCCATCATGAAGTTTGCCCAGTTCAAGGATGCGATCGCCTTCGCCTTCGCCCCGCCCGCGGTGCTTGAGCTCGGCACGGCCAACGGCTTCGACTTCCGGCTCCAGGATCAGGCCGGCCTCGGCCATGAGAAACTCATGGAGGCCCGCGCGCAATTGCTGGAACTTGCGGCGAAGGATCCCGACATCGCCAACGTCCGGCCATCCGGTTTTGCGGACACTCCGCAGTACAAGCTGGACGTGGACCAGGAGCGCGCGAGCGCGCTGGGCCTTTCGCTGAGCGACATCAACCGGACGTTGTCCGCCGCGTGGGGATCGGCCTACGTGAACGATTTCATCGACGACGGGCGCGTGAAGCGCGTGTACATCCAGGCCGACGCCCCTTTCCGCATGAAACCCGACGACATCAACCGCTGGTATGTGCGGAATTCCTCCGGCGGGATGGTGCCCTTCAATTCGTTCGCGACGGCCCATTGGACGTATGGTTCGCCCCTGCTCGAACGCTACAACGGCCTCTCTTCGGTCGCGATCCAAGGCGAACCCGCACCGGGCAAAAGCACGGGTGACGCGATGGCCGCCATGGAACGGATCGCGGCGCAGTTGCCGGCGGGAACCGGTCATTCCTGGAGCGGACTCTCCTACGAGGAAAGGCTTTCGGGCGCGCAGGCTCCCGCCTTGTACGCCATTTCCCTGCTGGTGGTGTTTCTCTGCCTCGCCGCCCTCTACGAAAGCTGGTCGATTCCCTTCGCCGTCATGCTGGTCGTGCCGCTGGGGGTGATCGGTGCGCTGGCCGCGGCCAGCCTGCGGGGACTGCCGAACGACGTTTATTTCCAGGTCGGACTGCTGACCACCGTCGGTCTGGCATGTAAGAACGCCATCCTGATCGTCGAGTTTGCGAAGGAGGGATTCGATCACGGCATGGGATTGGTCGAGGCGACCGTCCATGCGGCGCGGCAGCGGCTGCGGCCCATTTTGATGACGTCGTTCGCGTTCATCCTCGGCGTGCTTCCGCTGGTGCGCGCGAACGGCGCGGGCTCCGGCAGTCAAAACGCCATCGGTACGGGCGTGATGGGCGGCATGATCAGCGCGACCATCCTGGCCATCTTTCTCGTGCCGGTGTTCTTTGTCGTGGTTCTCCGCCTCTTTCGCGTGAAGCCGTTGTCCACGACGGGGAATAAACCGCAAAAGGACGATCCGGTTCTGGAGGGGAAGTAGCCTTTCGCGACCGGGGCGCTTTCGGCGGCCGCCTGGAAGCGCCTCCTTGCGAAGGTGCGGTCTCTTTCCGGGGCCGCCGGGGCGTCATGCCTCAGCTTCGACGGCGGCGGCTTTCAGGCGCTTGTGACGGTCCCGGATGCGGCGGGCGATATCGTCCGGCGCAAGCCCGTAGGTGGCGCGGAGGATTTCCACGTTGCTCCCGTGCTCCACAAATTTGTCGGGCCAGCCGATGCGTTCCACGGCGACCGGGCGGTCCGCTTCCTGCAACGCCTCCAGCACGGCGCTGCCGAAGCCGCCGGCGAGCACATGGTCCTCCATTGTCACGATCAGGGGGACGGCGGCGGCCTGGCTGAGGAGCAGGGTGCGGTCGAGCGGCTTGACGAAGCGCGCATTGACGACGCCGACGGCAAGCCCGTCCTCGCGGGCGAGGCGTTCGGCGAGGCGCACGGCGTCGGCGACCAGGTTGCCGAGAGCCCAGATGACGAGGTCCGATCCCTCGCGCAGGACCTCGGCCCGGCCGATGGCCAGGGTGGCCGGCTGGGCCTTGAGCTTGACGCCGGTTCCGGCGCCGCGCGGATAACGGATGAACGCCGGCGACGGGAGCTGCAGCGAGGTGTGGAGCATGTCGGCCAGTTCGTCCTCGTTTTTCGGCTGCATGACCACGGCGTTGGGCACGCAACGCAGATAGGCCAGGTCGAAAAGCCCGTGGTGGGTCGGCCCGTCGCTGGGCGAAAGACCGGCCCGGTCCAGGCAGAAGGTGACCGGCAGGTTTTGCAGGCACACGTCGTGGATGATCTGATCGTAGGCGCGTTGCAGGAAGGTCGAGTAGATCGCGCACACCGGGCGGAATCCCTTGGTCGCCAGGCCGGCGGCGAACAGCACCGCGTGTTCCTCGGCGATGCCGACGTCGAAAAACTGCGCGGGAACCTCCTTCGCGAGCAGCGACAGGCCGGTGCCGGAAGGCATCGCACCGGTGATCCCGAGGATCTTCGGGTTGGCGGCGGCGAAGCGGGTCAGCGTGGCACCGAAAACATCCTGATAGTTGGGCGGGGCATCGGGGGCCGCCTTCGGGTTTTCACCCGTGAGCGGATCGAAGGGGGCGGCCCCGTGGAATTTCTCCGGCGAATTGACCGCGGCAGCGAGACCCTTGCCCTTCTTGGTCAGCACATGGATCAGAACGGGAACGTCGCATTGCTTCGCGAATTCCAGATTCTTGGCCAGCGCGTCGAGGTTGTGCCCGTCGACCGGTCCCAGGTAGCGGAGCCCGAATTTTTCGAAGAGCGAGGATTCGACGAAGAAATCCTTCGTTTCGCGCTTCCACTTCATATAGACGCGATTCATCTCGACGCCGGACGGGAAGCTCTTGAAGAAGGCCTCCACGTCGTGGTGGAGCTTGTTGTAGGTTCCGCTCGTGCTGATGCGATTCAGGTAATGGGAAATCGCCCCCACGTTCTTGGCGATCGACCACTCGTTGTCGTTGAGGACGACGATCAGGCGCCTGGTCGAGCCGACGACGTTGTTGAGCGCCTCGAGCGTGATGCCGCAGGTGAACGCGGCGTCGCCGCAGATCGCGACGACGTGTTCGGCGGAGTTGCGCAGGTCGCGCGCGGTCGCCATGCCCAGGGCGGCGGACAACGCCGTGCCCGCGTGGCCCGCGCCGAAGGCGTCATGCGGGCTTTCGCGGCGATAAAGGAATCCGGACGCGCCGTCGGTCTTGCGCAGCTGGCGGAAGAAATCGCCGCCCCGGCCGGTCAGGAGCTTGTGCACATAGCCCTGGTGGGCGACATCGAAGACGAACTGATCCTCCGGGCTGTTGAAAACGCGGTGGAGGGCGATCGTGAGCTCGACGACGCCGAGATTCGGACCGATGTGACCGCCGTTGCGGGAGGTTACCGCGATGAGTTCCCGGCGGATTTCCTCCGCGAGTTGGGGCAGTTGTTCGGGAGCCAGCGCCTTGACGTCGGCGGGGGCGGTGATGCGGTCGAGGAGGCGGGGTGCGGACGAAGGAGTGCTCATTCGGGTGGGGACGGAGGCCGGCGGTTATTCCGCCCGGGTGGATTCAAACGGTTCGAACGCGATTTTGCCGTCCTTTTGCTTCTTCAACTGCTCGATTTTCAGCTCGGCGTCCTTGAGGCGGGCCTCGCAGGTTTTCAGCAGCCTGGTTCCTTCCTCATACTTGGCCAGCAGATCGGCCAGCGGCACATCGCCCTCTTCCATCGCGTCAACGATGGCTTCGAGCCTGGTCAAGGCGGCCTCAAAACTGAGTTTGGAAGTCTTGTCTGAATCCACGGGGCCAAGATGGGTTGGCCGATCCGGATTTCAACAATCTTTCGCGTCCGCCGGGTGGCGGCGATTTAAGATTGGCGCGGCGGAAATTATCCTTGGAGTGGCCCGATGGACTGGTTACCCGCCGCCGTTATCGCCCTGGTGATTCTCCGCCTCGCCGCGCAGTTGACGCTGGAGGCGTTGAATCGCGCGGAGGTCCGGCGCAACGCCGACCGGCGTCCCGCGGCGCTCGTCGAGGTGATGGACGAGCCCACCTACGCCAAGTCGGTCCAATACACCCTCGCCAAGAGCAATTTCGGCACGATCGAAACCGTTTTCGAGGTCGTGATATTGCTCGTGCTTCTCTTCAGCGGCGCATTGCCGTGGCTTTGGTTGAAGTTCAACGCGCTGGCTCCCGGCGCGGCGTGGAGCGGGGCGTTGTTTCTGGTGGCGACAATGCTGTTGCTGAGCGTTCCCGGCCTGCCGCTGGGCTGGTGGGCGCAGTTCCGGCTGGAGGAGAGGTTCGGTTTCAACAAAAGCACGCCGGGCCTGTGGATCACCGACCAGATCAAGGGGGCCGTGCTCGGACTCGTGATCGGGTTTCCGCTGATGTGGGGCCTGCTCGCCCTGGTGGATTGGGTCGGGCCGCTCTGGTGGATGTGGGGCTTTGCCGCCCTGTTCGGGTTCCAACTGCTGATGCTGGTGCTTTATCCGAAGGTCATCATGCCGCTTTTCAACAAGCTGACGCCCCTGCCGGAAGGCGAGGCGCGCGACCGCCTGATGGCGCTGGCGGACCGGACCGGATTCCGGGCGAAGACCATCGAGGTGATGGACGGCAGCAGGCGCTCGGGACATTCGAACGCCTTTTTCACCGGTTTCGGCCGGTTTCGCCGGATCGTGCTCTACGACACGCTGATGTCGCAGCTCGCGCAGAGCGAAGTCGAGGCGGTGCTGGCGCACGAGATCGGGCACTACAAGCGCGGACACATCCCGCAGCGCCTGGTGACGATGGCGCTCATGCAGCTCGCCGCCTTCGCGGCGATCGCCTGGCTCGCCAACGCCGCGTGGTTCAACGCCGCCTTCGGCCTGCCCCCGGGCATGCTGGCGCCGACGTTCCTGCTCTTCGCTTTGCTCGGCGGATTGGTGACATTCTGGTTTTCGCCGGTGGGCAACCGGGTGTCGCGCAAGCACGAGTACGAGGCGGACGCGTTCGCCCGGGAAGCGATGAACGGGCCGGCACCCCTGGTCGGCGCGTTGCGGAAGATGTCGCAAAAAAATCTTTCGAACCTCACGCCTCATCCCTTGTACAGCGCGTTCCATTATTCGCATCCCACGCTCGTCGAACGGGAGCGTGCCCTGCAGGCCTGACGTTCGGTCGGTACGCATTTCGCACCCCTTGCGACCAAACCGCCTGACTGCGTGGAAACCATGCCCCGTCATCCCGTTGTCATGCCTTCGGTTTGTCCTCCCTGTTTATCGCCGGGCCCGTTGCGCGGGAGTGGGTGGTTTTCCGCCTTGATGCGAAGACTCGCGTGGACGGCCTGTCTGGTTTTGGTATCGGGCGCGGCGCGAGCGGCCGGCGCGACGCTGACCATTGCCACCTACAACGTGGAAAATTATCTTTTGGCGGACCGGATGGTTGACGGGGTCTTTCGCCAGGCCTATCCGAAACCGGAGTCTGAAAAGACGGCGCTCCGCCAGGTGATCGTTCAAATGGCGCCCGACATCCTTGCCATCGAGGAAATGGGCCCGCAGCCGTTCCTCGATGAATTCCGGCGCGACCTGAAACAGGACGGGCGGGATTTTCCATTCGCGGTCCTGCTGGAGGGTCCGGATCCGGACCGTCACGTGGCGGTGCTGGCGAAGCTGCCGTTCAAGGAGGTGCGGCCGCACGCGGAGTTGGTCACGAGTTTCCTCGGGAGAAAAGAGAAGGTGAAACGCGGCGTGCTGGAGGTCGTGTTTGCGGACAGCGCGGGGGATTTCTCACTGTTTGTCGTTCACCTGAAAAGCCGGTACACGGAAAACCCCGACGATCCTGAAAGTGCCATCCAGCGGGCCAAGGAAGCCGAGGCGGTGCGGGATCTGGTGTTGTCGCGTTATCCCGATCCGACGAAAGGCCGCTTCATCATTTGCGGCGATTGGAACGACACGCGCGGAAGCCGCCCGGTGCGCGCCATGCAAAAACGCGGACGCCTGGTGATCGGCGACCTCGTGCAAGCCGTCGATTCGCATCACGAGACCTGGACTTATTTCTGGCACCGTGAGGAAACCTACAGCCGCATCGATTACTTTCTGGTGTCGCCGGCACTGGGTCCGTTCGTGGCGGACAACCGGGCTGTCATTTGGGATACACCCGAGGTCGCCGTCGCCAGCGACCACCGCCCGGTGGTGTTGCGGCTGAATGCCGGGGAACCGGTGAAATAGCCGGAAGCTGCAGGCTGCCGGCGGGGATTTGGGCGCGATTTTGGGCGTTCGGTTTTTGCGTATTCTTCGCGGAAGACCAAGGGGTGAAGATGGTTGCGGAATCCCGGCCGGCTTTGCCTTTGCGGAATAGGGCTCAAGCCATCGCCCTGCCGGACCGTTACAAAGGGCAAGCTTCCTATTTTGCTTTATCATGGTTCCCTTCCGTCTTTTTTTCCCGGTTTCCGTTCGAAGGGTCGGCGTGCTTGCCGCCGCCCTGATCGGGTTTCATTGCGCGGCGTCTGCCGCGGACGATCGATTGCAGGCGTTGCTGGAGCAAAACAAGATCATGCGCGCCCAGTTGGACGCCCAGCAGCGTCAACTGGATGAGTTGCGCGCCCAGATGGCGATTGTGCGCGAATCGGCGTCGGTCCGGGAAGAGCCCGCACCGGCTCCGGTTGCGTCCGATCGGAGGATCGCCATTTCCGGCGAAGTCGGGATCGGTTTCTTCTCGGCGGGCGACGACGGTCAATATCGCAATGACGAGTTTCGTGTTGATGACGCTACTCTCCGCATCGAAGCCCAGATTGCCGCAGGCGCCTACTTTTCCGGTGAACTGCAGCTTTCCAAACACGAGTCGCCCGACGAGACCTTTCATCTCGGGGAGTTTTATGTCGAATTCGAGAATATCTCCGGCGCGCTGGGCGGCCCCGAACGTCTGGTAAACATACGTTTCGGCCGCGTCGATATCCCCTTCGGCGAGGAGTATCAGCATCGCGATCCGCTCGCCAATCCCCTCGTCACACATTCCCTGAGCGACGTCTGGGGCACCGACGAAGGCATTGAGCTTTATGGCGAATCGGGCCGGGCCGATTATGCGTTCGCCGTGCTGAACGGCGGTTCGAAGACGACGCGCGATTTCAATGCCGACAAATCGATCGCCCTGCGGGTCGGCTTCAGTCCCGCGCCCCGCCTTCATTTCAGCGCCAGCGTCATGCGCACCGGTGAGTTGAAGTCCGCGTCGGAGCCGCTTTCCGAGGTCTGGATCGGCAACAATCTGTTTCGCAACATCGGTTCCGCGCTTTCCACGAAGCATGAGGCGGAATTGGCGGAAATCGACGGACGCTACACCTGGAGCACCGGTCATTTCTGGGCCGCCGGCGGCCGGGCCCGGTACCGGGACAACGATCCGCTCGCGGACAACACCCGGCGTTTCACCTACTATCAGGTCGAGGGCGTTCAGTCGTTCACCCGGAAATTCTACGGTGCGTTGCGTTTCAGTTCGCTGCGGGTTGACCAGGGGTACCCGCTGGCCGGCATTGGCAACTTCGGCAAATATTTTATGACCGGACTGCAAACCAGGGAACTGCAGCGGCTGAGCCTCGGCGGCGGCTACCGGTACGGCCCCTCGCTGGTGCTGAAGGCCGATTACACGCTGGAAGACGGCGAATTGACCACGGGGGCGGATCGCAACAACCGCATGATTTCCGCCCAGGCCGCCATCGGTTTCTGATTTCATCACCATGTCTCATCGCCGCGGTCGCGCCGCGTTTCTTCTGTTTGTTCCGATCGCCCTGTGGGTGCCTTTCACCGCGGCCGGAACCATCACCGGCCACGTCGAGGCCCGGAGTGTCATGGAGGAGGCGCCCGGCGATGCCGGCGGGGGTTATGGCAGCCGCCGCTACAAGTTTCTGGAAAAAATCGACTACCGCGCGATGCGCGATTTTGTGATCAACATCGATGGGGTGGAGGTTCCGCCTCCCGCCGGCCAGCCGCCGCCGCGCGCCACGGTCACCCAGCGCGACGGCACCTTTGTGCCCCACGTGCTGCCGATCGCCGCCGGCACCGTGGTTGACTGGCCGAATGCCGACGACGTGTTTCACAACGTGTTCTGCATGGCGGAAAGCACGCCGTTCGACCTCGGGCTCTACAAACGCGGCGACAAGGCCAAAAGCGTGGTCTTCCCCAGGACCGGACGCATGGAGGTGTTTTGTTCCATTCACACCAAGATGAACTGCATCGTCCTTGTGCTGCCCAATTCCTGGTTTGCCCGGGCCAACGACAAGGGGCATTTCATCATCCCCGATGTGCCCGCCGGAACCTACCGGGTCCGGGCGTGGCATGAGCGTCTGCCCGCGAAATTCAAGGAAGTGACCGTGCCGGCGGAGGGAACCGTGGAGGTCGATTTTGTCCTTGGGCTCGGGGCCGGGGCCCACGATTGACGCGCCGAACCGGCTCCGATCATGAGGCCCGCCTTCGCATTGCGCCTTAGTTTCCAGGCCAAGGTGCTGGCCCCGGTGCTGGCGTTTCTCGTGCTCCTGCCGCTGGTGACGATCTGGGTGACCAACCGGCATGTCAGCGCCGAGGCGGTCGCGGAGGGCCGGCGCACGTTGACGGCGGCCGACGCGGTGTTCAGGAATTCGCTCGATATCCTGGGCCGCGGCCTCGCCACGCGGTTTCGCGGCGTGGTCAACGAGCCGCGCTTCAGGGCGGTGGCGCAACTGGGCGATGCGAACACGATGACGGAGTTTTTGCGGGACTCCCTCGAAGAGTTCGGCGGGGAAATCAAGTTCCTCGCGTTTTCAACCCGTCCCGGAAGCATGCTGGCCGGAGCGCGCGGCGAGCCCGGGGTCGATTTTGATACGTTTCTGCGCCCCGCCGGCCGGCTCGCCGCCATCGCCTTTGACGGAGAGGTGGCGAACGGCACCGTCGCGGCGGGAGGCCGCTACTACAACGTGGTGTGCGTGCCCGTGCTTTCGACCGACCGGCTTTCCGTCTCCGGCGTGCTGACCATCGGGCTGAATTTCGGCGGCAATGCGCTGCGGGAATTGAAATCCCTCACGCGCTCGGACATCGCCATTTTCTCGGGCTCGCGGGTCGTTGCCACCACGATGGAACACGAATTGCCGCCGGAGTCCGAGCGGGGTCCGTCGGATGCGAGCGGTCCCGGGGGACGGCCGGTTTTCCCCCTTGTCGTGGAAGGGGAACATTTCTTCGCCCTGTCCGGCGACTATGCGGCGGCGCCCGGTCGGCCGGGTTTTCACTATTTGCTGATGTCCTCGTACGAAGCGCGGCTGCAGGCGCTGCGTCAGCTCCGGTATCTCCTGATGACCGTGAGTCTTTTCGGCATCGCCATCAGTTCCGCCAGCGTCTGGTTGATGATCCGGCGCATCACCCAGCCGCTGCGCTTGCTGCGCGATAGCGCCGAGGCGGTCGGCCGGGGCGACTTCAGCCGGCGGGTCGAGCGGTTTTCCAACGACGAGTGCGGCGAACTTGCCGGCGCCTTCAACCATATGACGTCCAATCTGCTCGCCTCCCGCACGGAGCTTGAGCGGACGGTGGATGTCCTGCGTTCCACCGACGCCCGGCTCCGGGAAAGCGAGGAACAACTCCGCCTGACGATCGAGAGCGCGCGCGATCACATGATTTGCACGCTTGGCGCCGGCGGTAAAATCCAGCGTTGGAACGCCGCCGCCGAGCGGCTGCTCGGCCACACCGCGGCGGAAGCGCAGAACCTCGACTATGCGGGCTTTTTTACGGCCGGGGACCGCGAGGCCGGTGTGCCGCAGCGGCTGCTGGCGATCGCCGCGTCGACGGGCCGGGAGGCATTCGAAGGCTGGCGGGTGCGGCGGGATGGCTCGCGTTTCTGGGCGGATGTCACGTTGTCGCGCCTGCCGGACGGCGCGGGTTTCGTGGAAATCTCCCGGGACAACACCCTGCGGAAGGAGGCCGAGGAAACCCTGCGCACCGCCCGCGATACCGCCGAGGCCGCCAATCGGGCGAAGACCGAATTCATTGCCAACATGAGCCACGAGCTGCGCACCCCGATGAATGCGATCATCGGCATGTCCAGCCTGCTGCTCGACGAGAAACTGCCGGCGGAGACCGGCCGGTGCGTTCAAACCATCCGAACCAGCGCGGACTCCCTGCTGGAGATCATCGACGACATCCTCGATATCTCGAAGATCGAAGCCGGACGCCTGGAGCTCGACGAACAACCCTTCGACCTGTGCGGGTGTGTCGAGGCGGTCGTTGATTTGTTTTCCGCAAGGTGCCGTGAGCGCAACCTCGACCTGGCTGTCCACGTCGCGCGCGATCTGCCCCCGATTGTCATCGGCGATGCGGTCCGCCTGCGGCAGATCCTCGGCAACCTCGTCGGCAACGCGATCAAGTTCACCGAGCGCGGCGGCGTCACGATCCGTGTCTCGCCGGTTAATTTGGCGGAGGGGGATGAGCGGTTGCTGTTTTCCATCGAGGATACGGGGATCGGCATTCCGGCGAACCGCTTGGACCGTCTCTTCAAGATGTTTTCCCAAGTCGATGCGTCCACGACCCGTCGCTTCGGCGGAACGGGGCTCGGACTGACCATTGCCCGGCGCCTGACCGAACTCATGGGCGGTTCCATCGGGGTCGAAAGCGAAGTCGGACGCGGCTCGCGCTTCTTCTTTTCCCTTCGCGCTCCGTCCGAGCCGCTCCGCTCCCTGCCGGAATTTTCCGGTCTGGAGGGAAAGCGCGCCCTCGTTGCGGGTCCGGAAACGATCGCGCTCGGGGGCATCGCCCGCCAATTGGAAGAATGGGGCGCGAAAGTGGGGCGGATGGTTTCGCCCGGGGAAATCGCGGACGGGAACTTCGATTTCATCCTGCTGGCCGACGGTGCGGAATCCTTGCCGGCGGATCGGGCCGGATGGATGGATCGTCACCTGATCCGGGTCGTGCCGTACGGAAGCGATCCCGCCAAGGCGGGTGCCGATCGGGCCATCCGATTGCCGATGCCGGTCAAGCCGCGGGCATTGCACGCCGCCGTCCGGAAGGTTTTGGATCTCGCCCGGCAATCTCCTGACATCCCGCCGAAACCGCCGGTTTTGGGTGCGGAATTCGGCAGAGCGCATCCCCTGCGGTTATTGCTGGTGGAAGATAATCCGGTGAATGCGCGGGTTGCCCGGCTCCTCCTCGAACGTCTCGGGTATTCCGCTGATTGGGTCAACAACGGCCGCAAGGCGGTGGATGTTCTGGTCCACCGGGATTATGACGCGGTCCTGATGGACCTGCAGATGCCGGAGATGGACGGGCTCGAGGCCACCCGGACGTTGCTGGATCTCGTTCCGGTCCACCGCCAGCCCTATGTGATCGCGCTCACTGCAAACGCCAGGAAGGACGACCGCGACGCCTGTGCCGAGGCGGGCATGCACGATTTTATCGGCAAACCCGTGCAGTTGGAAAAGCTCACGACGGGCCTGCAGCGCGCCCATCGTTGGATCTCCGCGCGCCACGCGACCAGCGGGGCGCCGGCGACGATTGGTTGAAGCGCGGGGCGGACAAACGCCGGCCGGCGGACGCTGCTTGCTTGTAGCCGGCGGGAATTTCCCCTTAGCGTCCGCCATGGAAATTACCGAATGGGTGGATCTGGGCGACGAGGAGTTGCTGGAAAAAAAGATCTCCCAACTCGGATTGACCATCGAAGGCACTCCGCTCGAAGCGCACGTGCGCCAGCTCTATGACGAGCTTTCCGGCAAAGGGCTCGTCTTTCACCCGCCGTGCCACATCGGCGACGAGTGGTTCGTGCCCGTCGGCATCCCGTCCATTTTCGTCCCGTTCTTCCTGGCCCACGACCGCCTGCGCAAGCTTGAGTCGAAGATGATGCTTGAGGTCGAGGGTGCGACCGCGGAGTGGTTCATGCGCCTGATGCGCCATGAGGCGGCGCACGCGTACGCCTACGCCTATCCGTTTTCCAAAAAACGAAAGTGGCGGCGGGTGTTTGGGCGGAGTTCGGCCGACACGACCCCGGAGTTCTACCGGCCGCGGCCCTACAGCCATTCCTTTGTCGTGCATCTCGACGACTGGTATGCGCAGAGCCACCCGGACGAGGATTTCGCCGAGACGTTCGCGGTTTGGCTGACCCCGGGGCTCGACTGGCGCGCCCGGTTCAAGGGTTGGAAGGCGCTGCAAAAACTCGAGTACGTCGATGAACTGATGCGTTCGCTCGCGGGGCAGCCGCCGGTCAACCAGCCGGAATACCGCGTGCGCGATCACGATTGCCTTAATGTCAAACTCAAGACCTACTACGCGCGGAAACGGAAGTTGTACGAAGATACCTATCCGGATTTCTATGATCGCGATCTCCGCCAGCTTTTCGCCGGCGCACCGGAAGCCGGCCCGGAGTTGAAGGCCTCGCTCTACCTCCGGCAGCGGCGGCGGCGGCTGATGGACGCCGTCTGCGAACCGACGAACGAGAAGAAGTATCGCGTCAACAAGCTGCTGACCCGCCTCATCGACCGCTGCGACCAGCTCGATCTGCACCTCAGGCCCGGCGAGGCGACGCCCGATCTTGCGGTATCGGCCTACATCACGACGCTGGTGATGAACTATCTCTTCACGGGAAAATTCAAACGCACCAAATAACCATGGCAAAAAAGCTGAAAGTTCTCGCCTTGTTCGACGCCGTCCGGGCGACGACCCTCGATCAGGACCTGGGTCCCGAGCTCAAGACGGCGGACTGGAAGACGGAGGCGGGTGTGCTCGCCGCCTTGAACGAACTCGGCTATCCCAACGAACACCTCGCGATCTTCGACGATCTCGATCTGTTGAGGCAAAAGCTCCAGACCTTCAGTCCGGACGTGATCTTCAACCTCGCCGACCAGTTCCGGAACAACCGGGCCTTCGACCAGCACATCGTCTCCTTTCTCGCGATGACCGGCATCCCGTTCACCGGCTGCGGATCGACCGGGCTCACCCTTTGCAAACACAAGGGGATTTCCAAAAAAATCCTCAGCTACCACCGCATCCACACGGCGGACTTCGTGATTATCCCGCGCGGCAGGCGGATCGCGCGCCCGAAGCGCCTCACGTTTCCCCTCCTCGTCAAGCCGCTCAAGGAGGAGGCGTCCTATGGCATCGCGCAGGCTTCGTTTGTGGAAAATGACGAGCAGTTCCGCGAGCGCACCGCGTTTATCCATGAGAAACTGGACAACGACGTCATCGCCGAGGAGTACATCGAGGGCCGGGAACTTTATGTCAGCCTCATCGGCAACCATCGTTTGCAGGTGTTTCCGATCCGCGAGCTGGTTTTTCGCGAGGTGCCGCCGGACGAGCCGAAGATCGCCACGTACAAGGCGAAGTGGGACGAGGCCTATCGCGAGCGGTGGGGCTTGGAAAACCGCTTTGCCGAGGGGCTGGAGCCCGCGCTGGTGCGCCACATCGAATCGGTCTGCAAGCGCATCTATCACCTGCTGACGATCGACGGTTACGCCCGGCTGGACCTGCGCCTGACGGCGAAGAACGAGGTCTATGTCATCGAGGCGAATCCAAATCCCATGCTGGCGCCCGACGAGGATTTCGCCCAATCGGCGAAAAAGGCGGGTCTGTCCTATCCGCAATTGATCGATCGCATCGCGCGCCTCGGCCTGAACACGGTCCGCGACTGAAGACCGGAAACCTTCCGCGCCAGTTTTCCCGCCGGGGGACGTGCTTCGATCAGACCGGGGGATCGTCCGGGAGACTGTCGGCTTGCCGCGTGCCGATCTGCCGGGCGGGATTGCCGGCGACGATCGCATAGGGCGCCACATCGCGGGTGACCACGGCGGCGGCGCCGACCACGCATCCTTCGCCGAGCGTGAGCCCGGGCAGGATTATACTCCGCGCGCCGACAAACGCCCCGCGCCCGATCCGGATCGGCGCGGTTTGCAAGGACAGCCGCGGCGAGGCGAAGTCATGCGTGCCGGTGCAGAGATAGGCTTCCTGCGCGACCGTGGCGTCCGCGCCGATTTCGATCGGTGCGAGGGAATAGGCGCCGGCCCGGTCCCCGAGGCATGCGCGGTGATGAAGGGTCAAATTCCACGGCTGTTGGATGCGGGCGCGGGCGTGCACAAACGGGCGGCCCCGGATGGTTGCGCCGAAGCACCGGAGGACGAGAAGACGCCAGGCGTTCGCGGGCTTCGGCGTCCAGCCGCACGCAACCGGCCAGACAAACTCCCAGAGCAACAGCGCGAGCCGCCGCCGGAAACTCCACGGGGATTCGTACGCCCCGGCCTGGTCATGGGTGGTCAACCGGCTCATGTCCGGACGGGCGGAAGCACGGCTTGAAACGCGTCGAGATACCGCCGGGCGATTCGCTCCATGGAGAATTCCCCGGCGCGGGCTTTGGCCGCGGCGCCGGCGGCGGGCCATGATTCGGGCTGGTTCATGATTTTTTCCAGGGTGCCGGCCAGCCGCACGGGCGCGGTAACCGCGGTAGGGTTGAATCGGTGGGCATAGGCGGCGGCGGGCAGGTAGTCGTTGAAGCATTCCAAATCGGAAACGACAACCGGTAAACCGTGCGCGAGCGCCTCGAGCGGTGCGACCGGCGATGCCTCTCCCCTGGCCGCGAGCGAAGGATAGGCGAACACGGCTGCCGCTTCGAAATGGGCGGACAACACGGCCTCGTCGAAGACCGGTCCGACAAACTCGATCGCCTTGCCGAGAGGCGCGGCGAGGGTGCGGAGTTCCATCAGGAAATCGACGCCTCCGCCGCCGAAGCGCTCCTCCCAGGGCCCGACGACGCGGAGTCGCGCGTCGGGAATCTCCCGGCGGAGCGCGATCATCGCCTCGATCAGCAGCGCGATGCCTTTCTCCGGGTGGACCCGGCCGACAAAAAGCACGAGTTTGGGGTCCTTGGCGACGGGGCCCGGCGGCGGTGCGACGGGCGGCAGCGGATTGGGAATGACCAGCACGCGCGGCTCCGCCGCCGGAGTCTGTTCGATCATGGCGCGCGCGATGACGCCGGACACAGTCTGCAGCCGGGTGGCGCGCCGATAATGCCTCATCTGGCCGCGCGGGTAGCGCTGCACATGGACCCAGATGCGCCCATGGCGCTCAGGACGCAGGAGCAGGGGCGTCCAGAAGGTGTTGGTGACCACGATATCCGCGCGCGGCAGCATCGCGGCGACGCGCCGGGAATAAAGGTAATCGCACCACTTGAGCCGCAGGAGCGAGCGCGGCGCATCGTAGCCCCGCACGCGCCGGTGCCGCACTCCGGCGATTGTCTCCTCGGCCGGCAGACCGTCGCACAGGCGGGACACGTGCAGGACCTCGTGGCCGAGCCGGGCGAATTCCTGTCCGAGTCCGAACCAGATTTTCTCGACGGCGCCGCCGCGTTTCATCGGCACCGGCAAAAAGGCGCCCTGGACGATGGTGATCTTCATTTTGAAACGGGAGGCGGGGCCGGGTGCAGGAAGGGACGGACGACCTCCACGAAGCTGCGGGCCACGGCGTCGAGGTTGAATCGCTTCTCGTAACAGGCGGCGGCGCATTTCCGCATGGCGGCACGCTTGTTTTCCGGAAGGGTCCGCCAGTTTTCCAACAGGGCGGCCGTGCCCTCCGCCGTATCCGGTGCCGCCAAGCCCGCGCCGTCCGCGACGATCTCGCGCCAGATGTTGACCTGGTCCGAGATGAGCACCGGCGTCCCGACCGCGAGGGCCTCCGCGATGGCGAGGCCGAAGTTTTCCTGGTGGGAAGGCAGGACAAACGCGGAGGCGCTCCGAAGCGCCCCCCATTTTTCATCGCCGGCGAGCAATCCCGGCCAGATGACCGTTGCGGCGGGAGGAAGGGCGGAGGCGAGGCGCCGGAGATGCTGGAGCAGTTCCGGATTTTCCGCCGGTCCGGCAAAGACGAGCGCGGGCGGGTTCGCCTGGTGCGCGAGGGTTTTTCGATACGCGTGCAGCACGAGGTCGGCGCCCTTTTTCGGGTGGATGCGACCGAGGAACAACAGGAACGGCCGGTTCCTCAATTCGGGGTGGCGCGAATACCACGCGAGCAACTGCCTTGCGGCGTCGCCGTCGGGAGCGCCGCCGGTGCCGTAGTTGACCACGCGTTCGACACAGTGATAGGGCGCAAAGCTCCGGTTCGCGAGGCGGCGCTCCTCCTCGCAGGTGAAGAGTACGGCGGCGGCATCGCGGAGCACGTGACGCTCGACCAACTGCCAGTACAGCCATTTTTTCAAGTGTTTGGCCGGATAGGCGCGGCGGAACCACGGATCGAGCATGCCGTGAGGATAGATAAAATAAGGCGTATCCTGGTCGCGGGTTACGATGTGGACGGCGCGCCCGAGGCTTTGCCACAGGCCGTGAACGAAGATCGCGTCGAAGCGCGCGGCGTTTTTTTCCAGCCATGGCCGGAGGGCGGGGGAACGGCGGTAGCCGCCGCGGGCAGGCCCGAGGGGAATTACTTCGGCACCCCCGATGTCGGGACACGCTCCGCCGGGAGCGTCCATGGTGACCACGACCGTTTCGTGTCCGAGGGCTCGCAAGACCGGGGTGAGCGCGCGCAGGCCGGCGGCCGGGCCGCCCGTCCGGGGATCGAGGGTGTCGATGACGCGGAGGATTTTCATCGGCGGGCGGGAGGGAGGGAACGGTAGAGCGAGGCGTAGAGATCGAGCATGCGCCGGGCGCTCCAGCGTTGGGCGCGCTGAAGGCCGCGGGCACGCAGCGCCGGTTCCTCGTCGCGGGAGGCGAGAATCCGCTCCGCGGCCCCGACCGGATCGGCGGGATCGAAATACACGGCGGCGTGACCGCCCACCTCGGTCATCGGCTCCCGGTCGGAAGTGAACACCGGACAGCCGCAGGCCTGCGCCTCGGCGATCGGCCAGCCGAAACCCTCTTCCCAGGAGGGAAAGATCAGGCCGCGGGCCAGGCTGTAGAAGGCGGCGAGATCCTCGTTGGAAACATTCGGGAAATGGCGCAGCAAAGGAGTGACGCCGAGTTCGTCCGCCAGCGCGGCGTCGGCCGGAGCCAGCGGTTTTCCCACCATGACAAGCAGGGACGGGGACTCCTGCCGGCGTTGCATTTCCGCAAAGATTCTGAGCAGACCCGGACGGTTTTTGTACCACTGTCCGCCGCCGACATTCAGGTGAAAGCCCGGTCCCCTGGTCAGGGCTTCCCCTCCGGTCAGGATTTCGAGCCGGGCCCGGGCCGCCTCGGCGGGAATTCTCGCATAAGGATAGTTCAGCCCCACATGAATGAGGTGGGTGTGATCCCGGTCGAGGGAAACCAGGCGGTGGAGATCGTCGCCGGTTTTGCGGGAGGAATAGGCGAGAGTCGGCAGACGCGAGACATGGCGAAGAATCCAGCGCTGGAAAAGGCGGCCGGTCCAACCGGGACGTTGCCGGGGGAGTTCGCCACAGGCCGCCCGGATCTGCAGCAGGTCATGACAGGTGGCGAGCACGGGACGATTCCCGGCGGCGGCGGCATAGGCGCTGTTGGCGTGATCGACGATATGCACGACGTCGGGCCGGTGCCGGGCGATTTCGCGACGCAGGCGACGGGGGAAAAGAAAAAACTTGTCGATGTAGCCGAGATATTTGGGCCAGCCTGCATAGCGGTAGCCCGGAGTCAACCGCGTGAGACGGGGTTCGGGCGCGATGACGACGGGCTCGATGCCGACGCCGGGCAGTCCCTCGGCGAGCATGCGGCCGAAACGCAGCATGCTTTCCTGGCGGTCGGGACCGAAGTTGGTGACAAGGAGAACCTTCATGATGCGGGGACCTTGGCGAGGACGGGCGGGCGATGGGCGTTGGCGGGAGGAACGGGCGGCGGCAGGAGAACCGGTTCAGGGTGGTGATTGTCCGCTTCCGGGACGATCGGTTCCACCGGCGGTGAATTGAGCGCGGCGAGGACCATGCCGCCACCGAAGACCGCGAAGCCCAGGATCGTCGGGGGAGCCCATTGGTATTGGAAGACCGCCACGCCGGCGGCGGAGAAAATCAGCAGCGGCAATCCCTCGCGCCGCCGGAGCAGCGCCAGCAGCGCGACGCTCCCGAGCCAGGCGGTCAGCACGATGCGGAACAGCAGAAAGGCGCCGCCCAGGACCGGTCCGAGCTCGAGGAAAATCTTGCTCCATTCATCCTCGGCGAGGAGAAACCCCATTTTTCCAGCGAGCAATTTTGCGCCGACATTCGAGCCCACCCCGATGCCCATGCCGAAAGGCCTGGCCCGTTCCGCGACGGCAAACGGGGTGAAAAATCCGCCGAAGACCCGATCGGAAATATTCTGCACCGCATCGCCGTCGCTGCTGATGGCGGCGGTTTGCCATCGCGAGAGGAAAACCTCCCGGCTTTCCTGGAAAATTGGCAGGGATGAAAGCCCGACGATCAGGATGGCGCCGATGATACCCGTGCGCACGATGGCGCCTCCGCGCCGGGCGGCGAAGAGCAGGGTAAAGGCGAAGGTGGCGGCCACCAGGCCGGTCGCGATCATGGCCGTGCGGCTGATCGACACCGGCAGCGAGACGGCCACCGCAATCCCCGCGCCGATGAGCAGGAACCAGGGCAGTTTCCGATGCACGCCGGCCTGATGGAAAAAGAAAGCCGCGGTCAACGGGAGAAACAATTGCGGACCGGTGATGAAGGAGAAGAGGCCGGGCGGCCGGATTTTTCCGTTCGCGCCGAAGATCTGGCCGATCTCGGTGCCGCCCACGCCGCGATTGATCGGCGCATTCATCGGCGAGCGGAATTGCTCGATCATGATCAGCGCCATCGGAATGGCCATGACCAGCAGGAATGAACCGTAGCGTTCCACGTCGCGCCGGTCCAGCGCCGCGCCCATCACCCAGATCAGCGGCACGTGGAGGTAATTGATCCGCAAGCCGTAAATCATCACCTCAAGATTGGTTTGTCCCGCGATAAAGCTGGCGGCGACAGAGGCGGCCGTAAGCACGGCCAGGGCGATGATCCATCCGTTGACCGGGAAAACCCGCGCCAAAACGGCGAGCACATAGATCAGGATGACCACCGGATCGCGGACGATGAGAATCAGATCGGCGGCACCCGGGAATATCCATTTCCGAACCGCTCCCTCGAAGATGAGGAGAACGAGATAGGTCCAGATGAGAAATTTGAGGGATTTAAGCATGCGCGGTCGCGGGATGGCCGCCCTTGGCGGCACGGATGCACACGGCGAGCCTCTTTTCGTAGTCCTCCCAGGTGAACCCGGTGGCGCGCCGTCGGGCGTTGGCCCCCATTTCGTCGCGCAGCGCGCGATCGGCGTGGAACTGCGCCAGTTTCGCGGCGATCGCGCCCGCGTTGCGGATCGGCACGATGAAACCCTCGCGGCCCTCCTCGATGAGGTCGGGGCCGGCGGTGTGCGGCGTCGTGATGATCGGCAGTCCCATGGCCATCGCTTCGAGGAGAACGAGGCCGAAACCCTCGAACAGGGAGGGAAAAACGAAGACGTCGTGCGCCGCCATTTCCGCCAGCACCTGTGAATGCGGGCAACTCTC
>Ga0164241_10002010_pt1 | contig 23103 bp, 18 predicted proteins | sample OricomyardsoilBY_FD_108780 | JGI IMG/M metagenome (GOLD analysis project Ga0164241, IMG submission 108780) | Backyard soil microbial communities from Emeryville, California, USA - Original compost - Back yard soil (BY) | ecosystem: Environmental > Terrestrial > Soil > Unclassified | place: USA... | reverse complement strand
GTGGTCGAGGACTTCATGGACGAGTACGCCGCCGGCCGCACCCCCAACCCGTGCCTGCGCTGCAACGAGAAGATCAAGTTCGCCGCGGTGCTGGACCGGGCACGTGCGCTCGGGTTCGACGCCGTCGCGACCGGCCACTACGCGCAGGTGCGCACCGCCGCGGACGGGACGGCCGAGCTCCACCGTGCGGTCGACGCGAGCAAGGACCAGTCCTACGTGCTCGGCGTGCTCACCCAGGAGCAGCTGGCGCACTCGCTGTTCCCGCTTGGCGACACGGCGAAGCCGCAGGTGCGCGAGGAGGCGGCGGCGCGCGGGCTGCTGGTCGCCGACAAGCCGGACTCGCACGACATCTGCTTCGTCTCCGACGGGGACAACGCCGGCTGGCTGCGCGAGAAGCTCGGTGAGCGGGCACCGAACCACGACGGTGCGATCGTCGACGCGGCGAGCGGCGAGGAGCTCGGCCGCCACGACGGCACCTTCGGGTTCACGATCGGCCAGCGCAAGGGGCTGCGGCTCGGCCGGCCCGCGCCCGACGGGAAGCCGCGCTACGTCCTCGACATCGAGCCCGTCTCGGGCACGGTGACCGTTGGCGGCCGCGAGGCGCTCACCGTCGACCGGATCACGGCGGACCGAGCGCGCTGGTGCGGCACCGAGCCGGAGGTCCCGCTCAACGGCGGCGTGCAGCTGCGGGCGCACGGAGCCGAGCACCGAGCGCGGGTCACCCTGGTCGCGACAGGCTCGACCGCCGGCCGGGTCGAGATCGACCTCACGGACCCCGCCCAGGGGATCGCGCCCGGTCAGGCGGCGGTGATCTACGACGGCACTCGCGTGGTCGGCTCGGCCACGATCGTCTCCACCGCGCGCGTGGGCGCTCCGGCGTGACGGTCGCCAGCGGCGTCGGGTCCTGGCCCGGCACCACGGCCGCGGAGTACGCCGAGGCGGTCCGCGTGATCCTCGGCGAGGCGCCCGACCTGCCCTACCTCCCCGAGCTGCCCGGTCGTGGGCCGCACGCCGACATGATCGGGCGCACTCTCGCCACCATCGCGGAGCTCGGCTTCGACCTGCAGCCCGCCGGCTGGCGGCTGACCGACGCCTCGGGCATCGACCACCGCAGGGCGCGCTCGCTGCTCGCCCAGGACCTCGACCAGCTCGAGGAGCAGGCCCAGGACTTCCACGGCGTCCTCAAGGTGCAGCTCACCGGTCCGTGGACGCTGGCCGCGGCCGTCGAGAAGCCCCGCGGCGACAAGGTGCTGGCCGACCACGGCGCCCGTCGCGACCTGGCGCAGGCTCTGGCGGAGGGCGTGGCGGCCCACCTCGCCGACGTACGCCGTCGGGTGGACGCCGAGCACGTCGTCGTCCAGGTCGACGAGCCGGCGTTGACCTCGGTGCTGGCCGGTGCCGTGCCCACGGCCTCCGGCTTCGGCAGGCATCGCGCGGTGCATCCGCCGGAGGCATCGGCAGCGCTCGCCTGGCTGCTCGAGCGCGCGGGCACCGAGCCGTGGGTGCACTCCTGCGCCCCGGAGACTCCGTGGGCCCTCCTGCGCGGCGCGGGCGCCAGAGGCCTGAGCGGCGACCTGTCGCTGCTCGGTGCCGACGATCTCGACGCGTTCGCGGAAGCACTGGACGCGGGGGAGCGGGTAGCGCTCGGCGTCGTCCCGTCGGTCGACCCCGAGGCCGGCCCCAGCGAGAAGGCCGTCACCGAACGGGTGCTGCGGATGCTCGACGTGCTCGGCCTGGACCCCGACGGCGTCTGCGACCTGCTGGTGCTCACGCCTTCCTGCGGCCTGGCCGGAGCCACCCCGACCTGGGCCCGCCGAGCCACGGACCTGTGTCGGGCGGCCGCGCGGGAGCTGAGCGGCGCCACGACGTAGCCGGTAGGTCACGGATCCGTCACAGTCGCCGACGGGGTCGGTCAATTCCGTGAACCCTCTTCCCAAGTCGGTCGTATACAACATACGTTGGCAGTGCCCTTCTCGGACCTCGGAGGCATCCCCCATGTCGAATACCCGTGCGGCGCTGAGCGCCGCCTCCCTGCTCCTGGTTACGGCTCTGGCCGCCTGCTCCTCGGTCGGCTCGAGCTCTCCCTCGGCGGACAGATCGGAGGATGTCGGCAGCGCCGCCGGTGACGTCAAGGACGGCGGCACCCTCACCATGGCCCTCTCGGCCGAGCCGGACTTCTTGGACCCGACCCTGGCGGGCTCGTTCTACAGCCGCTACGTGTTCAACGCGATGTGCGAGAAGCTCTACGACCTGAACTCCGACGTCCGGATCGTGCCGCAGCTCGCCGCGTCGATGCCGACCGCGTCGGACCAGGGCAAGACGGTGACCATCAAGCTGCGCACCGGCGTCAAGTTCGCCGACGGCACCACGATGGACGCCTCTGCGGTCAAGACCTCGCTCGAGCGCGACCTGAACGACCCGCAGAGCGCCCGCGTCACCGAGCTCGGCCCGATCACCTCGATCGACGCTCCCGACGCGAGCACCGTGGTGATCCACCTGAAGACGCCGTTCGCGCCACTCACCGCCGCGTTGGCGGATCGCGCCGGCATGGTGATGAGCCCGACCCAGCTGAAGAAGCTGGGCAACAAGTTCGGCAACGACCCGGTGTGCGTGGGGCCGTTCAAGTTCTCCGACCGGGTCCCCCAGAACTCCATCACCCTGGTCAAGGACCCGAACTATTACGACGCCGACAAGGTCCACCTCGACAAGATCGTCTACCGGATCATCACCGACTCCGCGATCCGCGCCGCGAACCTCAAGTCCGGCGACGTGCAGGTGGCTGACACCGTGGGCACCGACGACGTGTCGTCGATCAAGTCCGACAGCAACCTCTCGATGCTGGAGTCGTCGTCGCTCGGCTACCAGGGCATCACGTTCAACATCGGCAACACCAACGGTGTCGGCAAGCCGCCCGTGCAGGTCGACGCGCCGTACGCCAAGGACCCGCGGATCCGTCAGGCCTTCGAGTACGCCGTCGACCGCGAGGCTCTGGTCAAGACGGTCTTCGACGGCCAGTTCGACACGGCGTGCGGACCGGTCTCCCCGGAGACCGAGTACACCAGCCCCGCGGTGCAGAAGTGCCGTTCCTACGACCCGGACAAGTCCAAGCAGCTCTTGCAGCAGGCCGGGGTCCCGGTGCCCTACAAGCTGAACATGCTGGTGACCAACACCCCGCAGACGCTCCAGCTCGCGCAGGCCCTCCAGGCGATGGTCAAGGACGGTGGCTTCGAGCTCAAGCTCCAGCCTCTGGAGTTCACGACGCTGCTCGAGCAGCAGGACGAAGGCAAGTTCCAGGTCCTCCAGCTCGGCTGGTCGGGCCGCGTCGACCCGGATGCCAACATCACCAACTTCATCGGCACCCAGGGCTCGCTGAACGTCGCCGGCTACAGCAACCCCAAGGTCGACAACCTGCTCGCCCAGGCCCGCGAGACGCAGGACGTCGCCGCCCGGGCCAAGCTGTACGGCGAGGTACAGACCCAGACCCAGAAGGACAACCCGCTGATCTACCTGTACCGGCAGCGCAACCTCACCGGCATCAGCAAGGACGTCTCCGGCGTCCAGGTGTACGCGGACGGGATCATCCGCGTGGCCTTCGCCGGGTACACGAAGTAACCGCTGGGTCACGCGACATGCGCCGCTACCTGCTGCGCCGGGCGGGGCAGTCCGTGGTGACGCTCGTGCTGTCGACGATGGTGGTGTTCGCCGGCGTCCGAGCGCTGCCCGGCGACCCTGCCCGGGCGCTGGCGGGGGAGCAGAACGATCCGGCCCAGATCGCGGCGATCCGGGCGAAGTACGGCCTCGACGACCCGATCTGGGTGCAGTACTGGCACTACCTGCAGAACAGTCTCCACGGTGACTTCGGGACGTCGGTTCGCACCGGCATCCCCGTCAGCGACATGCTCAAGAGCGCCCTGCCGGTCACCGCGGAGCTGTCGGTGCTGGCCATGGGGTTGGCCGCCGTGGTCGGTATCCTGGCCGGCATCGTCGCCGCCACCCGTCGCGGCACCGTCGCGGAGTGGCTCGCCAACGGGTTCGCGCTCCTCGGGCTGTCCGTGCCGAACTTCTGGCTGGGTCTGATGGCGATCCTGTGGTTGGCGGTCTCGCTCGAGCTGCTGCCCGCCTCGGGCTATGTCCCGTTCCGGGAGGACCCGGGGCAGAACCTCCAGCACATGATCTTGCCGGCAGTGGTGCTCGGCACCCAGCTGGCCGCGGTGATCATGCGGCAGACCCGCTCGTCCATGCTCGACGCGCTCGAGACCGACTACATCCGCACCGCCCGCGCGAAGGGCCTCCAGGAGCGGACCGTGATCTGGGTGCACGGCCTGCGCAACAGCTTGATCGTCGTGATCACGATCGTCGGGCTCCAGCTAGGCGCCCTGATCTCGGGAGCCGTGGTCACCGAGCGGATCTTCGCGCTTCCCGGCTTCGGGAAGCTCACCGTCGATGCGGTCTTCCAGCGCGACTACCCGGTGATCCAGGCCGTCGTGCTGGTGACCGCCACGGCGTACATCGTGATCAACCTGCTCGTCGACCTGCTCTACTCGCTGATCGACCCGCGGATCCGAGTCGCCGGGGAGGCGGCATGAACGCCGTCACCGACACCGTCCCGGTCGAGGGCATCGGCGAGCACGGTGATCGCCCACGGCGCGGTCGGCTCTTCCGGCGGCTCCGACGCAGCCCGTTGGCGATGGCCGGTCTCATCGTGCTGTGCGTCGCGGTGCTCGCGGCGCTCCTGGCGCCCGTGCTCGCGCCGTACAGCCCCGACCACGCCGACTTCGACGCGGTCTTCCAGCCGCCCGGGTCGCCGGGCCACATCCTCGGCACGGACTCGCTTGGCCGCGACATCCTGTCCCGGATCCTGTACGGCGCCCGAGCGTCGCTGCTGGTCGGCCTGCTGTCGGTGGTGCTCGCCCTGGCCGTCGGCGTACCACTGGGTCTGATCGCGGGCTTCTTCTCCGCGCTCGACTCGGTGGTCTCCCGGTTCACCGACCTGGTGCTGGCGTTCCCGTTCCTGATCCTGGCCGTCGGGCTGGCCGCCATCCGCGGCGCCTCACTCTCGAACGCGGCGCTGGCGATCGGGATCGCCCAGATCCCGGGCATCATCCGGGTCACCCGCTCGGAGACGTTGCGCCTGAAGTCGCTCGACTATGTCGCGGCCGCGGTGGCGGAGGGGGCCACCGACCTCTGGGTGGTCGTGCGACACATCCTCCCGAACGCCACCAGCGTGCTGATCGTGCAGGCGACGGTGGCGATCCCGGCCGCGATCCTCGGCGAGGCGGTGCTGTCCTTCCTGGGACTGGGCATCCAGCCGCCGTCGCCGAGCCTCGGCACGATGCTCTCCGAGGCGCAGCAATCCATCTCGCGGGCTCCGTGGACCGCCGTGATCCCCGGCCTGGCGATCATGGTGCTGACCCTCGCGTTCAACCTGTTCGGCGACGGGCTGCGCGACGCCCTCGACCCGCGTGGGAGCCGCCGATGACGATCACGACGACCGACCTCGATCCGTGGCAGCCGGGCGGCACCGGGATGCCGCTGCTCCAGGTGCGCGACCTCGGGGTGTCCTTCCGCACCGAGGACGGTTCGGTCCAGGCCGTCGACCGTGTCTCCTTCGAGGCGCGGGCCGGCGAGCTGCTCGCGGTCGTGGGCGAGTCGGGCTGCGGCAAGAGCGTGATGGCCTTGGCGCTCTCGGGACTCCTGCCGGGGAACGCCACGGTGACCGGCAGTGTCGAGCTCGCCGGGCAGCAGCTCGTCGGTGCGTCGCGCGGCGACCTCCGGCGGGTCCGCGGGTCGCGGATCGCCTACATCTTCCAGGAGCCGATGACCTCGTTGAACCCGGTCTTCACCGTCGGCCGACAGGTCGCCGAGGTGCTCCGGATCCATGTCGGCATGGACCGCCGCCGGGCGATGGATCGGGCGGCCGAGCTGCTCGACCTCGTCGGGATCGCGAACCCTCGGGAACGGCTGAAGCAGTACCCCCATCAGCTCTCCGGCGGTCTCCGGCAGCGGGTGATGATCGCGATGGCGGTGGCCGCCGACCCGGAGGTGCTGGTGGCCGACGAGCCGACCACGGCCCTCGACGTGACCGTCCAGGCGGGCATCCTCGACGTGCTGCGAGACCTGCGCGACCGGATCGGGGCGGCCGTGGTGCTGATCACCCACGACCTCGGCGTGGTGGCGGACATCGCCGACCGAGTGCTGGTGATGTACGCCGGACGGGTCGTCGAGCGGGGCGAGATCAACGAGCTCTTCGCCCGGCCGCGCCACCACTACACCGTCGGCCTCCTCGGCGCGGTGCCCACGGCACGCATCGACGGTGACGAGCAGCGCCTGCGCGAGATACCCGGGTTGGTGCCGGTGCTCGAGGAGCCCGAGCCGCGCTGCACGTTCGCCGATCGGTGCCCGGCCGCCGACGGCATCTGCCGCACCGAGCAACCGCCCCTGGCGATCGCGCCCGAGAGCGCCCATGAGGCCGCGTGCTGGCATCCCGCCGGCGTCGGCGGAGCCGACTCCGCTGCCGAGGCGGTGTCGTCGTGAGCACGGTCTGTGAGGTCGTCGACCTGGTGAAGCACTTCGGGCCGGTGCACGCCGTCGACGGGCTATCGCTCCGGGTCGGCCAGGGCGAGGTGGTGGCGTTGGTCGGGGAGAGCGGGTCGGGCAAGTCGACCGTGGGCCGGCTCGTCGTCCGCCTGCTGGACCCGACGTCCGGCACGGTGCTGCTCGACGGGGTCGACGTCAGCTCCTTGTCGCGCCGCGCCCTGCGGCCACATCGCCACGCCGTGTCCATCGTGTTCCAGGACCCGGCGAGCTCGCTGGACCCGCGGATGTCCGTGCGCGACATCGTGGGCGAGCCGCTGCGGCTGCACGGCGTACGTCGTGCCGACCGAGCGGCCGAGGTACGCCGCGTGCTGGAGCAGGTCGGGATGCGGCCCGGGGTCGCCGAGCGCTACCCACACGAGCTCTCCGGGGGCCAGCGCCAACGGGTCAGCATCGCCCGGGCCCTGGTCTCGAAGCCGCGCCTGCTGGTGGCGGACGAGCCGACCAGCGCGCTCGACGTATCGGTGCAGGCGAGCGTGCTGAACCTGCTGGCCGACCTGCAACGCGACCTCGGCTTCGCGTGCCTGTTCATCACCCACGACCTCGCCGCGGTGGAGTACCTCGCCGATCGCGTCGTGGTGATGTACCTCGGCAAGGTCGCGGAGGTCGGCTCGCGCAAGCAGATCTTCACCACCCCGCGCCATCCGTACACCCAGGCGCTGCTGTCCGCGGCACCGGTGCCGGACCCGGAGGCTCAGCGGCATCGCAATCGCGTCGTGCTCTCGGGCGAGCTGCCGAGCCAGCTCGACCCACCATCCGGATGCCGCTTCCACACCAGGTGCCCGTTGGCGGAGGATCGGTGCCGGACCGAGGTCCCGGCCCTGCGCGAGATGCCCGGTGGTGGTTCCGTCGCCTGCCATCTGGTCGACGACCGCGGGGCCGGACCCGACGTCCGCGACACCGCCGACTCCGCACCCGGAACGGAGACTTCCCGCTCGTGACCGAGATGACCACGCGCCCGACGCTGCGCGGGACCTTCGGCATGACCTCGTCCACCCACTGGCTGGCGTCACAGGCCGCGATGGCAGAGCTCGAGGCGGGTGGCAACGCCTTCGATGCGGCGGTCGCCGGCGCCTTCGTCCTCCACGTGGTCGAACCCCACCTCAACGGACCGGGCGGCGAGGTGCCGGCGGTGTTCGCCACGGCGGACGATCCCACGCCGGTCGTGCTGTGCGGGCAGGGCACCGCACCCGCGGGCGCCACGCTCGGCCACTACCGGAGTCTCGGGCTCGACCTCGTCCCCGGCTCGGGCCCGCTCGCGGCGGCGATACCCGGAGCGGTGGACGCCTGGTTGATGCTCGGGCGCGACCACGGCAGGCGCCCGCTCCGCGACGTCTTGTCCTACGCGACCGGGTACGCCCGCCACGGCCACCCGCTGCTGCCGCGCGCGGCAGCCACGGTGGCGACGATGGAACAGATGTTCACCGAGCACTGGCCGACCTCCGCGGCCCAGTGGTTGCCGCACGGCCGGTTGCCGCGGGCGTGGGAGCTGGTCACGAACCCGGCATATGCCGATGTGCTGGACCGACTGGTGGCCGCCGGCGAGGCGAGCGGGCCCGACCGCGAGAGGCAGTACGACGCGGCCCGCGACGCCTGGCGCGAGGGCTTCGTCGCCGAGGCCGTCGACGCGTTCGCGCGCCGGCCGTTCCAGGACTCGAGCGGCGAGGCGCATGCCGGCGTGATCAGCGGGGCCGACCTCGCGGCGTGGAGCCCGACCTACGAACCCGCCGCCACTCAGTCGTTCCGCGGTTTCGAGGTCGCCAAGACCGGTCTGTGGGGACAGGGGCCGGTGCTGCTCCAGTCACTCGCGATGCTGGACCGGCTGCCCGACGAAGCCGTCGACCCGGCGACCGTCGAGGGCGCGCACGTGACGGCCGAGGTGCTCAAGCTCGCGTTCGCCGATCGCGAGGCGTGGTACGGCGACGGCGCCGACGTGGCTGTGGCCGAGCTGCTCGATCCGGCGTACGTCGAGCAGCGCCTGGCACTGGTGGGCGATACCGCCTCGGCCGAGCTGCGGCCGGGGTCGCCCGGCGGACGTATCCCGCGGCTGGCCCAGCACGTCCTGCACGGGTCCTCGGCGCAGGAGGCTGCCGGGCTCGGCGAGCCGACGGTGGCGAGGACCGGCGAGACCAGGGGCGACACCTGCCACATCGACGTGGTCGACCGCTGGGGCAACATCATCTCCGCGACCCCCAGTGGTGGCTGGCTCCAGAGCTCGCCGACGGTGCCGGAGCTCGGGTTCTGCCTGGGCAGCCGGATGCAGATGTTCTGGCTGGACGACGACCTGCCGTCGTCGCTGGCCCCCGGCCGGCGACCGCGGACCACGCTCTCGCCAACGCTGGTCCTGCGCGACGGCGCCCCGGTGTACGCCGTCGGCACGCCGGGTGGCGACCAGCAGGACCAGTGGCAGCTGGTGTTCCTGCTCCGGCTGCTCGCCGGCGGGCAGGAGCTCCAGCAGGCGATCGACGCTCCGATGTTCCACACCAACTCCCTGCCGAGCTCGTTCTACCCCCGCGAGATGACTCCGAATGAGCTGGTCGTGGAGGACCGGCTCGGCGACGACGTGATCGACGCACTCGCCGGACGCGGCCACCTGATCACCAGGGCCGGCCCCTGGACGCTCGGACGCCTGTGTGGCGTCTCCCGTGACGCCGAGACCGGTCTGCTCGGGGCCGGTGCGAACCCGCGTGCCAACCAGGGCTACGCCTGCGGCCGCTAGCGCTCACCCTCGTCCGGCATCCCCGGATGGCCGATCGCCGCGCTCTCGGCGGCGTGCACGTGGTCGCGGGCCGCCTCCTCGGCGGCCGACGGGTCGTGCGCCTCGAGCGCCTCGACGAGGCGGACGTGCTCCTCCCATGAGTGCACGGCGCGATGCGAGGCACCCAGGCGGAACACCCAGTGGACGTGGCGGTACATCGCGGTCGAGAACTGCACCAGCCAACGGTTACCGGACATCTGCATGACGGCGTGGTGCAGGGCGGTGTTGAGCTCGGCGACCCGGACGAAATCTCCATCGTTGGTGGCGTCCCGGGCGTCGTCGAGCAACCGGCGGAGCGCCCCGAGCTCCTGGGAGGTGGCGCGCTCGGCGGCGATCCGGGCACCGAGCGGCTCGAGCACGGCGCGAGTGGCGAACATGTCGCGCATCGTCCGCTCGTCGGGGGTGGCCACGACCGCGCCTCGGCGAGGCTGGATCTCGATGAACCCCTCGGCCTCCACCACCCGCAAGGCCTCACGGACCGGGTTGCGCGAGACGCCGAAGTCGGCCGCGAGGCGGTCCTCGGTGAGCCGCTCGCCCGGTCGGTACTGCGCGTCGATGATCCGGGTGCGGAGCTCGGCCAGTACCTGGTCGCGCAGGCTCAGGTGGCGATCGCCGATCGAGGCGCCCGCGACCTCGGCTTCGGGCATCGGTGGTCCCAGCGGTCGGCTCACCCGTCACCTCCCCGTCGGCGGGACACTCCCGTCCCCGTGACTGTATACGAAGGACAACGTCGGTCGGCGTCGGGTCGGAACGACGCGCCGGTCGTTCCCCTGCGAACGGCGACGGCGCGACGTACGGTCCGTGCAACCTCGGCGAACGCCCACCTCGTTCGAGTGGTGACCGGTCGAACCGGGCGGCCGCGGACATGAAGGACGGCGATGGCACGACGGGACGCGGGGGAGTTCACCTCCTTCGTGCTGAGCAGCCAGCCCGCGCTGCGGCGTTCGGCGTTCCTGATGTGCGGGGACTGGCAGCTGGCCAGTGACTTCGTCCAGGAGGCGTTGATCCGGGTGTACCGGCACTGGCCGCGGTTGCGTGGGGATGCCGAGGCTCGCTCGTATGCGCGCAAGGCGGTGGTGAGCGTGGTGATCGACGCGAAACGGCGTCGGTCGAGCACGGAGGTGCCCGTCGACCGGATCCGCGACACAGGCGGCGTGGACGATGCCGATCGATCCGCGGACCGCGAGCTGCTGACCCGTTGCCTGGCGCAGGTGCCGGCGCGGCAGCGAGCGTGTCTGGTGCTGCGCTACTACGACGACCTGCCGGTGTCCGAGGTGGCGTCGATGCTGGGCATCTCGGAGGGCACGGTGAAGTCGCAGACCGCACGCGGCCTCGAGACGTTGCAGGCCGCCTTCGCCCGGGAGACCAACGACGAGCTGCTCGTGAGCGGGAGGGAGTGACGATGCCCCGCGACCTGACCGATCTGATGGAGCGAGCGACGGCGTTCGCTCCGCCCGAGCCGCACCCGGCGGACGAGATCACGCAGGTGGCCGTCCGACGGCATCGGCGACGTACCAACGGCATCATCGGCGGCGCCTGTGCGGCCGTCCTGGTGGTCGCCGGTCTGGCGTACGGCGTCACGCGCCACGACTCGAAGCCCCAGCCCGCCGCGCCGTACAAGCACAACCAGCAGGTCGACGTGTCCGATGCCGTCGCCGGGAGCGTGCTCCCGGGCTTCGAGCGGGAACCGTGGACGATCCCGTCGGTCCAGGAGTTCGGCCCCCGCACGTTTCCGTGGGCGACCTACCACGACGTGGACGCGGACGGCCGGTTGATCGTGCTCGACTACCCCTCGGGCGAGCCTCAGAGCTCACGCCGCGTCCGCCTGTTCGACGGTCCGGGCGAGTCCGCACGGCCGTTGGACGTGCCACCCTCGCCGGGCACGAACTCCGGACATCGGATCAGCTGGATGCCGTCGTTCCTCGACGACGGTCATCTGCTCTGGACTGCTGACACCCCGATCGTGCAGACCGCGAAGGAGGGGTTCCACATCACCGACCTGTCCGGTGGTGACGATGTGTTCGTCCACTCCGGCTTCACGGTCGGCAAGACGGGCTTCGAGGGCACTCCGGGCAACGGGCGGCCAGGCGGGATCTCGGGTGATGGCATGTGGTTCCTCGTCTACGAGCACAACCCTGCGAACATCGAGGGCGCGGCGGCCTTCGACCTCTACACCGCCACGTTCGACGGTGATCTCACCGAGGTGGCCGAGGAGGTGGCCGACCTGGCTGTCGGAGACGGGATGGTCGCGTGGGTGACCACGAGCGGCAGGCTGATGACCCAGAGCGCCACGGGAGGATCGCCGCAGGCGGTCGACGTCCCGCTGGACGCCGGTTGCCGGCTCCCGACCCAGCTGATGCAGTCGTTCTCACGCATGTTCGCGGTCAGTGGATCCGCGATCAGCGTCACTGAGGAGTGTGGCAAGGGGAAGTCAGCGACCTACGCGCTGGTGGGGTTCGACCTGTCGGGCCGGCGCCTCGTCAGGATCGCGGGCCCGATCCCGAGTGATGTGTCGATCGCGGGCGACTCGCTGCTCTTCGTGGCCGGGAACGACGGGACGTTCCGCTACGACTTCGTGACCGGGACCCTGGCGAGGCTCGGTGACACGCCGCGGCGAGGCCAGGCGTCCGCCGCCCCACGCGGAGCCGGCGACTACGTGCTCTGGTATGACCGCGACGGCGGACACGTCGCCCGGATCCCGCAGTAGCGGGTGAGACAGACTGGGCCCATGGACATCGTGGACCCCGCAATCAACGACTATCTGGTCGCCCACTCCGAGCCCGCCGACGATGTGCTGCGTGACCTCGCCGAGGAGACGCATCGCGAGCTGGCGCGCCAGTCGGGCATGCAGATCTCCCACGACGAGGGTGAGCTGCTGACCATGCTGGTCCGGCTCACCGGAGCCCGGCAGGCCGTGGAGGTCGGGACATTCACCGGCTACTCCTCGATCTGCATCGCCCGCGGGCTCCCCGCCGACGGTCACTTGCTGTGCTGCGACGTGAGCGAGGAGTACACCTCGGTGGCCCGTCGCTACTGGGACCGGGCCGGGGTCGCCGACCGGATCGAGCTGCAGATCGCCCCCGCTGTGGAGACGCTGCAGTCGCTCCGGTCGGTCCCCTACCTCGACTTCGCTTTCATCGACGCCGACAAGACGGGCTATCCGGCGTACGTCGAGGAGATCCTGCCCCGCTTGCGGCCGGGCGGGCTGATGGTGCTCGACAACATGTTGCGCGACGGGCGGGTGCTCGACCCCGAGAGCGACGACGACCGGGCTATCCACGGCCTCAACCAGGCGCTGGTCGCCGACGACCGGGTCGATGTCGTGCTGCTCCCGGTCCGCGACGGGGTCAGCCTGGCCCGCAAGCGCTGAGTCTGGCAGGGCGTGGGCCGGTTCATCACGCTGAGTAGGTGAACCGGAACATGGCCAGCGGAATTCACCTGGCCGAGTGCTGCTTCGTCCACCCGGCGTGATGAACCGTCTCAACGCCGGCCCCAGACGCCGACGCCCCCGGAGCCAGGCTCCGGGGGCGTCGTACGTCGGACGGCTGAGGGTCAGCCGACGGGCACCCGCTCCTCCTCGGGGAGGTCGGTGGCGAGCTCCTCGTGCTTGACGTCGAGGAACAGCCAGACGATCGCCGAACCGGCCAGCATCAAGAAGACGCCGACCAGGAACGCGTGGGTGGCCCCGGTCGAGAAGCCGCCCAGGTAGGCGAGCCTCGCCGCGAGCTCGGTGGGAGACGCGATGCTGAGGCGCTCCATCAGTGCCGACTGCAGGCCCGGGTCCAGCTGCGAGACCCCGCGACCGATCGTCGGAGCGATCTGAGAGACGTGGCCGTTGGTGAAGTGGCTCCCCACGGTGGACAGGATCGCCAGACCCAACGCACCACCGACCTGCTGCATCGTGTTCAGCACACCGGAGCCGACCCCGGCGTCCTCCGGACGCAGGTGGTGGACGGCGGTGAGGGTGAGCGGCACGAACACCGCGCCCATGCCGAGCGCCATCAGGAACACGTACGGCAGGATCTGGGTCCAGTAGCTGACGTCCGAGCCGAGGCTCTGACCGGTGCTGACGGCGTTGAGCACGTCGACGCCGCTGTCCGGCACGCTCAGCCGGGAGAAGCCGTACAGGGCCGCAGCCGCCATCAGCGTCCCGACGCCCGCGATGTAGCGCGGGTCGACCCGGTTGACCACCTTCGACACGATTGTCGCGCTGATGATGATGCCGATGCTGAACGGCAGGAACGCGAACCCGGCCTTGAGCGGGCTGTAGCCCATGACGTTCTGGATGAACAGGCTCAGGAAGAAGAACATCGAGAACATCGCCGCCGGGAGCAGCATCATCGCCGCGAAGCTGGCGGCCCGCGAACGGTTGGCGAAGACCCGGAACGGCAGCAGCGGGTGCTCCACCCGGAGCTCGACGAGCATGAACAGCCCGAGCAGCACGATGCCGGTGATCAGGCTGGCGATCGTCATACCGTCGCTCCAGCCGTACGCCGCGTTGCCGGCGCGGGTGAGCCCGTACACGACGGCGAGCAGTCCGCCGGTACCGGCGACGGCGCCGGGGACGTCGAGCTGGCCACTGTGGCGCTCGGACTCGTTGAGGAACCGCGGTGCGAGCAGGGCCGCACCGATGCCGATCGGGACGTTGATCAGGAAGGTGAGGCGCCAGCCGTCCTCCGGGTTGAACAGCGAGATGTCGAGACCGGTCAGCCAGCCGCCCAGGATCAGGCCGACCGCCGCGCCGGCACCGGACATCGCGGCGTACACCGCGAACGCGCGGTTGCGCGCGGGACCGGCCGGGAAGGTCGTGGTGATCAGGGCGAGGGCAGCCGGCGAGGCGAGTGCGGCACCGAGGCCCTGGATGCCTCGGGAGGTGAGGAGCAGAGCCTCGCTCTGGGCCAGTCCGCCGGCCAGGGAGGCGACCGCGAAGACCGTGAGGCCGATCATGAAGGTACGGCGACGGCCGTAGAGGTCGCCTAGACGACCTCCGAGCAGCAGGAAGCCGCCGAAGGCGAGCGCGTAGCCGGTCACGATCCAGGTGAGGTTCGTGCCGGACATGTTCAGGTCCCGGCCGATGTAGGGCAGGGCGATGTTGGCGATGGTGGCGTCCAGGACCACCATCAGCTGGGCGATGCAGATCAGCACCAGTGCCCAGCCGAGGTGCTGCTTCCGGTCGGAGGTCTCGACCTCCTGCCCGGGAGGGCCGACGGTTTCGGCGTCGGTCAGTTCAGACATGGGTTTCCTCAATTCGTGACTTCTTGTGGCTTCTTCGACTCTTTGACGGGACTCAGCCCTGCGGCCTGACAGCCGGCAGGATGATCTGGTCCACCGCGCGCTGGATCAGCGCAGGTTTGGGCGTGTCTCCGAAGAGGAACACGCGGTGCAGCACGATGCCGGCAAGTGCCGGGACCACGATGTCGAGGTCGATGTCGGCACGGAGCTCACCACGATCGCGTGCCCGCTCGAAGATCGTGCGGGACACCCGGGCCTTGGGCTCGACCACCTGCGCGCGGAACTCGCAGGCGAACTCCGGGTCGGTACTGACCGCGGTCAGCACGGCCCCGAGCGTCGCGGTCGTGTCGTGATCGGCGAGGCCGCCCATCCCGCAGAAGGCGCTGAGCAGATCGCCGCGCAGGTCGCCGGTGTCGGGGACTTCGGGGACACCCTTGGTCCGCGCGAGCGCCTCCACCACGAGCTTCGCCTTGGAGTTCCACCGCCGGTACAGCGTCGCCTTCGACGCCTTGGCGCGCTGGGCCACGGCGTCCATGGTCAGCCGGTCGTAACCGACGTCGGCCAGCACCTCGAGTGCTGCGTCCAAGATCTGCTGCTCGCGATCGCCCTCCACGCGGGGTCGTACGGCGGCGGCTGCTACGCCCTCGGGGGTCATGAGTCGCCACCTAGTAAGACTGGGTCGAGCTTGTAGGCCCGATGAAACGAAACGGTTTCGTTCCATGAGGAACGTAGCGGACCTGCTCGGATGAAACAAGTTGGTTTCATCCGGACTCCTGACGAACCCGCCGGGGCCGGTCGCGGCCGGCACTGATCAACGTCCGTCGGCGGTGCTTGGCAGGATGAGGCCATGGCCGAACCACGATCGGCGACTCCCGAGGCCAAGGAGCGCCACCGACAGCTGAGCGAGGAGATCGAGGACGCCCGGTGGCGCTACTTCGTGCTCGACGAGCCCACACTCTCCGACGCGGACTACGACCGGCGGCTGCGTGGCCTGCAGGAGCTCGAAGAGGAGTTTCCCGAGCTCCGCACCCCCGACTCACCGACGCAGAAGGTCGGCGGTGCGGTCTCGACCGAGTTCACCGCGGTCGATCACATCCGGCCGATGGAGAGCCTCGACAACGCGTTCTCGTTCGAGGAGGTCGAGTCCTGGCACGCCCGGCTGAGCCGGGACGGCGTCGACGACCCCGCCTTGCTCTGCGAGCTCAAGGTCGACGGCCTCGCGATCAACCTGCTCTATGAGCGGGGCCGGCTCACCCGGGCGCTCACCCGCGGCGATGGCCGCACCGGCGAGGACGTCACCCCCAATGTCCGCACCATCAGCGTGGTTCCGCACCGCCTCACCGGCACCGACGACTTCCCGGTGCCCGACCTGGTCGAGGTGCGGGGCGAGGTGTTCCTTCCTCGAGAGGCGTTCGAGCGACTGAACGTCGCGATGGGCGAGGCCGGCAAGCCGGTGTTCGCCAACCCGCGCAACGCTGCGGCCGGCTCGCTGCGCCAGAAGGACCCGCGGGTCACGGCGTCGCGCGACCTCGGGATGGTCTGCCACGGGATCGGTGCGCGTGAAGGGTTCGTTCCGGTGTCGCAGTCCACGGCGTATGCCGCGCTGCAGGCGTGGGGGCTCCCGATCTCCGACCAGGTCGAGGTGCTGCCGTCCCTGGCGCAGGTGAAGGGCTACATCGAGAACGCCGGGGAGCACCGGCACACGATCGTCCCCTACGAGATCGACGGTGTCGTGATCAAGGTCGACGACGTCTCGCTGCAGCGACGGCTGGGCTCGACCTCACGCGCACCGCGCTGGGCGATCGCGTTCAAGTACCCACCGGAGGAGGTCAACGCCAAGCTCCTCAAGATCGCGGTGAACACCGGCCGCACCGGGCGGGTGACCCCGTTCGGGATCATGGAGCCGACCAAGGTGGCCGGCTCGACGGTCGAGAGGGCGACTCTCCACAACGCGCACGAGGTCAAGCGCAAGGACGTCCGCGAGGGCGACACCGTCGTGCTGCGCAAGGCAGGCGACGTGATCCCCGAGATCGTCGGACCCGTGCTGGGGTTGCGCCCTGAGGGGCTGAAGGAGTGGGAGATGCCCACGACCTGCCCCTCGTGCGGCACCGACCTGGTCCAGCAGAAGGAGGGCGACAAGGACCTCCGCTGCCCGAACACCCAACAGTGCCCGGCCCAGCTGCTCGAGCGGGTCTACCACGTCGCCAGCCGTGGCGCCTTCGACATCGAGGGTCTCGGGTCCGAGGCCGCGCACGCCCTCCTGGATGCCGCTGTGCTCACCGACGAGGGCGACGTCTTCGACCTCGACCGCGACAAGCTGCTCCGCACCGACCTGTTCACCCGCGCGCCGAAGAGGGGCGAGGACGGGCCGCAGCTCAGCGCCAACGGTGAGGGACTCCTCGCCAATCTCGACGAACGCAAGAACGTCCCACTGTGGCGCGTCCTCGTCGCCCTGTCGATCCGGCACGTCGGCCCGACGGCCGCTCGTGCGCTGGCGACCGAGTTCGGCTCCATGGCCGCGATCCGTGCGGCGGCGGAGGCCGAGCTCGCGGCCGCCGAGGGCGTCGGGCCGACCATCGCCGAGTCGGTGATCGCGTGGTTCACCGTCGGCTGGCATCGCGCGATCGTCGACAAGTGGGAGGCCTCGGGCGTGAGCATGGCCGACGAGCGCGACGCGTCGACGCCTCGCACTCTGGAGGGGCTCACGATCGTGGTCACGGGGTCGCTCGTCGACTTCTCCCGCGACTCCGCCAAGGAGGCGATCGTCGCCCGCGGCGGCAAGGCCGCCGGGTCGGTCTCGAAGAACACCGACTACGTCGTGGCCGGTGACAACGCCGGCTCCAAGGCGGACAAGGCCGAGCAGCTCGGCGTCCCGATCCTCGACGAGGGCGGGTTCAAGGTGCTGCTCGAGAGCGGCCCGAGCGGCCTCTGATCACGCCTCCCCGAGGGCGGCCGGGAGGATCCGCCCCCACGACCGGACGAGCGACTCGAGGTGGCCGAGCCCAGGCAGCACGTGCAGCGTGGCGTCGGGAACGTGGTCGGCCAGCCACGTCCCGTTGCGGGGAGGAGCGTTGGAGTCGCGCTCGCCGTACCACAGGGTCACCGGGCATCTGACGTCCTCGACCCGGAACGGCCAGTGGGCGAAGACCAGCGCCGCGTCTGCGAGGTAGCCGTCGGGCACCCCGATCGCCTCGCGGGCCGCAGCCGCCACGTCCGCGGCCGGCCCGTCGACGAGCACGCGATCCTCGGGCGGCAACGAGTCCAGCCAGCGTGCAGCCAGCGCCGCGTCGTCCGGGTCGTCCGGCGCGAGCGCCTCCCGCCAGGCCAGGAACTCCGGGCGGACCCGCTCGACGTTGTCCTCGGGTGTGCCGGACGCGAGCGAGCCGAAGAGGTGGCGTCCCGCCGCGTCGAGGTCATCGCGCGGGTACGGCGGGTCCATGCGCGGTGCCTCACCGGGCGTCGCCACGAGGGCAGCGCGAGTGACCCGGTCGGTGGCCAGCGCTGCGCACGCGAGGGCGAAGGTGCCGCCCACCGACATCCCGACCACTCCGAAGCGGTCGAGCCCGAGGATGTCCGCCAGCTCGATGGTGTCCGCCACCACTCGCTGGTACGACGGCGGCGCCGGCGTGGAGGCCCCGTACCCAGGCCGGTTCGGCGCGACCAAGCGGATCCCGGCGTCGAAGGCGGCGAGGTGTGCGCTCCAGGAGGCCCGGCGCGTGTCGGGACACCCGTGGAAGAACAGCACCGGATCGCCCCCGGACGACCCTCGCTCGGACCACTGGATCGTCCGGCCGTCGCGGAGCGTGGTGCGAGACACCGGCGACGTCAGGCCGGGCCTGGCGACGGTGGCGTCGACCGGGCGCCGAGCTGTCCTCCCTCGATCCGCCAGAGCTGGGCACCGAGCATCCCTCCGAGCGCCAGCAGGAAGACGGCGATGAACCGGTGTCCGCCGATCATCGACCACACCGTGAGCAGCGCCATCAGCGAGATCAGCACGAGCAGGCCGCGCCTGGTGTTGGCGGCGCGGGCGAACCCGATCGCGCCGCGCTCCGTCAGCCCCAACCGCTTGAAGGTGACCTCGCGGTCGGGCATCGGTATGTGGAGGTCGTCGGGCACCGCGTCGTCGAGGGCGGCCGCGAGCTCCTCGCCGTTCATCCACTGGCGGGGTTCCATCTCCAGGACGGAGCCGTCCCGGCCCACGAGCCGACGGGTGCCGTCGCGCCAGCTGAAGAGTCCCACCACGTCGGCGATGGACATCGCCGAGGCTGCGGCGCCGTTGACCCTCTCGGCGAGCGTCGCGTCCACGGAGAACGTCGACAGGTCGGCCGGCCAGTTGACGTGCGTGTGCCGCTTGCCCTCGCCGGCAGGTTCGGCCTCCGGGAACGAGACCAGCTCGAGACCCCGGGCGAGGTTCGCGTCGTCGGGCAGTCCGACCAGGAGCGACGCCTCGAGCTCACGAGCGGCGTTGTCCACCAGCTCTGGGTCGGTGTGGCGGAGCTGGTCAAGCAACTCCTCATGGGTGAGTGGCACGCGACTGCTCAGGGCGGCGTACGCCGCCTCGAGGGCGACGTCGGCCAGGGCGGCAGGGGAGTCGAGTCGGGTGAGGCGTTGCTGCACGGCCTCCTCGACCCAGGCGCGCGGCACGCCCTCCCGAGCCAGTCGGTGGATGACGTCCATGCCGGCGGCGGCCACGTTGCCGAGGATCTCGGGCACGACGTCCGATCCACCACCGATGACGAGATGCTGGTCGTCGACCTCGGCCGTGCTCGACCACGGGGCGTAGGCACCGCCGGTCTGCTGCCGCAGACCGTCGTGCACCGAGCGTTCGAGGATCGCGGGCAGGAAGGTCGCCTCGTGGGTCCGCGAGACGACCCCGCTCAAGGTCAGGCCGGCGATGTCGCGGTACGCCGCCGGAACGCGCCGGGCCACCGGCTCGGCCGGCGCCGGCGGGAGGTACTGACCACCTGGGAGTGGGAGCTTGAGGTCCGCCGGAGGTGGACCGTCCAGCACGAGGATGGCGTTCTCCGCGTTGAACACCTGCCAGGCTCGCTCGGCCAGGAGCTCGGGTGTCGCCCGGAGAGCCCCCACCTCGTGGTAGCTGGTGACGCCGGGTCCGCGAGCGCCGTAGCGCCAGGTCAAGGAGCGGGTCAGCGGGTCGTGGCGTTGGTGGGCGCGAGCCTGGAGCACGCCGCGCTCCCGGGCCAGCATGCGGAAGTCCGGTTCGGCCACCCACCGGCACAGGGCCCCGAGATTCGACACGAGCTCGGTAGGTCCGCCGAAGGCCGCGAACCGCGTGAGCAGCATCGATACCTGACCGCTGATCGGCCGGCTCAGCGACTCGCGGTCGAGCAGGGCCAGGTGCTCCAGCAGGTGCAGCCAACCGGTCTCCGGCAACGGCTCGTCGGCGAGACCGTGGCGGAAGATCAGATGGGCAGCAGACGCCGGGCGTCCCATGTCTACGTAGAAACACAGGACACCGGTGACATCGGTCTCGCGGACCGTGGTGAGCGCGGTGTTCATAGTCAGCCTGGGGGGTGGCTTGTCGTTGTCAGCTCCGCACGCTAGCCCGACCGGACCACCCTCGTGGGTGGTTTGGCCAACCTGTGACGCCGCCGTTCGGTCAAATTTTCGGCCCGCCCGGGGTGGAGACAACCGAATGGCTGGGCGACACCGCGCCTCCCTAGGATGAAGGTATGCCCGAGAACTCCGAGAGCTCCGGCGCGCCCGAGCACACGACGATCTCGCGCGACGAGGTGTCCCACCTCGCCGACCTCGCGCGGATCGAGCTGAGTGACGCCGAGCTGGACCATCTCGCCCCGCAGCTCAACGTGATCCTCGAGTCGATCGCCTCGATCCGGGGGGTCGCGGGCGACGACGTACCACCGACGTCGCACACGCTCCCGCTCACCAACGTCTTCCGCGACGACGTCGTACGCCCCGGCCTGACCGCCGAGGAGGCACTCAGCGGGGCGCCCGAGGTCGAGCAGCAGCGGTTCAAGGTCCCGCGGATCCTGGGTGACGAGCAGTGAGCCCCGAGACGCGCACCGCCGCCGAGCTGGCCGAGGCCCTCGAAGCGGGCGAGACCACCAGCGTCGAGCTCACCCAGGCTCACCTCGACCGGATCGCGGAGGTCGACGCCGAGCTGCATGCGTTCCTGCACGTCGACACCGAGGGCGCGTTGCGCATGGCAGCCGAGTCCGACGCGCGCCGGGCAGCCGGCGAGGCCTGGAGTGCGCTGGACGGCATCCCGATCGCGGTCAAGGACGTGATCGCCACCCGCGGCATGCCGACGACGTGCGGGTCGCGGATCCTCGAGGGGTGGGTGCCGCCGTACGACGCCACCGTGGTCGCACGACTCCGCGGCGCCGGCCTGCCGATCCTGGGCAAGACCAACATGGACGAGTTCGCGATGGGGTCGTCGACCGAGCACAGCGCCTGGGGCCCGAGCCACAACCCCTGGGATCTGGACCGGGTCCCCGGCGGGTCCGGAGGCGGGAGTGCGGCCGCGGTCGCGGCGTACGAGTCACCCCTGGCGATCGGTACCGACACGGGTGGTTCCATCCGGCAGCCGGCGGCGGTGACCGGCACGATCGGCGGAAAGCCGACGTACGGCGGTGTCTCGCGCTACGGGCTCGTCTCCCTGGCCAACTCGTTCGACCAGGCCGGCCCGGTGACGCGGACCGTCCTCGACGCCGCCCTGCTCCACGAGGTGCTCGGAGGTCACGACCCGCTCGACTCGACCTCGATCGACGAACCGGTTCCCGCCGTGCTCGAGGCGGCCCGTCGCGGTGCCGACGGCGACCTGACCGGCCTGCGCATCGGCGTGGTCAGGGAGCTCGGCGGCGAGGGCTACCAGCCCGGCGTGCTGGCCCGCTTCGAGGAGTCGGTCGAGCTGATGACCAAGGCGGGAGCCGAGGTCGTCGAGCTGTCGTGCCCGCACTTCGTGCACGCGCTGGCGACGTACTACCTGATCCTCCCGGCGGAGGCGTCGTCCAACTTGGCGCGGTTCGACGCGATGCGCTACGGCTTGCGTGTCACCCCGGACACCGCCGACAACGGAGCTCCGCCGAGCGCGGAGGACGTCATGCGGGCGACCCGCGAGGCCGGGTTCGGCGACGAGGTGAAGCGGCGGATCATCCTCGGCACCTATGCGTTGTCGAGCGGTTACTACGACGCCTACTACGGCCAGGCGCAGAAGGTGCGCACACTGGTCAAGCGGGACTTCGAGGCGGCCTTCGGACTGGCCGACGTGTTGGTGAGCCCGACAGCGCCGACGACGGCGTTCAAGATCGGCGAGAAGGTCGACGACCCGTTGGCGATGTACCTCAACGACCTCGCCACCATCCCGGCGAACCTGTCCGGCGTACCCGGGATCTCGGTGCCGAGCGGGTTGGCGGACGAGGACGGGCTGCCGACCGGCGTCCAGATCCTCGCGCCGGCCATGGCCGATGACCGCGTCTACCGGGTCGGCGCCGCGCTCGAGGCGCTGCTTGTCCAGGAGTGGGGTGGCCGCTTGCTCGATCGGGCCCCGGGCCTCCCGTCGGTCGAGCCTGTTGCGACCACGGGGGAGGCCCAGCCATGACGGGTCTCGACAGGCTCGGCCAACGGCTCATGTCCTACGACGACGTCCTGGCGCGGTTCGATCCCGCCCTCGGTCTCGAGGTGCACGTCGAGCTGAACACCGCGACCAAGATGTTCTGCGGCTGCCCGACGGAGTTCGGAGCCGAGCCGAACACCCAGGTCTGCCCGACCTGCCTCGGCCTGCCGGGGTCGATGCCGGTGGTCAACGTCAAGGCCGTCGAGTCGGCGATCCGGATCGGGCTGTCGCTGAACTGCGAGATCGCGGAGTGGTGCCGGTTCGCACGGAAGAACTACTTCTACCCGGACATGCCCAAGAACTTCCAGACCTCCCAGTACGACGAGCCGATCGCCTTCAACGGCTTCATGGACGTCGAGGTCGACGGCGAGACCTACCGCGTCGGCATCGAGCGCGCGCACATGGAGGAGGACACCGGGAAGTCGACCCACGTCGGCACCACGGGCCGCATCCACGGTGCCGACTACTCCCTGGTCGACTACAACCGGGCCGGCATCCCGTTGATCGAGATCGTGACCAAGCCGGTGCTGGGCACCGGGGCGCAGGCGCCCGAGGTCGCCCGCGCGTACGTCGGACAGCTGCGCGACCTCTTGCTCGGCCTCGGTGTGAGCGACGTCCGCATGGAGCAGGGCTCGTTGCGGTGCGACGTGAACCTCTCGCTGGCGCCGAAGTCCTCGTCGGTCGAGCTTGTCGAGACCACGCTCGGCATCCGCACCGAGACCAAGAACGTCAACTCCCTTCGCTCCGTCGAGCGGGCCACCCGCTACGAGATGCAGCGGCATGCCGCGATCCTGGCCGATGGCGCAAAGGTGCTGCAGGAGACGCGGCACTGGCACGAGGACACCGGCATCACCACGAGTGGCCGGGAGAAGTCCGACGCCGAGGACTACCGCTACTTCCCCGAGCCCGACCTCGTGCCGGT
>Ga0164241_10002009_pt1 | contig 23104 bp, 21 predicted proteins | sample OricomyardsoilBY_FD_108780 | JGI IMG/M metagenome (GOLD analysis project Ga0164241, IMG submission 108780) | Backyard soil microbial communities from Emeryville, California, USA - Original compost - Back yard soil (BY) | ecosystem: Environmental > Terrestrial > Soil > Unclassified | place: USA... | reverse complement strand
GCCCATTCGAAGCCTTTGCCCGTGCGCTTCAGGACTTCTTCACGCAGCTCACGCCAACCGGCGAAGCCATATTCGCGGGCCAGCGCGAGCTGGGCTTCGCGATGTGAAACAGCCAGTTTGTGGGCGAGGCTCTTCGCCTGCTTGCGCAGGGATTCCAGTGACGGACGCGCAGGAAAAGACTTTGGCAGGGTCATGACAACCTCCTTTCATGATCGCCTGTGACCCGCTGAACCAGGCAGAAAGAAGGTGCAAAGCACGTTCATCCGAATACAACAGGTGGGAGTTTTCCCTTGCCGCGGGCAGGTGGCGCCCTGTTTGGCGCGCTGTCGGCAGTGTCCCCGAGCGGGCCCATGCCTGTCAATTCAGCCGGGGCGGGGCGCCTCGCTTGAGTGCGCCGGCTCGCGGTCGTTGTCCGCGATGCACACCGATCCGTCGCGGATAACCACCTCGACGGGTTCAAGGGACGAACTGGCGGCCGGGCCGGCTTCGCAATAGCCATCATCAAGACGAAACACCGCGCCGTGGAAGGCACACATCACGCGCGCCGCATCCGTCATCACGAATTCACCGGGACGCGCATTGAGGGGCAGGGAGAAGTGCGGGCAGCGATTCACATACGCTTTGACCTGCGCGCAAGTGCGATGGACGAGAACGGAAAGCGCATAGGCGCCGTCGCCGTAGCGGATCTCCTTGCAACGGCCTTCGGGAACTTCCTCCACAGCACAAAGGATCTCACCTGCGGAGGGTGCGAGGTCATGTGAGCGCCAGTTCATGCCGGGACGCTGCTACAGGTCGCCCTATTAGTCAATCAATGAGCTGGCCTGTGACCGCAGCCGCGTCAGCAGCGTAAGCTGTCGATTCTCCCGCAACGCCGAGGCCACGATGTCTGACGCCCGCAGTCCCATTCATGACGAAGATGTGTATCGCTACCTGCTCGAGGTTTCTTCACGCGAGACCGACGTGATGGCGCGCCTGCGCGCGGCGACGGCGCCACGGCCAGAGGCCGAGATGCAGATCGGCCCCGATCAGGGCCAGCTCATGGCGCTGCTCGTGCGCCTGATCGGCGCCAGACGCTGCATCGAGATCGGCACCTACACGGGTTACTCGGCGCTCGCGGTCGCGCAGGCACTGCCGGAGGGCGGCGAGCTGATCGCCTGCGATATCAGCCGCACATTCACCGACGTGGGCGAACCGTTCTGGCGGGAAGCGGGCGTTGCGCATCGGATCAAGCTGAAGATCCAGCCGGCTTTGCAGACGCTCGACGAACTGGCTGCTTCTGAAAGCGGACGGCGCGGCTTTGACTTCGCCTTTATCGACGCGGACAAGCCGAGTTATTTCGCCTACTTCGAGAAGCTGCTCACCCTGATCCGTCCGGGCGGTCTGATCGCCGTCGACAACACGCTGGGCCTGTCGCGCACCCCGGTCATCCGCATGACGACGGAGAACGCGCAGGCGATCAAGGAGTTCAACCGCAAGGTTCACCGCGACCCTCGCGTCGAGATCGCGATGCTGCCGGTGGGCGAGGGGCTGACGCTGCTGCGCGTGGTGGCTTGAATGGGCCCGTAGCGCAGTTCACGTCCCGTGAGCGGCCGAGCGAGACCGTCGGTTGAACTGGAAGACCCGCCACAATCCGTGGCCCACCATCACAGCCATTCCTGCGCCAACCGCGACAATGCTGCCCACGACCGACACGCTGCGCGGCATGAACCCCCCGATGACAGCAAAGGCGATGCCGCCCAGCATCATTGCCCAGCCGCCTACGCGATTGATCGACTGCCGTAACGCGGCGACGTCGCGGGATTGTGGTGAGGGGCCTTCCAGCATTTTCGGCATCCAGTTGCCGTACGCAGCAACGCCGAGGCCGACCAGAATCATGACGCCACGCTTCGTGGTCTCTATGTCGATCATTCCCTGCTTGCGGGCAATCAGCAGCAGCAGGGCGCCGCAAACTTGCAAGGCTCCAACGAGCAGCGAGAGATTGATATTTCTCCACGCACGCCTGGAACTGGGATTGGTGCTCACTTGGCGGTTCCTTTCTGCAGGTGTTTGGGTCTGATCTTCTGAGTTCTGTCCGCCGTCGCCGAGTCTCGGGCGCCCGCGCCGACGAGCCGGGCGAAGCCCAGCAGCGCGTCTTCCAGCACCGACAGTTTCAATTGATAGGTGATAGTCGTGCCGATCTTGAGGGACTCGATCAGGTCCGCCTCTCGCAGCACTGTGAAATGCGCTGACATGGTCGGACGCGACACCGGAAAATGATCGGCCAGCTCTCCAGCCGTCATCGGCCGCTGGCGCAGCAATTCCAGCACTTTGCGGCGGGTGGGGTCGGCAAGTGCTTTGAAGACGGCATTCACTATTTAGTTATTTAGCCAAATATCAAAATTCAAGTCAAGAATAATTTCGATATTTGACCAAGCACCCGGATGCCTACTTCCGCCGCAGCTCCCCGAGGAACTTCGCGTATGCCGCGTTCCATTCGCGAGGCGCCTCGAAGTAGGGCGAGTGGCCCGCGCCTGGAATCAGTGCGACCTGCGAACCTTTGATCTCGGCGGCCACGGCACGAATCGCGGCCGGCGGAAACGCCGTGTCGCGTTCACCGACGATGAACAGCACCGGCAGCCGCAGCTCGCGCACGGCGGCGAGCTCAAACTTCGTGGCTTGTGTTCGCTGTGAAAAACCCTCGGGCGCCGGGCTGCCGACTTCCCGATAGAGGAATGCCTTCGCCGGGTCGCGCGCACCCAGGCTGTCGTCGATGCCCGGATGTTTCGTGATGGGCATGTTCGGGATGTCAGGCGGCGAGCGACGGGCGGCATCCCAGGTGATGACACGATGGGTCTTTGCGAACTCGGGCACCTGCTGATACCACACGGCGTGCGTGCCGCCAGCGCCATGCGACAGCACTATCGCATCGCCGCTTCCGACGGATTCATAATACAGACGCTCGCCGTCGTGCTCGACATAGCCGGTCTGGAGAAGCAGGTCTGCGGCTTTGGCCGGCACGGCGGCAATGAAAATCAAGGCGATCGACCCCAGCACAGTCCAGTCGCGACGCTCAATGGTTCTCACAGGCCCCTCCGAAAATCCCTATCTGCCGTGCGCCCAAATTACACTGCGGGTTCGCGTGGCCGCTACTGTTGCAGGCCATGCCATCCAAAATCGCTTCAGGGAGGGCAGGAGATGTTCAAGGGCGTCAACTGGCTCGCCGTAGTGGCGGGCGGCATCTTCAACTGGCTGTTCGGTGGCCTGTATTTCGACTACCTCATGGCATGGTGGTTCCGGAAGATCATTCCCAATCCCGGAGCGATCCTCGACTTCACCAACCCCGCCACGCTGATCGGTCTGGCGCTGAGCCTGTGCGTGGCCACGGGCCTCGCCACGGTCATGGCGCGCGCGGGCACGCGCACGATCGCAGGCGCGATGGCCATCGCCATCCTCGTGTGCTTCTGCTTCGACAGCACGGTGTACCTCGCCTACATCTCGGCGGGCGAGAAGCCGCAGCTGCAGCTGTTCATCGCGGTCTACGATCAGGTGAGCTATGTGCTCACCGCGGTGGTAATCCGGCTGCTGACGCGGGGTCGGCCGCGATCTTGAGCCACGCGAAAGCGCGTCGCAGCACGACCGCGCCATCGGCCTCGAACCAGCGACCGTGGGAAATGACGATGCGCGTGGGGTTCCACTCGATCATCTGCGCCACCGCCGCCCGCAACTGGCGCTTGCGGCCGATGAAGGTCAATTTCATGTCTGTTGGCATCCCGCCGTGCGGCGTTATCACGCCGGCCCAGCGAGTCAACCACCGCATGGCGCGCGAAGGCAGTTTGCGCGGTTCGAAGTTCTCGATGAGGTCGGTCAGGATCAGTGTGCGGCTCGGCACATGGAAGAATTCCACTTCAGTCATGTATGAACTGCTGATCGGCAGTGTCCTGATGCATTCGTCCCAGGGATACCGACCTCGACCATCGAGAACCGAATGTGGGAAGTCTATGGGGATGTGCCTTTCGATCTTCGGCGCCAGGAATACCGCTGCGTCGGGATAGGCACGTTGCCAGGGGACGATCCACGAGTAGTGAATGCGGTTGGGCTCAACCAGCCACGCCACCGTGCCGAGGGTGGCGAGCTGGCTCTGCAGGTTGTCGGTCAGCTCTGTGGGTGAATGCACGAACAGCTTCGATCCCAGCCGCACGATGGTCATGCGCGTCGTGAACGAGAACTTCGGCCAGCCGAAGCCAAACCTGACCTGCGATCCATCCACGATCCACACGTCATCGCACACCGGTTTGATGCAGTTGACAGGCGAGTACAGTGGGTCTGCCGTTCCGGACATCGTGCGGAATATACTATCCGCTGCCAGGATCGATGTCGGGACCCATCATGAACGATGACATCACGCGCCGAAAACTTCTCGCTGGTGCGGGCGCCGTGCTCGCCACGCGCGCGGTCACGAGCGACGCGGCCCAGGCCGCGAGCAACAGCGAAGCCGATCTCACCGCACTGACCGTCACCGAAGCAAGCCGTCGCCTGGCGGCGCGCGAGATCACCAGTGTCGACCTCACGCGCGCGTACCTGCAGCGCATCGAGCGGCTGAATCCCCGCATCAACGCCTACATCACCGTTACCGGCGAGCAGGCGCTGGCGCAGGCGCACGATCTCGACGCGGAGCGCGCCGCGGGTCGCACGCGTGGCCCGCTGCACGGCATTCCCGTCGCGCTCAAGGACAACATCGACACCGCCGGCATACGCACCACGGCGGCGAGCGCGGTATATGCCGACCGCGTGCCGGACGAGGATGCGCCCGTGGTGCAGAAGCTGCGCGCGGCGGGCGCGGTCTTCCTCGGCAAACTCAACATGCACGAGTTCGCCTATGGCGGCACCTGCGTGATCACGCATTACGGGCCGGTGCACAACCCCTGGAACCTCGACTACACACCCGGCGGGTCGTCGGGCGGTTCGGCCGCGGCAGTTGCCGCGCGCCTGTGCGCAGCCGCGCTCGGCACCGACACAGCGGCTTCAGTACGCTTTCCGGCCGCGTGCTGCGGCGTCGTGGGGCTGAAGGCGACGCACGGGCTGGCGAGCATTCGCGGCATCGTGCCGCTGTCAGAGATGCATGATCACGTGGGGCCGATCGCACGCAGTGTCGCCGACACGGCGCTGGTCATGGAAGCGATTGCCGGCTACGACGCGCTCGACCCGGTGAGCATCCGCGCCGCGGTGCCGCGCATGGCCGAGGGGATCGGCCGCGACGTCAAGACGCTGCGCATCGGCGTGCCACGCAAGCCATTCTTCGATGGCCTCGATCCGCAGATCGAGGTCGCCGTGCATGTAGCGCTCGACGTACTTCGCGGCCTGACGCGCAGCATGGTGGACGTCGACCTGCCGAACGTCGACTCGTACACCGTGTTGTCGGCGGAGACCTACCAGTACCACGCGAAGCTGATCGCCGATCCGGTCAAACGCGCGTTGTATGACCCGATCACCCTCGGCCGCATCATGGGCGGTGCGAACATTTCATCGACGGACTACATCCAGTCGCGCCGCCGCATGCAGCTGGCCCGCAATACCGTGAATCAGCACTTCGAGCGCGTCGACCTGCTGATCACGCCCACATCGATGGCGCCGCCGGTGGCCATCGCCGCCGCGCTTGCGCAGGTGCCGGACGAAAGCGGCATGATCCGCAATACGCTGCCATTCGATGTCTACGGCATCCCCACCATCAGTGTGCCCTGTGGTTTCACGCGCACGGGGTTCCCGATCGGCGTGCAGATCAGCGGCCCGCCGCTGGGCGAGGCGCGCGTGCTGGCGCTGGCACACGCTTATGAGCGCGCGACGCAGTGGCACACACGCATGCCCCTGGCGCTCGCATGAGATGCAGAGAGTCTCGAAGTAAGATTAGAAGAAATATATAACGTATTGTATTTAGACGATTTATACGGCCTGTTCCGATCATCAAGCATTCCAGATCAGTTGCAGTAGACTCGCTGCACCGCAAAGCCCTCGCGGCAGAGCGGATCCTGACAATCAACGTTTTGGGGGTAGGAAACTTATATGGCAATTTTTACGCACGTAGTGCTCGGCGCGAACGATGTGGCGAAGTCGAAAAAATTCTATGACGCGGCGCTGGCAGCCCTGGGTGTGAACAACCTCGGACCTTTCGGCGAGAACGCCTTCCTGTATGGCAAGGATTCCCCGGAATTCCTGATCACCAAGCCGGCCAACGGCAAGCCGGCCTGCTACGCCAATGGCGGCACGCTGGGTTTCGCCGCGCCGTCGCGCGATGCCGTGCACAAGTTCCATGTGGCAGGCCTGGCCAATGGCGGCACCGATGAGGGGCAGCCCGGTCCGCGTACTTTCACGCCGACCGCCTATGCGGCCTATCTGCGTGATCCGGACGGCAACAAGATCTGCGCCTATTGCTTCGCTCCGGCCTGAGCGAACACGAGCGCTGGATGAGTCGATTGGCCGCCGCGAGGCGGCCAATTGCTTTTGGGCTAGGCGTCGCCGAGCGCGCGATACAGGCCGGTGTGGCCCTTGCCCTGGTTCTTGACGTCGTAGAGCGCGGCATCGGCCCGCGCCAGCAGCGTCTCGGGTTCGCGGCCCTGGTCCGGCGCCAGGCAGACGCCGACGCTGCAGCCCACCCGCAGCACCCGACCGTCGTTGATGCGGTGCTCGCGTGAGATGGCGATGATGATCTCATCCGCCACGGCGCGCGCGGTCAGGGCATCGGCGTCGCGCAGCAGCACCACGAACTCGTCACCGCCGATGCGCGCCACCATTTCTTCCGGCCCCGAAGCCTGGCGCAGGCAATCGCCCACGCGCTGCAGGATTTCATCGCCGGCCGCGTGGCCGTGGTTGTCGTTGATGGCCTTGAAACCATCCAGGTCGATGTAGAGCACCGCGAAGCGGCGGCCGCGACCGCCGGCTACCAGCGGCAGATCCTGGCAGGCCAGCGCCATCTGGCGCGTGAGCTGGGCGCGGTTGGCCAGGCCGGTGAGATGGTCGGTATGCGCCAGACGCCGATGCATGTCTTCGGCCGAAATGGCGGCGAGCAGGTTTTCCTGATTGTGCTGGGTGAAGGAGGCGATCGAAATCACCACGAACACCATGACCAGCGCCGCCAGTATGTGTCCGCCGCCGCGGCTCATCAGCACGACCACCGGCGGCGCCATGGTCAGCACCATGGTGGCGATGGCCGGTCGCGGCAACGCCGCCCAGCGCGTGGCGAGCCCGGCGATCACGCCCATGGCGCCGCTGAGCGAAATCGTGGTCAGGGTCACGTCATCGGTGAGGATGCTGGCGGCGCTGCCGAATCCGAAGCTGGCCATGGAAAGGCCCGCGGAAATCATGATGCCCAGCAGTGGCTGGGGCTTGCCACGACGCCGCGCCAGCCATGGATGCACGGCGCGCCAGCCCAGCATCGCCACGGACAGGGACAGCCACAGCCAGGCCCACAGCGCGTAGTGGCTGACGTAAACAGCCGTGCCGCAGATGACGATCAGCGTGATGGAATAAAACAGCAGCGACAGCGGCGTGGTCGGTACCGTCGCCAGCATCCGCTCGCGCACAGCCACTGGCGCATCCGCCAGATTGCCCAGCACCAGCCGGGTAAAGGAACCATGCATGCTCGCCATGTTGTTGAGGCCGCTTCCTGCGGTTCTTGGAGCCTGTGATATTCTCGCCGGCTACAAGCCAGTCAGGCAAAAAAACTTTCCGATAACTGTCAAATTCGGGGCCTTCCAGGGCTCATGGCTTGGGCAGTAGTCGGACGCGGCGGTTGAGAATTCAAAAACTAAGGGGCACCAAGACATGGCAGGCAGTACAGGCGGAACCAATCCGATCGCGGTGATCGACCGCAATCCGATGAGCTCGCGGCAGTGGATCGTGGTCGTGCTGATGGTGTTCCTGAATGCGCTCGACGGCTTCGACGTACTCTCGAGCGCCTTCGCGGCGCCCGGCATCACGAAGGAATGGGGAATCCTGCGCTCGGCGCTGGGCATCGTGCTGTCGGCAGAGCTCATCGGCATGGGCTTCGGATCCATCCTCCTGGGCAGCCTGGCCGACAAGATTGGCCGCAAGCCGGCGATGTTGCTGTGTCTGGTGATCATGGCGGTGGGCATGTACCTGGCCTACCAGAACCATGGCACTCCGAACCAGGAAGTCCTGCAGATCTGGAAGTGGTCGCTGCCGGTGGGTGTGTGGTGGCTGTTCATCTTCCGCCTGTTCACCGGACTGGGTATCGGCGGCATGCTGGCTGCCACCAATGCGGTGACCGCTGAAACGACGAGCAGCGCTTCGCGCAGCCTCGCGATGGCGCTGTATGTGATCGGATATCCGATCGGCGGCGTGATCGGCGGCTTCGCGGCGCAGAGCTGGCTGCTGGTGGATTACGACTGGCACGCGGTATTCCTGTTCGGCGCCATCGTGACGGCAGTGATGATCCCGCTGGTCATGTTGCTGGTGCCTGAAACCCCTGCCTACCACGCGGCCCGCCGCTTGCCCGATGCGCTGCAACGGATCAATCGTTCGCTGCGTGCGCTGAAGCAGGCGACCATCGACGCGCTGCCGCCCATCAGCGCAGAGGCTCCCAAGCCCAAGGTCTCCGACATTCTCTCCAAGCCGGGCCTGCGCAAGGTCACCTGGCTGCTGGCCCTGGGCTACATGGTCCACACCTTCACGTTCTATTACGTGCTGAAGTTCGCCGTGCAGATCGTATCGGACGCGGGATTCACGCAGCCGCAGGCAGCCAGCACGCTGACCTGGGCCAACGTCGGTGGCGCCATCGGCGGTTTCCTGTTCGGCTTCGCGTTGAAGAAGTGGGACATCAAGCGGCCGACCATCGCCTGCATGCTGCTGGGAGCCGCCGCCGTGGTCTATTTCGGCATGGGTCATGACACGCTGACCTTCTGGCGGCTGTCGACCTTCCTGCAGATGTTCTTCCTCAACGCCGCCATCGTCGGCTTCTACGCCGCCTTTGCGCGCGGCTTTCCCGCCTACGCGCGCGGCTCGGGAACCGGCTTCGCGCTGGGCATCGGCCGGGCCGGCGCCGCGGGCTCGCCCATCGTGGCCGGATACCTGTTCACTGTCCTTGGGGGTGGCACCGCGGCCCCTGGCCATCTGAATGATCATCTGCTGGCCGTGTCGCTGGTCATGACCGTCGGCTCATTGGTGGGCATGGTGATGTTGCTGGTGCTGCCGCTGCGCGACGCCGACCGCGACATGGACCAGGGGCTGCGCTGATGCTGATCCGTCGAATCGAATCCGGCGCGCGCATGTCGCAGGCCGTGGCGGCCAACGGCTTCGTGTTCCTGGCCGGGCAGGTCGCCACCGATCCCAGCGCCGATGTGGAAGGGCAGACGCGGCAGGTGCTGGGTGAGATCGATCGCCTGCTGGGCGCCGCCGGCACGCGCAAGGACCGCATCCTGAGCGCCACGATTTATCTGGCGGATATTTCCAGCTTCGCGCAGATGAATACGGCCTGGGAGGCCTGGGTGCCGGCGGATGCGAAGCCCGCCCGCGCCACGGTCGAAGCCAGGCTGGTGGCGCCGGAATACAAAGTCGAGATCCAGGTCGTCGCACTGTTGTAGGAGCCGTTTATGCGCCGTATTGCGTTCGCCTCAATGCTGATCGTACTGACTGGCGCCGGCGGCCTGGCCTATGGCGCGGACTGCGACAAAGCCTGCCTCGAGCGGGTGGCGGCGCAGTATCACGCCGCCTGGCTCAAGCACGATGTGAAGCTCGCGCCCTTCGCCAAAGGCGTGCGCTTCGTCGAGAACAATGTCGAGATGACGCTGCCCGATGGCAGCTGGGACACGGTCTCCGAGGCGGTGGGTACGCCGCTGGTACTGTCCGATCCGAAGACGGGGCAGGTGGGGATGTATACCACCGTGCTGCAGAGCAAAGAGACCCAGACCTACGCCGCCATCCGGTTGCGCGTGCAGGGCGGCAAGATCACCGAGATCGAGCATGTGCTGTCGACCAAGCGCAATCTCAGCGCGCCGCCCACGCCCTTCGGCGACATCTACAAGAATCCGCGCGATCCGGATTTCACCCGCATCGTGCCGCCGGCCGAGCGTGCCACGCGCGCTCAGCTCAAGGCGCAGGCCGATGGCTATTTCGCCACGCTCGAGAACAACAACGGTGAAATCCGCGGCGCGCGCTTCTCGCCCACCGCCACGCGCAACGAGAACGGCATGCAGTTCGCGGAAATCGAAAAGGGCTTCAAGAGTGGCCGTTACGGCTTCAACAACCGCGTACGCGACCGCGACTGCATGGTGATCGACGAAGAGCGCTCGGCGGTGATGTGCCGCGGCTTCATCGATCACAAGGGCGTGCTCGAAGAGGTGCCGCTGACCGATGGCACCAAGGCCAAGTCCGTGTATCGCGAGCCGCAGTCCTGGGCCTTTCTCGAGTCCTTCAAGGTGAAGAACGGCATGATCGTGGCGGTGGAATCCACCTTCACCGGCGCGCCGTACTACATCCGCTCGCCCTATACGAAGAAGCCCGATCCGGTTTACGACGCGCTGAAGCACTGACGGCGCCCGCGCGCGGCATCCGGCCTATCATGGCCGGATGAAGCACCATCCGCTGCGATCCCTGTGGGGCGATTCGGTCTGGCGAGATCTGTCTTTCGCGGCAGCGGCGGCCTTGCTGGTCGCCGTGCTGGCGTCGGCAACCGAACTGAACGAACTCATCTTCGAATACACGCGGCGCTGGGAAACCTACCAGCTCGACGAATGGCCCACCGTGCTGCTGGCGTTCGCGCTGTGCATGGTGACGCTGTATGCACGCCGGCACGCGCAGCTGCAGCGCGCGCTGGCTGAGAACCGGCATCTGCTGGCGCGACTGATCGATGTGCAGGAGCAGGAGCGTCGCCGTCTGGCCCGCGAGCTGCACGATGAGCTGGGTCAGACGCTGAACGCCATCAAGCTCGATGCCCTGGCATTGCCCGCGACGGCGCAGGGCGCCGACCTCGCGACGCTGGCACAACGCATCGCCCATAACGCGGATCATGTCTACCAGGCGGCTGGCGACCTGGTGCGTCATCTGCGTCCGCCGGCGCTGGATGAGCTGGGGCTGGTCGATGCGCTCGAGGCCTGCGTGGATCGCTGGCGCAGGTCGCATCCGGCACTGGTGGTGCAACTTTCGACGGGCGTCGATCTCGATGATCTGGGTGAAACGCGCAATCTGGCCATCTACCGCCTGGTGCAGGAGGCGCTGACGAACTGCGTGCGTCACGCGCGGGCGACGCATTTCTTCATCGACCTGACGCGGGAGCTGGAGGCGGGCGGTCGCATCCTGCTGGAAATGCGCGATGATGGCGCGGGTTTCGACGTCAAGACCTTGCCAGGCGGCGGCAGCGGCCTGGCCGGCATGCGTGAGCGCGTGACCTTGCTGCGCGGCCGGTTCGAGTTATTGTCGCAGCCAGGAAGGGGCACGACGGTGCGCGTGGAGATTCCACCGCCTTGAGGATGAGCATGAATAGCGCCGAACTGGTCAGGGTGCTGCTGGTCGATGATCACGCCGTGGTGCGCGAGGGCTACCGGCGCCTGCTCGAACGCAGCGCCAGCATTCGCGTGGTGGGCGAGGCCGCCGACGCGCAGAGCGCCTATCTGGCTTTTCTGGAACACAACCCCCAGGTCACCGTGATGGATATCTCGCTGCCGGGTGCCAGTGGCATCGAAGCCCTGCGGCGCATCCGGGCACGCGACCCGGAGGCGCGCGTGCTGATGTTCAGCATGTATGAAGATCCGATATTCGCCTCGCGCGCCTTGCAGGGCGGCGCACGCGGCTACATCGCCAAGGCCGCCGCCCCGGAGGCGCTGGTCGAAGCGGTGCTGACCGTGGCCCGCGGCGAGCCGTACCTCACCGGACGCATCGCGCACGAGTTGGCGTTGCGTCCGGATCAGGCGGACAGCGCCGCGGGAAATCTCTCGCCGCGCGAGTTCGAAGTGCTGCGCATGCTGGTGGCCGGCCGTTCGATCGGCGAGATCGCCGACAGCCTGGGACTGACGGCCAAGACGGTGGCCAATCATCAATCCATTTTGCGGCAGAAGCTGGGCGTCGGGTCGGCACTGCAGCTGCTGCAGGCCGCGGCCCGGCTGGGCATTACACAGGACGTCCGCGCCTAGCCGGCTTCCGGGAAGAATTCCCGAGTGCTTCGGGAGTAAGTCTCTGGCCGCGGCGCGGCCGCTCGTTGAGACTTCACTCGATAAATGCCAGGAAGCACTTTTCGATGAGCAAGTTCCGCCCGAGCACCGCCTTTTCCGCGGTCGTCGCCACGTCTGTCGTTGCCGCCATGCCCGCGCGCTCCGCGCAACCCGCCACCGAGCCCGTGCTGCCGACGGTGGTCGTCGTCGGCATCTCGCCGCTGCCTGGCGCCGACGTCGATCCGGATCAGATTGCCGCGCCCGTGCAGACCGCCTCGGCCGACGATGTAAAGCGCGCGCACGCGCTGGACCTGACCGAGTTCATGAAGCGCTCGCTGGGCAGCGTGTATGTGAACGACGTGCAGAACAATCCGTTGCAGCCGGACATCAACTTCCGCGGCTACGCCGCCTCGCCGCTGCTGGGTACGCCGCAGGGCCTGTCCGTATATCTCGATGGCATGCGCCTGAATCAGACCTTTGGCGAAGTGGTGAGCTGGGATCTGATCCCCACTCAGGCCATCGCCACGATGACGCTGATGCCTGGATCAAATCCGGTCTTTGGCCTGAACACGCTGGGTGGCGCGCTGTCCCTGAAGACCAAGGACGGATTCACCGCTCCCGGCTATGCGGTCGGCCTGAACTATGGCTCGCACTCGCAGCGCCAGGCGCAAGTGGAGGGCGGCGGACACACTGGCTCCGGCTTCAGCTGGTATGGCACCGCGAACAAGCTCGAGGATGATGGCTGGCGCGACGATTCGCCCACGGATGCCGCGCAGTTCTTCGGCAAGCTCGGCTGGCGCAATGAAACCACCGACCTGGCGGTGGATGGCGCCTATGCCGATACCGACCTGACGGGCAATGGACTGCAGGATGTGCAGTTCCTGCGGCGCGACTACGACAGCGTCTACACCCGGCCGGACAACACGCGCAACAAGGCCTGGCTGCTCAACGCCGTCGGTTCGCATCGGCTCAACGAAGTGCTGACGCTGTCGGGCAATGCCTACTACCGCAACATCAAAACCCGCGCCTTCAATGGCGACATCAATGACGACTCGCTGGGTGGGGCGCTCGACCAGCCCAGCGCCAGCTGCATCGCCAGCATCCTGCTGAACAGCCAGCCCAATGAGCTGTGCAATGGCCTCGCCAATCACACCAGGACTCACCAGCACGATGGCGGGTTCTCGGGCCAGGCCGCGTGGAATGCGCCGCTGGGCGGCAAGGCCAACCTGTTCACGCTGGGTGCCGGCATCGTCGACAGCCGCGCGCACTTCGAGCAGTTCTCGCAATTCGGCTATCTGGCGCCGGATCGTGGCGTCGTCACGGTGGCGGGTCCCGGCGCTGTCGCCGATGGCTCGCAGGATTCGGAAGACGCCTTCGACTCTCGCGTCGACCTGGTCGGCAAGACCACCACTTACAGCGTGTATCTGAGCGACACCGTGCAGCTGTCATCCATCGTGCAGCTGACACTTTCCGGCCGCTTCGACCACACGCAGGTCGACAGTTTCGACGCCATCACGCCCGAGGATGAAGAAGGCACGCTCACCGCCACGCACCACTTCAGCCGCTTCAATCCGGCGGCGGGACTCACCTTTCACCCGCGCGAGCATCTGTCGGCGTACCTGGGCTACAGCCAGGGCAGCCGCGCACCATCCGCCATCGAGCTGGGCTGCGCCGATCCGCAGAACCCCTGCCGGCTGCCCAATGCCATGGCCGGCGATCCGCCGCTGCATCAGGTGGTCACGCGCACCTATGAGGCCGGTATCCGCGGCGCTTATTCGGAACAGCTCAAGTGGAACCTCGGCGTGTTCCGTGCCGAGAACCGCGACGACATCATGTTCGTGGCGGATGACACCTCTGGCTACGGCTACTTCCGCAACTTCGGCAAGACCCGCCGGCAGGGCGTGGAGCTGGGCGCCACGGGCCGCGCCGGTGCCTTTACTTTCGGCGCCAATTACACCCTGCTCGATGCCACTTATCGCAGTGAGGAAGAACTGCCGGGCGAGGGCAACAGCACCAACGACGAGGGACCGGGCTTCGAGGGCGCCATCGACATCGAGCCGGGCAACCGCATTCCGCTGATTCCGCACCACATGTTCAAGGCGTTCGCCGAATGGCAGATCCTGTCGCGGCTGTCGGCGAATGTGGATTTCCAGGCCGTTTCGGGCTCGTATGCCCGGGGCAACGAAAACAATGAACACGAGCCGGATGGCATGTTCTACCTGGGCAAAGGCCGCAGCGGCGGCTATGGCGTCGTGAATCTGGGTCTGGAATTCAAGCCAGTGGATGCGTTGACGGCGTTCGTGCAGGTGAACAACCTGCTGGATCATCGCTACTACACCGCGGCGCAGCTCGGTTCCACGGGCTTCGATGGCGCGGGCAATTTCGTCGCGCAGCCCTTTGCGGGCCCCATCGTGGACGGCGAGCGGCCCATCACCGGCTCGACCTTCTTCTCGCCGGGCGCGCCGCGAGCCTGCTGGTTCGGCGCCCGCTACACCTTCGGCCGCTAGCCGGGGCGATGGGAGGCCATCTTTCGCGCACCGGGAACTTTCCCCGGTCTGGATTGACCATACACTCAGAAAATGACGAGTCGAGCCGGTTTGTGTCTGATTGTCTGTCTGCTCGCTGGCTGTATCGGCCAGCGGGGCCCTTCGGCAGAAGGGTCCGTCCCGGAGCGAAATCCGGTAGCAGCACGGCTGCCCACCAAGCCTTACCTGAACATGCCCGATACTGCCGCGGGCGCGATGCCGCCGCTGCTGTCGCAGACCGGCGCATTTACCGACGTGCGCCAGCTCGCGCCTGCCGCGGGCCTCATGCCTTACGATCTGCTGCTGGCGTTCTGGTCCGACGCCGCGGTGAAGGGGCGTTTCGTGGCCATTCCGGAAGGCAAAGTGGCCTTTTCGGCCACGGGCGAGTGGACCTTTCCGCCCGGCACGGTGTTCGTGAAGACCTTCGAGCTGCCCGTGGATACCGCCCAGCCACAGCACATGCGGCGGCTGGAAACCCGGCTGCTGGTGGTGGATCGCAATGGTGGCGTGTATGGCGTCACCTACAAATGGCGCGCGGATCTCAGTGATGCCGAGCTGCTGTCGCCTGCGGGCCTGAACGAGAACATCTCCGTGCGCGATGCACGCGGCACGCATGAGCAGACCTGGTACTACCCCGGCCGCGAGGATTGCCTGGCCTGCCACAACAGCCACACGAATGGCCCGCTGGGCCCGAAGACGCGCCAGATGAATCGCGAGCTGCGCTATCCGGATGGCGTGGTGGAGAACCAGCTGCGGCACTGGAACCGCCTGGGCCTGTTTTCGCCGGCGATCGACGAGAAGGACTTCGATTCTCTTCCGGTGCTGGCGCGGGCCGAGGATGCAAACCGCAGCATCGAAGACAAGGCGCGCTCCTGGCTCGACGCGAATTGCGCGCACTGCCACCGCCCGGGGGGCACCGTGGCGAATTTCGATGCCCGCTACCAGACACCGCTGGAGTTGCAACACATCGTCGATGGGCCCGTGCTGATCGACCAGAATGTGGATCGCGCACGCGTGATCTCGCCGCACGACCCGTGGCGCTCGGTGGCGCTGATGCGCATCGACACCAATGGCGACATCCGCATGCCGCCGCTGGCGCGTCATGTCATCGACGTCAAAGGCGTGTCACTGGTGCGCGACTGGATCATGAGCCTGCCCGGCCGCGACGTCGTGCCGCCCCCGGCGTTTCAGCCCGCGGGGGGTGACTTCAAAAGTCCAGTCAGCGTGTCGCTGAGCAGCAGCGAACCTGGCGCGGAGATCCGCTACACACTCGATGGCAGCGCACCCGGGCCCAGTGATGCGCGCTATGAAGGGCCAATCCGCATCGAGGGGCCGGCGGTGCTGCGCGCGCGCGCCTACAAGGACGGACTCACGCGCAGCGTGATCGTGCAGCAGACCTATGTGGTCGGCGGCTAGCTAGCCGCCCGTCCTGACGATGGCGATGCCCCAGGGGCTGTCGCCGGCCTTCAAACGCGCGATTTCCTTGTTGCTCGTCAGGTCGACAACGGATACATCGTTCGACGGTCCGTTGGCGGTATACAGAAACTTGCCGTCCGGCGACAGCGCGATGCCCCAGGGGCGCTTGCCCACGGCGATGTTGTTGAGCAGTGCGAAATTCGTGGCATCGAGCACGGCAACCGTGCCGCCGCGACCGGTGCTCGCATACAGCTTGCTGCCATCGGACGAGATGCGCACGCGCATGGGGCGCGAACCCTTGGGCAAGGCGACGGTCTTGACGATCTTGATCTGCGCGGTGTCGATCACGTAAAGCTTGCCGGCCGATTCCGAGGGCACCACGGCCAGCTTGCCGTTCTGCAGGAAGGCGACGCTGCGCGGCCGCGCGCCCACCTTCACCTGCCCCGCAACCTTGAACGTGGCCGTGTCGATCACGAACACATCGCCACCGGTTTCGCAGGTGACCCACAGGCTCTTGCCGTCCGGGCTGAGCGCGACGCCTTCGGGTTCCTGGCTCAACGCGACGATATGCTCGACCTTGCCGCTGGCGATGTTGACGGCGCTGGCGGTCTTCACGTCTTCGTTCGATACGAACAGCCGCGTGCCGTCGCGGCCGATGTCGAATTCCTCCGGATCGGATCCGACGGAAATCTTCTTCGTCAGTTTGCCGGTGGCCACATCCACCAGGCCGATGCCATCGGCGGATTTGTCGGAGGTGACGTCATCATCGTCATCCTGATCGCGATTGAAGACCGGATTGCCATTCGCATCCAGCTCTGGCGGCCCCCCGATGGGCGTGCCGCTGAGGGCGACGTAGACCGTCTTGCCGTCGGGGCTGGCATGGATGCCGCGCGGACGTTTGCCGACCGCAATGGTGCCCGTCACTTTATGCGTTGCGCCATCGATGACCGTGACATTGCCCGAGCGCTCGTTGGTGACATACACCCGATAACTGTCGGCTGCCTGTGCCATGGCCGGCAGGGCAGCGGCCAGTGCCGCGCCCAACAGAAACCTTCTTGCGATGCGTGCTGTTTCGTTCATGCAATAGCCTTTTTCGTGCCTGCTGACCTTAACAGAGCCCCGCTGCGGTCAAAATGTTCCCGGGGTCAACGCGCAGGCGTGGCCGCGGCCGCCGGCTTGTCCTGGTTGGCGCGCATGACGATGTAAGCACGAATCGCGTCCGCGTCATCCTTGCTCAGCACGGTGGTGAAATTCGCCATGCCATGCTGCTGGCGCGCGCCGCCGACCACGACGGATTCGAACGCCTCCGCGGTCTGGATCATCGGCGTGCGCCGCAGGTCGGGCAGGATGCCCACCTGGATCGCGGCCGGGCCATGGCAGCTGCTGCAGTACGCGTCGTACAGACCGGCGCCCTTGTCGACCACCGCCTGTGCGGCCGTGGCGGGCGGCGGATTGATTGGCAGTTCCGTCACCGGCGGAGCGGGCGGCAGCGTGGTCTTGCCACCCAGCTTGTAGACCAGCAGGCGCGACACATTCTGCCGCACATAACCCTTCATGTTGGTATCGCCGCCGATCAGTGCCCAGGAGCTGCCGGTGCCGACCATGATGGCCACGTACTGTTCGCCATCGATGGCGTAGCTGATGGGCGCGGCCACGACGCCGGTCTCGGTGGGCGAGGACCACAGCTCCTTGCCATTCGTCGCATCCAGCGCGGTGAACTGACCAGAACCCGTGCCCTGGAAAACCAGCCCGCCCGCGGTAGCCAGCGCGCCGCCATTAGCCTGGCCGGCGCGTTCGACACGCCAGACTTCTTTCTGGTTCACCGGGTCCCAGGCGATGAGGCGGCCGTAGGTTTCAGCCAGCACTTTCTTCGGATCGAGCGCGCCATTGCCGGAGAAGTCCGCGCCGACATTCTGCGTCATCGGCCGCGGGCCGAAACTCTTCGGCTGGCCGTAGATGAACGGCGTGCCGTGAATCGGCAGGTACACCAGGCCCGTCTGCGGGCTGAAGGCCATCGAGTGCCAGGTGTGCGCGCCGTTCGGATTCTGCTTCGAGAGGAAGGGCTTGCCCGTCATTTCATAGCGCGCTTCCTTGGTCTCGATGGGACGCCCGGTCTTCAGATCGACGCCGGTGGCCCAGGAGATGTCGGTGAAGTTCTTCGCCGAAATCAGCTTGCCCGTGGCCGCGTTGATTACATAGAAGAAGCCATTCTTCGGCGCCTGCATCACCACGTGGCGGGGCGCGCCGTCGATCATGAGATCGGCGATGATGATCTGCTGCGTGGCCGTGTGATCCCAGCTCTCGCCATTGGTGCTCTGGTAATGCCACACGTATTCGCCCGTGTCGGGCCTGAGCGCGATGATGGAGGAGAGGAAGAGATTGTCCCCCTTGCCGGCGCTGCGCAGCTTGCGGTTCCACGGACTGCCATTGCCCACGCCGATGTAGAGCAGGTCGAGGCCGGGGTCGTAGGCCATGGAATCCCACACGGTGCCGCCGCCGCCCATCTTCCAGTACTCGCCGAACCAGGTGGATCGGGCGAATTTGGCGAATACGGCGTCGGAGGGCGCGCCATCCGGGCCCTTGGAAGGATCACCGGGCACCGTATAGAAGCGCCAGATCTGCTTGCCCGTGTCGGGGTCATACGCAGTGATGTAGCCGCGCACGCCCAGCTCGGCGCCGCCATTGCCGATGAGCACCTTGCCCTTCACCACGCGCGGCGCGCCGGTGATGGTGTAGGGCTTGGTCTGATCGACGGTGACCACATCCCAGAGCTTCTGGCCGGTGGCCGAGTCGAGCGCGATGAGACGTCCATCGATCGTGCCGACGAACACCTTGCCCTTCCACACCGCGACACCGCGGTTCACCACATCGCAGCAGGCGTTCACGCCGAACTGGCCCGGCACTTCAGGATCGAAGTTCCACAGCGGCTTGCCGGTCTTGGCTTCGTAGGCCTTGACCTTGCTCCATGCGGTGGACACGTAGATCACGCCATCGACCATGATGGGCGTGGCCTCCTGGCCGCGGTTGGTATCCATGTCGGCGAACCAGGCAAGGCCCAGCTGGCTGACATTCTCCCGGTTGATCTGGTCGAGCGGGCTGTAGCGCTGCTCGGAGTAGGTGCGGCCGTGGCTCATCCACGAACCGGGCTCGCTGTCGGCATTGGCAATGCGGTTGCCATCGACATCCGCCTTGCCGATGTCGGGATTGGCCGCCGCGCTGGCGGGCTCGCTGCCTTGCTTCGAGCAGGCGCCCAGGGCGCCCAGCACAACAATGCTCACTGCGGCCATGAGCCGCGATTCCCAACGACGTGCCATTCTGTCCCCCGCGATCGCTTGTCTTGATCGACTGCAAAGGGATTATAGATCAGTTCAGCGATGGCCTCCGGACGCACCATCGCCTGGCATTTCGATGACGTAGACTCGTCGGGCCAAGCAGCGTCACGATGACGAGGCAAGGTATGGGCTTCGCGCCCGACAAAGACGGATTTGCGCCAGCCGAAAAGTGATGAAAAAACTCTCCACGTCTGCGTATCGCGTCAAACCCGGCCGCAAGTTGCGCCTGAAACATTGCGCGACGGCGATACCGCCTGTGTATCGCGGCGAGGAAGATGCCGACCGGCAGCTCGCGCGCCAGGTCGCGCGCACCAGCGAGCTGCAGGATGTGCTGTATGCCGACGACCGGCACGCGCTGCTGCTGATCTTTCAGGCGATGGATGCCGCGGGCAAGGACGGGGCCATCAAGCATGTGATGTCGGGCGTGAATCCGCAGGGCTGCCAGGTGTCGACCTTCAAGCAGCCCAGCACCGAAGAGCTGGACCACGACTTCCTGTGGCGCACCACCGTGCGGCTGCCCGAACGCGGGCGCATCGGCATCTTCAACCGCTCCTATTACGAAGAGGTGCTGGTGGTGCGCGTGCATCCGCAATACCTGGACGCGCAGCGCCTGCCCGCGGATGACGTCGGGTCGAAGAAATTCTGGGATGACCGCCTGCGTTCCATACGCCAGTACGAGGCGCACCTGCATCGCAACGGCACGCGCATCGTGAAGTTCTTCCTGCATGTGTCGCTCGAGGAGCAGCGCCAGCGTTTCCTCGCCCGCATCGATCATCCCGAGAAGAACTGGAAATTCAGCCGCGCCGATGTGGATGAGCGCGGTCACTGGGATGCCTACATGCACGCCTACGAACAGGCGATGTCGGCAACCAGCACCGCGAACTCGCCCTGGTACGTGATTCCGGCGGACGACAAGAAAAACGCGCGGCTGCTGATTTCGCAGGTCATCAACGACACGCTGGCTGCCATGGATCTGCGGTATCCGCAGCTGGATCGGGCGCGTCTGGTGGAGTTGAAGGCCGCGCGACGCCTGCTGGGCAAATAGCCGCGCCCCGGCGCCATCACAGCTGGCGCACGGCCTCGGCCATCTTCTCGGGCGAGCCTTCAAGGCCCGCCAGTCTTGCGGCCGAGCCGCGCGGCGTCATCGTGAACAGGTGATCCACGCTGGTGTAGTCGTGATAGCCCAGCCGCGCCAGCGGCCGGATGGTCTCGATATCCAGCCGGCCGTCGGGCCGCAGCGCCTCATTTGCAATGTGCACGGCGATCACCGTGCCGAAGAACACATCGACGGTGCCGGTGGGCGTGTTGCCGGGCAGATGCAGTGTGGTCAGCAATCGGCATTCGAATTGCACGGGCGAGGCCGCGACCCGGGGCGGCCGCACCAGTCTGGAAGGTGCCTTGGCCAGCCCCGCGTGAACGAACTCATCGCCCGCTTCGGGCAGCTCTTCGGAAGTGCGGTTCACCGCCTCGCGCAGCGCCCACGTCGCCATGTTCCAGACGAATTCGCCGCTCGCGACAACGTTGCGGACCGTGTCCTTGCGCTCACCGCGCGAATTCAGGTTGGCGCTGAACATCAAGGTGGGCGGGTCGTAGCTGATCATCTGGAACTGGCTGAAAGGCGCCAGGTTGTCGATGCCCGCGGCACTGGTCGTGGAAATCCAGCCGATGGGACGCGGCACGATGCAGGCCTTGAAGGGATTGAAGGGCAGGCCGTGAGATGTGCGGCCGGGTTCGTAGTACATGAGGGCGCCAAGGTAGAGTTTTGAACGAGGCCGGACCACAATACCGTACAACTATTCGCTAGCGGGGCTCTCATGCGTTGCCGACATCTGCTGGTCGCGGTACTGGCGCTTTGTGCCGTGGCCGGCTGCAACCGGAAGAATACCGAAGCGGCGGCAATCACCGCTCGCGCCGCGCAGGTCGACGCCGCGCGTCTGCTGGCAGCCAATGACCCGGCGAACGCCGGACAATGGATGTCGCATGGGCGCGATTACAGCGAGCAGCGTTTCAGCCCGCTGAGCAAGGTCAACACCGACAATGTCAGCCAGCTCGGCCTGACCTGGTTCGCCGATTTCGACACCCGTCGTGGCCAGGAATCCACGCCGTTGATGATCGATGGCGCGGTGTACGTGACCACAGCCTGGAGCAAGGTCTACGCCTTCGACGCGAAGAGCGGCAAGGCGCTGTGGAAATACGATCCCCAGGTGCCGGGCGAGTGGGCAGTGAACGCCTGCTGCGATGTAGTGAATCGCGGTGTCGCGGCATGGAACGGCAAGCTCTACCTGGCCACCGTCGATGCGCGCCTGATCGCGCTCGATGCCGCCACCGGCAAGGTGATCTGGGACATCCCGACCATCGAGCCGGGTCAGCCTTATGCCATTACTGGCGCGCCTCGCGTGGCCAAGGGCAAGGTTCTGATCGGGCAGGGTGGCTCGGAATTCAGCCAGCGCGGCTATCTGTCCGCGTATGACGCCGAGACCGGCAAGCTCGACTGGCGCTGGTATGTCGTGCCAGGCGATCCGGCCAAAGGCTTCGAACAGCCGGAGCTGGAAGCAGCCGCGAAGACCTGGAATGGCCAGTGGTGGAAGACGGGCGGCGGCGGCGCGCCGTGGGATGCCATCGTTTACGACCCTGCGACTGACTATGTGTACGTGGGCACCGGCAATGGCGCGCCCTGGCCGTCCGAGATCCGTTCACCGGGCGGCGGCGACCATCTGTATCTCTCGTCCATCGTCGCGCTGGATGTGAACACCGGTAAATACATCTGGCACTACCAGGCCACGCCGAACGAAAGCTGGGATTACGACAACACCTCGCCGCTGATGACGGCCGATCTCACGATCGACGGCGCGAGTCGTCACGTGGTGATGCAGGCGCCGAAGAACGGCTTCTTCTACGTGCTCGATGCCCAGAGCGGCAAACTGCTCTCGGCCGATGCCTATGTGCCCGGTGTCAACTGGGCCAGGGGCATCGACATGAAGACCGGCCGGCCCATGCAGAATGCCGCGGCCAATTACGGCAAGACTGGCAAGGGCGCGCTGGTGAGTCCGTACTACGGTGGCGCGCACAACTGGCAGCCGATTTCCTTCAGCCCCGGCACCGGACTGGTCTACATCCCGGCGAATCAGAGCAGCTACGCCTACGTGGCCACGCATGAGGACGACAATCCCATGGGCCAGAAGCTGTCGATCAGCTTCGCGGGCAATCAGCAGTTCATGCGCACATTGAAGAAGCAGCCCGTGAGTGATGGCTTTCTGCTGGCGTGGGATCCGGTGCGCAAGAAAGAAGTCTGGCGCGCGCCCCTGGGCGAGGGACGCAGTGGCGGTGCGCTCAGCACGGCTGGCGGCCTGGTCTTCGCCGGCAATTCACAGAACCGGTTCGCCGCGTATCGCGCGGACAACGGCATGCCGCTGTGGTCCGCGGATACACAGACCGGCACCATGGCCGGTCCGATCAGCTACGAAGTCGATGGCGAGCAATACGTGGCCGTGGTCGCCGGATTCCGGCAGACAGGCAACTACTACGCGCCGAATTATTCGCGGCTGCTGGTGTACAAGATGGGTGGCACCGCCGAATTGCCCGCGCCCGTGCCATTCCCGGATCCCGTGCTCGATCCGCCTGTGGCCTTCGGCAATGCCGCGACGCTCCGGCATGGCGAAGAGGTGTATGGACGTTTCTGCAGCACCTGCCATGGTAG
>Ga0164241_10002008_pt1 | contig 23112 bp, 22 predicted proteins | sample OricomyardsoilBY_FD_108780 | JGI IMG/M metagenome (GOLD analysis project Ga0164241, IMG submission 108780) | Backyard soil microbial communities from Emeryville, California, USA - Original compost - Back yard soil (BY) | ecosystem: Environmental > Terrestrial > Soil > Unclassified | place: USA... | reverse complement strand
GACCGCCGACTCGCGGGTGCCGAGCCAGAGCGCGCCCGAGGTGAGGAACATGACCGCCATCGCCGGCAGGTTGACGATGCCCGGGTCGTCGCCGAAGGGGGCGGTGACGAGGGCGTGCGGGAGGTGGACCCCGAACGAGTCGAGCAGGCTGACGAAGTAGCCCGACCAGCCGACCGCGACGGTGGAGGCGGCGAAGAGGTACTCGAGCAGCAGGTCCCAGCCGATGAACCAGCCGATGAAGGAGCCGAAGGCGGCGAAAGCGTAGGAGTAGGTGCTGCCGGCGGCCGGGATCATCGAGGCCAGCTCGGCGTAGCAGAGGGCGGTCAGCGCGGCGACGATGCCGGCGAGGACGAAGGAGATCAGCACCGCCGGGCCGGCGTAGTGCGCCGCCGCGTCGCCGGTGACGACGAAGATGCCGGCGCCGACGACGCTGGCGACGCCGAGCAGGGTGAGGCTGAAGGCGCCCAGGGCGCTCGAGTTGAGCCGGGTGCGGTCATGCTCGGCCGTCGCGAGGATCGCGTCGAGGTTGCCGCGATCCGGAGCAGGGGCGCTCATGCGGGGCTGATCCTGCCACGGGGACCGGCGCGACTAGGGTGCGCCCGTGGCTCGCGGCCGTCCGCACGCACTGATCGCCGGCATCGGCGCGGCACTGCTCTGCAACTACTGGGTGCTGGAAGGCCTGCTGGCCCGGCGCACCGACCTCGACGACTCCTGGATCAGCGACCTCGCCGCCCGCACCCAGACCTCCGACTGGCGCTTCGCCCTGCTCCAGATCGCCTCCGGCCTGGCGCTGGCGGGATTCGCCTGGCTGCTGCTGCCGCGCCTCGGCGCCCCCTCCCCCACGGTTCGCCGCGGGCTGCTGGCGCTGGTCGCGTCCGGGCTGCTGGCCGCACTCGGCGGGGTCGCGCCGCTGAGCTGCGCCGAAGGCCTGGAAGCGTCGTGCTCGCTGGAGTACGACCCGCTCGACCTGCTCCACGCGGGCGCCAACCTGGCGGAAATCGCCGCCACTGCGCTCGCCTTCGGCCTGGTCGGCGCAGGCCTGCGCCGGCTGGCCCCACGGCGGGCGGCCGGCGCCGCCACCCTGGCGATCGGCACCGTCTGGCTGGGCCTGATCGCGCTGACCGGCCTCAGCTACCTGAGCGCCGACGTCAACTCGGTCAAAGGCCTGCTCCAGCGCGCCGACCAACTGCTGCTCGGCGCCTGGCTGATCCTGCTCGGTACCTGGGCCGACCGGCGCGGCTGATCCCACCCCGTCGCGCGGTCACCTACTGGCGGTAGCGGTGGCGCTCGTGTAGGCGGTGCCGGCCAGGACAGCGGCGGTGATCGTGTGGCTGAAGCTGCCGCTGGACGGCGCCGTGTAGGTGAAGCGGGTGGTCGAGACCGCCGGGCCAGTGGTCGGGATCGCCAGCGAGGCCCCGCCGCTGACGGTGCCGCCGCTCGCCGTCACTTTCGCGGTGTGGCCGCTGCCGACCGCCGAGACGGTGTTGCCCATGGTGTCGGTGACGGCGACGTTGGCGCTGATCGTGCCGCCGTTGCCAAGGCCGGTAACGGGACAGGTGAAGAGGCAGGGAGAGCCGACACTGCCGGCGCTCGCGGTGACGTTGCTGAGGCCCAGCCTCGAAGCCGCCCCGGCCGCGACGGTAAGGGCGAGCGGAGTCGCCGTCGAGATCGTGCCGTCGCTGGCGGAGATGTTGGTGGCACCCGCTCTGTACAGCCTCATCAGGCCGTTTTTCGCGGAGGCGACCGCGGCGATGCCGACTTTGAAGTTGAGCTCCGTGGCGGTGCCGAAGGCGGTGGCGGTGCCTTCGCTGTCGACGATGGTCGGAACCGTGCCGCTGGGACTCGCCGTCGCACCGGAGAAGACGATGTCGTGGAGGCCGATATAGGTGGTGACCGTGTTGGCGTATGGGTCCTGGACGGTCGTCGTCAGGTTGCTGGTCCCGGTTGCCGACGGCGTCGCCGTGGAGCCGGTGAGGACGAGTTTCGAGGCGGGCGCCGCCGCCACCGTCGTCGCCAGCGCGGTCGTGCTGTTCAGCGTCCCGTCGGTTGCTTTGACGTTGGTGGTGCCGCTTTTGTAGAGGGTCATCTCGCCGTTGGCGGCACCGACGGCGCTGGCCACGCCTTCGTCGAAGTCGATCGCCGTGGCGGTGCCGAAGCCGACGTCGACCCCACTCGAATTGGAGACGGTCGGCAGGTTGCCGCCGGGACTGGCGGACGCCCCGGAGAAGGTCAGGTTCTTGAGCCCGTCGTAGGAGGCGGCGGCGTTGCCATAGCTGTCGACCGCGGTGATCGTCAGGTCGTCGGCGGCGCCGGCCGTGGGCGTCGTCGTCTCGGCGGCGAGCGTGTATTTGGTCGGCGCCCCGGAGACCACTGTCAGCTGCAGCGGCTCGTCGGTCCCGATTTCGCCGTCGTCGGCAGCGATCGCGGCCGGGCCGGAGCGGTAGATCTTCATCAGCCCGTTTCTCGACGAGCCCACTTTGGCGACGCCGGCAGTGAAGGTCAGCCCGGTCGCTTTGCCGAAGGCGGTGGCGGTGCCGCCGCTGTTGACGACGGTCGGAGCTGCCCCACTAGGGCTCGAGTCGGCACCCGAGAAGGTCAGCGAGTGGGATCCGGCGTAGGTGGTGACGGTGTCGTCATCGCCGTCCTTGACGGTGATCGTGAGGTTGTTGGAAGCCCCGACCGCCGGCGTCGTCGTCGCTGCCGCGATCACGAAATGGGTCCCGGCGCCGATCGTGACTTTCGCCGTTTTGGCGGTGCTGGTCGCGTTCCAGGAGCGCCAGACGGCGGTCACTTTGTAGCTGTAGGTGCCCGCATCGAGGTCGCTGTCGACGCAACTGGTTGCCGCCGTCGGCACAGCGGGGGCGGAGCACGTGCCCCCGGCTTCGCCGCCGTCGCGGCTGACGTAGTACTTGACCGCCTGGGGGCCGGGTGGGGTCACCGCGCCCCAGCTCAGTGCCACGGTGCCGTTCGCTCCCGGCGTCGCGGCGGTGATCGTCGGAGCGTTGAGTTTGGTCACGGCCGCCGAGGCGCTGCCCAGGCCTTCGTGCGTGAAGTAGGCCAGGGCGCTGCCGGCGACCGCGGATGTCAGCGCAACCACGAAGAAGGCGCCGGTGAGGCTGGAGGGAAGCAGCCGCCTCACCCGTACGCCTCCCCGGAGAACGCCAGCGGGAACCGGGCGCTCTGGCAGGCGTCCTGGTTGACGGGAAGGTCGCGCAGGGCGATCGCGGGTGGGGCGACGCCTTTCGCCGGCAACCGAACCGAGCCCCCGGCGGGAATCGCGATCGGCTTCGCCTTGGAGGCGCCGGCCTGGATCAGCTCGAGGTTCTCGGCGCTCGGGCAGGCGGCGGGATCGGCGCTGACCGAGACTCGCAGGGCGGTGACGAAGATCGGTGCCGAGTTGGGGTTGGTGAGGACGAGCGGGAGAGCTACCGGCGGCGCCCCCGGGTAGAGCTGGTCGAGGCCGGACGCCTCAGCCTCGATCGAGAAACGCTTGGGCTCCGCCTGCAGCCAGTCGTGGCGCGAGGGCAGGCTGCGGACGCCCCCCTTCGGCGTCGACCGGACGAGGAACCGGTGCGCCCCGACCGCGAGGCCGCGATAGGCGACTCGCGAGCCGCAGCGTTTCCAGGCGGCGGCGTCGAGCTTGCACTGGAACTCCGTCCCGCCGCGGCGATCGACGTAGCGAAACACGACCCTGCTGGAGAGCGTCGTCCTCGCCGGCCGCCGGACGATGCGAGGCCGCGGCGGGCGCGGTACGCCCGGGCGCGCCTGCGCCAGAAGACCCCCGGCGCCTGCCGCCGGGGGTCGGCCGCCGCCCGGCGCCGATGGCGCCGATGCGGCGTAGGCCACCGCGGCCATGCACCCGGTGGCGCCGATCAGCGCCACCAGGACCCGGCCCGCGACCCACCTTCTTTTCTGGCTCCAGGGATCGAACATGCCTCGTCGCTCCGGGGGCGGGCCCCTGCCCGCACCGCCCGCGACGCAGAGATGGCTAGTTGCTGGTCAGGCTCAGCGTCAGGGTCGCGCCCTGACAGGCGTCCTGGTTGATCCCGGTGTCGTTCATCGCCAGCGTTCCCGTCTGGGTCACGGTCTGACCGCTGCCCGAGGGGAAGACTTTGTTGACGACGACGGGAGCCATCGTGAAGTCCGGGTTGCCGCCGCTGATGACTTTGCTGCAGGTCGAGTGGCCGGCGTCGACGGCGATGGCGGTCAGCGAGATCGTGCCGACCCGCTGCGCGCCCGAGGAGGGGTTGTCGATGGTGAAGCTCACCGGCGAGGAACCGCCCGGGTAGAGGTTCGAGGAGACGGTCCCTTTGATCGTCATCGCGGTGCTGCTGCCGACTGAGGCGGTGGCGGTGCCGCTGCCGGTGGAGCTGAAGTAGGCGTAGGCGCCGGCGGCCAGCGCCAGCGCGCCAACCGCGGTGATTGCAGCGACTCGTTTCTTAGTCATCCAGAGCATTGGAAATTTCCTTTTTGCTTAACGGCTCGGTGGAGCGATCGCTCCCTGGTCCGCCCTCCATCGGCCCGCCTCGGGAGATTCTTGACCCCACGATTAGGTATGGGTTTTTTTGCTTCCCAAGGCGCAGAGCCGTGTTCCGCCCGAGACCTGGACCGCTAGAGCGCTACTGCTTCGGCCATCGCCTCATCGCGTTGGTAGGGCAAGAAGCCCTTCTCGGTCAAGAAATCGACCTCCAGATCGAACGTGTCCGCCAGTTCTTTCGTCAGCATCAGAAGGTCGAAAAGATTTCTCCCTGCGTCCAGGTCGACGAGAAAAACGGGGTGGCCTGAATCGGCTCTCGACCCGCGATGACTAGCGACGACACGCAGGTTGCGTGCCCCCCAGACTGCCGCCAGCCGCTTGATGCTCCTCACCTCATCCTCAGACAACACATCTCTGAGCGCCGCGCGAAGAGCTTGGCCCCTCCCCGACATCGCCAGGGTCATTTCCTCCGCTTCCCGGTCAGCTCTCGCCTTGCGAGCTTCACGCGCCCGGCGGGGAGGCACGGCGTAGAAACGACGGTATGCCTTGGCGAAGGACGAGCCCGAGCTATATCCCACCGCTCGGGCGATCTCGTCGATCGGCTCCTTGCCGCTCCGCGTGGAGTCGCGCGCCTCCAGCATCTGCTGGGCTCGCTCCATCCTGGTCTCCAGCAGGCACTCCGAGAAGCTCGTGCCCGAGAAGGCCAGAGCGCGCTGGAGCTGGCGCTTGGACGCCAGCAGCTCCCGAGCGGCATCGGCGACGGTGAACGATCGATCCGGATAGCTCTTTTCCACAAGCGCGATAGCCCGGTGGAAAAGAGACCTAAGTTCACGACCGGTGGATAAACGGTGGCCCATTGGCTACGAGCATATCCGCGCCAACTTTGCCGGCGGGAGGACCCAACTTCCCTGCAAATTGACGTATTTAGCCGGCCCACCGAGGTGACGCGCCGAATCCCGCTTCGGATACTTCCGCCATGAACTCGCCCAGGCGCTACGCGGATCTCGACCGCCGACGAGCAGAGCTCGAGCTGCGATTCTGGGCCGCCCGGCAAACCCTGCTCCTCGCGCTCCTAGCCATCACGATCCTTGGAACCGCTCTGCAGATCATCAGCGGAGACGACGTATCGCCGCTTCGACTGCTGACGCCGGCTTAAGGCCGGCGCAAGAGGGAGAGCCCGGCATCACCGGGACACAGAGGAGCGCGCCAGACAGGATTCGAACCTGTGACCTTCGGTTTCGTAGGCTGAGACGGCGGGGCTGGGCTACGCGGGGCGCGGTTTCAAGCGGTTTGCGGCGGATCGAGTCCTGCTGGGATCGGCTGGAGTCTGTGGGGCATGTTGCCCCATTTGTTGCCCCAAGGGCCTAACCGCCGAATGAGCGAAGCTGGTCAGCAGTCCATTCTCCGACCTCGTCCGCCATTGCGATCGCCACATCACGGTCCAGTGGCTCGGCATCAAGGAAATCTGCGTAGCGCATTGGGACGGCGTAGATCGAGAGACCGTCGAGTTGATCAGCCCCTGGCGGAGACTCGATGCCAGCCCGTCCAAGAAACACCAACAAGCGGCCGAGGTCATGGGTACGCACCTCTTCTAATCCATGGAGAGCCATTACCGCCTTGAGCCACTTCTCGATCGCCTGCTGGGCGTGAAACCCAACCGTCTCGTCGTCGATCTCGGGGTCGGGCGCCAATCTGCGCATTGCCTTCGCGTCGCCTTCAGCCTTACGAGCAAGGACCCGTGCCAGGTCTGGACCTTCAGGCCTCGACAAGGACCCGGCCCTCGCTGAGTGCCTCGTTCAGCAGCGAACCTTTGAAATGGCCCCATTCCTCGGCATGCCTAGCGCTGACCACGATCACATCGAGCGCCACGTCGAGTGGACGGAGCTCTCGCCGCAGGCGCGCGGTCTCCGCGCGCCGCTTCGGAACCTCGCCAGGCTCAATGACAAGCAAGTCGAGGTCTGAGTCCGGGAGAGCCTCGCCGCGAGCGCGGGAACCGAAGACGATCACCTTCGCCCCAGGCGCAGCAGCGGCAAGGCGACGCCCTGCCTCGTCTATCAGAGACTCATTGGTCATCGACATAGCTTGAAATCGTAGTCGCCACATCGGTGGCACGAGGCTCATTAAGCCCCCTGCAGCCGCAAAGCCGCATTTTCGACGCTCTGAAACGCTCCATTGACCGATACGGTGCAGAATTCGACCGATCTGCTCGGTCTTTTGTCAGCCTATGTACCCTCGGCTGACATGGCTGACCGGAGCGCTATTGAGTGGACGCAGGCGACCTGGAACCCGGTGACGGGATGCTCAAAGGTGTCGCCAGGCTGCGCACATTGCTACGCAGAGACCTTTGCAGAGCGCTGGCGAGGGATACCCGGACATCCTTACGAGCAGGGCTTCGATCTCAAGCTCTGGCCAGAGCGCTTGGAGGTGCCCTTGCGCTGGCGTCGACCCCGTCAGATCTTTGTGAACTCGATGAGCGACCTCTTTCACGAGGACATCCCGTTTGAGTACATCGCACGAGTTTTCGACGTAATGGTGCGTGCAGATCACCATGTCTTCCAAGTTCTGACTAAGCGCCATAAACGATTGGCTGAATTCGCCCCTGACCTGCCATGGCCCAAGAACATTTGGATCGGCGCGACGATCGAGAACCGTCGATTTGTTCATCGAGCGAACTTTTTGCGTCAAATCCCAGCAGCCGTCCGCTTTATCTCGGCAGAGCCCCTGCTTGGTCCACTTGAAGGTCTCGATCTCAAGGGAATTCACTGGCTCATCTCTGGCGGTGAGTCCGGCCCCAAGCATCGGCCCGTGAAAGAAGAGTGGCTGATCGAACTCCGGGACCGGTGCCAGGATGCAGGTGTGGCTTATTTCTTCAAGCAATGGGGAGGGTCCCGCCCCAAGTCTGGTGGACGCCTCCTAGAGGGGCGTACGTGGGACGAGATGCCACTCGCCATGCCAAAATCGCTGCTTGATGAATTGCCGACTCGACGAGGGAAATCGATCAGACGCAGGCATCCAGCTCAATCCAAGCGCTCGCGAAATCCAGTGTCGGCAGCGAAAGCCACTGATTCACTGACGGCCTAACCGCACCGAAGTCGTCCACCACGCTGTCTAACTTTGTGTGCCTAATAGCGCACACATCCTCAAGAAACGCGCGCCTCTTCGATCCCGGTGAACCGGCTCCGAGGCACAAGCCGGCGAAACGGCACCTTCAAGTCGCGGATCCCCCCAGCGAGCAGATTCGGCTGCCGGGGCCAGACGGATTGGTCCCTGGAACGACGGATGGGCTACCCGTACGGCTCGTCAAGCCACATTCAGCCGAGAAGGCCAAAATGGTTCGAGCGGACTTGGGGATCGTAGGTCAAGCAATGAACCGTCAGTGGTTTGATGTGCATTATCTAGAGCTTTTTTCAGGACCTGGTCTCCTCTATGACGACGTAACCGGAGAGGAGGTCGCGGGGTCGCCACTGGAGGCGCTTGCCATTCAGCAACCGTTTGATCGCTACGTCTTCTCAGATTTCTCGGGGGTATGCGCCAAAGCCTTGACAGCACGAATTGGATCACGCCCCAACGTCGAAATCGTGCGTGGCGATGCCAATGACGTTCAGCATCTCGAAAAGGTGTGCGATCTATTGGATCCCAAGGCGTTGGTCATTGCTTATCTCGATCCGGCCAAGCCGAACCTACATTTCTCAACTGTGCGCCATTTGGCGTCACGCTTTCAGTACATCGACTTCATCATCAACTTGCCGTTCTCAGGTATTCACCGCTCTATGGCAGCGGGGGGATACAAACTCCCAAAACTGATGCTGAATCATTCAGAACCCAAGGAGCTTCTCGACTCCACCGAAGGCAAGTCTGCTCAAAACATCCGCGACCACTACGACGAACAGCTAAAAGCACTAGGCCTTATTCATATTGCTCGACGTTGTGTCCGAACTGTGCCTACCAACTCGCCGCTCTACGACATTGTCTTGGCCTCTCGGCATCCGCTTGCTGTCGAGCTATGGGACAAGGCCAACAAGCAACCCCCGCCGCCTCTCCAGCTCTGGGACCAAGAAGGCGCCGTGGGCCTGCCTAAAAACAGCTAGAACTGGCGGCTGCGACCGACGCAGCGGCTACTTTGGCCAGCGTGCCTCCAGAAGAACAGCGCGTCTGGGTAGAGAGGACCGCGCGCCTGCTTCAACATGGTGCTGAGTTCACGGGTCCTGGCATCGGGGCTTCGATTGGTCTTTTGGGCGGCCCGCCAGCGATAGTCGGAGGCGCACTTCTAGGGACGCTCGCACAAAAGGCCTTCCTGCGACTCGGGTCCGAGTTCGAGCAAAGGCATTTAGGGCCGCGAGAGAGAGCACGCGTAGCGGGCGCACTCTACTTCGCCCTTAACGATGTGGAGGAGCGCCTGCGGGACGGGGAAGAGCCACGTGAGGATGGCTTTTTCGAGCCAGACCAAGAGCGCGGCCGTGGACGAGCAGATGAGTTGTTAGAGGCGGTCTTGATCAATGCCCAGCGCGACCATGAAGAGCGAAAGATTCGCCACCTTGGCTGGCTTTACTCATCCTTTGTTTTCAACAGAGAGATCGCACCTGCACACGCGAGCTATCTCGTAAACCTTGCGTCGAGGCTGACGTATCACGAGTTGGTCCTACTTGCTCTCTTTCATGCTGACTCGGGTTACCGAGGGCTTCCTGGCTGGGATCGCCTCCATCCTTTCGAGTGGCGTGCAAATGCGCTTGCTGGCGAGCTCTACGACCTAGCTCGCGGTGGCTTACTCATGCGCACCGACCACCTCCCTGTACAAGTCATTGAGGATGCCAATCCCTCGCAGCTATGGGTGGCACCTACTGGATGCAAGCTATTCCATTGGATGCGTTTGGACCGAATTAGCGAGGAGGAGCGGGCCGAGGCATACGAAGAGTTGACAGCAATAAAGGACATCCCCACGCCACACGACCTCATTGAACAGCTTGAGCAGGCCGTTGATAGCGAGCCCTTGACCGCTGCCGATTTGGACTGCTGTCGCCTACGTATTCAGCTTGATGAGCGCTCGAAGTCCTTGCTGCCAACTCCCGGAGAAGACATTCACGCAGATCTTTGTGGAAGCAGTCTTGCGTTTCGCGTAGAAAAGACCTCGAAGCAACCTGAGCAAGTCGCACTTACGTGTCTAGACGAAGGCCGCAATGAGTTTCTTGCGATCCTAGGCATTGACGATGGAAGGATTCTTCGAGTCGCGCCTCTGCCCGGCGGGGCGCTCGCCATCGACTGAGATATTGCACAGCTCAAGGAGGAGCCGTTCAATCAGTTGCGGATGGACAGTCATCGGAGAACAAAATCAAGCGCTGGCGCCTCATCCCCCGGCAGCAGATGCGTGTAGCGGGTCAGCGTGAAGGCGGGCGAGTGGTGGCCGAGGGCGCGGCTTAGCTGGAGGAGGTTGGTGCCCCGGCTGAGATGGAGCGAGGCGAAGGTGTGACGGAAGGCGTGGAAGCCGGCCCAGGGGGCGCCGACCTGTCGCCGGGTAGATGTCCAGGGCCGTGCGGAGAACCTGCGCCTGGTCGCGTGCGTCTTCGGCCGCGGCCGAGTCGAGCTTCTGCTCGCCCGCGCCCATAACCTTGTCGTGCATGGGAGCTTCGCCTCCTGTGCCAAGCCCCCGGCTGTTTGCGCAGCGCGGGGGCGCTTGTTGGGTGCCTTTCGGCGGCGAACGTAGGTGGACGGGCGCGCCCTCTCAAGGGCCGGGCCAAGCCTCTCCCCCGACCTCATGTTGCCCCAGGCGTTGCCCCAGTGGCATTTTTGGCCTCCCCGGCCGCTCGCAGAATCGCCGCAATCCCGCCTCCCAAGCGGTATCGCTGATACGCGCCAGACAGGATTCGAACCTGTGACCTTCGGTTTCGTAGACCGACGCTCTATCCAACTGAGCTACTGGCGCAAGAGTGGGCCGGGCGGCCCGAGGGGGCGATTCTAGGGGTTTCGGCGGGGTTGCTAGGCGGCGGCCGGCTTGTTGAGCCGGACGTGCCAGCGGACGGTGGCGGTGGCGACCTGGGTCCCGTCGGCGTCGGCGAGGACGACCTCGCAGGGGAACTCGACCTTGCCGTCGCGGTCGAGGGTGTCGAGAGCCTCGCCTTTGGGAGTGCCGAGCTTGGCGGTGGCCGTTATCGGGCCCTTGGCGATCTTTTCGTAGGCGATCTCGGCGCTGCGGGCGAGCGGGGTGACGTCGCCCATGCGCTCGGCGAAGGCGCCGACGAAGGCCGCGCCCGAAGCGGTCTCGGCCAGGGTGAAGAGGGCGCCGGCGTGCTGGGAGCCGACGTGGTTGGTCAGCTCCTGGCGTTCGGGCAGGACGACGGTCGCCTCGCCCTCGGCGACGCTGGTGATCTCCAGGCCGAGATGGGCGGCGAACGGCACCGCCTGCGTCATCCCCGCCGCTATGGCGTCGAAGTCGGTCACGGCCGAGACCCTACCGGCGATGGGGAGTCAGCGGCCCTGGAACTCGGCGTGGCCGGGACCGCCGTGCTCGAGGAAGGTCCTGACCGCGTTCTGGAGGTCCTCGGTCGCGAACAGCTGGGCGGCTTCGGTGCGGACGGCCTCGTCGGCGGCCGGCATCCCGCCTTCGCGGAAGCGGCGGAGGATGTGCTTGGTCATCGCGTGCGCCTTGGTCGGGCCGGCGGCCAGCTCGGCAGCAAGAGCGCGCGAGCGCTGCTCGAACTCCTCCGCCGGGAAGATCGTGTTGACGACGCCCCAGCGCTCCATCTCCTCGGCGCCGAAGATCTCCCCACTCATCACGAACTGGCGGGCGCGGCCGCTGCCGGCGCGCTCGGCCAGGCGCTGGGTGCCGCCCATCGACGGCGTCAGCCCGACCACCTTCTCGACCAGGCCGAACTTGGCCGCGGGGCCGGCGACGAGCAGGTCGCAGGCGAGGGCGATCTCGAAGGCGGCGGTCAGGGTCAGGGCGTGGGCGGCGAAGACGATCGGCGCCGGCAGCCGCTCAAGCCGGTCGATCGTGCCCAGCAGCTCGTCCCAGAGCCGGTTGCCCTGCTCCGGCGTCAGTCCCTCGAAGACGTGGACGTCGACGCCGCCGGAGACGGCGCGGCCCTCGGCCCGGATCAGCAGCGCCCGCGGCGGCGCCTCATCCAGGTCCAAGACCGCCGCCTGGAAATCGTCGATCATCCGCTGGTCGAAGAGATTGAGCGGCGGGCCGTCCAGGGTGAGGACGGCCAGCCCGCTCTCCTCGCGCTGCAGTCGCGCCGCCGCGCTCACAGCTCCGGCACCCGGTGTACCTCGAACAGGTTCGTCCCCAGTTCCTGGCCGTCGAGGCCGGCGGTGATCGCGACCAGCTCGCCGGGCGCGGCGATCCCGTGACGAGCAGCGAGGCCGGCGCAGTGGCCGAGCAGGCCCCGCAGCTCGGTCCCGAAGTCGCTCTGCACCGCGGTGACGCCGAAGAGCAGGTTGAGGCGCCGCACCGTCTCTATATATGGGGAGACCGCGAGCACCGGCACGTCGGGGCGGTGGGCGGAGACGAGGCGAGCGGTGCGGCCGCTGTTGGTCGGCACCACCAGCGCCTTCAGCCCCAGCCGGTAGACGGCGCCGACGGCGCCCTGGGCGACCGAGTCGGCGACGTCCTGAGTGGTCTGGTCGGTACGGGTGAAGAGCCACTCGGCGTAGCGCAGGTCGGGCTCGGTGGCACGGGCGATCCGATCCATCGTCCGCACCGCCTCGACCGGGTGCTGGCCGACCGCGGTCTCCTCCGAGAGCATGACCGCGTCGGTGCCGTCGTAGATCGCGTTGGCGACGTCGGTCACCTCAGCCCGGGTCGGGCGCCGCGCGGTCACCATCGAGGCCAGCATCTGGGTCGCGGTGATCGCCGGCTTGGAGCGCTGGCCGGCGGCGCGGATCAACCGCTTCTGCTCGACCGGCACCTGCTCCAGCGGCACTTCGATCCCGAGGTCGCCACGGGCGACCATGATCCCGCCGGTCGCGAAGCGAACGATCTCCTCGGCGTTCGCCGCCGCCTCCTGCTTCTCGATCTTGGCGATCAGGGGGATGTTCGAGCCGAGCTCCCGCAGCCGCTCCGCCACCAGCACCAGGTCGGCAGCGGTGGAGACGAAGGAGACGGCGAGCAGGTCGACGCCGTTCTCGACCGCGAACTCGACCCAGCCGAGGTCGACGCCGGTGGTCGCCGGCAGGTCGGCGCCGCCGGGGATGTTCATCCCCTTGTGCGAGGAGAGCGTCCCCCCTACCTCGATCTCGCAGTCGACGTCGCCCTGGTCGGGATCGCTGACCCGGAGGCGGATCGCGCCGTCGGCGAGGTAGACGATCTGGTCCTCGCGCAGGTCCGAGACACCCGGCCAGGAGACCGGGATCGTGCGGCCGTCGCCCTCGACCTCGCGCGGGGTCAGGGTCACGTGCATGCCCGTCTCCAGCTCGGCGAAGTCGTCGCGCAGCGAGCCGATGCGCAACTTCGGCCCCGGCAGGTCGCCGAGCACCGCGACCTCGCGGCCGACCCGCGTGGCGGCGGCGCGGATCGCCTCGATCGTCCGCGCGTGGCGATCGGGCTCGGCATGGGAGAAGTTGAGGCGGAAGACGTCGGCGCCGGCGACGATCAGCTGCTCGAGCACCCCCGGGTCCCAGCTCGCCGGCCCGACGGTGGCGATGATCTTGGTCCGGCGTTCGCCGTAGGCACCCCGCATCGGGTTCGAATCGGCCTCCATCGCTTGACTCTAGAGGCTGGCCACCACGGCCCGGTGACCGCGCGGTGACCGGCTCAGAGGCCGTCGACGACGGCTTTCCAGCCCTGCAGCGTCTCGTCTTCGGGGTCGCCGTCGAGCGCGGGGCCGGTGGCGACGACGTTGCCGTGCGGAACGTAGGCGATGTCGCTGTCGCCGATGTAGACGCCCTCGGCGACTTCGTCGAACTTGTTCGAGGCGAAGGCCGCCGCCTTCGCGGCCGCGGTCTCGTCGGGCGGCGCGTCGGCGCCCTCGAAGACCAGCACCTGCCACGGCAGCCGCTGAACGACGCGCTCGGCGAAGGATCGCCCTGGCGGAAAGACCCGGTGGGGCACTCGTCACCCCTGCGCGACGAGTGCCCCTGGGAATGGGTGGGTCCTTGCCTCGTCAGCCTTGACTGACAACGTTCCCTCGTTTGGCAAGTACGCGCATGGTGGCGTGGCTCAACTCCAGCCGCCAACCCAAAGTCGCTGAGTGAGCAGGAGGCTCGGAGGATCTATCGTTGCCGGGGGCGGGCAGACGAGAACGGAGGAACATGGCGAAACGAGAACCGGCTCTATTCGACCCGCGACTGGTGCGGGCGCACGAGCACCCGATCCGAATCGAAATTCTGCAGGTCCTGATGGAGGGGCCGAACAGCCCCGGCCGAATCTGCCGCCGGCTGGAGGGGGTCAGCCTCAACCTGGTCTCCCATCACATGAAGGTCCTGCAGGAGGCGGGTTGCATCGATCTGCTCGAAACGGTGGAGAAAGGCGGCACCACAGAGCACGTCTACCGGGCGCTGGAGCCGCGCTTCATCGGTGCCGCCGAATGGGACGAGCTGACGCCGAAGCTGCGCCAACCGACGACGGCGACGATCCTGCGGCTGATCTCCGCCGACGTCACCCGAGCGCTGCAACAGGGGACGTTCGACAAGGGACCGAGCCGGCACCTCAGTCGCTCGCCGCTGAACCTCGACCGCGAGGGCTGGGAGGAAGTCGTCGACACCCTGCGACGGACGCTCGACGAGGTCCTGGAAGCGAATACGAAGAGCGCCGAGCGAATCGCCGCCAGCGGCGAGCGGCCGATCGCCGCCCGGGTCGCGATGCTTCAGTTCACCCTCCCATCCGAGGAGGAGCAGGACGGCGAGACGCCCGCCGCCTGACGGAGAGGGAGGGATTCGAACCCTCGAGAGAGCTTGCGCCCCCTACTCGCTTAGCAGGCGAGTGCCTTCAGCCACTCGGCCACCTCTCCGGGCACTCCGGCCCCGATTGTAGGAAGTAACGGGGCACGGCGGGGATAGGCTGACGTGGGTGTCCCCTCCGCCCAGCCAGTCGCACGAGCGCTACGAGCGGATCTTCGCCGAGGTCGAGGCGCCGTTCGCCTTCGTCGACCTCGACGCGATGTGGGCCAATGCCGGCGAGATGCTGGGGCGGGCCGGGGCCAAGCCGATCCGCGTCGCCAGCAAGTCGATCCGCTGCCGGGCACTGCTGGAGGCGATCCTCGACCGCGACGCGCGCTTCTCCGGGCTGATGACCTACACCCTGCCCGAGACCCTGTGGCTGGCCGAGCAGGGGTTCGAGGATCTGCTGCTCGCCTACCCGACCGCCGACGCCGGCGCGCTCGGCGAGCTGGCGCTGCGCTCGGCGGCCAACCCGGACGGGGCACCGATCGTGATGGTCGACTGCGCCGAGCACCTCGACCTGATCCAGTCGGTGCTGGGAGCCGATGCGCCCCCGGTCCGCGTCTGCATCGACCTCGACGCCGGCTGGTGGGCGCTGGGCGGGCGGATCAAGGTCGGGCCGAAGCGCTCGCCCGTGCACACGGTCGAGCAGGCGGTCGCCCTCGCCCAGGAGATCGAGCGCCGGCCGCAGATCGAACTGGATGCGCTGATGGCCTACGAGGGGCAGATCGCCGGGGTCGGCGACCGCCCCCCGGGCCGCCGCCTGCGCGGCGCCGCGATCCGCTTCATGCAGCGCCGCTCCGCCGCCGAGCTGGCCGAGCGCCGCGGCGCGGTCGTCGCCGCCCTGAGCGAGTTCGTCGAGCTCGAGGTCGTCAACGGCGGTGGCACCGGCAGCCTCGAGCTGACCGCGGCCGAGCCGGCCGTGACCGAGGTGACCGCCGGCTCCGGCTTCTACGCCCCCGCCCTCTTCGACCACTACAGCCGCTTCAGCCTGACCCCGGCGGCGGGCTTCGCGCTGCCGATCGTGCGCAAGCCCGCGGCCAGGGTCGCGACCGCGCTCGGCGGCGGCTACCTCGCCTCCGGCGGCGGCGACCAGGGCCGGCTGCCGGCGCCCTGGCTGCCCGCCGGCCTCAGCCTCGACTCCGAGGAGGGCGCCGGCGAGGTGCAGACGCCGCTGCTCGGCGACGCCGCGGCCGGCCTGGAGATCGGCGACCGCGCCTACCTCCGCCACGCCAAGGCCGGCGAGCTCTGCGAGCGCTTCGACAGCCTCCACCTGGTCGAAGGCGAGCAGATCGTCGACGTCGTCCCGACCTATCGGGGCGAGGGCAAAAACTTCCTCTAGGCGGCCTACGCGCCGAGGACCCGGCTGGCGTACTCGTTGGTGAAGGCGCGGCCGGGATCGAGCTCGTCGCGAGCGGCCTGGAACTCGGCCCAGGCCGGGTAGCGGGGCGCCAGGGTCGCGGCGGTCTGGAAATGGCGCTTGCCCCAGTGTGGGCGGCCGCCGTAGGAGCCCATGATCTCCTCGACCGCCTCGAAGTAGGGGCGCCACTCCATGCCGCGGTACTGGTGGACGGCGATGTAGGCGGTGTCGCGCCGGTGCGAGGGGCTGAGCAGGGCATCGTCGCCGGCGGCCACCCGCATCTCGATCGGGAAGAAGACCGGGTAGCGGTTGGAGCGCACCCACTCGATCACCCGCCGCACCGCCTCCGGCCCGTGCTCACGGGGGATCCCGTACTCCATCTCGGTGAAGCGGACGCGGCGATCGTTGGCGAAGACGCGGTCGCTGCGATCGACCGTGCGGCCGCCGGAGGCCGCACGCGCCGCCAGCCGCGCCAGCCTCGGGATCGCGGCCGGAAAGCGCCGCCCGGTCGCCGAGAGCGCTCCCAGCGCCCAGTTCTCGAGGACGACGTCGTTGAGGTAGGCGCCGACCCGCCCCCGCGGCCGCGCCGGCCCTTTGCTGCGGTTGCGCTCGAGAACCAGGGCGCTGTCGGCGTAGGGGAAGGTGAAGAGCTCGAAGTGGTCGTTGGCGTCGGCGCTCTCCTCGAAGCGGTCGAGCACCTGCTCGCGCGGGCGCGACGTGTCGACCCGCTCGAGGGTGAAGGCGGGGACGCAGCGCAGGGTCACGGCCGAGATCGCGCCGAGGGCGCCGACCCCGACCCGGGCCGCGCGCAGCAGCTGCGGGTGGCTGGCGGCGCTGAGCGAGCGCACCTCGCCGTCGGCGAGAACCAGCTCCAGCCCCTCGACCTGGGCGGAGATGTTGCGCAGCCTGGCGCCGGTGCCGTGGGTGCCGGTGGAGATCGCCCCGGCGATCGTCTGGCGGTCGATGTCGCCGAGGTTCTCCATCGCCAGCCCGAGCCGGGCCAGCTCCTCGTTGAGGTCGGCGAGCACGGTGCCGGCGCCGACCCGGACCAGGCCCGAGGCGGGGTCGGCGTCCTCAACCCCCCGCAGCGCCTCGATCCGGACCATCGTCGCGTCGGTCATCGCCGCCTCGGTGAACGAGTGCCCGGAGCCGGCGACGCTGACCCTGCGCCCCGCCGCCGTGGCGGCGGCAATCGCCTCGCTGAGCTCGTCGCGGCTGCCCGGACGGACGACCTCCGCCGGCCGGCAGGACTGGTCGCCGGCCCAGTTGACCCATTCCCGCGAGCCCCCTATAGCCTGCCCGGCCGCCATCGCCGCAGCCTAGATCAAGCCTCTAACCGCCAGCCGGCCCAGCGGCCGGCGCCGGTGTCAGGAAGCGGAACGCATAAGCGACAGTGGCCAGCAGCAGCGCCGCAATCGTAATGCTGGGCAGGGCGTTGCCGGTGAGGCTGGCGACCGCGCCGCCGCCGATGCCGCCGAGGACCTGCCCGGTCGCCCAGGCCATGTTGGAGAGCCCCGCGGCGAAGCCCTGGTGCAGCTCGGTAGCGGTGGCGGCGTCGGAGAGCATCGTCATCGCCGGCGCGAAGCAGAACCCGGCGCCGAGCGAGGTCACGATCAGCGCCACCAGCACCCCGCCCAGCGAAGCGGCGAGGCCGACCGCGACCATCGCGACGGCGCAGATCGAGAGGCCGCTGACATAGGGCAGGCGGCGGCCGACCCGGTCCGAGTAGCGCCCGGCGATCGGGGCCAGCACCGCCTCCAGCGCCGCCCCGGCGATGAAGCCGCCGGCGATCACCCCGTGGCCGCCCCCGAGGTCGTCGATCCGCAGCGGCACCAGCACCTCGATCGCGCCGAACATCGTCGAGGGCGCGGCGACGAAGACGACGGCGCTCAGGACCGGTGGGCTGAGGATCGCCCTCCGCACCTCGCGCAGGCTCTGCCGCTCGCGCACCTCCGTCTCCGGGAAGCGGGAGGAGATCCAGGCAAGGACCAGGGTGACGAGCAGCACCGAGCCGAAGACGACTTCGGTGCCGATGGCGCCGGCGACCGCACCCAGCGCCGGGCCCAGCAAGGCGCCGGCGACCGCGGTCCCAAGCGCGGTCCCGATCACGGCACCACGGCGCTCGGGCGGCGAGGTCGTGATCAGCCAGGTCAGCGCCCCGGACCAGATCAGCGCCCCCGCCACCCCCTGGGCGAAGCGGATCGCGTCGAGCAGGACGATCTCCTCGGCAAAGCCGAAGACGAAGCTGGTGCAGCCGAGGAGGAGGAGGCCGACGATCACCGTCCGCCGCGGCCCGAGGCGACTGGCGACGAAGCCGGCCGGCAGCGAGGCGAGCAGGGTTCCGGCTGCGTAGGAGGCGGAGAGGATCCCCGCTTCGGCCTCGCTCAGCCCGAGCTCGTCGACGTAGTCGGGCAACAACGGCGCGATCGCCGAGAAGAAGGCGACGTCGATGAAGACCATCGCGGAACAGAGCAGAGCCAATCGACGCATGGCACCATCCAATCAACCCCCGGAGGGGTGGCAGAGCGGTTGAATGCGCCGGTCTTGAAAACCGGTGGGCGCCTTAGGCGTCTCGTGGGTTCGAATCCCACCCCCTCCGCTCTCCACCAGGCAGGAAAGCCGGGGTCCCAGCCGAACGATCCGGACATGGACCAAGCCGCCATCCGCGCCCGCAGGCGCGAGCGCTGGATCCAGCGCGCCGAGAAGGTCAGGGACGCCTTCGGCCTCGTCCTCCTGCTGGTGCTGACCACCTACGTGCTGACCTCGCTGCTCTCCAATCGCGGCTGGTCGGCGGTGGTCCTGACCCTGGCGACGAGCGCGACCTCAGTGGTCGCCCTGACCAGCTCGCATGCCGCGCCGAGGGCGGTCCGGACCGCCATCTGGCTCTCCGGCCTGACGATCCTCTTCGCCGTCGTCGCGGCGATCTCCGGGGCCCACCTCTGGCTCAACTTCGCCTCGGCGATCCAGATCGGCCTGCTGGCCGTCGCGATGGGAGCGGTTCTGCGCCGGGTCGTCGTCACCCCCGAAGTCGGCTCGCGCACGATCCTCGGTGCGATCAGCGTCTATGCCGTGCTCGGCATCCTCTTCACCTTTCTCTACGGACTGATCGAGCGGGTCCAGAGCGAGCCCTTCTTCGCCGGCGTCGCCCACCCTGCCGGCAGCGACTTCCTCTTCTTCAGCTACACGACGCTGACCACGACCGGCTATGGGGACCTGGTGCCCGGCGGTCAGCCGGGGCAGATGATCGCTGGCCTGGAGATGATGATCGGCCAGATCTTCCTCGTCACCCTGGTCGCCGGGCTGGTCAGCCTCTGGAAGCCCGGGCAGGCCCTGCGCCAGCGCCAGGCAAAGCGCGAACAGGCGAGCTGAGCCGCTACTCGGAGAGCTCGACGCGCTCGATCGTCTTCGACTCCAGCGGCTTGTCGGAGCCGTCGGTGGGAGTCGACTCGATCGCGTCGACGACGTCCATGCCGTCGACGACGGTGCCGAAAACGGTGTGCTTGCCGTCGAGCCAGGGCGCCGCCCCGGCGGTGACGATGAAGAACTGGGAGCCGTTGGTGTTGGGGCCGGCGTTGGCCATCGCCAGCGCCCCCCGCACGACCTTGTTGTCGTTGAACTCGTCCTCGAACGTGTAGCCCGGGCCGCCGCGGCCGCTGCCTTCCGGGCAGCCGCCCTGGATCATGAAGTCGGGGATGACGCGGTGGAAGATGAGGCCGTCGTAGAAGCCGTCGGCGGCGAGCTTGCGGAAGTTCTCGACCGTCTTCGGCGCGTCCTCGTCGTGAAGCTCGAGCACGATCGCCCCGGCGTCGGTGTGGAAGGTTGCCTGCGACATCGGCCACCACCCTACCGACCGCTGACGCGGACCGTGATCGGGGCCGAGGATCCCGGCGCGTAGGGCCAGCGCTCCTCGGCCAGAGCGGTGGCACGGAGGCGGATCGAAGCGGCGCCGCTGACGTAGCGAAAGCGGTAGCGGGCGCGGAAGCGGCCGCCGTGATCGCTGCGAGTGACGAGAACCGGGCGCCAGCGGCGGGTCGCGGCCTCCAGGTACTGGATCGCGACCAGCTTGCCGCGCCGCGGGACGGCGGCACCGCGGCTGCGAACCCTGCCGCTGAGCCTCACTGCCTGTCCGGTCCGCAGCGACAACGGTGCCGCCGCGAGCGCGACGCCGGAGCGGATCCGCAGGTCGAGCGAGGGCCGGCGCGCCGGCTCGAGGCCGCCGTCGCCGCGGAAGGTGACGGAGACCCGGCGCGACGGGCCGGGCGGCAGGCGCAGCTCGAAGCCGCCGCGCTCGCCGGTGGCGACGGTGGCGGTGGCGTTTGGGGCGAGGGCGCCGTGGGAGGGCCGGGCGACGACGCGCAGCCGGCGCCCGGCGATGCCGGCCCCGTCGGCGCGGGTGAGGCGGCCGCTGAGCAGAGCGGGAGCGCCGAAGGGGACCGTGAGCGAGCTGCCGCGCCCATGGCCGCCGCGCAGGCGCGCGAACAGGCGCGTCTTGCCTCGCGGCGGTGCCGGCTTGGCGGGCGTCAGCGAGCGCCCCGGCGTCGCCGGCCTGGCGGGCGCCACCGCCGGCGGGACCTTGCGGACCGCCATCTGGGTGCCGTCGGCCCGCAGCGTCGTCGAGGCGCTGTTGCCGGCGCCATCGACGGCATCGGCGCGGAAGACGTAGGTGCCGGGCGCGAGCTCGGGGGTGCGGGCGACGAGGGTCGCCTTTCCGGCCCCGCCGTCGGCCAGGAGCTTGGCCGGCAGCTCGGTCCAGTCGTCGACCCCGAGGCGGCGGTAGGAGATCGTCCCGGCACCCGGCCCCGAGTGGGCGTCGGTGACGGCGGCGCGAATCTGCTCCGGGATCTCCGCCTCGTCGCTGACGGCGAAGGCGAGGGCGGGCGGCACGTCGTCGAAGCGCAGCGGCACCGTCACCGCCGAGGAGGGCGCGTCGTTGCCGGCTTCGTCGCGCAGCCAGAGGTGGAAGGCGTAGAGCCCGGGCGCGGGCACGAAGCGATCGGCGATCGCGGCGACGTCGCGGCCGGCGGCGAACTTGACACCGCTGTCGAAGCCGGCTGGGCCGGTGATCCGCCAGTAGGCGCCCCAGATCGGGCTGGCCGGCCCCTGGTCCGGATTGGCCCAGGCGAGGTCGAAGTCGTCGACCCGCCGCCAGCCCTCGCCGCCGACGACGGAGAGGTTGCGGGGACCGGCCGGCGGGTTGTTGTCGATGCCGACGGTCTGGCCGGGGGTGCAGCCGACGTTGCCGGCGAAGTCGGTGGCGCAGTGGCGGATGCTGTGGTTGCCGTCGCTGAAGCGTCCGGTGTCGATCGCGGCGTGGCCCGAGACCCCGGTCAGGCAGGGCTGCATCCGGGTCGCCCGCCACTCGGCGCCGATCAGCGTCTTCGCGCAGGGATACTCGGTCAGGTCGACCCGGCCGCCGTCGAGGGTCGTCTCACCGAAGCGGATGCCGGCGCCGAGCTCGTTGCCGCCGGAGAAGTCGAAGCCCTGGATGCCGTGGCGCCAACCGCCGGCGGTGAGCTCGCCGCCGATCCAGGCGGACGGGGTGACGTTGTCCTCAACCGTGATCGTCAGCCCGCGGATGGCCGACCAGGAGCCGGCGTCGAGCGAGCAGGACTTGCTCTCCGCCCTGGCGCAGAGCAGCCGGTCCTCGATCGCCGCCGCCGCGGGGGAGAACCCGTAGACGAAGTCGCGCGGAGTGACGTCGGTGGTCGAGGCGGCGAGGAACGGTTCGAAGCCGCCGCCCCAGTTGATGCCGCCGACACGCTGCTCGATTCCGTCGTGCAACGCGTGCCACCAGCTGCCGCGGATCTCGACGATCCCGGTCCCGGCCGGGGCGTCCCAGCGCCAGCGAGCGAAACGGGTCCCGGAGACGGTGTTCTGGCCGTCGCGGGTGAAGCTCTTGAGATGAACGCCGGCGAAGGAGTCGGCCCCCGGCGGCGGTACGCAGTAGGCGTCGGAGCGGAACTTGGCGCCGCCGGTGCTGTCCCACCAGCCGGCGTCGGCCTCGGCGTACCAGCCGCACTGGGCGACGGCGTACTTCCCGGCCCTCGCCTCGCCCGCCACCAGCAGCAGGAGTGCCACCGCCAGCCCGATTCCCATCGCCACGATCCGTCCCAGCCCACCCCGCGTGCCCGACATCTGCCCTCCGCTCGCTCGCTTGCGTACGGAGATGCCAAGGCCTGGGCCGACTGAATCTCTCCCCCCTGGGAACGGATCGCGGCTGCCGCGATGGCGCCTTTGCGAGAATGACCGCGATGGCACTTCCGACCAAGGACCAGATCACCGACCAGCTGCGCGCGGTCATCGATCCCGAGCTGCGCAAGAACATCGTCGAGCTCGGCATGGTGCGCTCGATCGACGTCCAGGAGGGCGGCAGGGTCGAGGTGATCGTCTCGCTGACCACCGCCGGCTGCCCGATCCGCTCCCACTTCGAACAGGCGGTCGCCAGGGAAATCTCCGTGCTGGAGGGCGTGACCAGCGTCGGCGTCGGCTTCGACGTCCTCTCCGAGGAGGAGAAAGGCACGCTGCAGCAGACGCTCGGCCGCGGCAAGCTGCCGCAGGGCGCGCTGGCCAAGGTCAAGAACGTGATCTGCGTCTCCTCCGGCAAGGGCGGCGTCGGCAAGTCGACGATGACCGCCAACCTGGCGGCGGCGCTGACCGCCGAAGGACACCCTGCCGGGGCGCTCGACTGCGACGTCTACGGCTACTCGATCCCGCGCATGCTCGGCGTCAACGCCAAGCCCGACGTCAACGGCGAGCGCAAGATCCTGCCGCTGGACGCGCCCAGCGGCGTCAAGGTGATGTCGATCGGCTTCTTCGTCGAGGAGAACGCCGCGGTCGTCTGGCGCGGGCCGATGCTGCACAAGGCGATCCAGCAGTTCCTCGAGGACGTCGCCTGGGATGAGCTGGAGTACCTGCTGCTGGACCTGCCGCCGGGGACCGGCGACGTCTCGATGACGCTCGCCCAACTGCTGCCGCAGGCGAAATTCCTCGTTGTCACGACGCCACAGCCGGCGGCCCAGTCGGTGGCCCGGCGCGGGGCCGAGATGGCGGCCAAATTCGACCTCGAGATCCTCGGGGTGATCGAGAACATGTCCGGCTTCACCACCCCCGACGGCGAGCGCTTCACGATCTTCGGCGAGGGCGGCGGTCAGCTGCTGGCCGACGAGCTCGACGTGCCGCTGCTGGGCAAGGTGCCGCTCTCCGAGCCGCTGCGCGAGCACGCCGACTCCGGCACGCCCCTGGTCATCGCCGAGCCCGACGCCCCCGCCTCGCAGGCAATCCGCCAGGCAGCCCGCGGCATCATCGCGATGACCCCGCAGGAGCTACCGGTGCTTCAAGCGACCCCGAGTGCCGCCGAAGCCCCCCCGGTCAGCGGCACCCCGCTGCTGGTCGTTCAGTAACTAGG
>Ga0164241_10002007_pt1 | contig 23118 bp, 21 predicted proteins | sample OricomyardsoilBY_FD_108780 | JGI IMG/M metagenome (GOLD analysis project Ga0164241, IMG submission 108780) | Backyard soil microbial communities from Emeryville, California, USA - Original compost - Back yard soil (BY) | ecosystem: Environmental > Terrestrial > Soil > Unclassified | place: USA... | reverse complement strand
CCGGACCTCCCGGAGGCGCAGATGCTTGCCCCGGAGGCAAAGGCGGCAAGGGCGGCCAGGGCGGCGCCGGCGGCGGCGGTCGTGGCGGTCCCAGCGTCGGGATTGCCTATGTTGGTGACGCGCCGACCGAGTCCGGGGTCGATATCGTCATCGCGACGCAGGCCGCCGCCGCCGGCGTCGCTGGGCAACGGCGGCGTAGGCAACATCGGCGGCAACGGCGCCGAGGGTCTGTTGCAATTGAGGCAGATGTGGTGAGCACGGGGCGCACATCATCGTCGGCATGGGCGTGGATCGAGGTCCAGGCCTGGCCCGGAGACCGAGGCGCCGCTCTCGCGCGAGAGGAGCAATGCGCGCGAGGCGGCCTTCCCCTTCGCGAACCGACGCTGCGAAGTGCGAGGACGAACCGATGATTCCCGCGGCGCGCGAGCACGACAACATCGAGTGCCCGGATCATGGGCCTGAGCCGATTCGGGTTCCGAAGTCGCACCGAGTGTTGATCAACCGGCGTGAGGCCGTTGCGCTTGCGGATTACGGCTCATGTCCGCAACAGGATCTCCTTGGTGAGGGCGCGTCGCTCGTGTTGATGGGCGGCGTGCCGGCGGTGGGCGTTGGCCACAAGACCACTCTTGCTGCTCGTGTTGGCGACGAATGCTCCCCCGACGTGTTCATCGGCGGACCCACCTTCTCGCTTCCCGCCAACGTCACGATTGAGGGAGGTTTGGAGTTCAAGAACAAGGTCATCCGCGACCTCTACTTTCTATCGACCACGAACGCCGGTCGCGTGCTGCTCGACGATCTCGCGCGGACGGGGCGCCACGTCACGATTAAACCGCTGAGGGTTCCGCGCGAGGTGGCGGCGCCGTTCCTCGAGCTGCCGCTCCCGAGCTTCCTCGAGCCCGCGTTCGAGGATGGTTATGGTAGCCGCACGGAGCCCGATCCGCCCGACACGCCGGTCGGCGAAGCGAGCGACGTGACGATTTATTACGATCCGGACCACTCGTATTCGACGCTGTCCGAGGACGACGAGAATACGACGACAACGACGCCGCAAACCGATCTCTTCCACGAGTTCGTCCACGCGGAACATTACGCTGAGGGAACCGCGCTGCCGCCCGACCAATGGGCGTCCGAGAATCCCGTTCCGAGATACCCGATGCGGGAGGAGGAGGCACGGACGATCGGTCGAGGACCCTGGGAGGATGCTGGTGAAATGACCGAGAACACGCTGCGCGACGAGCTCGGCCTGCCCCGGCGTGACCACATCGTCGCGAGCACCAAGCCAGCCTCCGATGGCGGTCCCACGAATCTACGGCCCGGGGATTGAGGCCTCGATTGCGAGCGCGGCGAACTGACGTCGTTTCGCGTCGCCAAGCGATCGGCGGGGTGGTCACCGGGTCACTCTTGGTCGGGCTCGTTTTGTCCGGTTGCGGCGAGGACGCACCCGCAGTGCTTCGGCGACGGCTCAACGTGACATCCGTCGGCCGTTCGGGTGAGCTGCGCGTCACCCTTCGCTGGCTACGCGACATGAACCGGATTCAGTACGCGATCACGAACCTCGGGTCGCGGGTCACCATTCGCAACGAAGGCCCGGTGGCACCCATCGTGGATGTGCAGGGCACGTTGCTCCGGTTGCGTGACGTGGCCGTGCAGTCGAACGGCGGCACGCTGGTTGATCAACTCCCGTACACGGTGCTCGACAAGGGCGAGAGTTTTTACAATTCAGTGCCGCTCGATCACATCAAGAGCCGGGCGCCGAGACGTGGCTTCACCGACACGTTCGAGCGGCAAGAACATCGGACGTCGACCTCACGTGTTCGGATCGATCGGGTGCGGGTCGAGGTCGAGATCTATGCCCCGTGGCCGCGTCGTTCCGAGGGCCCGCCGCCGCTGCGAGGCGACCCTCCTGGTTATCCGAAGATTGCATCGGGCGAGCTCGCGCTCGGTTGCACGATCGAAGCGGATCTCACGGAATATGTTCAATGATACGCGTGGCGGGCATGAGCAAGGCCGGCTCGCGGACGATGCCAATGGATCATGGTGGCTTGGCATGTTTTGATATGGAGTCAGGCAGGATACGACACCCCAGCGTCGTTGCTGAGCAGAACGGCTTGAAATTGACGACATTGCTGACGAAGGAGCCTCAGGCGAATGTCGTGCACGTGAGGCTCGAGAACCTCACGACGGCTGAGCTCGTGGTGCTCCAGCCATATCGTGGGGGGCTCGCCCCCATCTGGGATTCCTCGGGATTTGTGCTCGAGAAGCGCTCGTCGGTCGTCGAGGTTTTGTGGAGCGCGCACGAAAAAGGCTGCATCGGGCCCGTCATGTCCATGGCCGCGTGCAGCCTTGCACCGGGGGACGCGTGGGAATCGGAGTCCGTGCTGCCGCAGCTCGTCCAGTCCTGGACGCGAGCCCGACCGCCGGCCGAGCGACCCAAGCCCGAGCTCGGGCCCGACAATCTCGAGGGGCTCGTCGTGCTGACCCGCATACGGGTCAAGGTGTTCGCGCCCCGGACGTCGACCGTGCCGGACCTGATACTGTTTGGTGACTTTCCTCGTTCTGCGGAGCCTCGTGTCGAAAGTCCAAGATCGATCGTCTCTTCGAAGGGGCCGGCCGAGATCCCGGAGCCCAACGGATTGCAGCTCGATGCGTTCGTCACCGAGGAGTCTGACGGCAGACGACTCCACGTCGAGCTGACGAACCTCTCCGCGGTAGAGGTCGCAGTGTTCGATCCAGAAGACGGGCCGGCCCCGATTTGGGACGACTGGGGCTTTGTGTTGGAGAAGCGCTCGTCCAACGACGTGTGGCGGCGCGCGGTGCTCAAAGAGGGCTGCGTTTGGCAATTCCCGGGGTCGCTGCTCCGCCTGGCGCCGGGCGAAGTGTGGACGTCGGTCTCCCCACTGCCGGATCTTCAACAATCCTGGGTTCGCGATCGACCCCCGCGAGATCCCCCAACGGCCGAGCTGCGCCCTGATAATGTATTGGCAGCCATCGCCATCACCGATATCCGTGTGAAGGTGCTGACGCCACTTTCGTCGAGCGTGCCTCGACGCGGCCCCATGGGTCTCTTTCCCACAGACCCGACCTCGCCGCCGATTCCTTCGGTCGAAGTCGAGGTGCCCTTGGCGCGCCCCATCTACGTGCTGCCCCCAACGGACGGGCCCGTTCTCCATGATGGTGGGATTTCGCTGTGCGGCTGCATGTCGCCCTCTGCGTCAAAGTGGCGGTGAACGCAGCGATGTTCGTGATCCCACTGCTCGTGAGCTTGCTTGCGGATCACTCGCTTCGCCCGGTCCAACTCGAGCGTCGCGGGGTCGAGCAGCTACCGGTCGCCACGGCAGAGCACGATGGCTTGCGACTGACCGCGTTCGTCATGAGCGATCACGATGAGAGTCAGCTCCACCTCGAGCTGAAGAATGTCTCGGCCGGCCATGTGCTCGTCTTTGATCCGGACGACGGCCCCGCGCGCATCTGGGACGCGTCTGGGTTCGTACTGGAGAAGAGATCCTCGAACGAAGACTGGCGTCGGCGCGGCTTCGATGCGGGCTGCACGAGGTACGGTCCAGGTCCAAAGCTCGAGTTAAGGGAGGGCGAAGCTTGGGAATCCTGGTCCAAGCTCGGAAACCTCGAGCAGTCTTGGGCTCGCGCGCGGCCACCTCGCGATTGGCCAAAGGCGCGCTTGCGGCTCGACAACGTAAGCGGCTTGGTCACGCTCACACGTGTCCGTGTCAGGGTGTTCGCGCCGCACACGTCGAGCGTGCCCGCCTGGAAATACTTTTCATTCTTTCCAACCCAGCTTGCGGATGATGACATCCCATCCGTAGAGGTAAAGGTAGAGTTGGGCCGAGCGCTCTACGTCTTGCCTCCGGAGGAGGGGCGGGCGCTTCGAGATGGCATGCCCCCGGGGTGCAGCTGTTTCCGATGAGGATCTCCTCTGTGAGGGCTGCTGCGCTTTTCCTTTCTCTCCTGGCACCGGCCTGTGCCGAGAAGTCGACGAACGCCCAGTCGTCGTCATCATCGGCTCAGCCCACTGGACCCTCAATTCGTCAGCCCAGCGTGGTCGCTGAGCAGAATGGCCTCAGGCTGACAGCCTTTGTCGTCGACGAACCCGCGCGGACCCTGGTGCACGTGGAGCTGGCGAGCCTCTCCCGGACCGACCTCGTCGTGCTCGAACCGTGGGGGGCACCAGCAACCATCTGGGGCTCCTCGGGCTTCGTACTCGAGAAACGCAGCTCAGACGAGGAGATGCTCTGGGCCGCACAGGAAGCTGGCTGCTTGGGCCCGGTTCTGCCGCTGCCTGCGTTTCGACTGGCGCCAGAGGAGACATGGAAGTCGGATCTCGAACTTCCGATGCTCGTGCAGTCGTGGTCGCGCCGCCGACCGCCGGCCAGACGGCCGAAGGCGGAGTTGCGACCGGAGAATCTCGACGCGCTCGTCGTGCTTACGCGGGTGCGTGTGAAGGTATTTGCTCCTCGCGAGCTGACCGTCGACATGCGGTGGGGCGGCTTCCCGGAGGAGTTTACGGACCCCGAGATCCCATCCGTCGAGCTGGAGCTCAAGTTGAGCCGGCCGCTGTTCGTGCTCCAGCCAGATGCCGGGCCTACCGGGCCACCACCCGCCATCACGATTTGTGACGACTTCGCGAACCGAAGACCCTCGACACCGCGGCATTGAGCACCGCGTGTCCGCATTCCCAATGGTACACCGACTCTCGATAGAGCTATCCAATGGATCGACGATGAAGAGGAATCAACGAGCCCTTGCGCGCGCATTCGTAGCCATTCAAGCGGTGGCTGGGCAATCTGGCTGCGGGGATCGCTCGCACGACGACGATAGGGTGATGTCGAATCCGCCCCGGCCGTCGTCGTCGTCGTCGTCGTCGTCGTCGCCCGCCGCGGTCGCACCGAGCCTGGGCAAGACCACGCTGTGGTACGGCGCGCCGAACGGGATCGCCGCCTCGCGCGGCTACGCGCCGATCGCAATGGATACTGATGCTGATGGCGTCGAAGACGCGGTGGGTCTGATCGGCGAGCCCACGCCGGGAGCGCCGCTCTTCCCGGCGGCGATCGATCCGCAATCTGCAAGGGTGCGGTGGACCGGCCCGCCCATTCGAGTCCCGGCGTTCGGAGATCCAGAGCACTCCGAGATTGGCCCGCTGATCGAAGGCGTGGGCCGCTGGGTGGTGGTAGCGAACACCGGGGGAGCGTTGTGGGGCCTGGACGCGCGCACCGGCACCAAGGAGATTGAACGCGCGGTGAGCTCGGCGCCGCAACAGGTGTGCCGAATCGGTGAATCGACGATCCGCGTGGTGTTGAAGAACGATCTCGTATGGGACTTCGACGCCAGCCAAGAAGCCTTCGTCGAGAGCAAGGGAGACTGCCCGAAGCCACTGCGCGGGACGAGCGCCGATACGTGGTTCTACGGCGGCAATGAGGACGGTGAGTGGCACGCCAGGATCGCGGGCGGCCACCTGGTTCGCCTCGCGGACAAGCGAACGCGCAGCGTCACGGTCGAGCGCCGGGCGAAAGAGGGCTCGCAAGAGTCGCTTTGGCGAACGGGTATCGGGGACGATGGTCCGATTACGCACCCTTCTTACCAAGATCTCTTTGTGGTCGACGGCGACGAGCTCCTGACGGATTTTCAGCGCGGCGCGCCGACACCAGTCGATTGGCCGAAGCCGACCGGTCAGAATTTTCTGACGAGCATTGATATTCGCAACGGCACGATCCGGTTCATCACCAAGGTGCCGCGGAACGTGGACTCGCGCTCGGCTGGCGCCACGCTGACGAAACACCACATCATGTGGTCCCACTTTCGCCAGCTAGACTTCTTCGATCGAAGTGGACGGCACCTTGGCTACATCGGCTGGCCGTAGGCGGTTGGAGCGGCGATCCACGACCTCCGCTGTGCCACGACGAAGCAGGCCGATGACAACTGCTGTGGCATGTTCAGCGGCGAGTCCTCGCGTCACCGTCGACGCGATCGAGAAAGGGCGCCGGAGCGTAGGAGTGAGGTCAGGTGCCGGAGGCTGCAGCCCAACATCCCTGCATCAGCCGGCCCCGGGTGGCGGACCTCGGGGCGAACCGTGTCCGCTTCCACAGCCTCGCTCCGACTATGAGATGGAGGGCGACGAACATGGGCGATCGCGGGGCAGGGCGACAGGACGATGTCCACGTTTGCATGAAGCACGGCGCGGGCTGTGTCGCCGGGCCATGCAGCAGCGACGTTCTGGTGAATGCTCGCCCGTTGGCGCGTCAGGGCGATCCGATCACCTGTCCGGGAGCGAGTGATTCATTATTCACTGGAACACCGACGGTGCTTGTCAACAGTCGCATGGCGGCGCGGCAGTTCGACAGGGGCTTCCACGCTGACACGCCGGGAATCCTGCTCGGGTCACCGAACGTGTTCATTGGGGGACCGACGCTGAGTGTCCTCGGAAACCTCGAGGAGTTTTCGGTCATGGAGAGGGACTGGGGCCCGCTGGTGCCTCAGGTATTCACGGCCTGGGCGCAGGGTCGCACCGACCCTGCCACAGTGAAGAACGCGAGGCGCTATTGGGAAATCCATAGCCGCACGACGGCGGCCGAGCTGGCCGGATGGTACGAGCAGATGGCGCCTGCATTCTTCCGTTGGCTCCGAAACCTTTCGGGGGTGGCGGGCTGAGGCGCTTGGCCCCCTAAAGCGCCTCCAACCCCTCGACCAACGACGCCAACAGCTCTGCCGGGCGCGGATGCCTTGGAGAGACGGTCGAGGGTAATCGCGAGGCACCGTGCACGGCGAGACCGAGACGCGGCAATCCGCCGCTGGCGAGGGACGAGCGGACATAGTCGCCAAAGGTCGCGGAGGTGTCGGGCACTACGATGGTGTCGAACGCGTCGGACGGAATGGTCAATCCGATGGGATCGCAGGTCGAGGCCGAGCCGCCCAACGGGAAGAACACCGGCGGCGCGTCGTCGAAGTGCTCGTCTTCGACGACGTGTTCGAGCGCCTGAACGACGAAGGCATCCGCCCCGAGCCGCGCCATCGGCGACGCGTCGTCCAAGGCTTGCGTGTTCGATTGGCGGAAGTCGACGCTCTCGATGTGCTCGTACCAGACGCGCAACGCCGTCGGCATGCGGCCGTGCTGGGCGGCGAAGTCGTCGAGCTGCTCGGCTGCGTTCTCGTCCGCTTCGCGAAGGGCAGCGTCGGGTCGCGCGAATTCGTAGCCCGCCCGGAGCAACGCTGCGTGCACTCTTCGGAGGTTCGCCCGCGCACGCGACGCGAATCGAGTTGCGATCTGCGTGCGCTCGTCCGCGGTGCCACGACCTGCGACGAGCTGCTCCCACACCCTCGTAAAGGCGCCACCGTCGTAGCGCTGGACGAGCCCAGGAAGCGTAGCTCGCAACGCAGATACCCTATCCGAAGCTCACGTGCCCAAGACGCGCAGCCGCTCTCGCGCCGGTGACGTTTGGCAGGCTCGACGGAAGTCCAGCGAGCGTTCGCGCGGCGAAGAGGGCCATGGCGGCGGGCTCGTGGCAGCTCGGCGCGAAGACGCCCTCGGTCGCGACGCGTACGGTGTGCTTGGGCAGGCGCTCGGTGATGAGGCGCGCGAGGGCGGGGTTCTTGGCGCCGCCGCCGGTGAGGATCACGGTCTTCGCGGCGCTCGTGTCGGGCTCGCGTCCGATTGCGTCGGCGACGCCGGCCGCGGTCGCGTCGAGGATGCTGAGCGCGACATCGGCCGCCGCCCGATCTGCGAAGCGCGCGAGGATCGGGTCGAAGAACGCCGCGCCGAAGTCTTCTCTCCCCGTCGACTTCGGGGGCGGTTTTGCGAGAAATGGGTGATCGGTGATCGCCCGCGTGAGCGCTTCGATCTTGTTGCCGCCACGGCTGACCGCGCCGTCTTCGTCGAACGTGAGGCGCCCAGCGGTCGCGCGCGCGGCGTGCGCGTCGGAGATCATCATGGCGGGTCCGACGTCCCAGCCGCGCACCGAGTCGATGTCGAGGCCGACGTACGTGAGGTTCGCGATGCCGCCGAGGTTCACGAACACGCGCGGACGCTCGGCCAGCGGCGTGAAGAACGCATGCGAGAAGGGGACGATCGGCGCGCCCTCTCCGCCGCGCGCCATGTCGGCGCCGCGAAAGTCCGAGACGACATCGACGCCGAGCCGCTCGGCGAGGATCGCCGACGAGCCGATTTGAAGCGTGCACGGCGTCGATGCGCCGCTCGACGGTGGCGCGTGCCAGATCGTCTGTCCGTGGACGCCGCAGCACGCGGCTTCGCTCCGGCGGTCGAGTCTCTTCGCGGCGCGCGCGTAGAGCTCGGGCAAGAGGTAGTGAAGCTCTGCGATGCGTGGGACGGTGAGTCGTTCGGGCGCCAACAAGTCGCTTCGCACGTCGTCGGGATAGGCCTCGAACACGTGGCCGAGGATCTTGGGCTCATGGGGTTCGGCGACGCTCTCGAGCTCGAGGAGGACGGCGTCGACGCCGTCGCAACTCGTTCCACTCATGATCCCGAGCGCGATCACAGGGGCCAGCCCTTCGCGGCGAAGAGGAGATCGGCTAGCTCTTCGATCACGCGCGCGCCGCCCTTCGCCTGGGCGACGTAGTCGGCCGCCTCGCGGGTCTTGGAGTGCGCATCGGCTACGGCGACCCCACAGCCGACGGCGCGAAGGATGGGCGCGTCCTCGATCCCGTCGCCGACGTAGAGCAAGCGGTCGTAGGAGACGTCGCGTCGCTTGGAGAGATCTGCAAGCGCGCTCGTCTTGTCCGAGACGCCGAGCCAGTCGGTCGGCAAGCCCAGACGCTCCATGCGAACGCGCGCGCACTTCGTCTTGTTGCGCGAGAGCGGGATGACTGGGACGCCCTGGGCTTGGATGCGCAAGAGCGCCTCTCCGTCGCGGACGGAGTAGTTTTGGACCCAGCCGACGTCGTCACCAAGCCACGTCGTCGTGCCGTCCGTGAGCGTGCCGTCGATGTCGAAGGCGAAGAGCTCTACTTTCGCGAAAGGCTCTTTCATGCGGGCGCGAGCGTAGCAGCTCGCGCGTCCGGATCAGCTCGCGCTCGGGCGTCGCCGCGTGATCCGCGCAGGAATGCCTGTCTTCGGTCTGAGCGTGGCTTGCGGATCCGGCTCGGTTCCGTTCGGATCGATGAGCTCGAAATCGGCGTGGTGGAAGAGCGTCGCGAGGACGAGCGGCCCCTCCATCAGCGCGAAGTGGTTGCCGATGCAGGTCCGCGGTCCCGCGCTGAACGGGATGAACGCGCTCTTGTGCCGCCTCGCCTCGGCCTCCGGAAGAAAGCGGTCCGGGTCGAAGCGCTCGGGCTCTGGCCAGAGCTTCTCTCTTCGATGGAGGGCGTACGGACTGACCAGGACGACGGTGCCCTTTCGAAAGTGGAAGTCGCCGATGTCGACGGGCGTGATGGTCACGCGTCCAAACAGGTACACCGGCGGATAGAGTCGCATCGACTCCTTGAAGACTCGGAGGCAGTACGAGAGACGACCGAGGTCGTCCATCGTCGGGAGGCGTCCGATCGCGTCGACCTCTGCGCGAACCCGCGCATACGCCTCTGGGTTCTGACACAGCAACATCACGGCCCATGCGAGCGCCGTCGCCGTCGTCTCGTGGCCCGCGACGAAGAGCGTGAGCACCTCGTCTCGAACTTGTCGGTCGCTCATCGCCGCGCCGTCGTCGTCGCGCGCGTCGAGCAAGAGCGAGAGGAGATCGCGGTGCGTCGCCGTGTCTTTGCGTCGGTCGGCGATCATCCGGGCGACGCGTGCGTCGAGGACCGCGACGGCGTCTTTCAGCGCACGTGAGCGCGCGCCGGGCCAGAGGATGGGTGCGCGAAGTCGGTCTGCGAGCTTGCGCAGGGAGCCGGCGAGCATGGCTGGCACCCGATCGGCGATCAGCTCGAGGCCGATCTGCGCGCGCGCCTGCGCGATCAACGCGGGGTTGCTCGATTCGGTCCCAGCCCATTCGAGCGCCGTCGTCAGCGCTCCCCCGAGGGCGTCCGACTCCGAGAACGTGTCCTCGTCGAAGAGGTTCTTTCCGGCGATCACCATCGTGATGCGCGTCGTCTCTCGCGCGATCTCGACCGTGTCGCCGTCTCGCCACGTGCTCGCGGCGCGATCGGTGCAGCGCACCATGTCGTCGGCGAAATGACGGAGGCCGGCCGGCTGAAACATCGGCGCCATGAGGCGGCGTTGCTTCTTCCAGAGCTCGCCCTCGCTCGTAAAGAGCCCGTCGCCAGCGAGCGGGTAGAGCGACGTCCGAAGGATCGGCGACTTCTCGAAGCTCTTCGCCTTCGTGACGAGGATCTCGTGAAGGAGCTCGGGCTCGTTCACGATGACGACGTCGCCGAAGACGACCGCGAAGCGACCGATGTCGCCCTGCTCGGCGTTGAACTTGTGGAGGCCCGCGATCCTGTCCTTTCGCATCAGCCGAAGCTGATCCGAAGCGGTGCCAGCGACAGGGATCTCCCGAACGGCGCGATTTTCGGACACGCGGACCTCCAGCGGCGTGGAGGCTAGCAGCCCGGTCAGGCCTTCTTCACGAAGAGGTTGCAGCTGCCCTTCGGGTTCACGGTCCCCTTCAGCACCTTGCAGCTGCCGCAGCCCGACTTCTCGGGCGGCACGAACTGCTCGCAGAGGCTGCAGAGCTTCTGAGGATCGGGTGACGTCTCGAGATAGTTTTGATCCGTTCGCATCTTCGCGTCTGCCGGCGAGAGCGTCGACGTGTCCGAGCAGTCCGAGGCGCCGCCGCAACCGAGCGCGAACGTCGCCGGCAAGACCGTGAGCGAGTGGACGATGCCGCGAAGCACGTCTCTGCGGGGAATGTTCATGGATCTCCTCCGAGGTTGGAGCTTCGTAATAGGACCGACCTCAGAGTTTCTCAAGGTGTGAATGCACTCTTTGAGATCCGCATCTAGCTCGACGCACGACGTCGCTCCGGCGCAACAGATGCGTGACGCGATCGAGTGGTGCTGTAGCCTGACGCGCGGTGGGGAGACGACGTGCCCGACGCGAACAGTGAAGCGGAACAGGAGGCGGCAGATCTCGAAGGGCAGACGCTTCAAGGCGTGTGGCAGATTCGTCGGCATATCGGCGTGGGCGCGATGGGCCACGTCTACGAGGGCCACCACACCGAGGATGGCCCCGCGCGCGTCGCCGTGAAGGTGCTCCACCGGGCGCTGCTCTCGAATCGAGAGATCTCGTATCGATTTCGTCGCGAGGCCGAGATCCTCGAGACCATCGAGAGTCCCTACGTGCCGCGCATCTTCGATCGGGGCAAAGATCCCCAAGGCCGACCGTTCCTCGTGATGGAGCTCATCAGCGGCATCGAGCTCTCGCGTGTGCTCCAGGCGCGCGGGACGCTCGAGGTGGGGCTCGCGCTCGAGATCGCGCGCCAAGTTTGCCGAGCACTCGCGGCCGCGCATCGCTCGGGGATCATCCACCGCGATCTCAAACCCGACAACGTCATGCTCTGTGGCGAGGGATGGAGCGGCGACGCGCCGAGCGCGAGCGCCGGACCGCCCGAGGTGAAGCTCCTCGATTTCAGCGTGTCGAAGATCGAGGACGTCGCGTTCACGAACGCCGGCGCGCTCCTCGGCACACCGTCTTACATGCCGCCCGAGCAAGCACGCGGCGAGAACGCGACGCCCAAGGTCGACGTCTATGCGATCGGCGCGGTCGTGTACGAGATGCTGACGGGACGACCGCCGTTCGACTCTCCCGATCCGGGCAAGACGCTGGCGATGCTCTTGACCGAGGCGGCGCCGACGCCGCGCTCGCTCGCGCCGTCGATCCCGGAGAAGGTCGAGGCGGTGATCTTGCGCGCGCTCGAGAAGGATCCCGCGAAGCGTTACGCGACCGCATCGGCGCTCGAGGCCGAATTCTCTCTCGCTGAGATGCCCGACTTCGCAGAAGAGGACGCGCCGCCCACGACGCGCGCGAAGCCGAGCGGAGCGCGGTCGAGCCGCGCCGCAGCGCCTTCTGGATCGGCGGGCGCTCTCGAGTCGATCGAAAGCGCTCGACTCCGAGCGACGGCGCCTCCCCCGAGCATCCTGGGCGTCGCGACGCTCGCGGCGCTCGGCGGCGGCCTCGTCGCGGTCGCGCTGACGACGCTCGTTTGGATTTGGAGCGACTACGCGTTTCCGCGTTGGGTCGCGGCGCCGGCGTGGGTGCTCGGCGCCGCTGCTGCGCTGCTCGGTGTCAGGCGCGTCGCGCGCCCTGGATGACTACGTCCTCTTGCGGCGCGTCCTTGTCGAACGAGCCCTTCGGGCCGGTCTTCAGCGCGGCCATCTTGTCGACGACCTCCATGCCGGAGGTGACCTTCCCGAACACGGTGTAGCCCCAGCCGCGATCGCTCTTCTCCGTGTGGTCGAGGAACTTGTTGTCCGAGAGGTTCACGAAGAACTGCGCGGTCGCAGAGTGCGGATCGCTCGTGCGCGCCATCGCGACGGTGCCGCGCGTGTTCTTGAGGCCATTGAACGCCTCGTTCTCGACGGGGGCGCGCACGGACTTCTTCTGAAACGATGTATCGAAGCCGCCGCCCTGGGCCATGAAGCCCGAGATGACGCGGTGGAAGACGGTGTTCGCGTAGTGGCCAGAGTCGACGTACGCGAGGAAATTCGCGACGGTCTTCGGGGCTGCCTCGTCGGCGAGCTCCAGCGTGAAAGTCCCCAGGTTCGTGGTGAATTCGACGGCTGTTCCCATGGCCGCGCACGTTACCCGATGCGGCCGACGCGTGCAGCCGTCACGCGATCAATTGAGATCGCCGAGCGCCTTCTTCACCTCTGCGTCGGTGAGCGGCTGGCACGGTTGATCCGGCGGATGGTTGTGCACGATCTGCACGGCCGCGATCGCGGCGGGCGCAGCCTCCATCGGCGCGACCGCGCCCGGCGCCGCGGCGCCGTGTGCCATCGCGTGCGGTGGAGCGGGCGCCGCACCTGCCGAGGCAGAGGGTCGCGGCATCGGCGCGATGCCGCCACCCATCCGGATCGGGATCGGATCGCCCTGCTTGATAATTGTCGTCGTTGGGGCGGCCGTGGGCGCAGACGTCGCGGTGCTGGTCGCGGTGCTCTTGTCGGCGACGGTCGCGCTCGGCTCTCGATGCGCGGATGGGGCAGAAGGCTTGTCGGCGTCCCCGCAGCCGGCGCTTCCAGAGATTGCACCGATGCCGACCAATACCGGGAGCACGCGTCGACGAATCATGAGACCTCCAGAGCTTCGAGAACCGAGGGAGCCGCGCGTTCGGGTGCGAACGCAGACAGGTATGTAGACAAACCGACGGCGTCGCGCTCGAGCGCGCGCGCGATCTTCGGCGCGAGGCTCGCGACGAGCGCATCGTGAAAGCGCTGCACGTGACCCGGCGTGGATGCGTCGCCGGTCTCTTCGAGGTTTGCGCAGGCGCACGAGCCCGGGCACGCAGGTGAGCCGAGCACCGCGACACGCGCCGGGTCGAGGCCAGCGTCGATCGCGCCGATCGCGCGCGTGGCTTCGTCCTCGCCGACCGAGCGCGCGCAGCCGTAGACGCGCCCGCTCGGTCCGACCGCGAGCGACGAGACGCCCGCGCTGCAGCCGTGTGGGCGCACGCTTCCGGACGACGCGAACGTCACCAACGCCGAGTCGAACGGCTGGATCGACACGGCGCGACCGCGCCGAAACCACGCGACGAGGATCGCCGCGACCTCTTCGTACGCGAGTCTCATCGACTCGAGCGCCGCGTCGGTCCACGCGCCGGCCCAATTGGCGTTCAGCGTCAGCTGTGAGACGCCTCGATCGAGGGTCTCGCGCACCCCGCGCGCGAGCTCGGTGACCGTGGCGGGATCGACGACCGTGATCACGTCGAACGGTCTGCCCGCGGCGAGGAGTCGGTCGAGCGCGGCGCTCGCCAGGCGATACGAGCCGGCGCCACCCACGTTCGGGCGTGCCTGGTCATGCGCCTTTTGGGTTCCGTCGAGGCTCAGCGCCAAGTGGACCTCGAGCTCGCCGAGGACCTTCACCCGCTCGTCGTCGAGCAACGTTCCATTCGTCGTCATCTGGAGGACCAGCGGCACGCCGCGTTCGCTCGCACGTCGGCGCGCGAGCGTCGCAAGATCGACGACGAGCTCCCACTCGAGGAGCGGCTCTCCACCGAAGAGCTCGATCTCGAGCGGCTCGCCGCGCGCCACGGCGGCGTCGAGGGCGAAGTCGATCGCTCGCTCGCCGACCTCTCGCGACATCGGGACGCGCTTCTTCTCGCCAGCGAAGCAATACCCGCAGGCGAGGTTGCACGCGCGAGTCAAGACGAGGCCGACGTCCACGCGCCGAGGGTATCCGCAGCAGTGGCGGCCGTCCAAAGGCGATGATTGACGACGCACGCAGCTCGAACGAAGAGCGAACGGTGACACGGATTCGGGCCGCCAAACCTGAGGACACCGCTCGGCTCGGCGAGCTCGCCGGGATCTTGGTCCGCATGCACCACGAGCTCGATCCGGCTCGCTTCATCTCTGGCCAGGGCGTCGACGCTGGCTACGGACGTTGGCTCTGGACCGAGGCGGCGCGAGGCGCGGTCGTCCTGGTGGCAGAAGACGCCGCCGACGTGGTCGTCGGGTACGCCTACGCGACCGTAGAGGCGCAGGACTGGATCGAGCTCCTAGGCGCGCACGGCAAGCTCCACGACATCGTCGTCGACCCGAACACGCGTCGGCACGGCCACGCTCGGGCGCTCCTCTCGGCGACGATCGACGAGCTCGAACGTCGGGGCGCGCCCCGAGTGGTGCTCTCGACGGCCGTGAAGAACGCCGGTGCGCAAGCGCTCTTCAGGTCGTTTGGCTTCGAGCCGACGATGATCGAGATGACGAAGTCGTTCCGGTGAGAGCTCCATCGTCGCCGACGCGATTCGCCAGCATCCAAGTCATAATTTTGGCCCCGCTCCGTGCGCCCTGCTAACCGCTTTTGACGGCGCACCAGGCCGGCTTCGACGAGAGTCGATCCGGCCGCGGTGCCCCTTGTTCGACGCGTGTGGCCCTGCGCACGTGTCGTTCGCGCACGTCGAAAAGGAGCCTTGTCATGGTCAAAGGTACGGACGAGATCGAGCGACCCTCCGAGTGGCTACGTCGTCTGCGCGAGGGCATGGCTGGATACACGGATCTCCTCATCGACTCTGGTGAGCCGGTCGTCGCTGCGTATCGGCTCGCCGCCGCGAAGTGTCGTGCGTCCTCGAGCGCGACGACCGTGCCGACACTGCGCGAGGTTCACGCAGCCGCGTGTGAGCTCTTCTCGCTGGCCGCCGTCGAGACGCCGGTGCCCTCTCGCGCGGCGATCGCCGACGAGTGCGAGTACGCCGGGCTCGCGTTGATTGGTCGCAGCTGATCGGGCTCCGCTGGCGCTCGTGACGGATGTCGCGCCATGGGTGCGACGCGGCCTGTCGTCCCGAGGGACGCAACGGCGTAGGCTGCGCGGGTGAGCTGGAGCGCGATCCTCGAGGGCCGTCTCTGGGAGGCGAATCGGTCGAACCGCGGGGGATGGCCCCTCCGAACGGTGGCGGTCGAGCTCGCGGGCGGTGGTGTGGCGGTCTATTCGCCCTCTCGCGGTCTAGACATCGACGCGTTGAAGAAGCACGCGGGCGACGTCCATTACCTCTTGGCGGCGAATCACTTTCACCACATGGGCGTCCCTGGCTGGCTCGCGGCCTGCCCCGGCGCGATCCCGGTCGCGACGAACGTCGCCCTCCCTCGTCTCGCGAGGCAGGCCGACATCGCGTGGAGTCAGCTCGACGATCTCGGGGGCGCGCTCGCGCCCGACACGCGGCTCCTCGTCCCCGAGGGGACTCGGAGTGGTGAGGCGTGGCTGGAGATCGAGCGCGGCGGCGAGCGCGTTTGGGTGATCGGAGACGCGTTCTTCAACGTGCCGAAGCTCCCCACCGGCCCGACGGGTGTCTTCTGCCGGCTCACCGGCACCGCGCCTGGGCTTCGCCTGGGGCAGACGTGGAAGTACCTCCAGCTGCGAGACAGGGGACGCTACAAGGCGTGGCTCCTCGACCGCTTGGCGACGGCGCCGCCCACCGTGTTGGTCCCTGCACACGGAGACGTCGTGCGCGACCAGGACCTCGGCGCACGGCTTCGACAGATCGCCGAAGCGCGCCTGTGAGGCGCTCAACGCCGTGACAAGGCGAACACGATCGCCGCGAGGATCACGATCCCGAGCACGATGAGCCCGATGATCTTGCCCCACGCTCGCGGCGCGTCGCCGAACGCGATGCGGGTCGTCCGGCCATGGACGATCGCGCGGTAGGGCCGGTCGTCGTAGCGATAGACGAAGACATACGCAGGTAGCGCGTAGCGACGCGTGACGAGGCTGTCGAGCAGCGCCGAGACATGGACGTTGCGGAAGCGACTGCCTGGGATGTGTCCGGATTGAAGCTCTGCGCGCGCCATTTCGACCGCGGCTTGGAGCACCTTCGCGCGCGCGGCGCTGCGTTCGACGTCGAAGCGTTCGACGAGCGTGGATGTGTGCGGATCGATCTCTTGCGTGTTCGCGAGATCGAATCCTGGCGCGAGCTTCGCAACCTCGACTGTCGAGAGGCCTCTGGATGCGCTGACTAGGACGCTCTTCCACTGCATGCGCGTCCGTCCCGAGTGCGGCGCCCACGCAGATCTTCGGGAGCCCGCGTCGCTGTCTGCGGTCCACGACACGTCCGCACCTGCATCGAAGAGCCACGCCGCGAACCACACCGGCGTGACGGAGTCGACCGTCGCGCGCGCGGCCAAGTCCGATGGGCGGAAGAAGCCGAGCGAGCCGAGATAGGCCTTCATCGCGCTCGCCGCGTCTTCGCGGCTGACGGCGAAGGGCAAATGCAGCTTCGCCTCTTCGAGTGGATCGGTCGGCTCTTCGACCTTCGTGATCGCGCCGCAGAACTGGCAAGTCGGGGCGCGCTTGTCGACGTGGTACGCCACGGCGGCACCGCACTCGGTGCAGCGCACGACGCGCGCCAGCTCGCCCACGGGACGCGTCCTCGGACGATCGGGGGCGACGATGCCGCAGATCGCGCAGCGCAGGTCGCCGTCCTCGAGCGGCGTGTTGCATCGATGGCACTGGCTCATCGGCCGCCCCCGCGCGCGACGAGCACCAAACCCACGATGATGCCGACGATCGTGAGCACGAAGAGCGTGATCTTGATCGCAGAGAGCTTCTCTTCGCCCCAGACGCCGAGCGTCTGCCCGTTCACGAGCACGCGCGTCGCCGGCTGGGCGGGATCGGGCCGAAGCGCGAGCACCCACACGGCGACGAGGGCGAGATCGAGCGTCTCTCGATCGATGCGCGTCTGGTAGGTGAGCCCGGAATGCGAATCTCCGGGCATGAAATTCCCGAGCCGTGCGCCGACCTCTGCGACGGCCTCGCCGCGCGCGAGCGCGACGCTCTCTGTCGGGGCGAGCGTCGCGTCTTCGGTGGTCCAGCCCGAGACGAGCGCCGGGTCGTATCGACGCAGAAGACGCATGTCGAAGGGCTCGATGTGCTGTAGCTCTGCGTTCGGAAGGCCGCGCGACCCCGTGACGAGGACGTCCGCGACGTAGCCCACGTGCTCTCCGGAGAGCGACCGGTGCTCGGTCTTGGTCACCGTGCGAGTTCGTGTCTCGGATTTGCCATTGACCGTGACCGTGTACGTCTCGGTCTCTTGGTAGTTTTCGCCGATGCTCGCGGAGTACCTGGTGTACGTGACTGCGCTGTAGAGATAGGCAGGCAGATAGACGCCTTCGATGCCCTCGATCACCGCGGTAGAGAGCGAGCGTCGAAACCACCGCCACCGCTTGGTCCAGGCCTTCACCGCGGCGCGCGCGGCGGTTTCGTTCGCGATGAAGGGCAGCACGAGCGCGGGCGCGGGACAGGCGCCCGTCGCCGGACGTTCGACGACGCTCGGACACTTGCAATACGGACACGCCGACGTGCGCCGATTCGGGGCGAGACGCAGCGCGGCTCCGCACTCTTCACACGTCAGCGTCGTCGGCGTCGCCGTGGTCTGTGTCATCCCCTGCGTCACGTCGCCGAGTCTCTCACTTCTTCTTGAGTTGCTCGAGGAGCTCGCGCGCCTCGTCCGTGGGTGACTCCGCGACGGCCTTATCTGCGAACACGCGCGCCTTCCTCGGGTCGCCCTGCCGAAGCGCGACGCGCGCGAGGTGATAGTACGCGAGGCCCTTCATCGCGGACGTCGCCCCGTCCGTCGATCCTTCGGGCACGGTCTTCATCAACGTGATGGTGCGGAAAGCCTTCGCCGTGGCTTCGAGATCGTCGATCTCGACCGCGAACTCGCCCACCTCGACGGCGAACTCGGCGTCATGAGGATCGTCGTCCAGCGCCTTCAGATAAGACTGGATGGCGATCATCTGCGCGCCGCGCTCGTTGTAGATGTAGCCGACGCGCTTGTGCATCGCGGCGCGCCACTTCGACCGTCGCTTCTGCACCGAGAGCAGCTCTTCGAGCACGTCGAGCGCCTCTGGCGAGCGATTCGAGGCGGTGTATGCGTCCGCGAGGAGGAGGCCGATCTCCGGATCGCCTTCTCGGATCGTCCGCGCTCGAGCTAGGACCTCCATCGCGCGATTCGGATCGCCGCGCTCTGGATCCACGAGGAGCCTGGCAGCCTCTGCGAGGCGATCGAATTGCTCGATCGGATCCGCCGCGCGGTCCGCCTCTTCGAGATAGAGCGACGCGAGCTTCCGCTTCTCGTCGGTGGCCAGGTAGGTCGCCGCGAGTCGCTTGCTGATCTCTGCGTGGCCGGGCGCGACCTCGCGGGCCCGTTCGAGCGCGGGGATCAACACATCCAGGCGACCATGTCGTTCGCACAGCTCGGCGAAGGCGAGCGTGGCTCGAGCGAGCGGTTCGCCTTCTTCGAGCATGAGCAACCTGCGATAGGCGTCGATCGCCTCATCAGCGCGTCCATCTCGTGCGCGCTGCTCTGCGAGCATCGTCAGTGCCTCGCGATGGCGCGGGTTGGCGTCGATGAGGGCCTCGAGCTCGGCGCACGCTGCCTCGCTTTCGTCGAGCGCGGCGAGGATCTGCGCGTGGCGAAGTCGCGCGTGCGGCGCCGCGTCGCCGCCGTCTCGCACCTTCCGGGCGAGGAGCGCCGCGAGATCTTCCGCCGAAGCCTCGGGTGACATTTCGTACGCGCGCTCGAGATCCGCGAGCGCATCGTCGAGCCGGCCCTGCGAGTCCGCGAGTCGCGCTCGCGCCGAGAGGAGGACGGGGTCGGGCGCGCGCGAGATCTCTTCATCGAGCGCCTCCTTCATTCGCGCCGCTTCGCCGAGCTCTCGCCACGCGGAGACGAGATCGAGAAGAATCGCGTGGTCGTGCGGCGCTGCCGTCCTCGCCTTCTCCAGAAGCGTGACGGCGCCCGCCGTGTCGCCGAGGTTCTCCTGGCGAAGCTTCGCGGCGAGACGGAGCTCGATCACGCGCGGGCCGAGCGCCTCGCGCGCAGCGGCAGAGCGCTCGTAGAACTTCGCGAGCTTCTCCCATGCCCCGGCGCTCTCGTAGGCCTCGATCAACCGTTCGCGGAGGACCGTGCTCTCTCTGGCCCTCACGAGGCCGAGCTCGAGCGCGCTCGCTTCCGCTTCCGAGTCCCCGAGGCTCGAGCGAATCGACGCGAGCTTGAGCGCGAGCCGCTCGGCCTCTGCGCCATGCTCCATCGAGAGGACGGCCTCGACGTTCGTCGCGAGCTCTGCGGGGTCTTGGCGCTTCTCGCCGAGCTCCATGAGCGCGCGATGGGCTGCGGCGTCGGTCGGGTTCCACTCGGTCGACGCCTTGTAGGCCGCGATGGCCTCCTCGTCCCGCGCGCTCGACTCGAAAGCCCGGCCGAGCCGCGTCGACAGCGCCGCCGCCGCGATCTTGTCGCCGCGAGCGATCTCGGCCTCGATGCGCCTTCGGAGGAGCTTCGCGAGCTCGTCTTGCCGACCGGTGCGCTCGAGGAGGCTGGTCAGAGCGGTGGTCGCCTCGTCGTTCGAGGGATCGTCTTCGAGCACGGCCCACAGCGCTCGCGCTGCGCTCGGCGCTGCCTTGCCGGATGGCGGTGGCATCAGCGAAGGGCGGCGCGCGCCGAGCGAGTCCGGCAGCGCGACGGTCGGCGGCCCCTGCGAGCTGCTCGGTGAGATCGACCAGCCGTCGTCGTCGTCGGCCGCGGGCGGAGGCGGCAACGAGGGCATGCGCGGCGCTGCGCTGAGAAGTCGCGCCTGCTCGAGACGAAGCCGAACTCTCTCCGCGGACGTCTCGATGCTCGGGATGATCTCCTCGATGAGGTTCGCCAGCGCGCCGCCGTCGCTCGTCGCGCGGCAGAGATCGGCGAGCGGCTCCCAAGCGAGCCGATCCGTCGGCGCTTCGTGGTGTAGCGAGGCGTAGAGCTTCCGCGCGCGCGCGGGGTCGCTCAGCGGACCCGCGACGAGGCGCGCGATTTCGAGACGAACTGCGCGCGCCTGCGTCGAGACGAGGAAGTCGCAGGCGCTCTCTTTGAGCGTGACGGCGCCCGCGACGTCGCCGGCTTCCAGGCGAAGCTCTGCGAGACAAAGCAACACGGCGGCGTGCTCGGGATCGGCGACGCCAGACTTGCGAGGCGGCAGCGGCAGGCTCTCACCGATCGCCAGGTAGCGTTGAAGCAGGGTCTCCGCGCGATCGCGAGCGCCGATGGATCGCGCGAGCGCCGCCGCTTCGCGCAGCACGCTTCGCTTGCCCGGGAGCTCGCCGATGCGTTGCAACGCATCGATGCGCGCGAGCTCTCGACCAGGCCCTTCGGAGAGCGTCTCGTAGAGGCGGAGCGCGCCTTCGTGACGGGGTGAGGTCTCGAGCGCGCGCTGAACGGCGGCCGTAGCCCGCTCAATCTGCTCGTCGAGCGCCATCGCGCGCGTGATCGCCTCGAGCCCGGCCTCGAGCGACGTGACATCGCGGACCCACACCGAGCCGAGCTCGTATTGCGTGTCGGCGCGGTCGTGTGGCGAGGCCTTTCGGGCCTCTTCGGACGCGGCGCGCCGCTGAAGAACGGGGACGCGCGCCTGGCCGTCGCCGAGGGCGACGTAGACACGATCGAGGCTCTTCCACACCGCGTCGAGGCGGTCGCCCTCGTCGTCTCGCGCGTCGACGGCGGCGCGTTCGGCTTGCTCGTATGCCCGAGCCGCGTCGTCGAGGTGACCGAGGTCTTCGTGGGCCTCACCGAGCAACACGTAGAGCTCGTGGCGACCCTCTGCGGACTTCTCGCGCTCCGCGAGGCTCTGACAAAGTTCGAGGTAGTCCGGCGTCCGATCGCACTTTCGCGCCGTCGCCAGGAGCGCCGCATGCCGCGCGGTCGAACGTGGCGTCAGCGTGAGGGCGCGTGAGCGGACGGCGAGAGCATCGCCGAGTCGATCAAGACGTGTCTCGTAGAGATCCGCCAAGTGGTCGCACGCCGCGGCGGCTTGCGCGGGGTCGCCCGCATCCAAGCGCTCGGAGAGCAGCGCCGCGAGCTCCGTGTAACGCCCGTCGGCGAGCAGACGTCGCTGTACACCCGCGCGCTCCCACTCGTTCTCGTGCGCCGCAGCGAGCGCGCTCTCGAGATGCTCGGCCGCCTCGTCGGGCTCTTCTCGGCGCTCGGCGACCGACGCCATCGACAGCAAGAGCTCGCCGCGCAAGACCGACGGCGCAGCGCCCCCTTCCGACGGAGCGAGCACGATGAGGAGGGCGCGATACGTACGCTGTGCGAGCGCGAGATCCCCGGCTCCTGCGGCCGCGTCGGCGAGCGCGCGCCGCGTCTCGAGGTTCACGGGATCGATTTTCACCGCGAGATCGAGCTCTGCGACGCCGTCGGCCTTCGCGCCCGACGAGAACAGAACCTGGCCGAGAGCATGGTGAACGCGCGCACGTTCCTTCGGGCGCCGCGCTCCGAAGCCGGCGATGCGATCGCGCAGGAGCGCGATGCCATCTTCCGTCCTGCCGACCGCGGCGAGCGCCGGCCCAAGCAGCAAGGCGAGGCCGAGATCGGAAGGCGCGAGCTCGACCGCCCGTGTGAGGAGCGGGACCGCGGCTGCGGGATCTGCGCGCCGCTCGAGATCGATCTCTGCGGCCGCGCGAAGGAACGCGACCCGTTCGTCGTCGTCGGCAGCGCTCTCTGCACGCTTGGCCAGGAGCATCGCGAGCGGAGACCAGGCCTCGTCGACTCTGTAGAGCTCGGCGAGCAGATCCGCGAGCGCCCCGTCCTCGCGCGACGAGAGCGCCTTCTCGAGCCGAGCACGCGCGACGTCGCGCTTACCCGCCGCGACGTACGCCTTCACGAGCCGCTTCAGGATCTCGGCGTCGTCGCCCTCTGCGCGCGCCGCGAGACGTTCGAGCGCGGCCGCAGCGGCGCGCGGATCGTCCTGCATCAGATAGAGCCGCGCGAGCGAATCGAGCGACGCGGCGTCGTCGGGCGCCCACTCGTAGGCGCGGATGGCGCGCTCGAGGTCGTTCAGCTTCTCTTCGGCGATCGCCGCCGCGCGTTGCCACGACGCGACCGCGCTCGGATCGCGTCGCTCGTCGGCGAGCCGCCCTTGCTCTTCCCAGAGCGCGGCCAGGTCGGCCCAGCGCTCCGTGGACTCGAACGCGACCGCGAGCTTGTCCACGGTGGCTCGATCGGTCGGCGCGTCGACGAGGTTCTGCGTCAGCTCGGCGATGCGCGCCTCGAGCTCCCCCGACTCCTCGAGCACCTCGACGATCTCGAGACGCAATCGCACCCGCATCTCCAAGGGCGCGGTCTCGACCTGGCGCCTGCGAAGCGCGAGCAGCTCGGGACGGCGGGCTTCGCGGCGATAGAGCCCAGCGAGTCGCTCGGTCACGTCTTCGCTCGCTGCCGCGGCGAGCGAGCCCTCGTAGCAGCGGATCGCCGCCGGCGCGTCGTCGAGATCGCGCTCGCAGATCGCGCCGGCCTCGAGCAAGAGGGACGCAGCGAGCTCGGGGCGAGCGGTGGCCGAGGCCTCGAGCACCTGCGCGAGCTCGCGCAGACGTCCCGAAGCGCGGAGTGTCTCGCGGAGGCCATGGATGGCGTCGGGATCGGCCGGATCGTCCTCGAGCCGCGCGCGCCATGCGCGGACGGCGCGATCGGCGTCGCCGAAATCCTTGCTCGCGATGCGGGCGACCTCGCCGAGTGCGGCGCGCCGAGCTTCAGGATCCGTCTCGAGCTT
>Ga0164241_10002006_pt1 | contig 23132 bp, 20 predicted proteins | sample OricomyardsoilBY_FD_108780 | JGI IMG/M metagenome (GOLD analysis project Ga0164241, IMG submission 108780) | Backyard soil microbial communities from Emeryville, California, USA - Original compost - Back yard soil (BY) | ecosystem: Environmental > Terrestrial > Soil > Unclassified | place: USA... | reverse complement strand
GCGCTGCTCACGGATCAGCCGGTGCTGATCAAAGGCGCCCCGGACGTCAACGAGCGCGCCATCGTCGAGGAGATGTTCTCGGCGATCGGCGGCAAGGTCGAAGTGCTCGACGAGCATACGACTCGCCTGTGCGCCAAGGACGTCGCTCGCTACGAAATCCCGGCCGAGATTTGCCTGCGCAACCGCATCGCCATTCTCGCGGCCGGCCCCCTACTGCACCGTTTTCGTCGTGCCAAGCTGTACAGTGGCCTGGGCGGCGACAAGATCGGAAAGCGCCCGGTCGACTTTCATCTGAAGGGGCTGTCCGAGATGGGCGCCGAGGTTACGTTCGACGGCAACTGTTACGAGCTCACCGTTGGCCCGGCAGGGCTCCACGGCGCGCACATCGTGTTGCCCTTCCCGAGCGTGATGGCGACCGAGAATTTGCTGATCGCCGCCTCATTGGCCCGTGGCCGCACCATCATCGAAAACGCCGCGATCGAACCGGAAATCTTGGAGCTAGTGAAGATGCTCCAAAAGATGGGCGCGGACATCATGATCAACTCGCACCGCACGTACGTGATTCAAGGCGTGGAACGCCTGCACGGTTGCGAGCTGCGCTGCATGCCCGATCGCAATCAGGCAGTGTCATTCGCCGTTGCGGCGCTCGCCACCGGTGGTGACGTGCTGATCGATCGCTTGCGCCACGATTCGGTGTATAGCTTTTTGAATTTCATCCAGCGCATGGGCGCAGAGTTCCGCGTCAACTCCGAAGGGGTGTTCGTGCGTGCGCCTCAGGGCAAGCGCCTACGCTCGAGCCACATCGAGGTCGAAGTGCATCCGGGCTTCATGACGGACTGGCAGCAGCCCTTCATGGTGCTCTTCACGCAGGCCTCCGGCATGAGCGTACTGCACGAAACCATCTTCGAGGATCGCTTGGGCTACACCAATCTGCTCAATCAGATGGGCGCCAACATTACCCTGTTTTCGTCCTGCTTGGGTGAAGCGGCCTGCCGCTTCAAGCTCAAGAACCACATCCATTCCGCGGTGATTCAAGGCTCAACACCACTGCACGGCGGGAACTTCGCCCTCCCTACCGATATTCGTGCAGGCATGTGCTTGGTCGTCGCCGGTCTGGTCGCCGAAGGCATCACGCAGCTGTCGAATATCCAAGAGCTCCGGCGGAAGTACGACAGCTTGGTGCCCAAACTGCGCGACATGGGTGCTGACATTCGCTTGATCGACGCCCCGGCCTGATCACGCAGAGCGCATTTTCCTCGCCGCCTCCAGACCGAGTTCATTGGCGGCGAGAAGAGCATCCCAGCGCGCTGCGGCCTGCTCATCGATCAGCTTTCGATTCGGATGTTGGTCGAACCAAGCAACGCTCTCGCGAATTCCATCATGAAAGCGCGTGGTCGCCGAATAGTCGGGCACGAAACGCTTGATCTTGCTGTTGTCGAACACAGCGCAATTCGCCTTATCACCCAGCAGGCTACCAGCTGACTCCGGGATACCTGCCGCAATCAAGTCACAGGCGATATGTACGAGTTTTGGCGCCTCGACCCCCGCGGCTTTGGCCACTGACTGATAGATTTGGTTCCAGGTCAGCACCTCATCGGAGGTGATGTGAAAGGCGTGACCGATCGCCGCGCGGTGACCTAGCAGGCCGACCAAACCGCGAGCGAAGTCGGTGCTGTGCGTCATCGTCCACAGGGTCAAACCGTCGCCCGGAACGATCACCGGCACGCCGCGACGCATGCGATCAACGACCGTGAACGTCTTCCCCCAAGCGTTCACCGCGAGCGGTATCAACGTACGATCATACGTATACGAGGGACGCACGATCGTCATCGGGAAGCCAGTCTCGCGGTGCACGCTCAGCAAGCCCTCCTCGCAAGCGATCTTGTCGCGGGCGTATTCCCAGAACGGATTCACTAGGGGCGTCGACTCCGTGATCAGGTAGTGGCTACTCGGCTTTTGATAGACGCTGGCTGAGCTGATGAAAACGTACTGATCGGTGCGTCCGTCGAACAGCGCGCGCCGCTCAGGGATCTCGTTCGACTTGAATACGATGAAATCGACCACGGCATCCCAGCGCTGCTCGCGAAGTACTTTCTCGGTTACAGGGTCGTGAATGTCTCCACGGATCACCCGCGCGCCCGCGACTTCCGCGCGTCCACCGCGGTTGAGCAATGTCACATCCATACCGCGCGCGATCGCGAGTTCTGCGCACGCGCGGCTGATGATTCCCGTGCCACCGACGAATAGAATTTTCACACTGCCAGCCTAGCCCGCCAGCAGACGTTCGACTACCACTGCCACACCCTCATCCGCGTTCGACAGGGTTATCCGAGAGCTGCGGATGTCGCGATCAACCTGGTTCACCCCGCGTTCGCGGAGAACCAGCGCGTTCGCAACCGGAAGCCGAGGGGGCTCGGTTCGCTTGCGGTGCAGCGCGTAGCTCGGCTCCCAGCCGAATGGAGTCCGACTTCTACTGCAACGCAGATCTGCCCGTGCGCTGTGCAGTCGACTTCGGTCGAGAACTGATCGCGCGCGTGCGCGAGGCGGTTCGACAGCGCGAGGCCGCGGCACGAGCGGACAGCGGCTTACGACGCGCTGCCAGTGCGTTGTTTGGTGCCCGCACACTGAGATGGCAACTGGCCGCTCAACAGACTTGGAGCCGCCGATACCTCGTGGCAAACAAACTGCATGAGCGAAGCTGACGCTGAGGTTTTGGTCATCGTCCGAGGAACCGAGGTCCTGGTCGACCAGGGCAACGGAACAGCTCGGCTATGCTCTCGTGACACCGCGCTTCGCTACGGTGGTGCGCCGATTTTCGTCGACTCGAGTGAAGGCGAAACTTGGCACGCTGCCGCAGCCCTCCCCGGGGTGGAGTTAGCCACGGAGCTGAGTTTCCGCCCAGCACGATCACTTTTTGCCGAACTGCCCGAAGCTACATTGCACAGGGTCGGGCGCGCGATCGCGTGCGTCGAATTCGAGCAGAACCACCGTTTCTGCGGACGCTGCGCGGCAGCCACGACCCCAGGTTTAGCTGCCGCCACTGAGCCGAGCGAACGAGTCCGGATCTGCCCGAGTTGCGGACTGACCTTTCATCCGCGAATCCCTCCAGCGGTGATCGTGTTGGTCGAGCGAGGCGATCGCTTGCTCTTGGCGCGCGGCGTGAACTTTCCTGCGGGCCGTTTCAGCGCAGTCGCTGGCTTCGTCGAGATTGGAGAATCCCTGGAGGATGCTGCGCGGCGGGAGGTTCAGGAAGAGGTCGGCATTCGGATCGCCGATCTCCGTTACTTCTCCAGCCAACCTTGGCCTTTTGGGCACTCGTTGATGATCGGATTTCACGCGCGCTACGAAAGTGGCGAACTCCGCCCCGATGGAGTCGAAATCATCGAGGCCGATTGGTTTCAGCGCAATGCGCTCCCACAATTGCCTCCCCCGATCAGCATCGCGCGCCGGCTGATCGAGGACTTTTTGGCGCAGCCACGGTTTCGCGATGAGCAAATTCGAATTTGATCGGTACAGCCGCGCAGCGTTGAGCACCTAGCTCCTCACAACGATTGCAGCCTGCCAACCGACAACACCCGCAACGATCCCCCGACTGGGGAAAGCAACAGATCCTCGGGTCGAATCTAAGCGCTACCATCAGCCGAGCGATCAACTCGGCTCCGATTGGAATTTCGACGGCATGGTCCTGCTGACTGCAAAGCGCGGTGAGCCGTTTCTCCGCCGTTTGGATCCCGATACGTCATCCATACAAGACAGCAATCATCCCGGTTCGGCTAGGAGGACCTGAAGGTCACTCGGACCGAGCCCCGGCCATTTTCGCATGATGACGCATGCGTCAGTGATCTAGAGGGCAACTCTGGGTAGATTTGCGGGGGAATTCGACCGCGCTTGCGCACGGTTGTCTTTTATAGTAGATATTCTCCCATTCCACGGACGCACTAAAGGAGCCCGCCTTGAACCACACAGAAGCCGCCCAGCCCATCCGGACAACTCGGGCCCACCGTGGTGCCAAAGGTCCTCGAAGCTCCTCGACCGCGAGCGTCACGCTCAGCTGGATCCCTGCAACCTATGACGGCGCGCGAGTCCCTGCGGCCGAGATAGAGCTGACTCGCCAACTCGACCGCAGGACGAGCCGCCCCTGGATTTGCTCGGATGACGCCGAGTTCGATTGGATTGCAGAGCTCTCGTCCGCGCAATGCAACGAAGTCGTCTTGACCGCGCGACTCGGCGACAACCTCGCCGCCAAGCACATCGTGCTCGAGCTGGCCGAGCTCCTGACGTTTAGGTTAGCCGCAACCCAGCCGCTGGTCCGGGTCCTCTTCTTGCCAATCTCCAGCTCAGCGCCCGCCGTCCACCACCATCATGCCTGATCTGCCACACACCTACGCCAAGCAGCACGAAAGGGAGCTCTCATGCACATTGGAATCGTCGGAGGAGTGGAACGAGGCGAACAACGGTATGCCGCGGTTGCGGCTTCCCGGGGACACTCATTCGAGTTTCACGGCGGTGACATGGCGGGCCGCGGTTCCAATTCGCTCGAGGCGCTGGTCGAGCGCGCCGATTTGGTGATCTGCGTGACTGACGTCAACAGCCATGCGGCCGTGCTCGGAACGCGACGTCTCACTCGCGCACGCGGCCGACAGTGCTTGCTCACGCGCCGCCTCGGCCTTTCGCGATTCCGCGCTTTGTTGGCTGAGATTGCTGATTCTGATCAGGCCGTCGCTTCACCGGCATAGCGCACATCAACGAATACGGCCCGGCAGATCCTGCGTTGATTAATGGTAATGCATTCTCAGACTGGTCGGGGCACAAGCAAGATCTACTATAGTAGACACGAGCTTCAAACCCTGCTCGCTGGTAAAGCTCCAGTCCGCGTTCTGGGCCTCAATGCTGCACGCGGCGATACACCAAGTACGAATAACCGGCCGGAATGAGCGCGGCAACAACCGCCACGAAGCTACAGAAGCCGCCGCCCACGCCGAGAGCGGCGCCCACAATCACGACCGCTCCACCGAGCACGAAGGTCTTCCCACCCAGGCGGTGCGTACGGAGCCACACCTCGTCATTCGCGAGAGTCCAGGGGGTGCGGATGCCGAGCAAGAAGTTACGTCTGACTTTACCCAAGAAGTTGCCGATGACGATCAACAGCAGACCAACCGCAACGCACGTCGCTTGCACGAGGTGAATGTGTTCTCCGGAGGCAGCTCGCAGCGAAATCACCGTCACGAAGAGCAAGAATGCGAGCGTGGCCGTGTGAATCACCTGGTACGCGCGAGCATAGGACTCATCCTCGAATTTGCGCGGAGATGCCCGGGGCAAGGCTACAAAAATGCCGTGCAGAGCGAGCATGATCAACGGAACGATGTACACGCCGAACGGCTTGGGCATGTAGCCGTTCGCGCGTCCCCGCGCATCCCAATGGGTCGGGACGAGGTCCGGAATGTGCGGCGAAAGCCAGGCCGCGACCGCGAACGCCAGCGCGATCATTCCCCAGTTCAATGCCCGCGTCATGTTTCGATCCATGAATTGTGCCTCGGTGTGACTGTCGGCAAACGCCCTAACGGCGCGACGGCTCGAGCTTCTTTCCGCCTTTGGGTTTCGCCAGCTGAACTTGGAAGAGTTCGAGCAGCATCGCCGCGACGTCCTCGAACACGCTGGTGTTGAGGGAGTAAACGATGCTCTGACCGCGGCGCTCTGTGCGCACCAGCTGCGCTGCTTTCAAGACATTGAAGTGGTGCGACATCGAGCCCTTGGTGATGGCGAAAGACGCGGCCAGCTCCCCCGCGCTGAGCGAGCCCGCGGTGAGCTTCTTTAGAATCTCTCGACGGGTCGGATCGGCGAGCGCTTGGAAGACGGCTTGGTAGCGCATTTTGATAGTTTGATAACTTTCAAATAACACCGGGACTCGAGACGTCAAGGCCGCGTTTCGCCCCTCTGCAGCAGCGAGCGGCTACCTGGTCCAGGGACTTTGATAGTCCCCGCCGAACCGAGTACCGACCGGAAATGACAGGCCAAACTGCTCGAGTAGCACTCCGAGCAAGTCCTCGGCAGAGGTGATCGGACGCGTCATTGGCACGCCGTGGCGGTCACGCTGGGTGAATTGGTCGTTCAGGATGGTGAGCCGCTGCCCATCCGGAACGGCGCGCGCGACCATGAGTCGATTCTTGAAGTGGGAGTTGGGATGGGCGCTCGTGAACCAATTGGCGACCTCGCGATCGATAGGCGGCATTTCCTCGAGCGTGAACTCACAAACGTCTTGCCACTCATCCCCGAAACGAACCTGATGAAACAACCGCTCGCCTTCTCGGACCAAACGACGCGGTTCATGCAGCGTTGGTTGCTCGTCGGACGTAGCCAGACGCAGAGGCGAAGTGAGCGAGAGCGCGCCCACACCGACGTCGGTCAGCCAACTCTCGCCCTCCAACTCCACCCGCAAAAACACGTGCGTGCGCGGCGGCGTGAAATCACGTGGCCGCTGCAGCCGCACCCGCGCGCTGATGGGTGTCACCTGGAAGCCAAGCTCCTGCAACACCTGCAAAAACAAGCCGTTCTGCTCGAAGCAATAGCCGCCGCGACGCTCGACGATCAGCTTCTGAAACAACGCATCGGGTTCGAGTGAAATGCGAGCGCCGAGAAGAACGTCCAAGTTCTCGAACGGAATCGCTTGCGTATGCGCCGCGGTCAACGCCGACAAGAGCGCCAAGTCCGGCTGGTATCTCCCGCGATACCCGATGCGTTGGAAGTAGGCTGCCAGGTCCATGACTCGGCTCATACCGCATTCGATGCAGCATGGACAGCCGAGCACCTGCTCGCGCGCGGGCATATTTCGGCTCCTCGGCACGCACTAGGCCATTAGTCTTGTATAGAAGACATGCGCATGCTAGCCTCGCTTTCATGTGTGACTGTGCATTGGGCAGCATCGAACCAGCTACGTCCACCGCGCCGAAAACGCGTGGCGTCTCCTCGTTCTGGAAGTTCGCGGCACTGAAGCAGTCCATGCGGACAGCGCTGCGAGCTCTAAGTGTGCATCGTGGCTCCCCTCGGCGCTCAGCGGGTCGCTCGGGCGCTTGAGGAAGAGCCTCGGTGGCTTGAAGTGCGCGTAGCTTGCGGTCAATACGGCGGGCTACAAACCGCGAAACGCCACTGCTCGCAAGCCCACTCGCGCCAGAATCAGCTCAACTCTTGCAGTAGACAGAGACAGGTCTTCCGTAACGCTAATTTGTCTCACATAACAACATATGGGGCACGAGAGAATCGCTGACCATCGAGCTGCTTTTTGGCCCGGATGACCAGCTCAAAATTCTGCGTGAATTCGGCCCGAGAGCACGTTGAGCGGGCCTCGATCGGCGTTGTACGCTGGGTTAGAAATGTGTTGGTAGTCTGCCGATAGCGCGATCGACCGGTACACGTGCAAACTGTAGAACAGCTCGAACACGCGCTCCGATCCGCGCCGGAGCGCGCCGTCACCGATAAAGCCATCGACGCCGCCGAGCGAGAGATATTGAGCGTGTGCGGATGAAATCCAGCTCGACGCGTAGGCAGTGCCCACGACGTCCGCCGGGCGATGCCAGGGCGTACCGTGCACCACTGCGCCGAACGACGTGGACGTATCGCTGGAAGTAAATGAGTACACTTCGGTCCGACCATCCGAAACCATTGCCCGCAAGAAGACGCCCACGTCGTTCGTGATCTGCTGTTCGAAGCTGACGCCCAGACCAACTTTTATGCGTGGTTCACGCGCCCAGCAAAGATCCGGCGCGGAAGTGTTCGAGGAACCGTAGTTGAAGCTGGTGCAAGCAGCGCCGTTTTTGCTGGGGTCGGCTTGGAATGCGCCTACCGCGTCGCTGAAGCTACCGGTGTTCAATCGGTTGCGATAACCGAGCAAGCGGACCGCACCGCGGCGGCCAGAAATTCGATGGACGTGCTCCAGCTCGACTTGGTCGGAGTAGTAGCGATCCATGCGATACTCGAGCTCGAGTTGGTTCGGTTGCTTGGGCGCGGCGAAGCGTCCTGCGCGCAGCGCCCAGTCGTCCAGATGCAGTTCGAACAGCCCACCAAAGGTGTAGCCACGCGCGTCCGCCGCGAAGTCGTAGGCACCGTGCGAGAGAAACGCCATGTTGAAGAACTGGCGCCGCGGATCCCCCACCACCGAATTGCGATCGAAAAAATCCAGGATGCTGTAGGTCCCAACGGCGAGCACGAGTCGACGGCTGTCGACCGTGGTGCCAAGTTGCATCGGACCAGAAGACCGCTCGACGCGTGAGCCGCCGAAGTTGATCGTCTGCGTCAGGTAAAGACGCGACAGATACACGGTTGGCGCAATCGCACCCTGCTTTTGCAGCTCGAAGTTCTGGATTGAGGCACCAAGCCCGACGAGACCCGAGAGCGGACGGCTGGAAATGACCTCGGGCACCGCATAGACCTCTGCGCCGGGCCACAAAGCCAGACCGGCATATAGCGTCGCAGTCGCGGTGAAGCTGTGCTCACTGTCCGGGGACAGCGAGTGAGGACTACCATTCAGGTTCGTGTACGCGGCTGAGAACGGCGCCTTCCAGCTCGAAATGTACGTGAATTGGCCGTACGCGTTCCAGCGTTCTCGCTGCAGATCGTGTTTGCCGGCATTGGCAAGCATCTGCATGACGCTGAACTCACTTTCATCATCTTCGTCATCATGATTCGCCCCGTGCGCCTCGTTCTCTTCTTCCGAGCCGGAGGCCGCGCTGGGCCTCGCGAGAAGCATGGCAGCTGTCAATACGGCTGCGCACGTAGCCATTAAGCGATTCATCAGTGTCCTCGGGCTTGCCGAGCGCCGAGTCTTGCCAACCCTAAACGCCCGCGCTACGGATATCGCCCTTCCGTGAAATGACCAAGCGCGCCGATCACCGCGTTCATCGACTGCCAAGCGCGGTCGCGTTGTGCCTTACGCTGCTGCAGCTGGTCAGCAGCCTGCATTTTGCGCTGGTTCCGCACGGTTTCGGCTCGGATCTGAACGGCCTCGTTCACCTGCGGCGCACGCTCACGACCGACCAGCTCGACGAACGGGCCCAGAGTGCCACGCAACCAGCACCGGGCCGTCCTAGCCTCGTCGCGGAGCGTGCGAGCTGCGAGCCGGAAGCGTGTCCCCTCGGCTTCTCTGGCCCGCTCGCACGGCTGGCCCCTGCAAGCGATCACAGCCTGCTGACCTGGCTGTCCAGCAGCCAATCGCCGGTCGCACACACGGGCGGCATCATCAGTCGCAGCCGTGCGCTGCTGGACGCACCGAAAACTTCGCCGCCGTTGGCAGTCTGAGCCGCAACTGGTTTTCCACCGGCGTGCTTTGCTCGCCCGTGTCGACACACTGCCGAACTCGCAGATCCGCGTGCGCTCGACTGCGCGCGCCAGGGTCCCGTCAATTTCCAATCTTGGAGTTACTCATGAACTTGTCTCATGGCGACGCCGTCGTGCGCGCCCTTCTGATCCTCGCCATGCTGAGCGGCTGCTCCAGCAACAACAACGATAGCCAAGCACCCGGCGCCCCGGTCGAGTGCGTTCCGAGCGAAAGCGTCGAATCAGCCACCGGCTTTTCCCTACAACCATTCTGCTCGCCAAAAGATCCCGGCAAACGCAACGTCTTGTTTGCGGCCTCCGGAGAAGTTTTGGCACTAACCGGCTATGATTTTCCGCCCGCGAGTGACTCGGATGCCGCGTTCGTCGACGGTTGGGACGTGCACTTCGAGCACCTGCTCACGACGATAGACACGATCACGCTGTCAGAGAATCCGGATCAGAATAAGGGCACCCAGCTAGGGACAGGCAAGCAGGTCGCGCGAGTCGACGGCCCGTGGGCGGTGGATCTCAGTCGACACGACAGCAGCTATCTGATGGGCAAAGGTGGCGGAAGCGAGCTCGCGGTACCGATCGCTGCGTTGAACAACCAAAACGAAAATGGCGGCGCGGCGTTCGCAACGGACGGCACTCGCTACGCTTTTGGATTTGATGTGGTGGCGGCCAGCAACAGCGCACAGAACGTGAACCTCGACCCGGAAGCCCTGGCTTACTACGAACAGATGGCCCACGAAGGCTGCAGCGTCTTGTACGTCGGGACAGCCAACTTCAAGGGTGATCCCAAAGTCGACGGCTGCGTCACTGAATCCACCAAAGATTGGCCAAAGACCGTAAGTTTCAGGCTCTGCTTCAAATCTCCAGTCAGCTATCTGAATTGTCAGAACCCGGACAATGACCCCGCTGAGCCGATCAGCGGCGCCGAGGATCATCAGCGCGGGATCGCGTTCTTGAGCAATTCTTCAATCGTCGCCCAGGTTACGCTTCACACCGATCACCCGTTCTGGGACAGCGTGCTGCACGACTCGCCCGCGCACTTCGACCAATATGCGGCTCGAGCCATCAGCAACGGCGATGAGGCGTTGGTAACTTTGGAAGACACGCAGGGCGTCGACTATACGGCGTTCACTGATCGACAAGGCAGGCCAGTCGAGTGGCGCTACTGCATGGAACCGCCGACGGACGTGCACCCGAAGCTCATCGGCGCGATGCGCTTCGATCCGCATGGTGTTCCGGCCTCAGACAGTGACCCCGCCGCGGGCCTCCGTGACTACGCTGATTTTGCGACGTACAACCAAAGCACCCAAGGTCACCTCAACTCGGACGGCCTCTGCTACGTGAAGCGCAACTACGCTTCGCCAAACTAAGGGATTCGCCATCCGCTAGTGCGCGCGAACGCGCACTAGCGGTGAAACGTGAGCGGCATTTCGGTCTCTACGCCTACTCGGTCCCGCTGGGTGTAAACGTGCCGTTGCCCATGCCGCTCACGGTGCCGAGCGCACCAATACTCGGCTCCAGCGGATGTCCGCCGTGCCTCCAGACAATCCGGACAGGGTGGCTCGATGGCTGGTGGTTGTTCGGGAAGCGCTTTGGGGCGCACGACCAGCACGGGGCAAGGAGCCATGCGCACGACGGCTTCGGCGACCGAGCCCAGCAGAATACGGGCCACCCCACGTCGGCCATGTGTGCCCACCACCACCAAATCAGCCTCCAGATCTGCTGCAATTTGCGCGACCTCCGTCGCGGGTGCGTCGAGTCGCAAGTGTGAGTGCACGCGAACGGACGAAAGTGAACCAGCAAAGGCCGCGCGCCGCTGCTCGACATGACGTTCGAGCGCCGTCGTCGCGTCAGCCAGAGTCACGCTAGTGAAGCCAACAGGCTCGGTCGAACCGTCCAGAATCCCGTGAGCACCGTACAGGTTGACCACGTTGACGACGTGGACCTCCGCTTTCGGACGCTCGGCAGCCAGCTCCAACGCTCGCTCGAAAGCGAGATCGCTCGCTGGTGAGTAGTCGATGCCGACCACAATCAGGTACGGCTTTTCGGAGTTCGACATGGTTGCTCCTTCCTGGGGCTGTTTGTAACAACGATTGCTTGCAAATTTGCTGCATTCCACGTGCCAAAAGGCGAGGCTAAGTTCCGAGCGCGGATTCGCGGCAATCGCACCAAACGCGTGAAATCCGCGATCGGCGATTCGCCTCATGTGGCAAAAGGGGGCAGGGGCTACCCCAGCGAGTGAGCTATCGTGCCACCAAAGATGGCTTCGCTGCTCTCCATGCTTCGGTTCGCCAAGCCGTATTGGCTCCGCTCATTGGGCGCGCTGACGCTGCTGACGCTCTTGGTCGGGCTCGACTTATCGATCCCTCGTTTGATTCAGACCCTGATCGACCGCGGGATCTTGGCGCATGATCGTAACGTGGTGATTCACACCTCCCTGCTCATGCTGGGAGTGAGTGTGCTCAGTGTCTTCATCGCCATTGGAAACAACGACCTCTCGGTCCGTGTCGGCGAGAGCGTCGCGCGCGATTTGCGGGAGGCGCTGTTCCTGAAGATTCAGACCTTCTCCTACGGCGATCTCGACCGGCAGAAGACAGGTCAATTGATGGTGCGTTTGACCAGCGATACCGGCGCGGTTCAGCGGCTGATGCAGATCACGTTGCGGATCGGAACTCGCGCGCCACTGTTGATGATTGGCAGCTTGGTCTTGATGATCTCCACCAGCCCGAGCCTGGCATTGACCATGCTCCCGTTGCTCGTGCTCACCTTGGCCTTGATTGTCTTTTTCCTGATCAAACAAGAGCCGATGTTTCGCGTCGTGCAGCGAAGGCTCGACCGCATGAACACGGTGCTCCAAGAGAGCATCGCTGGCATTCGCTTGGTCAAAGCTTTCGTGCGCGAATCCTTTCAGGAGGGGCGCTTCGACCAAGCCAATCAGGCCTATTGTGACGAATCCACGAAAGTGATGCGTTTCGCGGCCTGGATGCCGCCAGCACTCACCTTGTGCATCAACACTGGGCTGGTCGTCGTGATCTGGGCAGGTGGTCACGCGAGCGTGCGCGGGGAGCTTTCGCTCGGGCAGATCGTTGCTTTCACCAACTACCTTTTGACGACGATGACTCCACTGGTGATGATGACGCTGCTTTCGAACATCTGGGCGAGTGGCATCGCTTCCGCAAAGCGGCTCGACGACCTGCTGCTGGTGGTGCCCGAAGTGATGGATGCGACGGATGCACACACGCTCGTGGTGCACGACCCGCCACGGATCACATTCGACGAGGTAACGTTCGCTTACAGCGGCAACCCGAACGACGCGGTCCTCAAACAGGTCAGCTTCGTCGCCGAGCCAGGAAAAACAGTGGCGATCTTGGGCGCGACCGGCGCCGGAAAGTCGACTCTGGTCAAACTGATTCCTCGTTTCTACGACGTGACTTCGGGAACCGTGAGCATCGATGGCGTCGATGTTCGCACCGTCAGCGAGGACTCGCTGTTGGCTGCGATTGGCATCGTGCCGCAAGAGTCCTTGTTGTTCTCCGGGAGCGTGCGCGACAACATTCGCTATGGGCAGCCCAGCGCCAGCGACGAGCAAGTCGTCGCTGCGGCTCGCGCTGCACAAGCGCATGACTTCGTTAGCGAACTCACCGAAGGTTACGACAGCCCCGTGGCCCAACGCGGAGCCAACTTCTCGGGCGGCCAGCGCCAGCGCTTGGCACTTGCCCGCGCACTCCTGCTGCAGCCCAAGCTACTCATCCTGGACGACAGTACGAGCGCCGTGGATGTCGAAACCGAGACCCTGATTCAGCGCGCGCTGGACGCGCAGCCCACGAGACAGACGCGGATCGTCGTAGCACAGCGAATCAGCACCGTCCTCGTTGCAGACAAGATCTTGGTTCTCGACGAGGGTCGAGTCGTGGCGGAAGGCACGCACGCTCAATTGATGCGCAATAGCTCCGTGTATCGAGAGATCTACGCCTCGCAATTGGGTGCGGGCATTCATCAAGCCGCCCTCGAGACACAGGTCTCGTCATGAGCGACGCACGGCGTTCGGCGTTCCCCGAAAGGCGCGCACCGGGGCCGCGACCTGGGATGCCGCAGCCCACTCACGTTGGGCGGATCGAAAAGGCACGCGATCCGCGGAGCGCTCTCAGCCGCTTACTGCCGTACCTAGAATCGTTCCGTGGTGCCCTTCGTGGCGTGTTGCTGCTGGTCTTTTGCTACACGCTTTTGGGTCTCGTCGGCCCATACCTGATGGGCGTAGCGATTGACCACTTGTTGCACGCCGGGAGCCTCGGAGACCTCGCTCTCCTGGCGCTCTCGATGCTCGGGACCTACCTAGTCTGCAACCTACTGCAGGGGATCGCTGGGCGCCTGATGGCGGACATCTCGCAACGCGCGCTCAAGCAGCTGCGGAGCGACTTGTTCACGCGCGTGCAGCGGCTGCCCGTCTCGTTCTTTGGAGAGGGCTCGACGGGCGATTTGTTGAGTCGCTTGACCAACGACGTCGAGGCAATAAACCAAGCCATTTCTCAAAACGTGACGACCTTGGTCGCCAGCTTACTGTCGATGCTGGGCATCATCATCGCAATGTTCCTGCTCGATCGCTGGCTGGCGCTGGCATCCCTGCTCGTCGTGCCCATCATGTTTTGGTTCACGCAGTTCGTGGCCCGCTACACGCGCAAGGGCTTCCGGGATCTGCAGCGTGATCTGGGACAGCTGAACGGTGTGATGGAGGAAGCCATCAGCGGTCAGAAAACAGCCCAGGCATTCCGACGCAAGCAGTCCGCGATCGCGGAGTTTCAACGCCACAACCAGCAGGTCTTCAAGGCTGGAGTGTATGCCAACAGCTACGCGCTCCTGCTCATGCCCATCACGTCCGTACTCGGCAACCTATTCGTCATCGTGCTCGCCTCGCTGGGCGGCTGGCTAGCGCTCGCGAGTACCGTCAGTGTGGGCATCATCGCCACGTTCATCAACTACGCGCAGCAGTTCGTGAACCCGCTGCGCCAGCTCGCCAATCTGTACAATTCGATTCAGTCCGCGCTCGCTGGCGCGGAACGCATCTTCGCCATTTTCGACATACGAGCCGAAACGGACGAAGCCGCGGAAAACACGGCGCCGCTTTCGGAGCTGCAGGGGAACGTCAGCTTCGAGCACGTCAGCTTCGGCTATGCACCGGGGCACGCGGTGCTCCGAGATTTGACGTTCGAAGCCAAGCCCGGCCAAGTCGTCGCTCTCGTTGGCCCGACTGGCGCGGGCAAGAGCACGATCATCAACCTGCTCACGCGCTTTTACGACGTCGACAGCGGCGCAATCCGCGTCGACGGGCGAGATATCCGCGACATTCCCAAGCATGAATTGCGCAAGAACCTGGGGCTCGTCTTGCAGGACATCTTTTTGTTCTCGGATTCCGTGTTGGAGAACATTCGCTATGGTCGCCTCGAAGCAAGTGATCAAGAGGTCATTGCGGCGGCAAAACTCGCCGAAGCAGACGGTTTCATTCGCTTGCTGCCTCAGGGCTATCAAACGCAGCTCTCCGAGCGCGCTGGAAATCTGAGCCAAGGGCAACGTCAGCTATTGGCAATCGCGCGTGCCATCCTCGCCGATCCTGCGCTTCTGATTTTGGACGAAGCAACCAGCAGTGTCGACACCCGCACCGAGGCTCGTATTCAGCGCGCGCTCCTGGCCCTGATGAAGGGGCGCACCAGCTTCGTGATCGCGCATCGACTGAGTACGATCGCAGAGGCTGACCAGATTTTGGTGATTGAACACGGCGTTCTTGCCGAGCATGGCAAGAACGCCGAACTGCTCGCGCAGGGCGGTGTCTACCACCGCCTGTACACGAGTCAGTTCAAGGGCGAGGCGATCTGAGCGAACTAAAATTGCCCGGTCAACACTCCGCCGTAGCCGAGCTTGCCGATGGGCGCCGGGGTGAAGTGCAAATTGCTCACGAAATCACGCACGATCACCTTCTTCGTCGAGGACATGCCAGCGATCAACATGATCGTACCTGCGGCCTGGGTGAGGCCGTCCAAGATCAGCAACGTGCGCATGCTATTGTCTTCGTAACAGTTGGAGCTCGTCGTGCCCGCACTCGAGACGGAGTAATTGCAATTGTCTTTGTTGCGGGTCGCCAGCGTGATCCAGGGCCCGAGCGTGGGGACCACGAGCCAACCGGATTGGTTCGAGAAGTTGTCAGTCGACGCGATCGTCACACCAAGCATCCAGGGGATGCCGAGGGTCAACGCGCCGCCGATGATCAAGCCGCGGCGCGACCGCTCTTCGAGATGATAGCCCCGCGGGATCGGGCCACCGTTGTAAGGCGCGGACTCGGGCGTGCGCAATGAAGGCGCAGGATAGTAGCCAGGAGGCGGTGGATACGCGTATGCATAGCCGGGAGGTGGCGGCGCATAAGTGTATCCCGGGGGCGCTGCTGCTGCCGGTGGCGCGAGCTGCGGCGCGGCCGCGGGCGGTGGCGCTGGAGCTGGCTGCGGCGCAGAGACCGGCGCAGGAGCAGCTGGCGCCGCGCTCGGCGCGGTGGGCGTTTGAGCCGCAGCCGGTGCTGCAGCGCTGAAGATCACGGCAAGCATGGACGCCACAGGCGTCTGTCGACCCAAAGAAAGTTCCCGCATAGTTCTTCGTTGTACCTCAGCTCTGAGGCAGCCTCCAGCGCCTCGAGAAAGTGGTAGCTTTGCCTACCTGTGAACCCCAGCAACACTTCCGAGATCGCGCCGAATGGTCGAGCGCTCGAACTGCTATTCGACGCGGGAAAATTGGATCAATTGAGTGTGCCTGCGGCGCTCAGTAAAAGCTACGGCGGGCCTCTCCGGCTGTCGGGTAAATGTGTATTTGCGAATTTCGTGGCCTCACTCGACGGCGTTGTCGCGCTCCCCGGCGACACCGAGTCAGGGCAAATCATCAGTGGGCGCAATTCCGCTGATCGCTTCGTCATGGGTTTGCTGCGTGCCGCGGCGGATGCGGTGCTGCTCGGGGCCGGAACATTTCGCAAATCAGGGCGCCACTTGTGGCTGCCTGATCGGATCTATCCCGCGGGTATCGACGCTTTTCGAGCGATGCGGGCCGAGCTTGGGCTCAGTGAGCGCCCACAATTCGTGCTGGTGAGCGCCTCGGGCTCAATCGACGTGAGTGAGCCGGCGATCGAAGGGGCGTGGATCTTCACGACTCCTAAAGGCGAGCAAAGGCTGCGGTCCGAGTTGCCCTCCAGCGCTCGGCTGACGGTGCAGGACTCGGACCAAATCTCGTTCGTCGACTTGCTCGGCACCTTGAAAACCGCTGGTTTTGCGCGCATTTTGACCGAGGGGGGGCCCTCGCTGTTCAGTCAGTTGGTGCAAGACCGCTTGCTCGATCAGCTGTTTCTTACTTCGTCGCCAGCTTTATTCGGACGCTTTTCAGGGGACCATCGCAAGTCACTCGCTGACGGTCTCGACTTGAGCGGTGCGGCCTGCGAGCTCCTCAGTGCACGGCGCCACGGCTCACACCTCTTTCTGAGCTACGCGCTGAACGACGCTGCCCGAGAGCGCTAGTCGATGCAGAACTCGAACGTGGCCGTGTCAGCCTGCGCGTTCCCGTCCACCGTTCGCTGGAAGTCGAAGCTGATGCGCCACAGCCCGACCATGAAGAGTCGCATCGGATCCAGCACAAACGTCTGGCTCTCCGCGTCGAAACTGATATCCGGTTGCTTGGGGCTCGGGTGACCATGCTCCGGCATGTCCAGCGCGACGCCTAGCTCACCGTCGACGGCGTTGCCGTCAGCGTCGGTGATTTGCACGACGAAGCGGTTGTCATCGAGCGATGGCGGCGCGGGCGTGCTGCTCACCAGCGTAAAGTCGAAGCGGCCTGCGGTTCCAGACTTCTTCAGCCCGGGAGCGTAGGCGTCGCCATCACTGGCGCTACACCCGACTTGGTTGCCACTGCTACCCGCCGCAGCAGAAGAATCAGCGGATTTTTGGGGTTGCGAAGAACACGCGCACACGGCGGACGACAATCCAATCAAGGAGCAGAACGTTGCACGGTGAAGAAGTCGGCGCATGATCGAAATCGGCTATCTGTCTGGCGAGCCGAAGCATAGCATCCGACCAGCACTCGCCTGCCCCCACCATGAAGGTTTCCCGATTTTCCCTTCCCTTGCAGCTAATCTCGCTGCTGTTTGCCGGTGCTTGCAGTCAATCCGCGGCCGAGCCAACGACGCTCAGCGTCGAGGAATTGATGGATCCGAAAACGTGCTCGAAATGCCACTACCGGTACTACACCGAGTGGTCTGGCAGCATGCACGCCTACGCGAGCCGCGACCCGCTGTTCGTCGCGCTCAACCAACGCGGGCAGGACGAAGCCAACGTGGGGACTTTTTGTGCGAGCTGCCACGCCCCCGTCGCGGTGCGAACGGGCGCCACGCTCGACGGGACGAACCTCGCATCCCTACCCGAGCGACTGCAGGGGGTCACCTGCTACGCTTGTCACAACGTGAATCAAATCACGAACACCCACAACAATTCCAACCGCCTGGCCAACGACAGCGTCATGCGCGGTGCGCTTTCGAGCGCGATGCCCAACGAGGCACACCAATCAGCCTATTCTTCCCTTCACGACCGCACGCAGCTCGAATCATCCAAGCTGTGCGGCAGCTGTCACGACGTGGTGAATGGGCACGCCGTTGCGATCGAACGCTCGTTCGCTGAGTGGCAGGCGTCTGCTTTCGCTGGCAGCAACGGCAGCACCTGCGGCCAATGTCACATGTCGAAGGATCCCGAACGCGGCCCGATTGCCGATGTCCCTGGCGCGCCGCAACGCGATCGTCATAGTCACCAATTTCCAGGTGTGGATCTGGCATTGACGGCGTTTCCCGAGGCCGACGCGCAGCGCCGGGCGGTGCAAAACTTGCTCGACACGACGCTTCAGACTGCGCTGTGCGTACGCGGCACGGGGGCGAATGCCAACTTGGTGGTGATCGTGGACAACGTGGCCTCTGGGCACAAATGGCCGAGCGGCGCCGCACAGGACCGGCGCGCCTGGTTCGAAGTCGCTGCTTTCGCGAAAGGCCGCGAGCTGTATCGCAGCGGTTCGGTACCGCCTGGCAGCGACCCGGATCCGACCCAAGACCCCGACCTTTGGCTGGTCTCGGACTGTATGTTGGACGACCAGGGCAATTCTGTGTCGAAAATGTGGGCCACGAAGAGCGTGGATTCGAACCTGCTTCCGGGTCAGCTCACCTTCGATAAGTCTTCACCGCTCTTCTACCAGAGTCACGTGATGCGCTCGTTCCCCAAGGACCCACTCGCGAGCCTGCCGAGCTACCCGGATCGCGCCACGCTCGATGTGCACTTGCAGCCCTTTCCGCTGACCCTCTTCGATGATCTGTTCGCCGATCCCGAGCGCCTCGGCATGGACTCGACCGAGGTCGCCGCGCTGCGGGAAAAGATCGTTCCCCTGAGCGTCGGTGAGCAACTGGTGTGGTCGCCCGACGCAGCGTCCGACACCGCACACGGCGGACTCATCTACATCGATCAGGGCGTGCCGATGTCCTGCGTGACGACGACGGGGCTCAACGCGGCCGCCGACAAGATCGCCGCGCCCGAGCATCAGTCCCCGGTTTGCTTCACACCGTGAGGTAGCGCGCCACGAGTTGATCGCTCAGCTCCGACATCGCACCATCAGCGACTGAGCGACCGCGATCCATGATCACGAAGCGCTGCCCGACGCGCCGAGCAAAGGTCAGCTTCTGCTCGACGAGCAAGATGGTCAGCTTCTCTTGGGTGTTCAGCTCGATCAAGATGTCGGCGATCTCGCTCACGATGTTGGGTTGAATGCCCTCGGTCGGCTCGTCCAAAATCAGCAGCTTCGGGTGCAGCGTCAGCGCGCGACCGATTGCCAGTTGTTGCTGCTGACCACCCGAAAGATCCCCGCCCCGCCGGCGCAGCATCGATTGCAGCACGGGAAACAGCTTGAAAATGCGCTCCGGCACGTGCTTTTCGCCGGTGACACCCAAACCGACACGCAAGTTTTCGCCCACCGAGAGTTGTCCGAAAATCTCCCGGCCTTGCGGCACGAAGCCAATGCCTTTCTTCGCGCGGATCTCCGCGGGGCGCGGCGCAAGGTCCTCGCCCAAGAACTTGATCTTGCCCGAGCGACTGCGCAGGTTGCCCATGACCGTTTTCAACAGCGTCGTCTTGCCGACACCGTTGCGGCCCATCAGCACAGTACAACTGCCCTCTGGTACGCTGAGGGCCATGTCCCACAGCACGTGGGTCTCACCGTAGAATTGGTTCAGCGCTTCGATCTCTAGCATCGGGCCTCGTTTGCGTCGTCACCACGCGGCATCACGTGCGCGGCTCACCCAGGTAAACTTCGACGACGCGCGGATTGCTCTGCACGGAGTCGATATCGCCCTCTGCGAGCACCTTGCCTTCATGTAGCACCGTGACCCGCTGGGCAATGCTGCGCACGAACTCCATATCGTGCTCGACCACGACGACGGTGCGTTCGCCGGCCAGTGACTTCAGGAGCTCTGCGGTGCGCTCGGTTTCCTGGTGCGTCATGCCTGCGATCGGTTCGTCGACCAGCAGCACCTTGGGGTCTTGCGCGAGCAACATGCCAATCTCGAGCCATTGCTTCTGGCCGTGCGACAGTTGGCCGGCGCGCACGGCTGCGTGCTCGTGCAGCCCGATTTGCTCCAAAATTTGCTCGATCGTACGCTTTTGCTCGGCGTTCAAACGGGAGAATAGGCTATTCCACACGCCCTTCGGACCAGTGAGCGCGAGCTCCATGTTCTCGTACACGGTGTGGCCAGCGAACACGGTCGGACGCTGGAACTTTCGGCAAATGCCGAGCGCGGCGATTTCGTACTCTTTGAGCTGGGTCAGGTCGCGCGCATCATGCGGCATAAACACGGTGCCGCTGTCCGGCTTGGTCTTGCCGGTGATGATGTCCATCAACGTGGTCTTCCCTGCGCCGTTCGGACCGATCAGGCAACGGAGTTCACCTTTGTCGAGGATCAACGTCAGATCGGTGATTGCTTTGAAGCCGTCGAAGCTCACGCTCACGTTGTCGACGACCAAGACCGCCTGGCGCGTCCCAACGACCGCAGCACGCCGCTCTGGGTCGACCAAGCGCGGGCGCACCGACCAGCGCTTGCCGCTCTTTTCATTGGACTTGGTGGCTGGCTCAGCGCGGACGGCGGGCGCCGATTCCCGCGCTTCGGGCGCGGTTTCCGGCTCTGCGGACAGCGCGTTGCTCACGGCAGATGATTCGGACATTTAGCTCTTCCGCTTCAGGCGACCGAGTGCGCCAGCGACGCCGTCGGGAAAAAAGAGGGTCACCGCGATGAACAACGAGCCGAGCACGTACAACCAGGCATTGGGCATCGCGGCGGTGAAGAAGCTGCGCAGCCCGTTGACCAAGAATGCGCCGAGAACGGCACCGAACAGCGTGGCGCGGCCACCTACGGCCACCCAGATGCCCATCTCGATCGAGTTGGCCGGCTGCATTTCGCCCGGATTGATGATGCCGACTTGCGGAACGTACAAGGCCCCAGCGAGGCCGCACAAGACCGCGCTCAACGTCCATGCAAACAACTTATAGGTTGTAGGGTTGAAGCCCACGAACATGGCGCGGCTCTCGGCGTCGCGGATGGCACGCAACACCCGACCTGCTTTCGAGGTCACGATGTAGCGACAGAGCAGATACGTGACGAGCAAGCCAAGCGCAGACAAGACGTACAACCCGACCTTGGTCGACGGCTCATGCAGATTGTAGCCGTAGAGCGACTTGAAGTCGGTGAGCCCATTGTTGCCGCCGAACCCAGTCTCGTTGCGGAAGAACAAGAGCATCAACGCGAAGGTGAGCGCTTGGGTGATGATCGAGAAATACACGCCGCGAATGCGCGAGCGGAAGGCGAAGTAGCCGAAGACGAACGCCAGCAAACCAGGGACGACGAGAGCCGCGATCAACGCCACGCCGAGATAGTCGAAGCCACGCCAAAACCAGGGCAATTCATGCCAATCGAGGAACACCATGAAGTCTGGCAGGACGCTCTTGTAAACGCCTTGCGCGCCAATCGAGAGCATCAAGTACATGCCCATCGCGTAGCCGCCGAGCGCGAAGAACACACCGTGACCGAGGCTCAATATGCCGGTGAAACCCCAGATCAAGTCGATGGCCAGCGCGACGATTCCGTAACACAAGAATTTGCCAAACAACGCGACGAGATAGTCCGGCAAATGCAGTGGCGAGCTCGCGGGAACCGCCAAGCTCAAGACCGGCACCAGCACGCACAGCACTAGGCTGACGATCGCGAGCGCGATCCAGCCGCTCTTGTCGTGTAGCGCCCGCAAACCGACGGCAGGTTCTGCTTTCACGAGACCTCCGCTGCGCGACCTTTGAGGGCGAAGATGCCCTGCGGCCGTCGCTGAATGAACACGATGATGAAACCCAAGATGAAGATCTTTCCAAGCACGGCACCAGCGACCGGCTCCAAGTACTTGTTCACCAAGCCCAAGCCCAAGCCGCCGGCGATCGTGCCCGCGAGCTTTCCGACGCCGCCCAACACCACGACCATGAACGAGTCGACGATGTAGCCTTGGCCGAGCTCCGGGCCGACATTGCCGAGTTGCGAGAGTGCGACGCCTCCGAGCCCGGCCACGCCAGAGCCGATGCCGAACGTCCACATGTCGACGCGTCGCGTGGAAATGCCCATGGCCGCCGCCATGGCGCGGTTCTGAGTCACTGCGCGCACTTCCAAGCCCAGCCGCGTCTTTTGCATCAGCGCCCAAACGAACAACATCACCACGACGCTGAAGGCAATCACCGCTAAGCGGCTATAGGTCAGCACGACCTGCGGCAGGATCTCGACCCCTCCCGAAAGCCAAGTCGGATTGGCGACGGTGACATTCTGCGCTCCGAAGATCACGCGCACCGTTTGAATCAGGAGCAGAGAGATGCCCCAGGTGGCGAGCAACGTCTCGAGCGGACGGCCATACAGATGCCGAATCACCGTGCGTTCCATCAGCACCCCGACCGCACCGCTGACCACGAAAGCCGCAGGCACAGCCACCGCCACGTACCAATCCAGGTGCGCGGGCAGGTGGGAGACGAAAAAGTTCTGCACCACGAACGCGGTGTACGCGCCGATCATCATCATCTCGCCGTGGGCCATGTTGATCACGCCCATCAATCCGAAAGTGATGGCAAGGCCTAGCGCACATAGAATCAGCACGCTGCCCAGGCTCAAGCCGTAAAAGGTATTGCCGACGGTGCTGATCAAAAGCTGGCGCGTCTCGATCGCAGACAGTGCGGCAGTCGCTGCCGAACGAACGCGCGCTTCAGGTTCGACGAACTTGCCGTCGGAGCCTTTGCTGAGCATGCGCTCGACGTCGGTCTTGAAGCTAGCGTCCGAGGCGGCCCGAATCGCGCCTAACGCGCGTATGCGATCGGCAGGCTGTTCACTCGCGAGGTCCGCTGATGCAAGCGCCAAGGAGAGCGCCGTCTTCACCTCCGAGTCCGATTCTTTGGCCAAAAATTGACGAACAATCGGCACGATTTCATCGCTGGGGCGACCGAGGTCGTGCGCTGCCTTGAGCCGTACTTCTGTCGACGGTGCGGAAAGAGAAAGTGTGGCGAGTGCCGGCGAGAGTGCACGCCGCACCTCGTTGTCGCTCGCGGGCTCTTCGAGCTTGCCCTGGGCGGTCGCAGCCGCGCCGGTCAGCGCATCGCGAAGCGCGCCGTTGTCGGCCTTGATGAGCAGATGCTTCTGCGTGTCGAAGCGGAGCGTGCCGTCGTTGAGCGCGTGAAGTGCGGGTAGAGCT
>Ga0164241_10002005_pt1 | contig 23140 bp, 24 predicted proteins | sample OricomyardsoilBY_FD_108780 | JGI IMG/M metagenome (GOLD analysis project Ga0164241, IMG submission 108780) | Backyard soil microbial communities from Emeryville, California, USA - Original compost - Back yard soil (BY) | ecosystem: Environmental > Terrestrial > Soil > Unclassified | place: USA... | reverse complement strand
TGTTCTGCGCATGGCCGGCGGAGATGCCCTTGGAGATGATGGTGCTCTTCGTGTTGGCGCCCAGATGGATCATCTTGGTGCCGGTATCGGCCTGCTGGTAGTTGTTGGTCACCGCGACGGAATAGAACTCGCCCACGGAGTTCTCGCCGCGCAGCACGCAGCTGGGATATTTCCAGGTGATGGCCGAACCGGTCTCGACCTGCGTCCAGGAGATCTTCGAGTTGCGGCCGCGGCACTCGCCACGCTTGGTGACGAAGTTGTAGATGCCGCCACGACCGGTTTCATCACCGGGGTACCAGTTCTGCACCGTGGAGTACTTGATCTGCGCGTCGTCGAGCGCCACCAGTTCGACCACCGCGGCATGCAGCTGGTTTTCGTCGCGCATCGGCGCCGTGCAGCCTTCAAGGTAGCTCACGTAGCTGCCCTTGTCGGCGATGATCAGGGTGCGCTCGAACTGGCCGGTCTTGGCCGCGTTGATGCGGAAATAGGTGGACAGCTCCATCGGGCAGCGCACGCCGGGGGGGATGTACACGAACGAGCCGTCAGTGAACGCGGCGGAATTCAGCGCGGCGAAGAAGTTGTCGCCATAGGGAACGACCGTGCCCAGGTATTGCTCCACCAGTTCCGGATGCGATTGCACCGCTTCGGAGAAGGGGCAGAACACCACGCCGGCGGCGGCGAGCTTGTCCTTGAAGGTGGTGGCCACCGAGACGCTGTCGAACACGGCATCCACTGCCACGCCGGCCAGGCGCGCGCGCTCGTGCAGGGGCACGCCGAGCTTTTCGTACGTGGCCAGCAGCTTCGGGTCGACCTCCGAGAGGCTCTTCGGACCATCGGTCCTGGTCTTCGGAGCCGAGTAGTAGGAGATGGCCTGGTAGTCGATGGGCTGGTACTGCAGCTTGGGCCAGTGCGGTTCCTTCATCGTGAACCAGCGCTCCAGCGCGCGCAGCCGCCAGTCGAGCAGGAACTGCGGTTCCTTCTTCTTCGCGGAGATGAAGCGGATGGTCTCTTCGTCCAGCCCTGGAGGCACGGTATCGGACTCGATGTCCGTGACGAAGCCATGCTGGTAGCCACGCGCCAGCACGTCTTCCAGGCGTTGATCCTGTGTGCTCATCAGCGATTGACTCCCGACACCACGCCATTGCGCAGCTTCACGTCGAACACCGCGAAATGCCGCGGGTTGCTTTCGAGCCCGGCCAGTTCGGCCAGCGAGATTTCATGCAGCGACTGGCGGATGGCCTGGTTGATGCGCTGCCAGCTGACACCCACACTGCAATGTGCCTGGATGTCGCAGCGGCTGTGATCGGTGGCGCATTCGGTGAGCGCCAGTGGCCCTTCCAGCGCGTCGAGAATGGCCGCCGCGCTGATCTGCCGCGCCGGGCGCGCCAGCCGGTAGCCGCCGTGCAGGCCGCGGGTGGATTCCACCAGCCCGGCGCGCTGCAGCTGCTTGAGCAGCTTGCTGGCCGTGGGGGTGGCCAGCTGGCAGGTGCGGGCCACATCCGCGGCCGTGCGCAGCGTGGCGGCATCACGGGCCAATGCGGCCAGGATGACCGTGGCGTAGTCGGTGAGCTTACTGATGCGCAACACTGGCGGGCTCCGGGTGCGGATGAAACAGGACTATTTTAGTCCCATATGTTCCGGCTGTCATCGTCGCGGCGGCGGAGCGGGCTTTCGCGGTCAATTGCCTCGGCGGGTGGGGCACCCTAACATGCGCTTCCCGCAGGGCCAGACCCCATTCCAAGGACCGTTCATGAGCAATTTCGAGCAGCAGGCCGCCAGGATCCGTAACCAGCCGGGCTTCATCGCGGCCCTGGATCAGAGCGGCGGCAGCACTCCGAAGGCGCTGAAGCTCTATGGCGTGGCCGAGAACACCTATTCCGGCGAGACGCAGATGATGGACCTGATCCACGCCATGCGCTCCCGCATCATCACCAGCCCGTCCTTCGGCGGCAATCGCGTGGCCGGCGCCATCCTGTTCGAAGCGACCATGGATCGCGACATCAACGGCGTGCCGACGGCCGAGTTCCTGTGGACCAGGAAGCAGGTGGTGCCGTTCCTGAAGATCGACAAGGGCCTCGCCGACGAGGCCAACGGCGTGCAGCTGATGAAGCCCATGCCCACGCTCGATGCGCTGCTGGCCAAGGCGAAGTCCAAGGGCATTTTCGGCACCAAGGAGCGCTCGGTCATCAAGCAGGCGAATGCCGACGGCATCCGCGCGGTGGTGGCGCAGCAGTTCGAGGTCGCCCGTCAGGTGCTCGGGGCAGGGCTCACGCCCATCGTCGAGCCGGAAGTGGACATCCACTGCCCCGAAAAAGCCGCGGCCGAGAAGTTGCTGAAGGCGCAGCTCCTGGCGCAGCTCGACAAGCTGCCGGCGGACCAGCAGGTGATGCTGAAGCTCACGCTGCCGGAGGTCGACAATTTCTACGCGGAACTCGTGGCGCATCCGCGCGTGCTGAAGGTCGTGGCCCTGTCGGGCGGTTATCCGCGTGACGAGGCCAACGCCCGGCTCGCCCGGCAGAAGGGCATGATCGCCAGCTTCTCGCGCGCGCTCACCGAAGGGCTGACTGCGCAGCAGTCGCAGACCGAATTCAATGCCGCGCTTGACCAGGCGATCGAGGGCATCTACCAGGCATCGAAGACCTGATCGGCCTTGACGTGAGCGAGGCGTCAGTGGTCGAGGTTCGCGGGGTGCGTTATGCCATCGGTGGCCGCGCCATCTTCGAGGGGCTCGATCTGACTGTGCCGCGCGGACGCATCACCGCCGTGATGGGACCCAGCGGCACGGGAAAGACCACGCTGCTGCGCCTGCTCACGGGGCAGTCCTTTCCCGCCAGCGGCAGCGTGCGTGTGCTCGGGCAGGATGTGGGCGCGCTGTCGCGCCGCGAGCTGTTCGCGCTGCGCCGTCGAATGGGCATGCTGTTCCAGAATGGCGCGTTGCTCACCGATCTGAACGTCTTCGAGAATGTGGCGTTTCCCGTGCGCGAACACGCGCGCCTGCCCGAACCGGTGTTGCGCCGGCTGGTGCTGATGAAGCTCGAGGCGGTGGGCTTGCGCGGCGCCGAGGCGTTGATGCCCCAGGAACTGTCGGGCGGCATGGCGCGGCGCGTGGCGCTGGCCCGCGCCATCGTGATGGATCCGGAAGTGCTGATCTACGACGAGCCTTTCGTGGGCCTCGATCCGGTATCGATGGGCATCATCGTGCGGCTGATACGACGCCTGAATGATGCGCTGGGCATCACCAGCATCGTGGTGTCGCATGACGTGCAGGAGGTCGGCAGCATCGCCGACTACAACTATCTGCTGGCGGGCGGTCGCGCGGTGGCGCAGGGCACCACCGCCGAACTCAATGCCAGCAGCGAGCCCGCCGTGCGGCAGTTCATGCAAGGCAGCAGCGAGGGGCCGGTGTCGTTCCATTATCCGGCGCCTGATTACGCACAGGCCCTGCTGGATGCCGGCGATCTGCGGGGCGCCCGATGATCGGCATCCTGCGTCGCATCGGTGCCGAGGCGCTGTTCCTGCTGCGTGTGCTGGCGGCCTGTGTGCCGGCGCTGCGTCGGCCGGGGCCCATCATCCGGCAGATCTACAACAGCGGTGCCCGCTCGCTGATCATCATCATGCTCTGCGGCCTGGTGGTCGGCATGATCATGGGACTGGCCTTCTCGGACATGCTGCAGCGTTTCGGCAGCGAGTCCGCGCTGGGCATTGCAGCGGGACTGGCGCTGCTGAAGGAACTCGGACCGGTACTGACCGCGCTGCTGTTCGCCGGTCGTGCCGGCACTTCGCTGGCGTCGGAGATCGGCCTGATGCGCGCCACCGATCAGCTGACGGCCATGCAGGTGATGGCAGTGGATCCGCTGCGCCATGTCGTGGCGCCGCGCTTCCTGGGCGGCGTCATCGCCATGCCGTTGCTGGTGTGCATCTTCAACATCCTGGGCATCTTCGGCACGCAATTGATCGGCGTTACGGTGATGGGCGTGGATGGCGGCACCTTCTGGTCGCAGATGCAGAATCAGGTCGGTCTGTCCGATGTGACCGAAGGCCTGGTGAAGAGCGTGGTGTTCGGCGTGGTGTGCACCCTGCTGGCGGTGTATGAGGGCTATCACGCGGAGCCGACCGCCGAGGGCGTGGGCCTGGCGACGACCCGCACCGTGATCGCCTCCTCGGTGCTGGTGCTGATATTCGATTACATGCTGACGGCCGCGTTTTTGTAATTCAGCGGCCGTTAAGGCCTCGTACGGAGAATGCACACATGAAGAACGAGCGCAGTCTGGAGATCGGCACGGGCCTGTTCGTGCTGCTGGGCTTTGCCGCGCTGTTTTTTCTGACCACGCAGCTGCCGGGCAGCAAGCTGACGGTGGTGAGCGAAAGCAGCGGCTATACGGTCAGCGCGCGCTTCGAGAACGTGGGAGATCTGCGACCCGGCGCGCCGGTCAGCATGGGAGGCGTGAAGGTCGGACGGGTGACGGGCGTAGGGTTCGACTCAAAGGACTACAAGGCCGTCGTCACCATGTCGATCGACAAGCAGTACAACCGCATTCCGGACGACAGCTGGGCCAATGTGGAAACCGCTGGCCTGCTGGGCGCGAAATACGTGGGCCTGGAAGCCGGCGGTTCGGAAACCTACCTGGCCGGTGGCAGTCAGATCGAAAACACCCAATCGGCCATGGTGCTCGAGAAGTTGATCAACCGCCTGTTCGCCGCTTTCGCCAGCAAGGGCGATTCAGGCAGCTCGGAGGAGAAGTCCAAATGAAGCAGTTCGCGCGCAATGTTGTCGCTACCCGCCGGCGTGCCTTGCTGGTGGTGTTGGCCGCGGTGTGCGGCATGCAGGTTGCGGTCAGCGCAGTCGCGGCCGAGGCCATCGACGACAGCACGCCTCAGAAGCTGATCGAAACCAGCTCGAAGGCGCTGTTCGCCGACCTGGACGCCAACCGCGCCAGATACCGCAAGGACATCACGCAGCTCTACAAAGTGGTGGACAACCTGTTTCTGCCGCACGTGGATGTGGACTTCGCCGCGCAGCAGGTGCTGGGCAAGTACTGGCGCACGGCCACCCCGGAGCAGCGCAAGCGCTTCGTCACGGCTTTCTATCGTTCGCTGCTGACCACTTATGGCGATGCGCTGATCGACTTTACCGGCGACCGGATGAAGATCCTGCCCTTCCAGGGCGATGCCTCGCAGCCCCGCGCCAGCGTGCGCACCGAGATCAAGCGTTCCAACGGCGCATCGGTGGCCGTGGCCTACAGCCTGCGCAAGGATGCGGCCGGCACCTGGAAAGTATGGGATGTGGTGATCGAGGGCATCAGCTACGTCAAGAGCTTCCGCGAGGACTTCGGCCTGGAGATCGAGCGCAAGGGTCTTGACGGCCTGCTGCAGCGCCTGGAGTCCTCGGCGGCGAAATCCGGTGGCAAGGCCTGAATGCAACGCGCCACCGCTCAGCTGGCAGATCGGGGTGAAGGCCGCTGCGTGCTGTCTGGCGCGCTCACGCTCGAAACCGCGCCCTGGCTGTGGCAGCAACTGCAGACCGGCTCGCTGCTGGACGGGGCACGCACGGCTGAGCTGTCCGATGTCACAGACGCGGACAGTGCCGGATTGGCATTGCTGGTGACCTGGCGGGCCAGTTGCCAGGCAGCCGGCGCCGACCTGCGGTTCGAGAATGTGCCGGAGCGCCTGATGGCGCTGGCGCGGCTGACCGACGCCCAGTCGCTGCTGGGCGGCAACGCAGTCCCCTGAATATCGGGTCCTGAAGGTGACCACCTACGAGGGCGTGCTGGCCGCCGCCCATGTGCTCGATGGTCGGGCACAGCGTACGCCGGTGAAGACTTCAGCGCGGCTCGACCAGATGCTGGGCGCCGCGCTATTCCTGAAATGCGAGAACCTGCAGCGCGGGGGCGCCTTCAAGTTTCGCGGCGCCTACAACGCGCTGTCGAAGCTGACCGCGGAGCAGCGTAGGGGCGGCGTGGTGAGCTACTCCTCGGGCAACCATGCGCAGGCCGTGGCGCTGGCCGCGAAGCTGCTGGGCATGTCGGCCACCATCGTGATGCCCACGGATGCGCCGGCGGTGAAAGTGGCCGCGACGGCCGCGCATGGCGCACGCATCCTGCGCTACGACCGCTATCGCGAAGATCGGGTGGCCATCTGCCAGGCGCTGGCCGATGAGCAGGGATCGAGCATCATTCCACCCTTTGATCATCCCGACGTCATCGCCGGCCAGGGCACTGCCGCGCTCGAACTGTTCGAAGAGGTGGGCGAGCTGGACGCGCTGTTCATGCCGCTGGGCGGTGGCGGACTGCTGGCCGGATCGCTGCTGGTGGCCGAGGCCCGGCAGCCCCGCTGCCGCGTATATGGCGTGGAACCGGAGGCCGGCAACGACGGCCAGCAATCCCTGCGACAGGGCCGGCGCGTGCGCATCGATACACCGCGCACCATCGCCGATGGCGCGCAGACGCAGCAGCTGGGCGAACTGAGTTTTCCCATCATCCAGCGCGCGGTCACCGACATTCTTACCGTCACGGATGAGCAGCTGCTGGCCGCGATGCGGCCGCTTGCGCAGGCATTGGCACTGACGGTGGAACCTACCGGCGCGCTCGGCTATGCCGGCGCTGTTTCAATGCAGGCGCAGCTGCAAGGGCTGCGCGTGGGCGTGATTCTCAGCGGCGGCAACTGGCAGCCCTGAGCACGGTTGCGCGGGCAGGACGCGCCAAGCATCATCTTGCGCAACTGGACGAGCCGCCAGACGAGCGGCGCAGGGAGCGCGATGAAGACCGCGGCATGTGTATTGGGTGGCTGGCTGTTGCTGGCATCGGCAGGCGTGGCAGGGCCCGCCGATTTCCGGACCTGCGATGGCTATGGGCCGCCATCCGGCAAGAGCGATGGCATGACCACGACTCCCGGATCGATGGGCAGCACCCGCGCAACCGACATCCGGCGCTCCGAAAAGATTCCACTCGGTGAGCAGGGCGCGCTGGCCTGCGATCGCGCACTGCGGGAGCCGGCGCTGCTGGACACGCATTGGTTGCGGCGTGCGAGCCTGCTGCAGGCCAAGGCCGTGCACCAGCTCGCCGCGGGACAAGCGCAGCCGGCGCTGGAAACACTGGCCGCGGCCGATGCCGCGGGCGCCTCACGGGGTTCGGCCGCGTTTGCGCAGAGCCTGGGATTGGGCAATCGCGCCGTCAGGGCCTTTGCATTGACACGGCTTGGCCGCAAGGAGCAGGCGCTGGCGCAGTTGCAGCAACTCGACGCCGCCCGTCCCTATGCGCTCTCGATCCGCATGCTGGGGCAGCGACTGCGGCTGCTGCTGGACGATTCGCTGGATGCGCGACTTGCGAGCCTGCATGCCCTGGTGGACGTCAATCCCAATGTCTCGCTGCTCATGTTCTGGATGCAGATCGAACAGGGCAGGTTTGCCGATGCCATTGCCACGGCTCGCGATGTGTCCTTCGACATGCCCAGTTCCCGTCGTGGCTGGGTGCTCGAGAATTCACGCGGCAGCGAATACACCGAGATCCTGGCGCGGACGGATTTCACGGGCGCTCTGGCTTATGCCTTGCAGGCAACCGGAGATGTCGCGCGCTCGGATGAGCAGATGCAGCGCGCCGTCCGTGAACTCGAAGACGCCACGGTGCCGCCGGAAGGCCAGGATGGCAAGCCGCCCCCCGAGCGGACGATGAAGGAATTCGAACAACGCCGCACGCAGGCCGAATCCGCCAAGCGGCAGCTCAATACGTGGACGACAATGATATTGATGCGCTCCATGGCGCAGCGATCGAAGCCCGATGACATCGTTCCGCGCATCTCCGCGGACAAGAGCCTGGCGGGCCTGCCGGTGGTGCCCGATGTGCTGCAGCAGATCCAGCTCGCACCCGGACGCGATCGGCAGCAGCGCGACGATCTGGTGGCCGACCTGCGCGCCAACTACCTGGCCAATGACCGGCGTGGCCGCGCCGTAAGCCCCGATGATCTGATGTCGCTGCTGCCACGAGCCGAATCGGACGCCGCGCTGCCAAAGTTCCGCCGCTCCGGCGATGGGCATTTCTTCAGCGACAACGGGTTCTCGTTCGAGAAGGATGCGGACTCGGATGCGCAGACCGTGCGTTTCACGCACAGCACGGCCACCCAGGCCGTCGTGGAAGAGCTGGCGATGCTCAGTGCGGCCACGCGCGCCAGGCAGCAGGGCAAGGATCGCCTGCTGCTGCTGACCCGGCGCACCATCGAGCGCACCACGCATCTGACGACCGTGTATGGGTATGCTGGCGGAACGACGCGGGATATTCCTTCGGGCAACGAGGCGCAGCTGCAGGTGCTGTTCCTGGATTCGGGCAATATCCCGGATGCCTACCGGCAGAGCGCGTCGCGCCTGCTGTCGGTGGATGCCGTCATCGCGGCGCTGGGCGACAAGTACGCCGCGGCACGTTAGCGCGCGGGTGCCGGCGCGGGGTCTTCCTCGATGGGGATTTCCACGTCGTCGGCGGACGGCATGCCATCCTTCACCTGGTATTCGCGCCGCTGCAGATAGGCATTGCGCATGAACACGTAGGGATCGTAGGCGCGCGCGAGCACATCGTCGGTGGCCAGCAGTTCGGCGCGCCGATCCAGCAGGCTCAGGGCGTTGAGTCCCAGCGAGACGTAGATGTCCTTCACATAGCTTTTCGGATCCGTGAACTGATCGCCCACGAAGCCCACGGTATCCCGCACGCTCGACGGACCGAAAATCGGCAGCACCATGTAAGGGCCTTGTGGGACGCCCCATTTGCCCAGTGTCTGGCCGAAGTCTTCGTCACCGGTGGCCAGCCCCATTTGTGTCGCCGGATCGAACAGGCCGCCAATGCCGATGGTGGTATTCACGAGCAACCGCGTCGTGTCTGAAGCAAAGGACTTGAGCTTGACCTGCAGCAGGTCGTTGACGATGACGGTGGGGTAGCTGAGGTTGTGGAAGAAGTTGCTGACGCCGGTGCGCACCGGCTGCGGCACCGTCTTCACGTAGCCCGTGGCCAGGGGCCTGGCAATATGCCGGTCGAGCGCGTCGTTGAAGCGGTACACGGCGCGGTTGGCGCGCTCGAATCGATCGTTTGGATCGCGTTCTCCCGACGGCACGGAGGCACAGGCCGGGAGCAGGCTCGCCACGGCGAGCAACAGGAGTCGGATTCGCATGCCGTGAGTTTATCAGCCCTGAGGCGGGGTGCGGCCGGATGATCGGCTGCCGCGCTGCTCGCGCAGGTAGTCACGGATCTCGTCGCGGCGGGCCACGAAGCGCTTGCGCTGCACGTCAGTCAGGTTGGGGGCCGCCAGCGCCAGGTCGAGCTGTGTGGTAGCCAGCATCAGATCGCCACTGGCGATGTGATACTCGGACATGTAGTAGTACGCATCGCCCGTATCACCCGCGGCACTGGCCGCCAGTGCGATGAGGCGCATCTGTTCGGGCGTTGGCGCCACGTTGTTGAACAGATCCAGCAGCGTCTGATGCGCCTTGGCCGCGCGCCCCATGTCCAGCAAAGCTTCGGCATAGTGCACCGTCATCGGTACATTGCGCGGTGAGACGGCCAGCCCGCGTTCGAAGGTGCTGAGGCTTTCATCCTTCTGGCCGGCTGCGAACTGCGCCTGCGCCAGCGCGGTCTGCAGCAGCGGGAGCTGCGGGTTCTGCGTCACCAGAGGCTTGAGCAGCGTGACCGCGATCTGCGGCGAGCCGGATTTCATTTCTGCCAGCGCGGCGCCGTAGACCAGCGCCGGATTCTTCGGGTCGTTCTGGCGCATGTGCTCGTAGTAGCGTCGCTGGTCGGTATCCTGCAGGTCGGCGAGTACGCGGACGCGTTCACGGATGTAGGGATAACCCGGCGATTCGGGGCGACGCGGATACGGCGGCATCGAGGCCACGCGGGAACGTGCCTCGGCGATACGCACTGAGTCGATCGGATGGTCCTGCAACAGCGCGGGAATGTTGTCTCCGGCCAGGCCGCGCTCGCGCTGCATGGTGCTGAAGAAGCCCGCCATGCTGTTCGGGTCGTAGCCCGCGGCGGCCAGATAGCCGATGCCGACGCGATCGGCCTCGTGTTCTTCCATGCGCGTGAAATTGATCTGCTGCTGCATGGCCGTGCCCTGGGCCAGCGCGACCACGCCGGGGATGGCATCCGCATTGCCCGTGGCGGCGCCGAGCAGGATGCCGACGAGCATGCCCGCCATGGTGGCCAGACTGGTGCGTCCCTGCGCCTGCACGCCGCGCACCAGATGCCGTTGCACCACATGACCGATTTCGTGCGCCAGCACGCCGGCCAGTTCGGATTCAGTGTTGGTGAGCAGGATCAGGCCGGTGTTCACGACGATGAACCCGCCCGGCAGCGTGCTCGCGTTGATTTCCGGCTCGCGTATCGCGAACAGCGTCAGCCGCTGTTCGCCATCCTGCGCCTCCACGCCGATGCGCGAACCCACCGATTGCAGGTAATCGGTGGTCTCCGGATCCTCGAAGAGTCGGGCTTCCGCCCGCAGGTCGCGCATCACCATGCGCCCCACCTGATATTCGTCCTCGCGGCTCAGGATGGCATTGGCGCTGCTGCCCAGGTCTGGCAGGGAGGACTGCACCGGCGGCGGGCCCAGTGGCACATCGCCCGTGCTGGCGCCCGGAATGACGTTCTGGGCCGAGACTGTGCCGGCAGTGGCGAGCAGGGCCGCGAGCAGCGCCGGTCTGGAGAAGGGGTATCTCACGTGCCCAGATGAGACCACGTTTCAGGCCTGCAGTTCAGAGAATGCAAGCTCACAGTATTTCCGAGGCCTGGTCCGCCAGCCGCGAGCGCTCACCCCGCCGCAGCGTGATGTGGCCGGCATGGGACCAGCCCCGAAAATGAGTGACCACGTAGGTGAGGCCGGAGGTGGTTTCGGTCAGGTAGGGCGTGTCGATCTGCGCGATATTGCCCAGGCACACCATCTTGGTGCCGGGGCCGGCGCGGGTCAGCAGTGCCTTCATCTGCTTGGGCGTCAGGTTCTGCGCCTCGTCGATGATGACGAAGCGGTTCATGAAGGTGCGGCCGCGCATGAAGTTCAATGAACGAATCTTAATGCGGTTGCGCAGCAGGTCGTTGGTGGCGGCCCGGCCCCAGTTGCCGCCCTCGGCGCTCTGGGTGAGTACTTCGAGGTTGTCCATCAGGGCGCCCATCCAGGGCTCCATTTTTTCCTCTTCGGTGCCGGGCAGGAAGCCGATGTCCTCGCCCAGCGGAATGGTCACGCGCGTCATGATGATTTCGGCGAACAGGCTGGTGTCGAGCGTCTGCATCAATCCGGCCGCCAGCGTCAGCAGCGTCTTGCCGGTGCCGGCGGGCCCGAGAATGGTCACCAGGTCGATTTCCGGATCGAGCAGCAGGTTCAAGGCGAAGTTCTGCTCGCGGTTGCGGGCCACGATGCCCCAGACGCTGTGCTTGCTGTTGCGATGGTCGCTGATCAGTTCTAGCTTCGCGTGATCCCCATCCACTTCGCGCACGATGGCCTCGATGCCTTGCGCGCTGTCTTCATAGACGAACTGGTTCACGCGCCAGTCGGTTACATCCGGTCCATGTATCTCGTACCAGGTGCGGCCCTCCTGCTTCCACGACCGCACGTCCTCGCCATTGCGCTGCCAGAAGTCCGCGGCCACCGGCCGGGTGCCCGAATCGAGCAGGTCGGCATCATCGATGGTGCGATCGCTGTAGTAGTCCTCGGCGTGGATGCCCACGATTGCAGCCTTGATGCGCAGGTTGATGTCCTTGGACACCAGCGTGACGCGCACCCGTGGCATCTCGGCCTGCAGCGCCAGCGTCTGCGCGAGAATGACGTTGTCGGCGGCGGTACCTGGCAGTTCGGCGGGCAGGCTGCTCTGCAGGTTGCGCGTCTGGAAGAAGATCTTGCCCGAAGGCTGGCGCTTCGACTCCCCGCTCTGCAGCAGCGCCGTGGGGATCTGCAGGCCGCGATCGATGTCGGCCTTGTCCGCGTCCTGCATGATCTCGTCGAGGAAGCGCGACACCTGGCGGACGTTGCGCGCCGGTTCCGACACGCCCTTCTTGTTGTGGTCGAGCTCTTCGAGCACCACCATCGGCAGGTAGATGTCGTGTTCGTCGAAGCGGAACAGCGCCGCCGGGTCGTGCATCAGCACGTTGGTGTCGAGCACGTAGATGCGGCGCAGGGCGCCGGAATCAACGGGATTCGCGGAGGGCTTCGAGGACTTCCTGGGCATGACCTGCAACCTTCACCTTGCGCCACTCGCGGCGCAGAACACCGGAATCATCGATCAGGAAAGTGCTGCGCTCGATACCCATGTACTTGCGGCCATACAGGCTCTTCTCGCGGATCACGTCGAACAGCTGGCAGAGCTTTTCGTCCGCGTCGCTGAGCAGGTGAAAGGGCAGGGATTCCTTGTCGCGGAACTTGTCGTGCGACTTCAGCGAATCGCGCGATACACCGACGACCATCGCGCCGGCGCGCCGGAACTTGTCGTGCAGATCGCGGAATTCCTGGGCCTCGACCGTGCAGCCCGAGGTGGCATCCTTGGGATAGAAATACAGCACCAGCCATTTGCCTTTCGCATCGCCCGGCGAGAACTGCTCACCGCTGCTGGAGGGCACGGTGAATGCCGGCACCCCGGTATCGAGTTTGACCTTCGTGGCGGGCATCAGTTCTTCACCGGTTCGAGAATGGCATCCAGGTTCTGCGAATCGCAGTATTCCATGAAGTCGTCGCGCAGCTGCGCCACCGGCTGGCGCGCCGGCACGTTGATCATCATCTGCACGGCGAACATCGCGGCACCGGTCTGCGCGGCCGCGTAGCTGCGCGAAACCACCTCGGCGATCTCGATATGCCGCGCCGTGAGGAAGCCGGCAAGGCCCGCCACGATGCCGGCGTGATCCGGCCCGATGACATCGATGGAATAGGGGATGTGGTCCTCGCGCAGCGCCCGCACGTCGGTGCGGCGCAGATGCAGCGCCAGGCCGGATGCCTCGCCCAGCCGGGCCAGTTCGGACTCGAGGCGGGCCATGGCGTGCCAGTTGCCTGTCACCAGCAGCTGCATGCCGAATTCGCCGCCCAGCGGCAGCATGCGGGTCTCGCTGATGCTGGCGCCACAGTCGGAGATGGTGCGGACTACGTCATGGGCCAGACCTGGGCGGTCTTTGCCGATGGCCGAGACGGCCAGAAACTGCTTCATGCTGCCGGAAATTGCCACGTGCGGCCGTCAGTCTAGGCAAGTTCCGCACCGGTTGCGAGAGCGCTTTGCGCTGCGCTTGCCTCGAATCGCGGCCCCCCCGTAACATCGCGCGCCCGATCACGGGAATTTGCCTCGTCAGGACCGTCCGCCGCATGTCTTCGCCGCTCGTTTCCGGAACCCAGATTGCCATCGTCACGCCGTTTCGTGACGACGGGGAGATCGACTGGCCGGCCTGGTCCAGGCTGCTGGACTGGTATGTTTCCAGCGGCATCACGGCCGCGGTGGTGGGTGGCACCACCGGCGAATCGCCCACCGTGAGCGATGCCGAACTGACGCAGCTGGCGCAACACGCGCGCGCACAGCTGGGCAAGCGCATGCAGATCATCGTGGGCTGCGGCACCAACAGCACCGCGGGCACCATCGAACGGGTGCGGCGTTTCTCCACTCAGGACATTGATGGCGTGCTGATCGTCACGCCGCCGTATAACCGTCCGTCGCAGGAAGGCCTGTTCCGGCATTTTGAAGCGGTGGCGCAGGCTTCGGCCGTGCCGGTGATTCTCTACAACGTGCCCTCGCGCACGGCGGTGGACATGCTGCCCGAGACCGTGGCGCGCCTGGCCAGGCTGCCACGTATTGCCGGCATCAAGGAGGCGGTGTCCTCGATGCAGCGCGTGCGCGAACTGGTGGCTCAGTGCCCGCCGGGTTTCGGCGTGCTGTCGGGCGATGATGCCACCACGCGCGAGGCCATCCGCAATGGCGCCACCGGCACCATTTCCGTCACCGGCAACGTGGCTCCCGCGTTGATGAGCCAGATGGTGGCCGCCGCGCGGGCAGGGGATGAATCGCGGGCCGCGGAACTGGATGCCCTCCTGGCTGGTCTGCATCAGGCACTGTTCCTGGAAGCCAATCCAATTCCGGTGAAATGGGCCATGGAGCGCATGGGGGCGATGCGCGGCCACCTGCGTCTGCCGTTGACACCGCTGGCGCAGCGGCATCACGCGGCCGTGGAAGCCGCCCTGGCGCAGGCTGGAATCGCCCTGGCTGCTGCCGCCTGATAATGAGTACCGAAACCTGATGAATCATCGTTCCAAGCTGATACTCGCCGCCCTGTCGCTGAGCCTGCTGCTGGGCGGCTGCAAGCACTTCACCGGCGGAGGCTGCAACAAGCCCGAGGGTTATGCCGGGGCAGGAGATCTGCCCCCCCTGCGCATCCCGGTGGGCCTGGATGGGCCCGATACGCGCGGTGCGCTGCGCATCCCCGAACTCAACGAACCCGAGGCGCCGCGGGATCCCAATGGGCCCTGCCTGGAAGATCCGCCGCCGATCGCCGGCGCGGTTCCAGCCTCGCGTTAGGTCTGGGCTAGAATGCGTCCGCCCGATCTTGCGTGGTCGGGATCAATTCGCAGGTAAAATCGAGAATTCGTTTATAACTTATTGATTCAGGAGAGGTGGCCGAGTGGTCGAAGGCGCTGGACTGGAATTCCAGTAATGTCCTAACGGGCATTCGTGGGTTCGAATCCCACCCTCTCCGCCAGATCTTCCGTGGTGGCCCGCATTGGCTTCTTCGCGACGGCCTGCCGTGAATCCCGCCAGGCCCGGAAGGGAGCAACGGTAACGGTTGGGCCGGGCGCCGAAGTACCGGCTGGTGCGGGCCGCCTCCACCGGCCGCTTTGCGGCAAGATGACACCCCCATGAGCTATACCGCACTGGCCCGGAAGTGGCGTCCGAAGAATTTCCAGGAGATGTCCGGGCAGGAGCACGTGCTGCGTGCGCTGGCCAACGCGCTCACCGCTGGACGCGTGCATCACGCCTTTCTGTTCACCGGCACGCGTGGCGTGGGCAAGACCACCATCGCGCGCATCTTTGCCAAGTGCCTGAACTGCGAGCGCGGGCAGTCCGCCACGCCCTGCGGGGTGTGCCCCACCTGCGTGGATATCGATGCCGGCCGCTTCGTCGATCTGATCGAGGTGGACGCCGCCTCGCGCACCAAGGTGGAAGACACGCGCGACCTGCTCGACAACGTGCAATACATGCCCACGCGCGGGCGCTACAAGATCTACCTGATCGATGAAGTGCACATGCTCTCGGCGCATTCCTTCAATGCACTGCTCAAGACGCTGGAAGAGCCGCCGCCGCATGTGAAGTTCTTGCTGGCCACCACCGATCCGCAGCGACTGCCCGTGACCGTGCTGTCGCGCTGCCTGCAGTTCAATCTGAAACGGCTGCCGGTGAGCGTGATCGGCGCGCGGCTCACCTACATCCTGGGCGAAGAGGGCATCACGGCGGATCCGGCCGCGGTGCGGCTGATCGCCACGGCGGCAGATGGTTCGCTGCGCGACGCGTTGTCGCTGCTGGATCAGCTGCTGGCATTCGGGGGCGCGCGCGAGGTGCGCGAAACCGAGGCGCGCGCCATGCTGGGCACCGTCGATCGCCAGCAGGTGGTGCAGCTGGTGCGACTGCTCGGGGCGGGCGACATGGCCGGATTGCTGGCCTATGCCAAAGAGCTGGAGCAATGGTTACCGGATTACGTGGCGCTGCTCGATGAACTGAACAGCCTGCTGGCACGCGTCGCGCTCTTCCAGGCGGCGGGACAGGCCTATGACGATGAGGACGAGGTGCCGGCGCAGGTGATGACTGAGCTGGCTGCGGCACTGCCGCCCGAGGAATTGCAGCTTTTTTATCAGGTGGGACTGACTGGCCGCCGCGATCTGCCGTTGATCACCGATCAGCGCAGCGGTTTCGCCATGACGCTGGTGCGCATGCTGGCATTTCGCCCTGGCGCGGAGCGCAGCGGCGCACCGGCCACGCGCGCGGCGTCGGCCGCGGCGCCGGTGCCGGCTGCGTCCCGCGCCGCAGCCGGCCCGGCCGCGGCTGCCACGGATACGAATGCTTCGACGGCGCCGGCGCGATCGGCGGCCGCGCTGCCGCTCACCGCCGGGAACTGGCCCGCCATCATCGAGCAGCTCGGACTCACCGGCGTGGCGCGCCAGCTCGCGGCGCATTGCGCGCTGGGCGAGCGTCAGGGCATGAATGTGCGATTGCTGCTCGATCCGCGCAGCCAGTCCATCCGTACCTCGGCCAATCAAGAAAAGCTCGCCGCGGCGCTGGTGCGGTACAGCGGCGAGCCGCTGCGCGTGCAGATCGAACTGGCCGAAGGCAACCAGCCGGTTACGCCGGCGCGCGAGCGCGACCGGCAGGCCGATGAGCGCATGGCCAGCGCGCGCGCCGCGCTGGAAGTCGACCCGAACATCCAGGCGCTGCGCACGCAGATGGGCGCCACCATTTTCGCCGACTCGGTGCGGCCCAATCACGAGGAGAACTGAATGCGTGGCAACATCGGCAATCTGCTCAAGCAGGCCCAGGCGGTGCAGGAAAACCTGCAGAAGGCGCAGGCCGAGGTGGCCCTGGTCACGGCTACGGGCGAATCCGGCGGCGGCATGGTCAAGGTGACGCTGAATGGCAAGCATGAAGCCGCCCGTGTGCAGATCGATCCGGTGCTGCTCAAGGACGACCGCGAGATGCTCGAAGACCTGATCGCCGCGGCGATCAACGACGCCACGCGCAAGGTCGATGCCGCGGTGAGCGAGAAGATGGCTGGGGCGATGGCCGGCCTGCAGCTGCCGCCAGGCATGAAGCTGCCATTCTGACTGGCGGATGAAGCATTCTCCGGCTCTGGCGCGGCTGATCGACGCGCTGCATGCGCTGCCCGGTGTCGGGCCGAAGACCGCGCAGCGGCTGGCCTTCCGGCTGTTGCAGGATGAGCGCGGCGCCGCGCAGGAACTGGCTGATGCTGCGGTCGAAGCGCTGGCCAAGGTCGGGCGCTGCGGCCGTTGCCGCATGCTGGCCGAAGGCGCGCTGTGCGAGCTGTGCGCGTCGAGCAGCCGCGACGATGCGCTGCTGTGCGTGGTCGAGTCGCCCGCCGATGTCATTGCGGTGGAAAACTCCGGCGTCTATCGCGGCCGCTACTTCGTGCTCATGGGGCATCTGTCCCCGCTGGATGGCATCGGCCCCGCGCAACTGGGCCTGCATGAGCTCGATTTGCTGCTGGCCGAAGGGCAAGTGCGCGAGGTGATCCTGGCCACCAATTCCACGGTGGAGGGCGAGGCCACGGCGCATGTGATCTCAGAACTGGCGCGCGCGCGTGGATTGAACGTCACGCGCATCGCGCAGGGCGTGCCGTTTGGCGGTGAACTGGAATACGTGGATGGCGGCACGCTCGCCCATGCGCTGACGGGCCGGCAGAGTTTGCTGTAGGTCTCAGCGCCGCCGCGCGGCGCGCTCGGCTTCGGGCCGCTTCTTCCAGAGTTGATCGTAGAGCCGGCGCAGTCGGCGGTAGCTCTCGTAGCGACGCGCGTCGACCGATCCTGTTTCCACGGCGGCTTGCACCGCGCAGCCCGGTTCGTGCATGTGGCTGCAGTCGAGAAACCGGCACTGGGGTGCCCGCTGCGCGACTTCGCGAAAGCCCAGCGTCGTGCGTTCCAGATCATCGATGGCGGGAGCAAAGTCGCGCACGCCCGGCGAATCGACAATGTGGCCGCCGCCATCGCAATCGAACAGCCGTGATGCGGTGGTGGTGTGCCGGCCTTCTTCCTGCTTGATCAGCGCGCCAATGGCGATCTGGGCCGGATCGCTGGTCAGCAGGCGCGTCAGCGAGGACTTGCCCACGCCGGACTGCCCCACGAAGATGGTGGTGTGGTCGCGCAATGCGGCACGCAGTGAATTCAGGGCACCCGGTGCGTCCGCGGCTTCGGCTGCACTGACGCCACAGATCGGATAGCCAAGCGCTGCGTAGGGGGCAAGCGCAGCCTGCATCACCTGCGGTTCCGCAAGCTCCTGCTTGTTGTACACGATGAGCGCATGCAGGCCGGCGCACTCCGCGGCGCACAGGAAGCGATCGACGACGAAAAGGTCTGGCGCGGGCAAAGGGGCCATGACCACCGCAAGCTGGGTGAGATTGGCGGCGAGCAGCTCACTCTGCGCGCGCAGCGAGCTGCGGCGCAACTGTGTTTTGCGCGCACACACGGCCTTTACCAGCGTCTCGCCCGCAAGTTCCTCGTATTCCACACGATCGCCACAGGCGATTTCAAGATGGCGCCGTTGCGGGCGCGCCATGCGCACGGCGCCGTCGGCGCTCCGCAGCAGCAGATGACGGCCGAAAGTGGCGATGACTTCGGCACTCACGCGGCACCGGCCTTGCGGGCCGTGGCAGTGCGCGTGGAATGTGTCATGCGTGCCATAAATTCTTTGCCTAGAATGCCATAGTCGACTCCATCGAACGGGGTCCGCAGAGGCAGGAAGTGCAGCACCGTGACAATCTGATCTGGATCGATCTGGAAATGACCGGTCTGAAGACCGATGTTGATTCGATCATCGAGATCGCCACGGTGGTGACCGACTCCCAGCTCAATGTGCTGGCCGAAGGGCCGGTGATGGCGATCAAGACGGCCGATGCCCTCCTGCAGGGCATGGACGAGTGGAATACGCGCCAGCATGGCGCCAGCGGGCTGACGGCGCGCGTGCGCGCCAGCGAAGTGACGCTGGAGGATGCCGAGGGCGTGACGCTCGAATTCCTGCGTCGCTGGGTGCCGGGCGGCATATCGCCCATGTGCGGCAACAGCATCTGCCAGGACCGGCGCTTCCTCGCGCGGCAGATGCCGCAGCTCGAGCGCTACTTCCACTACCGCAATCTCGATGTCAGCACGGTGAAAGAGCTGGCGCGACGCTGGGCCGCGCATCTGGCGACCGGGTTCACCAAGCAGGCCTCGCACCTGGCGCTGGCGGACATCCACGATTCGATCCGCGAGCTGCAGTTCTATCGGCAGTGCCTGTTCGTGCCGGCGGCGCAGTTCGTCGCCTGCGTGGAGCAGCCATGAGCGCAGTGATGAACGAGGCGCTGCTGCCCGCATCCTGGGCGATGCGGCCGCGGGGCTTCGCCGCGCTGATGTCGCTGTACGAGAGCAACTACCTGCGCCTGCTGCAACTGTGCGGCGATCCGGCCACGCTGCGTGGCGAGCGGGTGTCGCATGTGCCCGGCGGTTGCGACCTGAAGCTGGCGGTGCTGGAGCAATGCGCCTACACCACCACGCTGGGCCTCACGCATCTGTTTCACGATCACGGCGCCGTCGGGCCGGGTCTTGCCACCTTCCTGAGTTATCCGGATGTCCGGGTGCGCGTGTACTGTGATGCGCGTCTCGCGCAGGCCCAGCACTGGCGCGCCGATCGACCCGAACCTTTCGGGCGCAACGCCCTGCAGGCCGAGCGTGAACTGGAGCATCGCTGGGTCCATAACAACATGTTAAACAAGTGGCTGGAATACAGCCTGGATCTGGGGCATTCGCTGAAAATCGCCTGAGCCCGAAGATCCCGGCGCGTCACGGACGTCGCCCGCAGGAGCCGGCTTGCTATCGCAGTACGTCAACTGGATCGGAAGGTTCTTTCAGAGCCGCGTGGTGCTCGCGCATCCGGATGCGCCGGAGGATACGCGCGTCGTGAATCTGTTCCGCAATCGCGCGGAACTGAAAAAGGAACTGGGCGACGCGCAGGATGAAATTCACCGCCTGCGCGATCGCGTCAAGCTGCAGGAGGCGGCCACGGCGCGGGTGCGCGAACAGCTCGAGGGGCTCGAAGGCCGGCTGGCCGTGCCGCTGCCGGGTCTCAACACCATATTGCACTACCAGTTGCGCGAACTATGGGCGACGACCCATGCGCAGATCGCCGCGCTGGTGCGCGAGCTGGCGCAGCAGCGCGAGGATCGTGAGCGGCGCCAGTTCCTGGCGGATGTGAACCGGCAGACTTTCGAGCGGGCGCAGGCCGCGCGCGGCGAGCTGGCCGATGCCGAGCGTGCCGCGGCCGATGTGCGCCTCAAGCTGGCCCAGCTCAACCAGGCCATCGAGGCGGCGCGCGCCTGGTGGAGATATTTTTCACGCCGCGATCTGCAGCGTCGCCGGCAGTCCATGCTGGCGGAGTCGGGCGCGGCCGAGGAATCGCTGCAGCAGTGTCGCGCGCGGCTGCAGCAGATCGAAGAGCAGGGCGGAGCCAAATATCCCGGCCTGTCGCTGGATGCGCGGCGCATGCTCAATCTCACCGCGCTGGCCTGCGCGCAGGTGCTGACGCAGCGCCTGGCGCCGCCGGGGCTGCTGTCGCGGGTGCAGGAGGCCATGAGCCGCAGTGAGCCCAAGGCCGATCTGCGCCCGGATGCGGCCTCGTGCATGGCTTCGATGCAGGAGGTGGCGCGCGCGCGCGCGGCGCTGCTGCAGGGTCAGCCCACGCTGCACAATGACGTCAAACGCCTGGTCGACCGGCTTGCCGCGGCGGCGAGCTTCCGCACCCAGGCCGAGACTGTCCCGCTCGATACTTCGGTGCGTTCGGCGCTGGTGGGCGACGCAGCCGGCAAGACCATTGCCGGCTGGGATGTGCTCGGACAGGATCTGTGGAGCGTTTCCGACCTGTTCTACGAGTAAGGGAGCGTCAGGGCTTGGCCGGCGCGGGCTCGGATTCCTGACGCTTGGCGACGGTGCGTGGCGGCGTCTTGGCCGCAGCCGCGTCGGCAACGATGTCGGCCATGATCTGCGACGTCTGATCGAGCAGGATGTCCGGGGCCTTCTCGCCGTTCACGTCTTCCGAGGACTCCATGACGGCCACCGTCTCGAAGGGCGTCTGCCCCTTGTCCTTGCGGCGGCTGTTTTCGCGGGCCAGTCGGGCGGTGTCGAAGGCTTCACGTTCGGCCTTGCGCTGAACCAGATTCAGCGACAGCGATTTCTTGGCGCGCTCCTTGTCGCTGGCGCTGATGCTGCTGACCAGCCACTGGAAGTCCGGGTCGGCCTTGTTGCGCACGGCCTCGTCGGTGTTCAGCTTCAGGGCCGTGGGCAGGGGACGGGCGGCGTTGAAGTGCTGGAACGAGGCCGGTGCGATACGGTCCCAGGGCAGCGCGGCTTCGAGCGAGCTCTCGCCCACTTCGTTCATGTCGATGGCCGAGGGCAGGGTGATGTCGGGTTCGACACCACGGTGCTGCGTGCTCTCGCCGGTGACGCGATAGAACTTGCCGATGGTCACCGTGAGCTGGCCTTCGACCGGCTTCTGCGTCCAGCGATCGAGCGAGATCAGGTTCTGCACCGTGCCCTTGCCGAAGGTGCGCTGGCCGACGATGTAGCCGCGGCCATAGTCCTGGATGGCGCCGGCGAAGATCTCCGACGCCGAGGCGCTGTAGCGATCGACCAGCACCACCAGCGGACCGTCGTAGACGATGCCCGAGGCCGGATCGTCCAGCACTTCGATGTGGCCGGTGTAGTCCTTCAACTGCACCACGGGCCCCTGATCGATGAACAGCCCGGTGAGGGCGGTGGCCTCGGGCAGGAAGCCGCCACCGTCGCCGCGCAGATCGAGGATGAGGCCGTCGATGGGGCCTTCGGCCCGCAGTTCGCCGAGCAGCCGCGTGACGTCACGCGTGGTGCTGCGGTAGTCCTTGTCGTCGCGGGCTTCGGCATCGACGTCGCGATAGAAACCCGGCACGGTGATCACGCCGATGTTCAGCGGCTTGCCGTTGCGCGTGATCAGGCGCCGTTCCTTCTTCGCGGCCTGGTTGTCCAGAGTGACCTTGCCGCGGGTCAGCTCGATGGTCTTCTCGGTGGAGCCCGGCGCCGCGCCGGCCGGCAGCACATGGAAGCGCACCACCGTGCCGCCCTTGCCGCGGATCTTCTGCACCACATCGTCGAGGCGCCAGCCGATGACATCCTCGAATGGTGCGTCCTTGCCCTGCGCGATGCCGGTGATGCGGTCCTTGATGGCCAGCGTGGGCTGATTCTGGCTGCCAGCCACCGCAGCCGGGCCACCCGGCAGCAGGTTCACGACGCTGGCGTAGTCGTCGTCGGTCTGCAGCGTCGCGCCGATGCCCTCATACGAAAGGCTCATCTGGATGCGGTATTCCTCGGAGTTGCGCGCCGAGAAGTAGTTCGAATGCGGATCGTAGGTGCGCGCGTAGGCGTTCATGAGGTTCTCGAACACCTCGTCACCCGTCACCTGTTCGGAGCGCTTGAGCACGCGCTCATAGCGCTTCTTCAACGTGTCGGCGGCCTCGGACCAGGGCTTGCCCGCGAGCAGCAGCGACAGGCCATCGCTCTTCACGCGCTTGCGCCACAGTTCGTTGAGTTCGCTGACGGAAGTGGGCCAGGGACCCTTTTCGCGATCGAACTCGAAGCTCTCCTGCAAGGTCCAGTCCGGTTCGGTGGCCAGCAGCTCGGTGGCGTACTTGATGCGCTCGCGATTGCGCTGCTGGAAGCGTGCGTACATCAGGAAGGCGGGTTCGACATTGCCGCTCTTGATCATGTCGTCGAAACGCGTCTTGTAGGCGTCGAACTCGGCGACATCGCTGGCCAGCAGATAGCTGCGCTGGCTGTCCAGCGAATCCAGGTACCGGTGGTAAATGTCTTCGGACATGCGGTCGTCGATGACCGCCCGGCGGTAGTGAGCCTGTTCCAGGATGCTGCCGATGCGGCGCGCCAGCAGGTGCTGGCGCTCGGTCGGGGCCAGTGCGCCCGGAGGCAGCAAGGAGGTGGCCGCTGGCGCTCCGGTGGACCCGGAACCAGCCAGGACCAGCCCCAGCAGGACGGAAGTGGCGAGCCAGCCCAGCGGGCGGCGCGGACGACGGGAGTGATCGGTTAGAGTCATAAGTACTTCAGGCTAGACGGCATCCGAGTCGGTAAGCAAGCCCGGCGGGCGAATACCGCGAAATGCCTGGGTGAAGAAGTCAAAGGAGTGTGGGAAAAACCTTGCGACCACTGGCCGTACTGTTGGGAATAGTCATGGGATCGGCGGTGGCCTTACTCAGCGGGCTGGTCATGACCCTATTGGTCTTCCTGATGCTGACGGAGTTCCGCGACCGGCTGGCGGGCGAATTCGGGCCTTTGCTGCAGGCGGTTGCCTGGGCAGCGTTACTGACAGGTGCGTCGGGGGCCGCCTTTCTGGGGGAGATCCGCAGCCGGCCGTGGC